>Ga0207665_10003416_pt1 | contig 10629 bp, 10 predicted proteins | sample LARL112metaG_FD_184351 | JGI IMG/M metagenome (GOLD analysis project Ga0207665, IMG submission 184351) | Corn, switchgrass and miscanthus rhizosphere microbial communities from Kellogg Biological Station, Michigan, USA - LAR L11-2 metaG... | ecosystem: Host-associated > Plants > Roots >...
GACAGCTGGGACACCGCGCCGACGATCGCGTCGTACCAGCCCAGGATGGTGCCCGGATCGACCCCGCCGAGACCGAGCACCCGGGCCACCACGGCCACCGCGAGCGGCCCGGCCAGGCTGCGCCGCAGCTCGCCCGCACCCGCCGGGCGGATGGCGGTAACCAGCCGCCCGGCTTCCGCGGTGACGAACCCGGCCAGCTGCGCATGCACATCAGCCATGCTGAACGGGGCGGTGAACGGGCGACGGTGCCGGTCGTGGGCCGCCCCGTCCAGCGATAGCATGCTCGGCCCGACCACCTGAGCGGTGGAGAACCGGGGGTCGTCGACGGTGAACGTGACGCTGTCCCGCATCACCCGCATGGCCAGATCGCGCCGGGTGACCAGCCAGCCGTTCAGCACCGGCAGCCAGGACACCGGCTCCGCCCCGCGCAGCCGGGCCAGCACCGGGTGCAGGTCGCCTTCGAGATCGGCCAGCCGGACCGCGGCCCCCAGGGGGTACCCGTCGCGGGCCACCCCGGCGGCGGGCGGGTTCTCCGGGCGGCTGGTCACAGCCCCGACGCTACCCGGGACCGCACCCGGACCAGCCACCGGAGGACTGACCCACACCGAACACCGGGGACCGGTGAGGCAACCCGCCGCCGCCCCTGTTCGTCATGAGCTAACGACAGAGGAGGCGGTGCATGGCCGGCACCCCTAACGCGGCGGACCTCGAGCGGCTGCTGGCCGAGCGCGGCCGCCAGCTCATGCAGGTGGCGATCGCGCTGACTGGGAGCCGGCAGGCGGGTGAGGATCTGCTGCAGGCCGCGCTCGAACGCGTGCTGCGCAAACCACGCCAGGTGGACAGCGATACCGAGGGCTACCTGCGGCGGGTGCTGTACAACCTGGCCGCCGACGGCTGGCGGCGGCGCGGCCGGTGGCAGCAGCGGCTGCCGCTGCTGCGCATGGAGGAGGAGGGCCCCGTAACCGACGGCACCGACGTGATCGACCTGCGCGACACGCTGGTCCGGCTGCTGGGCCAGCTGCCGCCCCGGCAGCGGGCGGTGATCGTGCTGCGGTACTGGGAGCAGCGCACCGAGGCCGAAACCGCCGCCCTGCTCGGCTGCTCGGAGGGCACGGTCAAGTCAGCCGCGTCCCGCGGTCTGCGGCGGCTGCGTGAATTGGCCGGCGCACGCACCTTTCCTGGAGTCGAGCTGGCGGAGGGATCATCATGACCAGCGATATCCAGCAGCTCCTGCGCGAGGGCCTCGACCGGCTCACCGCGGGTGCCACCACACCCAGCGGGCTGGTCGGACAGGCTGTGCAGCGCAACCACCGGCGCCGGGTCACGATCTACGCGGCCACGGCGGCCGGCGCGGCCCTAGCCGTTGCGCTGGCCGTAATCGTCACCGTGGGCTTCACCCATGGCAGGCGGCCGCCCAGCCCAGCCGGACCGGCCCAGACCATCGCGGACGTGGCCACCCGGACCGAGCGTGCGCTCGCCGCCGAGGCGGCACGAGGCAAGGCCGTCCAGGAGGTTCTGTTCAGCGGCCGCCATGAGACGTTCGGCCTGACCGTGCTCAACCAGTCGCACAACCCGAACTCGGGGGGCAGCGCGGTGGTGCCTGGCGTCCTTAGCAGGGTGACCGCCCAGCGCATGGTGTCCTGGACCTACCGCGGGCTGCAATTGCGTGAGGGATTCTCCGCCACGGGCCAGCTCGTCTTCAGCAGTACCGTGAACACCGTTACCACTCGGTCCGGCAAGCAGCGACTCGAGGCCTACGGCGCGGCCTATCCGGCCCGGACCCGGTGGCGCACGGTCATCAGGGGCCTGCCGGGCCCCCTGCCGCGGCTCACCTGCCAGACGGTCCTTGCCCAGCTCTTCGTGCGGGCCTGGCGCGTCACCATCCCCAAGGCTCTGACCTGCGGTGTGTTTTACCTGACCGGACGCCAGCAGGTCGGCGGAGTCAGTGCGATGGCCTTCATCGCCAAGCCGCAGCCGGGCATCGCGCGGCTGGAACTCTGGATCGATCCGGCCACGTACCTGCCCGTCCGGCTGGACGCAACATTCGCGGCTGGCCACGGAGCGCGGAGCCAGCTGCGGCGCGACTACCGCTGGCTGCCGCCGACCAGAGCCAACCTGGCCGCGCTGCGTGCGGCCATCCGGCGGGCCAGGATCCCAGCGTCATTCCGCCAGCTGCCACCCAGTTATCTGCCGCTGTCCGGGGGCATCCAGGGCTAGCGGCGGCAGCGTCACGGGCCGGCCACGGAGGCCAGCAGCTCGCCGCGGGCCTGGTCCACTGCGGCCAGGATCGCGCCGCGCAGCACCGGGCCCCCGGTCACCCCGGTCGGCACCACGGTCGGCCGGGCCGGGCAGATCCGGCCGACTTCGGCGGCGACCCGCTGCGCCAGCGCACTGTCCCCGGCCCGCCCGACCTCGCCGCCGAGTACCACCAGCCCCGGGTCGAGCACCACGCACACCGCGGCCACCCCGGTCGCCACCCGGGCGGCCAGCTCGGTGAGCAGGGCATCGCCGCGGTCGTCGCCGGCCCGCGCGGCGGTGACCGCGGCCTGCACCGCACCGGCCGCGGTGGGCTCGGTGAACCCGTAGCCCGCGGCCAGCGGGCGCACTGCCTGCGCGCCGACCAGGGACTGGAACGCGCCGGTGGCCGGGTGGCTGATGTCCTGCGGCAGCGGCACCCCGGGGACCGGGAGGTAGCCGATCTCGCCCGCCGCCCCGGCCACCCCGCGGTGCACCCGGCCGCCGATGATCGTGGCCAGGCCCAGGCCGACGCCCATCCACATCAGCACGAAGTCATCGGCACCTTGCGCCACGCCGACCGCCCGCTCAGCCATGGCCGCCAGGTTGACGTCGTTCTCGATGGTGACCGGCTGGTGCAGCTCGCTGCGCAGCGCCTCCAGCACCCCCTCGTGCCAGGCGGGCAGGTTGACCGCCAGGCGTGGGTCCCCGGTGCTCGGGTCCAGCACCCCGGGCGTGCCGATGACCAGGGCGTTCAGCCGGGACATCTCGACTCCCGCCGAGCGGCACGCGGTGGCGACCGCGTTCCGCACCAGCTCCACCGGGTTGCCCGCCCCGTTGGGGTCCACGCTGATCTGCGTGACGACCTGGCCGGTGATGTCTGCCACGCCGGCGCTGACCTCGTCCTGGTCGACGTGCAGCCCGGCCACGTAGGCGCTGGACGGCACGACCGCGTACAGCGCTGCGTTGGGCCCGCGCCCACCCGCCTGCTCGCCCACCGTCTCGACCAGCCCGCGCTCCTCGAGGCGGGCCAGCAGCTGGGAGGCGGTCACCTTGGACAGCCCGGTCCGCTCGCCAATCTGCGCCCTGGTCATCGGGCCGCCGGCCAGCAGCAGCTCCAGGGCCGCGCGGTCGTTCAGCTCCCGCAGCAGCCGGGGTGTCCCGGGCCGTACTACCATCCCTCGCCTCTTCTCCGTCGCATGACGATCCGTCGCATGACGTCCCCCCCAGCACCGCCCGCGCCCAGGAGGCGCCGACTGCCAGGTCCCCGCGCCGCGCCGGGGCAGCTGGCGGTGGCACGGGAACCCTGAGCTGAATTCTGTCTCAATCCGGCAACAGGGTCTATCTAATAGGAAACTTTACTGTTAGTTTCAGCCCATAATTCAGGCAGGCCAGCGCCAGCCTAGACGGCGGACGGCGGCGGGCCCCCCGCAAGCACCAGGTAGCTGCGTACTGGGGATCGAAGCCGGGAAGGGAGATCCAGCAGTGAAATTGACTAGATCGGCAGCCGCCTTCGGGGCGGCCGCCCTGCTTGCCGGAGTGGCGGCAGGGTGTGGCTCAAGCAGCAGTGGCGGCAGCTCATCGGGCACGGCGGTGCCCGGCAAGCTCGTCGTATGGCGGATGGGCGCGTCCGTGCCTTCCCAGGTCACCTGGATGAACGGCGTCGTCGCCCAGTTCCACCAGAAGTTCCCGCAGTACGCCAAGACCAAGGTGGCCGTGAACTGGATCCCGTGGACCAACCGGACCACCGACTGGACCAACGCGCTGACCAGCGGCAAGGGTGGCCCGGACATCACCGAGCTGGGCAACACCGACACCCCTGGGGTGGCCACCCAGGGCGCGCTGGCCAACATCAGCAGCGACGTGAAGGCCTGGTCCTACGGTTCCGGGATCATCCCCGGCAACATGGCCAACGACACGGTGAACGGGCAGACCTACGCGGTGCCGTGGTTCGGCGGGGTGCGCGGCGTCTGGTACCGCAAGGACGAATTCGCCAAGGCTGGTATCAGCACGCCCCCGGCCACCTGGGCTCAGCTGGTAAGCGACGCCCAGCTGCTGCAGAAAAAATACCCCGGCACCTTCGGCCTCGGCGCGCCGAGCAACTACACCAACGCCATCGTCAGCTTCATCTGGGGCGCGGGCGGCCAGGTGGCCACGCAGAGCGGCGGCAAGTGGACCGCGAAGCTGAACACCCCGCAGTCCGAGGCGGGCATCAAGTTCTACGCCGACCTGTACCGGACCGAGCACGTGTCGCCGGCCAAGTACATCGGCCAGACCGAGCTGGGCGCGCCCGGCGCCACCTCCGGCGGGTCTGACGAGGACTTCGCGCTGGGCAAGCTGGACATGTACATCGACGGGCCGTGGGCGCAGGCCCAGCTGACCCAGGTGAGCAAGAAGTACGCGTCCCAGTGGGCCTCGTTCCCCATCCCCAGCCAGAGCGGCCCGAGCCCGGCGCCTGCCTTCTCCGGCGGCTCTGACCTCGGGGTCTGGGTGAAGAGCAAGTACCAGCAGGCCGACTGGGACCTGATCTCGCTGATGGACAGCCCATCGAACGCCACCACGTTCGCCAGCGCCGCCGGGTTCTTCCCGCAGTTCACCTCGAAGCTGCAGGGCGGCGCGTACGCGGGCAACCCGGTGATGGCCGGCTTCGCCAAGGCCGCCGCGTACACCCAGATCTCCCCGCTGAACTCGAAGAACTGGGCGGCCGCGGACGCCCAGGACGCGATCATCCCGACCATGATGAAGGCGCTGATGCAGGGCGCGAACTTCACCGCCACGGTGAACAAGGCCAATACGCAGCTGCAGAACGTGCTCAACACCGGCTCGGAGTCCGGCTGAGCATCAGGTAGTCCCGGCCCGCGGGCACACCCCCTGCCCGCTGGCCGGGACCCGGGCTGAGGAGAATGCCGCTCACCATGGTCGACACCGTCACCAGCCAGCCTGCCGCCCGGGCCCGCCGCACCACCCGCCCGGGTCCCCGGCAGCCGCCCGGCACACGGGCCCGGGCCCTGATCCGGCGGTACCGGGTTGCGCCCTACCTGCTGCTGCTGCCCGCGGTGGCCGCGATCGCCCTGGTGCTGCTGTGGCCGGTGGTGCAGGTGGCCCTGTACTCGTTCCAGAACTACGGGCTGCCGCAGACCACCGGGGCCGCGCCGGTCCAGTGGGTCGGGCTGGCCAACTACACCCAGACGTTCACCGACCCGGAATTCTGGCTGTCGCTGCGGATCACCGTGCTGTTCGCGGTGGCCGCGGTCACCCTCACCCTGCTCACCGGCACGCTGATCGGGCTGCTGCTCAACCAGCTGGGCCGGGTGATGGCCGCGATCGTGGCCACCACCGCCCTGCTGGCCTGGGCCACTCCCCCGGTCTCCGCCAGCGTGCTGTTCTACTGGCTGTTCAACCCGGACGGCGGCCTGGTGGACTGGAGCCTGGCCCGGCTGCCGCACTGGCTGGTGGGCAGCACCGACTGGGCCGGCTTCAACTGGACCACCAGCGGCGCGCTGCCCGCCTACACGGTGGCCACCGTGCTGGTGGTCTGGCAGGCGTTCCCGTTCATCGCCGTGTCGGTGCTGGCCGGGCTGAAGACCGTGCCGGGGGAACTGCTCGAAGCGGCCCGGGTGGACGGGGCCGGGGCCTGGCGGGGTTTCTGGAAGATCACCTACCCGCTGATGAAGCCGATCTTCCTGGTGCTGCTGCTGTTCTCGGTGATCTGGGACTTCAACGTGTTCACCCAGACCTACCTGCTGGCTGGCGGGCTGGGCAACCGCGACGAGTTCAACCTGTCGCTCTACCTCTACGACCGGGCCTTCACGTTCCCGCCCAGCTACGGGCTGGGCGGTGCGCTGGCCCTGATCCTCACGATCATCCTGCTGATCGTCACGGTCGGCTACGTAAGGGCCTCGGTCCGGCAGGGAGCGCTGGCATGACCGCGCAGTACTGGCCCGGGGAGCCGACCCCCCGGAACCCCAGCGGCCTGAGCCTCCGGCCCGGCACCAGGCTGCGCGCCCAGCGCCGGCTGCGCAAGAAGACCAGGACCTTTTCCCTTAACGCACTAGCGGTGCTGGTCGCCCTGCTCACGCTGTTCCCGATCTTCTGGATGGTGTCCACCGCGTTCAAGCCATCCCAGGAGATCTACTCGCTCACGCCGCACCTGCTGCCCACCCACCCGACGCTGGGCAACTTCGCCACGGTGCTGAGCGGCCAGGCGTCCGGGATCGGGTCGTACTGGCTGTTCTTCCGGAACAGCATCGCAGTGACCGTGGCCACGGTCATTCTGTCCTCGCTCGTCTCGCTGCTCGCCTCGGTGGCGGTGGCCCGGTTCCGGTTCCGGCTGCGCGCGTCTTTCCTGATCATGCTGCTGGTCGTGCAGATGATCCCGGCGCAGGCGCTGATCATCGCGCTGTTCCTGAACTTCAACCGGATCGGCCTGCTGCAGAGCCTGCCCGGCCTGATCCTCGTATACAGCGCGCAGGCGCTGCCGGTGTCCATCTGGATGCTGCGCAACTTCGTGGCCACCGTGCCCAGGGAACTGGAAGAGGCGGCCGCGGTGGACGGCGCGGGTCCGCTGCGGATCTTCTGGCGCATCCTGTTCCCGCTGGTCATGCCCGGGCTGATCGCGACCAGCGTGTTCGCCTTCATCACCGCCTACAACGAGTTCATCGTGGCGCTGACCTTCCTCGGCCAGGCGCACAGCACCTACACGCTGCCGATCTACGTGACCTACTTCTTCGACCGTGGTGGCGCGCAGTGGGGACCCATCATGGCCGCGTCCACCCTGTACACCATCCCGGTGGTGGTGTTCTTCCTGCTGATCCAGCGGCGGATGACCGGTGGCCTGGTGGCGGGCGCGGTGAAGGGATGAGCGCGGGACTGTCCGCCGACCCGGCCCTGGCCCGGCTGGCCGACGCGGTGCTGATCCCGCCGTTCCCGGGCGAGCGGGCGCCCCGCTGGGTGCTGGCCGCGCTGGAACGGGGCCTGGCCGGGGTGACCATCTTCGGCCCGAACATCGCGGGCCCGGAGCAGCTGGCCACGCTCACCGCCCAGCTGCGCACCGCGGGTGGCCAGCCGCTGCTGGCCATCGACGAGGAAGGCGGCGACGTCACCCGCATCGGCCACCTGACCGGCAGCCGCTACCCGGGCAACGCGGCGCTCGGCGCGGTGGACGACGTGAGCCTGACCGCGGCGGTGCACCGCGCGCTGGGCAGCGACCTCGCCGCGCTCGGCATCAGCGTGGACCTGGCCCCCTCGGTGGACGTGAACACGGCCGCGGACAACCCGGTCATCGGGATCAGGTCGTTCGGCTCCGACCCGGACCTGGTCGCCCGGCACGCCGCGGCCGCGGTCAGCGGGCTGCAAGCGGCCGGGGTGGCCGCCTGTGCCAAGCATTTCCCCGGGCACGGCAGTACCAGCGCCGACACCCACCACGGCATCGTCACGATCGAGGCCAGCGTGGCTGAGCTGCGGCGCCGCGATCTGCCGCCGTTCGCCGCGGCCATCGCGGCCGGGGTACGCGGGGTGATGCCCGGGCACCTGCGGGTGCCGGAGCTCACCGGCGACGAGCCGGCAACACTGTCCGTGGCCGCGCTCACCGGCCTGCTCCGCGGCGAGCTGGGGTTCACCGGGGTGATCATCTCGGACGCGCTGGAGATGCGCGCGGTGCGCGGTGTCTACGGCATCCCGGAGGCGGCGGTGCGCGCGGTGGCGGCCGGCACCGACCTGCTGTGCCTGGGCCGGGACACCGGCGAGGACAGCTATCTGGCGGTCCGCCAGGCGCTCAGCGAGGCGGTGACGGCCGGCCGGCTGCCGGTAGCCCGGCTGGAAGAAGCCAGGCAGCACGTGGCGCAGCTGCGCTCCTGGCTCGCCGCGCAGCACCCGGGGCGGCCGGACGGGGACGGCGGCCAGGCGGCGCACATCGGGCTGGTGGCCGCCCGCCGGGCGGTGCGGCTGTCGGCCGTGCCCCCGCCGCTGGCCGATCCGGTGCTGGTGGAGCTGCAGGCGGCGGAGAACATCGCGGTGGGCAGCGTGCCCTGGGGGCTGGGCCCATGGCTGCCGTCCGGCCGGGTCCTGCGGGTGCCGGCCAGGCTCCCGGTCAGCGACGCGGCCACGGTCATCGCCACGGCGCTCAGCCGGTCCGCGGGCCGGTCGCTGGTCGTGGTGGTCCGCGACGCGCACCGGGACCCCGCGGCCCGGGCCGTCATCACCGGCCTGCTGGCCGCGCGCCCGGACACCGTGGTGGTGGACATGGGCCTGCCGCTCTGGCGGCCGCCGGACGGGCTGCACGTGGCCACCTACGGCGCGGCGCGGGCGAACGCCCAGGCCGCCGCGGAAGTCCTCGGCCTGGCCCGCTGAACCCCGGGCCGGCCCTCCGGTCGCGGGGGCACCGTGGGCCGGCCCGGGACACCGGCCAGATCGCCGTGCGGCCCGATTTCCCGTTAAACCGGGCGCGTCACGCCGTCAAGCAGCCCGACCACTGCCTGGCACGCTGCATAATGCTGGACATGAGGCTGTCTGCCCGTGCTGATTACGCGCTGCGCGCCGCGGTGGAACTGGCGGCCGCGGAGGGCCATGTCACCGCCGAGCAACTGGCGCGGGCTCAGCACATACCGGGGAAGTTTCTCGAGGCGATCCTGACCCAGCTGCGCCGGGCCGGCCTGGTGCGCAGCCAGCGTGGGCCAGAGGGCGGGTTCTGGCTGGCCAAGCCGGCCAGTGACATCGCGCTCGCGGACATCATCCGGGCCATCGACGGCCAGCTGGTCGGCGTGCGCGGGGAGCGCCCGGAGAACATCGGGTACATCGGGGTGGCTGAGCCGCTGCAGAGTGTGTGGATCGCACTGCGCGCCAACGAGCGGGCCATCCTCGAGGAAGTCACCCTGGAGCACATCGCCACCGGGCGGCTGCCAGCGCGCATCCTCGAGCTGACCGACGATCCCCGCGCCTGGGCCTGAAAACGCCGCAAGCGCCTCCGGAGAGGCGCCTGCGATCAGCTTTCTGCCAGGTGGGCTGGGCTCAGACCGGGACCATGTCGCTCACGTCGCCGAGCCGCCTGGTCACCTCGTCGAACGCGGGGTGGTCGGCGTTGGAGTTCACCGGGCCGAGCACCGGCTCGGCGTCCATGCCCCGGGCATGCCCCGCGGGCACCCGCAGCTCCGGCCGGACCCCGAAGGTCCGGGCCACCGGAAGCTCCAGCTCGCGCCCAGCGCCATTGGCGGCAGGCTGGCCGCCCGCCCCAGCCGGCGTGAGCGCCGCCTCGTTCTGCAGCTCAGCCAGGGCGAAACTGTCTGAGACCTCACCCAGCACATGGGACAGCGGGGTGTTCAGCGCCGTGCAGATGGCGGCGAGCAGCTCAGAGGAGGCCTCCTTCTGCCCGCGCTCTACCTCGGACAGATACCCGAGCGACACCCGGGCGGCGGCGGAAACCTCGCGGAGGGTGCGACCCTGCCGTAGACGTAGCCGCCGCAGCACGTCACCAAGCAAGTGACGAAGCAGGACCATCGCCGCACTCCCTTCGCGAAGTGTGTCTGTTAACTACACCGTACCTGGCCTCACCGACAGTGGGGGAGAGCACCTGGGGCCGTGTTCGCTGCTGACGTAACACTGTAATCATCGGTTCTCTTCCCGCATCATGACAAGGAGCAACGCCAGCGCGGCCGCGACTGTTTCGTGCCGGATGTCGTCCCGGCTCCCGGCCAGGGCCAGCCGCTGGACCCGGGGCTGCCGCCCGGCGCTGGCCGCGATGAACACGGTGCCTGCTGGTTTTCCCTCGGCCGGGTCGGGCCCGGCCACCCCGGTGGTGGACACGCCGTAGGTGGCCCCGAGACGGGCGGCCACGCCCCCGGCCATGGCCCCCGCCACTTCTGCTGAGACGGCCCCCTGCCGGTCCAGCACGGCCGGGTCCACGCCCAGCAGGACGGCTTTCAGCCCGGTCGCGTAGGCCACGATGCCCCCGCGGAAGGCCGCGGACGCGCCCGGGATGTCGGTCAGCGCGGCGGCCAGCAGCCCGCCGGTGAGCGACTCCGCGGTCGCGACGCTGTGGCCTCCGGCGGCCAGCCGCGCGATGATGTCAGCCGCCGTGGCCCGGCTCTCCCCCGGCGCTGTCATCCGTTCCCGCCCGGCCCGCCCATCCGCGCCGCCCGGCTGCGGCGGCGCAGCCGCACCGCGCGGATCGCGTAGTCCGCGCCGGTGATCACGGTCACCGCCACGGCCAGTGCCATCACCACGGCCCGCAGCGCATCCGGCGGGCCGGGCAGCACGTAGAGCGCGATCGCGAGCACCTGGAGCATGGTCTTGACCTTGCCACCCCGGCTGGCCGCGATCACGCCGTGCCTGATCACCCAGAACCGCAGCGCGGTGACCCCCAGCTCACGGGCCAGGATCACCGCCGTCACCCACCAGGCC
>Ga0207665_10003421_pt1 | contig 10618 bp, 8 predicted proteins | sample LARL112metaG_FD_184351 | JGI IMG/M metagenome (GOLD analysis project Ga0207665, IMG submission 184351) | Corn, switchgrass and miscanthus rhizosphere microbial communities from Kellogg Biological Station, Michigan, USA - LAR L11-2 metaG... | ecosystem: Host-associated > Plants > Roots >...
AAGACGCACCCTCACCTACTGCGCGCAAAGCGACATGTCGTTGTGATAGAGCACTAACATCTTCTCCTCTCTCCTTTCCCGGTTCAGGTTGTCGGGATCGGCGTCCACATCACCTCGTCGATGTGAGTGGCTCCCGTTGCGAGCATGACCAGCCGATCGAACCCGAGCGCGATTCCGCAGGCTTGCGGCATCACCGCAAGCGCGGCGAGAAAATCCTCGTCGATCGGATAGCGCTCGCCGTAGATGCGCTCCTTCTCCGCCATCTGCTCCTCCAGCCGCTTGCGCTGCTCGGTCGGATCGGTGAGCTCGCCGAAGCCGTTCGCCAGCTCCACCCCGCAGGCGTAGAGCTCGAAGCGCTCGGCGAGCCGGGGATCGGACACCGTCGGCCGGGCGAGCGGCGACTGGATCGCCGGATATTCGTAAAGGACCGTCGCCCGGCCCTGCCCGAGGCGCGGCTCGACTTTTTCCACCAGCACGCGGCTGAAGATGTCACCCCAGCTATCATCGGCGGCAGTGCGGATGCCGGCAGCGGCCGCCGCGGCAGCGAAGGCGGCAGCAGGCTCCGGCGGCAGCACTTTCAGGAGATCGAAGCCTGCGTAGCGCGCAAACGCGTGCGCCACGGTGAGCCGCTCGGGCTCAGCGAATGGATCGATCGCGCGCTCGCGGAAGGAAAATTGCTTCGTGCCCGCGGCCTCGGCCGCAAGCGCAAGAACGGTAGCGCAATCATCCATCAATATTTCGTACGGCTCCTCGGCCCGATACCATTCGACCATGGTGAATTCGGGATGATGCAGCGCGCCACGCTCACGATTGCGAAAGACGCGAGCGAACTCGACGATGCGGCGCTCGCCGGCGGCCAGGAGCTTCTTGCAGGCGAACTCGGGCGAGGTGCGCAGATAGAGTCGCGTGCGCGTCGCCGCCGGCGCCACCAGCTCCGTCGCGAAGGCATGAAGATGCGTCTCGTTGCCGGGTGAAAGCACCAGCGCCGCAGTGTCGACCTCGACGAAGTCCCGCGCGGCAAAAAACTGTCGCAACGCCGCCGCGATCCGCACCCGCCCCCTCAACAAGGGCCGCCGGGCGGCGTGCAAGGCCCAGAACGGCGACGGCATCAGCAGGCTCCTTCCACGGCGAAATTCCGCCCTGCGGCCCTCATGAAAACCGCTGGCGAATGGCCGCAGGATCAGTATGGTGGCCCGACATTTGGGCCCAGTACCGGTCGCGCGCGTCCCAAAACCGAGGAAATTTCGCCGTGAAAGTCATCGCCAGTTCGCTCCGCAAGGGCAATATCGTCGAAGTCGACGGCAAGCTCTACGTCGTCCTCAACGCCGAAAGCTTCCATCCCGGCAAGGGGACTCCAACCACCCAAATCGACATGCGCCGCATCAGCGACGGCGTAAAGGTGGCGCAGCGCTACAAGACGACCGAGCAGGTCGAACGCGCCTATGTGGAAGATCGGGAGCATCAGTATCTCTACCAGGACGGCGACGGCTTTCATTTCATGAACACCGAGACCTATGACCAGGTAGCGTTGCCCGCTGACATCATCGGCAGCCAGGCCGCCTACCTCCAGCCGGAAATGAAGGTGATGCTCTCGGTGCACGAGGGAGTGCCGGTTTCGATCGAGCTCCCGCAGAAAGCGACACTGGAAGTCGTGGAAACCGAGCCTTCGGTCAAAGGCCAGACCGCCGCTTCGTCGTACAAGCCGGCGCTGCTGTCGAACGGGGTGCGCACCATGGTGCCCCCGTTCGTCGGGACCGGGACCAAAATCGTGGTCATGACGGCGGACGGCTCTTACGTGGAGCGCGCCAAGGACTGAAATGTTTTGTCGTGGGCGCCGGAACCAATTGCTTTGCAACCTAATTGCAACAGTGGAAATCGTTTTGGTTAACCCACTTGGCAGAATCTCCCGCGGCGGCGATACTTGATTCGTGCCCGGACGTCGCCGCGACAGCTCCGGCGAGGTGGAGCGTCATGCTGCGAATCGGACTTGCGGGCCTCGCGCTCGCCGCCGGCATGCTTGCCGCGGCCGCGCAGGAGATCAAGAGCCCGCGCATCACCCCCACCCGCGTGGATTGGGACTCCGTGGCCGCCGACGTCGGCGCGCTCGAGCCGGGAAAACCGGTCATCGTGCCGGAGCTCATGGCAAGGATCAACCGCGCAACCGGCGAGCGCTTCGCGAATATCGCCGCAAGCCCCGTGCCGGTGTTGCTGCCGTTCGATTCGGCGATGTTTCTGCACGACCGCGCGGCCCCACCCGAGCCGGCCGCCGCGAGTGCCAATGCCCCGGCCGACCCCTATCTTTTCGGCTTCAACTCGGTGCCGTTCTTCTATCCCGGACCAGCGGGCTACGACGCCGTTGTCATCGCCCGCGCACAGGAGATGCCTGAATTGCGGATCGGGGCCGACACGATCTATATCCACATTGGCGGCTCGGCGCTCCTCTATCAGCTCGACGAGCCGGTGGGGATGATCGGATGGCCGGTCCATGGCCTCGATGAGATCCCCGGCATCCGGCGCCTCTATCTGGAAAATTACGTGCGCTACACCTTCGTGCGCTACGGCGTGCCTTACGTTGTGGCTATCGAATGCTCCGACGGCGCGGTGCGGTTCCGCAGAATATCGTGCCGTGACGCCGACAAAGTCGCCGTTCGCTTCCTCAAGTCGCTCCGCGTCGCCGGCGGCACGCCGGGAGCGCAGCCCGAGGCGATCACGGCCGATACGATCGAACGGCCCGCCGAGCAGTCGAGCGTCTTCACCTACCGCAGCCCCGGGGACATACTTCCCGGCTCCGGATTTAGACGTAAAGGCGGCGTCGCCGATTACACCGTCTATTCCAAGATCCGCTTCCCGCTCGCCGACGCGCCGGCCTTCGCCAATTCCCAGTCCTTCATGAATTGGGGAGACTGCGACGCGACTGGGCGCTCTGGCGCCGGCGTCTTGGATGGGGTGAGGACCTATCGCTGCCGTGTCAACGGACAGCGCCTGGTTTTGGACGAATCGGCCCCCGACAACTATTCCTATCCCTGGCGCGACAATTTCTGCGAGCACCGCTACTTTTATGTCGGCCAATGCCCGGCCGGTCTCGGCCACCAAGGCCAGGACATCCGGCCGGCCTTCTGCAAGCAGCGCATGCAAGGGGCAAACCGCTGCGAGCCCTATCTGCACGACGTGGTCGCCGTGCGCGACGGGGCGGTGCTCCGCGCGCCCACCCAAGAGGCGCTCTACATCGTGGTCAATGCGCCCAACGAGCACATCCGCTTCCGCTACCTGCACATGTTTCCCAGGCAATTCAACGCCGCCGGCATGGTGAGCGGCCGCCTCGTGCACGAGGGCGAAGTGATCGGCAAGGTCGGCAATTTCTTTCGGCGCGAGCGCGCCACCACCTATCATCTCCATTTCGACATGCAGGTGCCGACCAAATACGGCTGGGTGTTCGTCAATCCTTATATGACGCTCGTTACTGCATACGAGCGGCTAATCCGCGGCCGCGGCCAGGAGATCAAGGAGCCGGATGTCCGCGAAGATATCCCGACGGTATCGATCCCGGAGAAGCCGCTTCCCACAGCGGCCCCGGCGGCGGTGCCGATCCCGGTCGCAAAGCCGACAGAAACACCTATAAAATCGCCCGCCGCAGCAGTAACGGACTTCAAGGTACGCGGTAATGAACAAACGGATGAGCCCTCCTCTGTCAAGGCGAGCCTGCCTGTCCGGCCTGGCGGCAGCCATGGCGGTGTGGAGCGCAACCGCCCGCGCGCAGGCAAGCAAAACGCCGTTCGAGCAATGGGTCGCAGCATTCCGCGCGCGGGCACGCGCACGTGGTATATCCGACGCCACCTACACGCGGGTTATGAGTACTATCAAACCCGATACGGCAGTTTTTGAACTCAACCCTTACCAGCCCGAATTCAACGAACAACTCTGGCAATATCTCAATCGCCGCGTCTCCGACTGGCGCATCACGACCGGCAAGGAGAAGGCGAAGGAATACGCGCCGCTTTTTGACCGCATCGAGAAGGACTACGGCGTCGACCGCGGGATCATACTCGGCCTGTGGGGAATCGAATCGGCATTCGGCGATCCGGACGTCCAGAAGAATCACATGCGCCCGATCATCCCCGCGCTCGCGGCGCTCGCCTGGGGGGAGCCGCGCCGGCGCGCCTACTGGGAGCAGGAACTGCTCAACGCGCTCGTCATCATCGATCGCGGCTGGAGCACGCCGGAGGAGATGCGCGGCTCCTGGGCCGGCGCCATGGGCCATACCCAATGGATGCCGGAGGTGTGGCTCAACGTCGGGCTCGATTACGACGGCGATGGCCGAGTGAGCCCGTTCGGCAAGCCCGACGACGGGCTTGCCGGAACGGCGCAATATCTCGTCAAGCGCGGCAAGTATCGCGCGGGCGAGCACTGGGGCTACGAAGTGCGCGGCGCGGGCCACACCAGCGGCCAAGGGGCATCGCGCACCTACGATGCGTGGCAGCGCGCCGGCGTCACGCGCGCCGACCGCAAGGCGTTCCCGCAGCTTGGTGCGTCTGCACGACTTTGGGTCCCGGTGCCGGGAGGCCCGGCATTCCTGCTCGGCCCGAACTTTTACGCCGTTCGCTCCTATAATCCGTCGATGAACTACACGCTGTCGATCGTCCATCTGGGCGACCGCATCATGGGAGCTGGACCGTTCGTGCAGCCCTTCCCCGGCGGCGAGCGCACCCCGACCTTGGCCGAAGTCCAGGAGATCCAGCAGCGTCTGACCGCGCTCGGCTTCGATACCGGCGGCACCGACGGACGCGTCGGCAATGACACCATGATTGCCGTGCGCAATTTCCAACGCAAAGTCGGCATGCAGCCAGCCGACGGCTATGCCGGCGTGAAACTTCTGACGCGGTTGCGCCAGGGCCTCTGATCCGGTTCTATGGGCTTCCTTTCGGAAAACCCGAGGATCATCCCGTGACGAGTGCAAAAGCCAAGCTGGCGCCGGCCCCTGAAACGCCGGCGGCCCATCCCTCGCTGCGGGCGCTTGAGCGCCCGGCCAACCTAACAGGCACGAATGCGCCGGCTTTCGGCAGCGACGTGGTCGCCGACACGTTGCGCGCGCTGGAAATCCCCTACATCGCGCTCAATCCCGGCGCGAGCTATCGCGGGCTGCACGACTCCATTGTGAATTTCCTCGGCAACGAGACGCCGCAGATGCTGCTTTGTCTGCACGAGGAGAGCGCGGTCGCGATCGCCCATGGCTACGCCAAGGTGACCGGCATGGCGATGGCCGCGGCCGTGCATTCCAACGTCGGGCTCTTTCACGCCACCATGGCGATCTTCAACGCTTGGTGCGACCGCCAGCCGGTCATCGTGCTCGGTGCGACCGGCCCGGTGGACGCGGTCAAACGCCGGCCGTGGATCGACTGGATACACACTGCGCGCGACCAGGGCGCAATCGTCCGCAACTACACGAAATGGGACGACCAGCCCGCCTCCCCCGCGGCCGCCCGCGAGTCGCTCCTGCGCGCCGCCTGGATCGCCGGGACTGCGCCGTGCGGGCCGGTCTACATCAACCTCGACGCCGAGATGCAGGAAGCAAAGCTCGCCGAGCCGCTCGCGCCGATCGATGCGGCGCGCTTCATGCCGCATGCCGATCCGACGGCTTCCGCCGATCTCATCGCCGACGCGGCGGCCATGCTCAAGGGAGCAAAACATCCCGTCATCCTCATGGGGCGGGTATCGCGCAGCCTCGATGCGTGGAATGCACGGGTGGCGCTCGCAGAGGCGCTCGATGCCAAGGTGATCAGCGACCTCAAGATCGCCTGCGGTTTTCCAACCGATCACCCGTTGCACGCCGGCGCCCCCGCTTCCAACGCATTGGTGCCCGAGGCGATCGCGGCGATCAAAGCGGCGGATGTGATCCTCTCACTCGACTGGGTCGACCTCGGCGGCGCGTTGCGCAACGCGCTCGGCGGCGAGGCGCCCAAAGCGAAGATCATCTGCATCAGCGCCGACTTCCACGTGCACAACGGCTGGAGCATGGATTACGAAATCCTGCCGCCGGTCGATCTCATGCTGCCCACGGCCCCCGATGCAGCGGTGCCGCAACTCCTTGCCGCGCTCGGCGGCAGCAAGTCGCGCAAGCCGGCGGCGGTGCCGGCAAAGGCCGAAAGCTATGAACCGTCCAACACACCGATCCGGGTCGATGACCTCGCCCGCTCGCTTCGAGCCGCGGTCGGCGAGCGCGAGGTGACGCTCACGCATCTGCCGCTCTCCTGGAACGGGGCCACTTGGCCCTTCCGTCATCCGCTCGATTACATCGGCTCCGAGGGTGGCGGCGGCGTCGGAGGCGGCCCGGGCATTTCCGTCGGCGCCGCACTGGCGCTCAAGGGCTCGGGCCGGCTGCCGATCGCAATTTGCGGCGACGGCGACTTCTGCATGGGCGTGACCGCGCTGTGGACCGCGGTGCACTACCGAATTCCGCTCCTCGTGGTGGTCTGCAACAATCGCTCGTTCTTCAACGACGAGCTACACCAGGAGCGCGTCGCCCGCATTCGCAATCGGCCGCCGGAGAACCGCTGGATCGGGCAGCGCATTTCCGATCCCGACATCGACTGTGCCGCGTTGGGGACTGCGCAAGGCGCGATGGGATTTCCTCCGGTGACCAAGACCGGCGATCTCATGCCGACATTCGCCAAGGCGATTGCCGCGGTCGAAGCGGGCCAGGTGGCGGTGGTCGACGTGCGGGTCGAGCCCGGCTATTCCGCCGTCGCTACCGCGGCGATGCTGCGCGGAACCGAGAAGGCCTAAGACCGCTCGCCGCCGCAAAACCGAAATCGGCGAGGCCCCCTGGCGAAAGCTAAATGGCGAAGCTCGCGTGGGTCGAGGGGTGGAACAGCTCCTCCGGCGACACCAGTCGGGACGACAATCCCTGCGCGTGGTGGTGGCGCAGGAAGATCTCGAGCTCCTTGCGATTGGGGGAAAGCCCGTACGACCAAAAGTCATGGCCCATGAATTCACGCGCTGCGCGCAGCTGCTCCTCCACGAACGGCAGCGTTACCTTGCTCGCGGCGGTGTCCTCGAGCGCGGCGAGACACGTCGCCTTCGCCTGTTGGAATGCTTTGAAGACCGCCGCCGGCAGCCACGGATGCGCCTCGACCAACTCGCGCCGGATGCCGGTGATATGCATGATCGGGAAAATACCGGTGCGCTTGAAATAGTCGCGACCCGCGGCGACCGGATCGGGAAAGAGCCAGCCGATATTGGGATTCATCTTCCCGGCAAGGCTCGGCGCGCGCGGCGCGATGAAGCCGTCAATCTCGCCACGTTCCAATAATTGAGAGATGGTAACGTCCGGCGGCGCATCTTCCATGCGCACGTCGGCCGGAAGGGCAATGGCGATTTTCTCCGGCCGGCCGGGATGCTCGATGCCCCCGCGCACCCAGACGACGTCGGACGGTCTCACGCCGTGATCATCCTCCAGGATGATGCGCGCCCACACGCAGGCCGTGAGCTGATATTCCGGCAGCCCGACGCGCCTGCCCTTGAGATCGGCGGGCGACTTGACGCGGTCGCGGCGCACGTAGATCGAGTTGTGGCGGAACGCCCGCGAGACGAATGCCGGCACCCCCACATAGGGACAATTGCGCTCGGCGGTCTTCACCGTGAAGCTCGACATCGACAATTCGCAGATGTCGAAATCCACGTTGCGGAAGGCGCGAAAAAAGATTTCCTCCGGCGGCAAGTCCATGAACACCGGATCGACGCCATCGATCTGAACCGCGCCGTCCATCAGCGGACGCACCCGGTCGTAATTGCCGACCGCGACCGACAGCCTGAGTTTCGACATGCTTGGCACTCTCGTCGGGGTCATGCCCCGCGCCAGCGGGACATTCCGATGGCGACCGTCACCCTATCAGGCTCCCATCAGCCGATGCCACATCGATGAGCCGCAACTGCGCCCGCTCGATGCCGTTCCAGCGGTCGAGGCACAATGTGCCGGCCGCATGCACGCACTGCCCTCGCGACTGCGCGAGCGCGCGCCCAAGCTTTTGTCCGGCGGCGCGAAAAGCGATGGCGTTGAGGATCGAGCCGTCGCCGGCGCGCAATCGCACACGCATATGCGACTGTCCCACCTCGTCGGCATAGACCAGGGTGTGCGCCGGAAATGCAATGATCGGCTCGGGGTTGCCCGCGCCGAAGGGTCCTGCGCGGGCGATCGTCGCCACGGTCTCGTTGGTCGCGGCCGCGGCGGTAACCGCCGCGTCGATCAACAACACATCTTCTCGCCGTGCGGCCTCGACGGCGGCCGCGAGCGCGTCCTCGAGATAGGCGCGGAAGGCGTTGAGCCGATCCCTTTGCAGCGTAACGCCCGCCGCCATGGCATGGCCGCCGCCTTTGATGAGGAGCCCGGTGCTCACGGCTTGGCGCACAGCGCGGCCCAGATCGACCCCGGTGATCGAGCGCCCGGATCCTGTGCCGAAGCCGCCCGGCTCGAGCGCGATGGCGAAGGCAGGCCGTCCAAATCGCTCCCGCAGGCGCGCGGCGACGAGCCCAACCACGCCCGGATGCCAGCCCTCGGCGGCAGTGACGACGACGGCGCCCTTTTCCTCCGCGCCGAGCGCGGCCATCGCCTCCGCCTCGGCCTGTGCCACGGTGGCAAGTTCGATGCCTTGACGCTCGCGGTTGAGACGGTCGAGCTCGCCGGCGAGGCGCGCGCATTCGGACGGGTCCTCATGCATGAGCAGCTCGACACCGAGCGCGGCTCGACCGATGCGGCCGCCGGCATTGATGCGCGGCCCGAGCAGAAATCCGAGATGCCAAGGCTCGGGCGGGCCGCCGAGCCGCGCGACATCCATCAAGGCGGTAAGGCCGGGATTGTCCCGCCGCCGCATTGCGATCAGGCCCTTGGCGACGAACGCGCGGTTCAGCCCTCTGAGCGCCGCTACATCGGCGATCGTTCCGAGCGCGACCAGATCGAGGAAGCCAAGGAGGTCCGGCTCCGGTCGCTCTTGCGTCCAGAACCCGCGCAAGCGCAGTTCCCGGTTGACCGCCACCACGGTCATGAACACGAGGCCGACGGCGGCGAGATGGCCGAGGCTCGAGAGATCGTCGAGCCGGTTGGGATTGACCACCGCCACCGCCGCGGGCAGCCGTTCGTCGGCCTGGTGATGATCGATCACGATCACGTCCAAGCCGAGCTTGCGCGCTTCAAGCAGTGGCTCGTGGCTGGTGGTTCCGCAATCGACCGCAACGAGAAGGCTCGCCCCTCGCGCGGCGAGGGCGCGGACCGCTTCCGCATTGGGGCCATAACCTTCGAACAGTCGATCGGGAATGTGGATGAGGGCGTGCAGGCCGCAATGGCGCAGGTATCGGCCTAGCACCGCCGCGGACGTCGCGCCGTCGACATCGTAATCGCCGAAGATGGCGACCGTTTCCCCGCGGATGATCGCTTCCGTCAGCCGCCCCGCGGCGATGCGCATGTCGGCGAGCGTGTGCGGGTCCGGCATGAGCGCGCGCACGGTCGGGTCGAGGAAGCTCGGGACCTCGTCCAGCTCGACGCCGCGGCCGGCAAGAATGCGCGCCAGCAACTCGGGCATATCCGCGTAGCGTTGCGCGATCGCGAGCGCGCGCGCTGCCCCTCGTTCGTCGAGGCGATCGCACCAGGCGCGTCCGCAAGCCGAGCGCTCCACCCCGAGAAAAAAGCGCCGTTTGGTGACGATTGGCGCCGTCAGGGCGATTGTCATCTCAAGCACCACGAATCACATCAAAAAAGCTTGCGATATTGGATGAAGCCGGAGCGCTCCGCCAGCTGATCGTAAAGCGCGCGCGCCGCCGCGTTGCTCTCGTGAGTGAGCCAATATAGGCGGCTCGCGCCCGCCCGCCGGGCCCGCTCTTCCACCGCGGCGATCAATGCGCGGCCCAGCCCGAGATGGCGCGCGGTTTCGGCGACGAACAGATCTTGCAGATAGCAGTAGTTGCCGATGGTCCAGCACGAGCGGTGAAACAGGTAGTGCGCGATGCCCCGGAGGCGCCCGTCCATGTACGCGCCTAGCGCCTCCATCGGTTCGGTCGGATCGTGCAGCCGCGCCCAGGTCACGCGCGTGGTCTCCTCGGGAATCGCGACTTTGTAGAAGAGCTGGTAGCCCTTCCACAGCGGCTCCCAGTCGGCGCGCTCGTCGAGCCGAAGCGGCCTGATCTCCAGCTTGGATGCGGCCATGCGGCCACCGGCGTCGTTTGCTGCGCTACTCGGCCGCCGCGGCGTCCATCCTCCGCAGCAGCGCTGATATAGTATCAGGCGGCCGCCTGCCTGAGCCGCCTTGCGTCGCGATCAAGCCGTTCTTCACATGTTTTTCGATTTGCCACGCGCCGACGCCCATTCAGGCTCGAGGATCAGTCGCTGGTTCTGAACACGGTGGCCAAGGGCGCAAAGTCCATCCATCGCTCGCATTGCGGCATGGCTCGTGCATAGGCTTGTTTCGCTTCAGTTTGTTTTGCTTCAGCCTGCTTCGCCTCAGCCTGCTTCGCTTGCGTGGTTGGGGAGTCGCCCGCGTGCTGCTCGATCAGGCCGACCAGCGCGTGCGCGGCCTCCGTGCAGACTCGGCGCACCGGCGGAATCGTTTGTGGGCATCGGCTTAGCCCCTCTTCG
>Ga0207665_10003422_pt1 | contig 10613 bp, 9 predicted proteins | sample LARL112metaG_FD_184351 | JGI IMG/M metagenome (GOLD analysis project Ga0207665, IMG submission 184351) | Corn, switchgrass and miscanthus rhizosphere microbial communities from Kellogg Biological Station, Michigan, USA - LAR L11-2 metaG... | ecosystem: Host-associated > Plants > Roots >...
TAGATAATATAGTTTAATGATATCGATTTATTAGTAATTGAATACTCTATTGACTCCAGGCTGCAATAGAACCCATAACTCGTGATGTCTATAAAGAAAGCAGATCTGGATTGTGGTGAAAAAGAATCATTGTACATAATGATGATGGTGACTTCTAGTGTTTATTCATCCATTCAATAAGCCAATTATATTTTGATAACTCGTTATTATCATCATCTTTTTTACTTACTTTGGTCAGTGTTGCAGCGCATTCGGATTTGATATCCCGTAGTTCTACACTTATCCCAATATGAGAAAAATTCTGGTTGAAATTATCTATATGATAATTCAATGAACCTTCATTCCCAATTGAAACTATTCCTGGGTTTATGTTAGGTCCTCCATTAAAGATTAGATTCTTAAAAAAACCCGGAGCAGATATATTATACATATTTTTTAGATGGATAGCTACTGTATTGGCTTCTTTGCTGAACAAATCTTTCAAAATCTCTATGCTTCTCTTCAAGAAATTCAAAGTGTATTCAAAATCTAAATTACCATCTTCTTTTTTACGGAGATTAAGACCAAGCAATAGCAAAATGAATTTCTCCACAGCACATTGATTAGTTACAAGTTTGGGATGAAGCTGTGTCAGAGAGTGCCTAAAATATTCGACAGAGCATGTTGTTTCATTTATTATTAGATCCTTGTTAAAGGATAGAGCCCACATACGCAAGGTATCGTTAGTTATTTCTTTGGGTATAGGCTCGTAATGCAATGGCTTTTCCATCTCTGTTATCTTAGTTGGTCTTTTTCTTCCTTCTTCAGTACAATCATCAACTACTTCAAAATATCTTTGAATTATTATTTCTGCAACAGCATCAGGCGTATTTTGAATTTCTGCATTTTTTACTCGTAATACATCATAGCCCATATTTTCTAATGCCCTCTGACGTATCCTATCAGGCGTTCTCTGAAAGTCCTTATCATGGACTTTGCCGTCCACTTCTACAATGAGCTTTCTTCCGATGATTAAATCCGGAGTGTATTTATCACATCCTGTATACCAGATAACTTGACTGTCTTTGAACGCTATTTTCTTCGAACGCAATATAGATCTTAATTTTATTTCAGAATTTGTAGGCGGAGGAGCTTTGAAGCCGTAGTTGTTTACTGTATCAGGAGGTGTCAATCATTCCAAATATGGAATGTGCAAAGTAGTTAATTAAACTAACACCTTTATTGTTTCATAAATTCATTCAAATCATTAACAACTTGGATGGAATAATTGAGTCAAATCTGTCTTGGATCCCCGAACCCGCCATTAATAGGGGGTTACTCAGAGAACAGCTGCATGCATTTAGTGTAATACCAGCGAGATTCAAACACATACCAACATGGAGAACATATGTTAATATAGAAAACAGAGGAAGTGAACTTACTCCAAGGCACTCTACCATCAGGAGAGAAACAAAGATAAAACCATAATTTTAGTCATAAAACGACTATTTGGAGAACATGCTACATCAAGGTCAGTAAAAAAACACAGAATAGAGAATTGTCATTTAGATGTATAGCATATATATGCACAGATTAACAAAACTTGTAATTATAGTGATGGTTTCTACTACGCCATGCTGAGGATACGTAGTCTTAGTTCCATTTTCATTTCGCTCAATACACCTTAGTTTTGTCAGATGGTTAGATGCGATATTATTTAGTTTGTTACAATATGATCAGTAAAATGAATGCTGTTGATAGAAATAAGAAAGTAGTAGTAGCAGTAGTCACTGGTAGTTCGTCTGGTATAGGATTTGAAACCTCATTATTACTTGCAAAAAATGGGTTTTTTACTTATGCTACCATGCGCAATCTTGATAAATCTAACAAAATTATTGATTTAAAACTAAAAGAAAAATTACCTCTAGAAGTTTTAGAGCTTGATGTAACTGATGACAAATCTGTTAAAGAAGCAATTGAGAAGATAGCAAATGAACAAGGAACAGTAAATGTACTGGTCAATAATGCTGGGTATGCATTAGTAGGACCCTTGGAAGAGCTTTCTATCCAAGAATTCAAAGAACAATTCGAAACCAATGTATTTGGTGCTATCAGGGTTACTCAAGCAGTACTACCTATTATGAGAAAACAACGACATGGCACAATAGTGAATATAAGCTCTATAGCTGGTAGAATAGGTTTTCCTCTTACTTCTGCTTATGTTAGTTCCAAGTTTGCACTAGAGGGATTATCTGAATCTATGGCTTACGAGATAGACCAGTTTGGAATAACGGTTATACTTATAGAACCAGGGGTCATTAAAACTAATTTTGACCATAATTTAAAGTTAGGAAAAAAGGTGTCTACTACTAATGATCGTAATTCGCCCTATGCGGATATAACAGAAAAGAGAATTGCAGGGTTCAAACCTAGATTTGAAAATGGATTACCTGCAATAGAAGTAGCCAAAGTCATTTTAAAGGCAATTAGATCGAGAAATGTCCCATCAGAATCAAGGTATCTAGTAGGCAATGATGCTTTTAAGCTAATGGAAATAAGAAACAATAAGTCTGATAAAGAATTTAGAAGATTAGTGAGGGAAGGTGTTCTAAAATAACATCACAGTAACATAGTGCTGGCGAACAGTGCAATATGGGCAACAGATAAGATTGGAAGAACGTCTTACGAAGATTAGAGCCTATTGTTAAATGCGTATCAAGAAGGAAAGCTACCATTCGCAAACATGGATATACTATGGACCTTCATGGTTCTGCATCATTTATCATCTCTGCCAATCCAGATTTAAGATGGTATGTTTAGAGGCAGATAGCCACTACAACCAATAAAGCGAAGTTACTAATAGGCGTATCCCCTAAAACTTGTATCCTATTTCCCTTAAGAATTGTCTTCTCCCAAGTGCATCTTTTTCTGTTTCGATGCCTTTTGGCATGAACCCATCAACTATGCCAATTATTGCTCTACCCAAATTAGTTTGAACAAATATTATTTCTATTGGATTAGCGGTTGCACAAAAGATATTGACTATTTCGGGTACCTCTTTTAACCTAGGAAGAATATTAATTGGATAGGCATCCCTTATTAGGATTATTAGGCTATGTCCTGCAGAAAGTTTGTAAGCATAGTCAGATACAAGTATCTCCAAGTTTGCATCATTTCCCACATGTCTTACTAAACAAGCTCCACTAGCCTCACAAAAAGCTAATCCAAATTTAATGTTTGGAACACAATTGACCAAACATTCAGCTACATCTTCTACCGTTTTGATAAAGTGACTCTGAGCAACAATTATTTGTGCTCCTTCTGGCAATCCTTCTATTCTAAAGCTTTGAACTTCCATAAAGGAAAAGTAATCGGGATTATTATAATTATTTTTACATTTTACATCTATATTGATTTACGTGGACCTTTCACGCACCATCGATAAATGCTTTGATTGCGTGTTTCATAGCATAATAAGATATGAGATTAGAGATAAAATCATCTACAACACAAGAAACATCTAAAAAGAATTGGGTACAGGTTGAGGGAAAAATACTGCTTTGTTGCATAACTCTGTTATCCGTCAGTAACAGCAGAAATATATGCCTTCAGCGTGACAAATCAAGTATAATTAGGGATAAGCTGTATTGAAATAGTCAATATTTTGCGATTTATTTAGTTATGCAATAAAGCAGAAATCATCTAATTCAATAAAAAGATCATTCATCATCTATTTGATAAATCGTTTATTATACTGTGTCATATCTTGCTAACGCCATTTTGTTTAAATTCTGGAGCTAGTTCTTCACTTAGTAACTTTACAAACTTTTCTCGGTTAGGACTTGAGTTTGTCAGAACGATTTCCGTAAATCCTAAATCCACATATTTTTTAAGTTTCTTTATTCCTTCCTCTGCATTGGATATAACAAGTGCCATCTTCTCAATTACATCGTTACCAACAAGTTGGCCATTCTCTTCGATTTTTCTTGGATCATGTACGTCTACCTCATAGAATGCCTTTATCATAGATCCCTTCCAAAAACCAATCGACTCTAAGGCTTTTTCTTTGTCCTCATCATACGACGCTGGAATGAATAACACTTTCTCTAATGATTCATAATCTTTTCCTGCTAATCTAGCACCTTCTTTAAGAGCAGGAAATAGCTTATTTTTGATTTTGTCAGCGTCAATCTCATTTGTAACCAAACCATCCCCTTCTTGACCAGCTAATCTAGCTGATTGTGGGCCTAAGCCAGCAATGTACATGGGAATTGGATCCTTAGGCTTGGTATAGAGCTTAGAATCTTTTACCCAATAGTACTCTCCCTTGAATGTAACCCAATCCTCTTTCCAGAGCTTTTTGATCAAATGTATTGCCTCCTTCAATCTTGTAAACCTCTCAAAGTTAGATGGCCAGTTGTTGCCAGATGTTACTTCGTTAAGGGCCTCTCCTCTCCCGACGGTTAGAAATACCCTTCTTGGAAACATAAAGCCTAATGTTGCGAATACCTGTGCGACAATTGCTGGATTGTACCTTAGTATAGGTGGTGTTATCCCAGTGCCTATAACTATTTTATCAGTCTTGGCCAATGCGGCACCTAGCCACGGCCATGCGGCACCTCCAGAGGCGCCGGTATGCCACCAAGGCATATAATGATCACTCGTCCAACATCTTTCAATCCCATTTTGTTCCATTTCAATAACATCACTTAAAAGGTCAACAGGATTTACCTGTTCGTGGGCCGCCAAAATACTCAATCGTGTCATATCTTATAACTCATGCAATCTATCGCACTCTATATCACTCTTATTGCCATATCTATTAAACAATATTCAGGCTGTCTCTTACTGCATCTAACGTATTGATTGACAGCTGATTGCCTACGCCTATTGGATTTCGTAGCATGGTGCTGCTAACTAAAACACGTCATTTTTGGTTAACGTTGCTGTTTGTAAAGTCCTTTAATGTCATCTCATAAACGTCTTTTAACCTTACAAATGCTCTTACAATAGATTGGGTCAATAAGGAATGCGTGATTCAAAGATGTCATGGCATATGAAATATGTCAGGGTCATCCAAATAACTTGCTTGTAGTATTGCTGCTACTACAATACAAAACAGAAGATATAGAAAATCATATTAAGACAAAGAGTTTGCATGTCGATACTCAAACGGATTACTCGGTTATGAATCATTGATATCAATAACTGAATCACACCAGTCAATAGCAAGATCTCATCGAAAGGAGCTTTTAGGCAAACTTTATGTGTGTTTACAACAATAGATTTCAATCTTGAGAAAGAACGATAAATTGAAAGGGTCGCACATGATAAGAGAAAAACCAGTTGTTGTTCACACTGACATAGAGAACGGCATTACAGAAGGTAAGACTAGGGTTAAACCCTTGGCCAAAATCGTGCAAGCAAAGAAGAAACTGAATTCTCCCACCCTCATTGCGGGCTTTCCAGGGGCAGGACTAGTTGGATCGATAAGTACTAGTTATATCATTAACAAGCTTCATATGAACCAAATAGCGTGTGTTGAATCTGAGTTTATAGTACCGGGTGTCATTTATGCTGAAGGAAAGCTAAGGCACCCATTCAGATTGTATTCAAATGAAGAAGGTAATGTTTGCGTGCTTGTTTGTGAGGCTCCCATAATTATCCAGGGCATGTATTCAGTTTTAAATACTGTTATGAAATGGGCTCTGAATAATAAAGTGAAAGAAGTTATAGTATTGGATGGCATCGCGATAGAGGGATTTCCTGATCCAAATAGAACCCCTATGATTTTGTCAAGTGACGGTAGAAAAGCAGATGCCGCAAATCTTATTCATGATGATAAAACCGATATAACGAACAAAGAAGAAAAAGATCATGATGACAGTACTGTTTATTCCACTACGGCCTTTATAGGAGGAATAGCCGGTGGAATTTTGTCGTCCTGTTTGTCAAATGGTATTGCTTCTAAAGCCCTAATCCTATCTGCTGCCAGAGGGATTCCCGATCCGGAAGGAGCAGCCATTCTAATAGAATCACTTACTAAAGTCATGGATAATGAAAACTTGAAAATCGATACTCACCAGCTCAGGGAGCAGGGAGCAAGTTTAAAAAAGAGAATGGAAGGGATAGTCCAGTCATTTATGGAGCAAGAGCAGGGCAAAGAAAAACAACAAGGACAAGGTTCACCGCGGACAAGGGAGGAAGTAATGTACGGGTAATATAGTATCCCTACTAACTTAGCATTCCGTCCTGCAGGTTGCATCCGTATTGAAAAGAATTTCAATTCTGTTTTAGTTAGCATTATTTGATGCTTGCTGGAAGACCAACTGACATAACACTAGCCCTTTCGCCACACGTGTGTGCAACATACATGATGTGCGTGCGTTCATAGTTCCGTCAAAGGCCATTTACTATTTCTTAAGCATATCTGTAAAATGAAATTAAAGTATTAGAAGGATCTTTCTGGAATAATGACTGACATTCAATGGCTCGATGAAGAAGAATAACGTTTATGATAACCCCATGCCATATTTGCCCATGAATTCCAAAAAGTTGCTGTTGGATATTTGTGAATCTTATTTAAATATCGATAAACGTTACATCTTCTAACTGCGTAAAGCAAAAGGCGAGAAGGGCAGCATCTTGTGATGGATTGGCTCATAGTCTACGTATCACTACGTATCAGGTTAAAGCAAGTCAGGTAATCTAATCTGAAATCCATGTCTCGACTTTCACTAATCGAATCTCGCTAAATCTATGTTAATTTTTATGTATCAATTTTTTTTAAAACAACGAACCTTACCTATTTGAGTGTTAAAATTCAGTAATGCTGTACTCAACTCATATATACGAACAGATAGTTTATGATATTATGAGGTCAAGAAATTCAAAAACAACTAGAACCACTACATTTGTATTGATAGCAATTGTACTAGTCTTCGGATCGACATCAGCCCTTCTTACTACATTTACCCATAAAGTAAATGCTCAGACGAGTGGCAGCAGCACGATGGGAACCAACGGTCCGCAATCGATGATGATGACTGGTAATCGTGGAGCAAATATTACCGGTTCTGTACCATTATTGCCTACCATGATGCAGGCACTAAAGTCTCGCGTACATACTAGCCTGAATGATGCCACTACTACCGCACTGAAATCAGTAGGTGGAAATTCGTCAGCTGTTGCAGCTTTTATCCGTCCAGAGAACGGATTCTTAGTTTATAACGTGATTGTTCTGGATTCCAACAACAATATTCATAGAGTAATAGTGGATGCTGGAAATGGAAAAGTACTATCTTCTCAATCAATGTCTATGATGAATATGATGATGGGGCCTGGCATGGGAATGATGGGTCATGGCGGAGCAGGAATGGGAATGATGGGGCCTGGATATTAGTGATGGTAGCTTAAGGTAAGATAACAACGGCTAAGTAACAGCATCTTATTTTTTATGTTTTTTTATGTTTCTTATTGAAACTGGTTGTACCGTTGTACTAATTAAAAATTCAAGGGGAGCAGAATAAATAAGTAAATAAATTGATTTTAAGAAAATATGTTTGTCATTGCTTTGAATTAAATACGATTTCCTGGCGTTCAATATACATTTTTAATGCTCTCGGAAGATATTGTAAGACGTCATGTCAATCGTTAAGATTAGCGGTCTGTAACTATTCTGCGTTGCCTCGGGCTTTCTTATATCTTCTGTTGGATTAAGATTTATTATTTGCCTTATGGTTGACATAATGCGATTTTTCTGTAAATTGTTTATGTCATTTGTATTGGCGAGTTTGGCAGCAACAAAAAACAGTGTTCTGATACATCTGACACAGCAGCATTTACATCGATGCTTTAAACTGATACTCTCACAGGCGTAGGAGCCACTCTTATTTACATATAGGCTATTGGTTTCCTTCTATTTTTGGAACGATGCATCCTTTTGTCCAAGTGAAATCGCTGATCACAGCACCTGATGTTCATTTGAAATGGTGTCGCTCCTTGCCACAAGGGGTAATATTGAAAAAGTTATTTTTTACTAAATCTAGAAATTATAAAATACATGGGATTATTGTAATATGAATATGGGTTTAATCACATGGATAGCAATTATCATAATAATTTTAGCCATCATTGGAATTGGATGGCAGGCATTTATTTCAGGTGTTTTTAATGGTGCGAAGAAACTTGGAATACCAATTCCAACAATGAAAAACATAACTGAAAAAGCACGACAATATATAAGCAATATAAGCAACAGTAACAGTAGGAAATGAGCATTGCTAAAGAAATTGACCCTTCTGTTTTTTGTAAATATATATAAATGAATATACAATTCTCAGCTACTGCACACAGCTATTGCAAGGCAGAGAGTAAACAAGACTTCATTTATAAGAAAACGCCTTCCTCTCTTGGTAATATCCACCTATACAAATGTAAAATATAGATCTCGCGTCCCGACCTTAGTAAGCATTCCGGATTGTGAGTAGCTCGAATAAAGATGATACGAGGAACTTGGAACTTAACTTACATGTACCGACAAAATATCGGTAATTGAGAGGATTATCACCCAACGCCTATTGGCGGTCGTTTACATCGACTATGTTCCAGTAGATTGTGATAATTTAATATATACCAACTCTGAAAAGCCTTTCCGCATATTTTGCATTCCCATGTTTGTTCTTTGTCCACTGCTGTAGAATGCTCTTGTGCAACAGACATTAACTTGAATACATATCCCATAGTAGTTAAGGTTTTAAAAAGTTGCTCAATTCAAAAATATCTAATCCATCAATGGTGTGAATCAAATTTGACACTATTTCGAGGCTAGTCCTTGCTTGCTACTGAAATACCACCTGAAGATCCTGCTGTACCAAAAAACGCTGCAGCTCATTTAGTCTGCGCTTCAAAATTCTCGTCTGACTTGATTTCCAGGTGTGGGATCTGGTAGCGGTGAGATTGCATTTTATGGTCGTCCATCGAGTCGCAGCTGAATACTGCCAGTGATATGACGAGCCAATGGACATTTACAGCTAGAAAAAAGAATATCTATATCTTTTTCCCAGATTTTTCAATATTGCGTATCGATACCTATCTCTATAGAGGTATTTGAAATCGTCATAATAATCGCGTATGTGACACGAATATAATAATAATAAGTCTATAGATAATGGGAAACAGTTTTAATTGACTGAATATGCCAAATCAATCATTGATTTTAAATCAACAATCAAAAGTGTGGTTGATTCTAGTGTCTCTTTGGATTATTAATGGCTCAAGCTTTCTTGCTATAAAGGTTGCTATTGACACTATTCCTCCTATACTGAGTGCTGGATTAAGATTTTCTATTTCAGGGGCTATACTTCTTGCCGTCTATTTTTTCCAAATCAAACTCACACGAGAAAAAAGCGATCATAATCTTCAGCAATATCGAGAACAAAAATATCCTCAATCAGAAGTTGGACATCATACCCCACTACTTGCGCATCCACTCGCACGCGAACATATCACTAAGCAACAATGGAAAGACAGCTTGGTTCTTGGATTAACATTATTCGTGGGAGGTCAGGGGCTACTTACTTGGGGCGCACAATATCTTTCTTCTGGAATAACAGGCCTACTAAATTCTACCATCCCTCTATGGGTTGCAATAATTGGCTATTTAATATACAAAAAGAGAAGAAAAGGAGGATTAGGACAGAGACTAACAAGATCAACGATAATTGGATTATCTGCAGGATTTGGTGGCCTTATGTTACTTGTAGCTCCCTCTATCGGGAATGGTGATCTTAGTCCGGTAGGGACTGCAGCCCTTATAGGAAGCTCCATAGCATGGGCTATTGGTTCAATTTATTCTTCGAGAGCTAAACTTCCAGTTAGCATTCTTGCATCTTCTGGTATGATAATGATAACAGGAGGTTTAATGTTAACTGCTGTAAGTTTCGGTCTTGGAGAATATCGCAATCTAGATTTATCGCAGATCTCTGGACGATCCCTGGCTGCACAGATATATTTGATTCTAATCATTACTGTAGTGGGATTTACAGACTTTTACTGGCTTCTTAGAGGTACTTCTGCATCATTAGCAAACACTTTTGCTTATGTCAGTCCGGTTATAGCTGTCTTGTTAGGTTGGGCAATATTGCATGAGAAGATAACAGCAATTACTGTCATAGCTATGATTATTATCCTAATAGGAGTCGCTTTGATGGTTACAAGAAAAACTATAACAAAAAAAGCTGCTCCTCATGTCGCCACAACCTAAACTAGTAATCCAACTTATGCTTCAACTGTTAAAAAACTACAGGGAGATAGTATACGATCCTCCTGACAGGTTGATAAGCTGTATATATCAGCATATCTGTGTATAGTACTAACCTGTATGGTTGTAAATGGCATGACCAACAGAGTTAAAAACATATTATAATGTATTTATACATGGTTATTAAAATAGACATACACAGTCTTAATGAGAAATTCAAGTCTGTCATTATCCATGATATCAATACCGAATATCAACATAACTTGAAAAACCATCCAAATGTTATAGATGATGACAAAAACATTAACCCCGGGATCGATAACGATCGTCACATCATTACTTTGGATAAAGGTAAGGGTGATATACAAAAAAT
>Ga0207665_10003423_pt1 | contig 10612 bp, 12 predicted proteins | sample LARL112metaG_FD_184351 | JGI IMG/M metagenome (GOLD analysis project Ga0207665, IMG submission 184351) | Corn, switchgrass and miscanthus rhizosphere microbial communities from Kellogg Biological Station, Michigan, USA - LAR L11-2 metaG... | ecosystem: Host-associated > Plants > Roots >...
TGCCGAGCGCGGCGTGCACGGCCCGGATCGCGTGGTCCTCGTGCGCGATGGGCGCGCCGAAGATCGCCATGATCCCGTCCCCCAGGAACTGGTTGACCGTGCCCTCGTAGCGGTGGACCTCGGCCAGCATCAGGTCGAAGGCACGGCTCATGAGCCGGTGGACCTCTTCGGGATCGAGCCGCTCGGACAGCGACGTGAAGCCCGAGACGTCGACGAACAGCACCGTGACCTGCTTGCGCTCGCCCTTCAGCGCGGCGCCGGTCGTGAGGATCTTCTCGGCCAAGTGCCGGGGCGTGTAGGAGCGGGGCGCCGGGGCCGGGGCGACGGCGGCGGGTCTCGATCCGAGCGTCCCGCCGCACTGGTGGCAGAAACGATTGTCCGGCGGGTTCGCCGCCTGGCAGGAAGGGCAGACCGCGGCCAGGCGCGCCCCGCAGCCGCCACAGAACTGCGCGGCCCCGGGATTCGCCTGACCGCAGGCCGAGCAGGTCATGCGGGCCGCGACTAGCCCTCCCGCCAGGCGCTCGCCTGGTCGAGAGCGGCGGTAGCCTCGGCGTCCAGCCGGAGCTCGATGCCGCCGACCAGCTCCTTGAGCTGCGGTACCGTGGTCGCGCTCGCGATCGGCGCGGTGATGCCGGGCCGGTGCGCGAGCCACGAGAGCGAGACCTGCGCGGCGGTCGCGTTTGCGGACGCGGCCACCTTCTCCACCGCGGCGAGCACCCGGAACCCGCGGTCGTTCATATAGGTCTTCTCGACCCCGCCCGCGCGCGCGGTCTTGGGCAGGGCCTCGCCCGCGCGGTACTTGCCGGACAGGAACCCGCTCGCGAGCGAGGAGTACGGGATCACCCCCACCTCCTGCTCGAGGCAGAGCGGCTCCAGCTCGCGCTCGTACTCGTCGCGGATCACCAGGTTGTACTTGGGCTGCAGGCACTCGTAGCGCACCGTGTGGTGCCGATCGCTCTCCCAGAGCGCGCGGGCGAGGCGCCACGCCGGGTAGTTGGAGGCACCGATGTAGCGCACCTTGCCCTGCCGCACGAGGTCGTCGAAGGTGCGCAACGTCTCGTCGAGCGGCGTCTCGCGATCGTCCCAGTGCGCCTGGTAGAGATCGATGTAGTCGGTCTGGAGCCGCCGCAGCGAGGCCTCGACCCCCTCCATGATGTGCTGCCGCGAGAGACCCTTGTCGTTCGGCCCCGACCCCATCGGGCCGCAGACCTTGGTGGCGATCAGGACCGAGGGGCGATGCTTGCGCGCGGCGAGCCAGAGACCGAGCGCGTGCTCCGACTCGCCACCCTTGTTGCCGGGCGCCCAGCGCGAGTACACGTCCGCGGTGTCGATGAAGTTGCCGCCCGCCTCGACGTAGGCGTCGAGCACCGCCTCCGAGGCCTTCTGATCGGTGGTCCACCCGAACGTGTTGCCACCCAGGCACAGCGCGGCCACCTTGAGCCCGGTGCGTCCCAGCCTGCGCATCAGCATGATCGGTCGTCCTCCTGGAGTGCGTCGCGCTAGAGCGCGTCGCCGAAGGTGGTGAGCGGGTTCTCGAAGCGCAATCGCTGCGCGAGCGGATGCCCCGGCAGGGCGTCGAAGATCCGGCGAACCGTGGCCGCCGGGTCCGAGCCGACCGCGTCGGTGCGGATGCCGAGCGAGAGATAGGGCCGCCGCATCGACCGGAGCTGCTGGTCGACGACGTCCCAGTACCCGTGCGCGCTCGGCCAGGGGACCATCGGATAGAGTACCTCCACCGCGACCGGGGCGGGGCCGCGCAGCACGCGCCGCGCCGCGCGCCGCCATCGCGGTCGCGGCGGCTGAAGCGAGCCCGTGGTCAGCGGCACCATCAGGAGCCGGCGACCCGTCCGACCCCCATCGACGCGGAAGTCGTGGCGCGCGGGCCGGTAGGGCACGCGCGGCGCGCCCGCGCAGTCGGGGTAGGCGCCCAGGACCGGCGTGGAGTCCACCGCGGACAGGACCGCCGGGGCGCCCACGCTCCAGCTGGTGACCGGCTCGAGGGTGAGATCGATCGCGACGCCGGCCCGCTCGACCGTCTCGAGGAGTCGATCGCTCAGGAAGCCCGCGCCCGACCGGAAGAGCCGGGCCGGGGCCCCCGCCCACTGGCCGAACGCGTCGAGGGCGAACCGGGTCGCGCGGACCTGCCAGTCGCCGTCACCGAACTCGTGCACCCACTGGCCGCACTCCGGCGCCCAGCGGATCAGGTGCGAGTGCACCCCGAAGTAGTCGCCCGCGGCGCGCAGGCGGTCGACGCACTCCGGAAACGCCACCAGCGCGTGATCGGGGCGCCCGTGCACCTCGGCGATCTGGGGATCGGTGCGCACGTACCAGCCGAAATGCGGGGTGCGCCCGGTCCAGCCGGACAGATCCGCCCGCAGCCGGGTGAGGTAGTCGACCAGCGCGACATAGCCCCCCCAGTCCGGGGGGTCGCGGCGGTCCAGCTGGAACCCATCCGGCTCGACGTCGACGCTGAGAAAGGCGGGGATCGTGCTCGACTTCGTCGACTTCATCGGTAGAGCGGCATCTCACAATACCCGCCCGCCCTTGTCAAGGATGGTGCGGACGGTCGCGCGCGCTGCTAGAGTCTCCCCGAGATTCCGAAAGGAGGCCCTCCATGACCCGCACGTACGACGTCATCGACGCGGATGGTCACGTCCTCGAGCCGGTGGACATCTGGGACAAGTACATCGATCCCGGCTACCGCGACCGCGCCCCCCGCATGATCATCGACACCGACGGCAAGGAGCGGCTGCTCGTCGAGGGGCAGGTGCTCGGCAGCAAGAAGGGCTTCAACGTGGTCGGCGCCATCGGATCACGCCAAGGCTCGGTGCCGGAAGCGACCATGAAGTACACCGACGGCCGGGCGGGCGGCTTCGATCCCCACGCGCGCATCCCGGACATGGATCTGGACGGCATCGACGCCGCGTTCCTGTATCCCTCCGTCGGTCTCTTCGCGGGGGCGGTGCGGGAGCCGGGGCTCGCGGGCGCGATGTGCCGCGCCTACAACCGCTGGCTCGCCGAGTACTGCCAGCCCTACCCCGATCGGCTCTTCGGGGTGGCGATGCTGCCCATGCAGTCGATCGACCTGGCCATCGAGGAGATGCGCTTCGCGCGCCGCGAGCTCGGCATGCGCGGCGGCTTCCTGCGCCCGAATCCCTACAACGGGCGCTCGCTCCACGACCCGGCCTACGAGCCGTTCTGGACCGAGGCGGAGGCGCTCGACTTCGCGATCGGGCTCCACGAGGGCGCGAGCGGCGGCATGCCGCAGGTGGGCGTCGACCGCTTCGAGACGCGCGGGGCCAAGCACATCATCTCCCACACCATGGAGATGATGCTGGCCGCGATGAGCGTGATCTGGGGCGGCGTCTGCGACCGGCATCCACGCCTGCGCATCGCCTTCCTCGAGTCGGGCGGGGGCTGGATCGCCCCGTGGCTCGATCGCATGGATCGCCACTTCGACGACCAAGGCTTCAACGACTCGGGCCTGTCGATGCGCCCGAGCGAGCTCTTCCAGCGCAACTGCTGGATCTCCTTCGAGCCGGTCGAGGGCTGCCTTGGCGTGCTCGCCGACTACATCGGCCCCCACAAGATCCTGTGGGCGACCGACTACCCGCACCCCGACGGCTTCTTCCCCGGCGCGCCCGCGATGATCGCGAATCGGCCGGAGCTGTCGGAGGCGACCAAGCGTCAGATCCTGGGCGGCGGGGCGCGCGGGTTCTACGGGCTCTCGTGACCGAGCATGCCCTGTCCGGCATCCGCATCCTGGACCTCACCCAGTTCGAGGCCGGCACCTCGCGCAGCGTGACCATCGATCTGAAGAAGCCGGAGGGCCACGCCCTCTTCCTCAAGCTGGCCGAGCGGGCCGACGTGGTGGTGGAGAACTTCGCCCCGGAGGCGGTGGCGACCCTGCGCGCGCGCGGCGCGGTCTGATCGATCCGTGTTCTTCGGTCACGCCCCGGAGATCTGGGCGCGGTTCCCCCAGCTGGTGCCCGGCGTCCTGCGGCTCGACGGCGTCGATCCGAAGCCCGACGTGCAGGCGCTCCTCCTGCCGTGGCACGCGCGGGCGCGGGAGCGGCTCGCGGCGGGGCCCGAGTCCGAGCTGGCCGAGGTGTCGGCCTGGCGGCGCGCCTACACACAGATGGGCCTCAAGCCGACGCAGTACCGCTCGGCGGCCGAGGCGCTTCTCCGCCGCTTTCGTCGAGAAGGTGACCTGCCGCGCGTGCACCCGCTGGTCGACGTGTGCAACGCGATCTCGCTGGCGTTTGCGCTGCCGGTCGCGGTCTTCGACCGGGCCGGCGTGGAGGGCGACCTGGAGGTCCGGCCCGCCGAGGGCGGCGAGGAGCACGTGGGCTTCGGCGGCGAGATCGAGTGCGCCGAGCCCGGCGAGGTGATCTTCGCCGACACGGCCCGGCACGCCCACGCGCGCCGCTGGACCTTCAGACAGAGCCGTCGATCGACAGTCTCCGCAGACACTCGCAACGTCCTGATCGTCGCCGAGGGCCTGCACCCGTCCGCGGCGACCGACGTCCCCGCGCTCCTGGACGCGCTCGCCGGCGCTCTCGCGAACGTGTGGGGCGCCCCGCACCAGCGCGCGGTGCTCACCGCCGTCGCGCCGCGCCTCGAGCTCGCGGTCTGAGCCCAGCTCCGGCCGGCGTCCCCAGCGTCCGCGCCATCGTCGCGCGCAGCCTGCCCGCGGCGGCCGCGGTGGGGGTGTTCGGCACCCTCTACGGCGCGGCCGCGCGCGGCGCGCTCGGGGTGCCGCTCACCCTGGCCTCCTCGGTGCTGGTGTACTCGGGGGCGCTCCAGTTCGCGCTGGTGGCCCTGCTCGGCGCCGGCACCGCCACGCTGCCGCTGCTGCTGATCGCGCTCGTGCTCAATCTCCGGCACCTGGTGCTGGGCGCGGCGCTCCGCTCCCGCTTCGAGAGCGGCCCCATCCGCCGCGCGCTGCTCGCGTTCTTCCTGGTCGACGAGACGTTCGGCTTCGCCATCGCGGCGGGCAACGCGGCGGAGCCGGCCGCGGTCGGCCGCGCCACCGAGCGCACCCTGCTGGTGGCCGGGCTCACCCTCTACGTGGCGTGGCTCCTGGGCACGCTGGTCGGCGTGCTGGGCGGCGGCCTCACCGCCGTCGAGAGCGTCGCGGGCGCGATCTTCCCGGTGCTCTTCATCGGCCTCGCCGCGCTGGCCGCGACCCGCCGGTCGCACGTGGTGCGCGCGCTGGCCGCCGCCGGGCTTACCGCCGCGGTGGCGATCTGGCTGCCGGGCCTGCGCATGCTGGCGCCGGTGATCACGGGGATGCTGGTAGCCCTGCCGGGGCGCGAGCGGTGAGCGCGCTGGTCGTGGTCGTGATCGCGCTGATCACCTACGCAAGCCGGGCCGCCGCGGTGGTGCTGCTCCCCCGCCCCAGCGCGCGCTTCGAGGCCGTGCTCTCGCGCATCCCGGCCGCCATCTTCGCGAGCCTCGCCACCGCCACCCTGCTGGGCGAGGGCGGCGCACTGCCGGCCGCGCCGGTCCTGGGCGCCGCCGCCGGGGCGCTCCTGGCGACCCCGGCGCGGTCGTTGCTGCTCTGCTTGATCGGCGGCGCGATCGGCTACGCGGCCGGGCTCTTCTTCTGAGGCGTCGCGATCCCTGAAGCGGAGCCCTACGACCGGCGGCGCGCGGGCCAGGTGCCCATGACCTGGCGCAGGATCGCAAACTCGCCGATGTGATACGTGTTGTGCTCGGAGACGATCAGCAGCTCGCGGATCAAGGTGTGCTGGCGCGCGTAGGGCAGCGCCGAGCCGAGCGCCACCTTCGGGTTCGCCGCGATCCGGTCGAGCGCGGCGCGGTCGCGCTGGAAGTCGGCCACCGTCTTCTTCCAGGTCTTCGCGTCGGCCCGGACGTCCGCGTTCGGCCAGTAGTCGTCGGGCCACGAGGGCAGCCGGTACTCCGGGTCCTCGATGTACTCCAGGATGTCGCGCTGGGCGATGCGCATGTGCTCGAGGAGGTGCCACGGCGTGTAGTCGACGTGGGGCGGCCGGGTGTTGATGTGCTGCATCGGGAAGTCGGCCACCACGTCGTCGAACGTCATGTACGACGGGCCGCCGACTAGGGCGCGCACCTCGGCGCGCACCGCGTCCTTCGTCTTCTTGACCGGGCTCATGGCCGCCAGGTGGGCCAGCTCGGCGCGGTGGGCAGCGCCTTCAGCGCCTGCTGGAACGCGTTCCACAGGAAGATGTGCGCGCCCATGCCGGGGCCGATCAGCTGGGGGCCGAGGCCGAGCTGCCGGGCGGCCAGGCGGGAGGCCTCCTTGAGGTCGGCCACCGGCTCGAAGCGCCCGTCGGCCCCGCGCCGGCTCAGCACCGGCGTGGGCACGGGCCGGGTCGGCTCGAAGCTCAGCAGGTACTCCTGCCCGTCGTTGCCCGCCACCAGGATCCCCTTCACCGTGCCCTGTGCTTTCATGGCGTCCCCCTCTGCCCGCAGTATAGACTCGGGGACCAGGAGGGCGCCGATCATGACGACTCGCAATCGCTACGCGTTCCGACTCTCCCCCGGCATGCGCCGGGGCGTGGCGAGCGAGACGCCGCTGCCGACACGCCTCGTCTCCAACGAGGAGTTCCCGCCCCGGCCGCAGACCGCGGCCCAGCGCCGCGTAGAGGAGACGATCCTCGCGGAGGCCGGCCGCCTGGCCCCGCGGCTCGGCCTGAGCCGGCGCGACTTCCTGCGCGGAAGCGGTGGCATGGCGGTCTCGCTCCTGGCCATGAACGCGGTGTTCGGCCGCTTCTGGGACGTGCAGCCGGCGGAGGCCGCGGACCCAGCCGCGTTCAAGGAGCGGAGCGGCGACCCCTTCTTCATCTTCGACGTGCAGCTCCACTACGTGGGCGCGGGCTACGATCCGCAGAACGAGGAGGCGTCGCGGCGCGGCGCGGTCTCCAAGGGCGCGCTCCTCGGGCTCCGCCAGGGCTCGCGCCGGCTCAACCCGAAGCTGGCGAGCGACCGCGGGACGATGGCGGACCTGGCGTGGGCCAACATGGTCAAGGAGGTCTTCCTCGACAGCGAGACCGACATCGGGCTCATCTCCACCCCGCCGGGCCCGTACCCACAAGAGGCCGTGGTGCCCCCGAAGGAGATGACCCACATCCGCGACGAGATCAACCGGGTGACCCAGTCGCGGCGCATGCTCGCGCACGGGCTCATCACCCCGCAGCTCGGCCAGGTGGACCTCGACTTCATGGACCAGCAGGCCGGCCAGCTGAAGGTCGACGCGTGGAAGGGCTACACCGGCGCGGCCCCCAAGGGCTTCGACCGCGGCTGGTTCGTCGACGACGAGAAGATCGCGTACCCGATGCTGGCGCGCGCGCGCAAGCTCGGGATCAAGCGGGTGTGCCTGCACAAGGGGCTGCCGCTCGGGCCGGTGTCGGACTTCAACCACCCGCGCGACGTGATCAAGGCCGCGCGCGACTTCCCCGACATCGACTTCGTGCTCTACCACGCGGGCCTGCTCACGGTGCCGCGGGGCACCGCGGCAGACGTGCCGTGGACCACCGAGTTCTGTCAGATGAAGAAGAAGGAGGCGGGGCTCCGCAACATCTACATGGAGCTCGGCTCCACCTTCGGCCAACTCGCGACCACCAATCCCACCGCGTGCGCGCACGTGCTGGGCCAGCTGGTCGACGCGTTCGGGGCCGACCACGTGCTGTGGGGCACCGACTCCATCTGGTACGGCACGCCCCAGTGGCAGATCGAGGCGTTCCGCCGCTTCGAGATCCCGCAGGCCCTGATCGACGCCCACGGGTACCGGCCGCTCACCCGCCCGGTGAAGGAGCAGATCTTCGGGCTCAACGCGGCCCGGCTCTTCAACGTCGACGTGAAGGCCACGCGCAACGAGCTCCCGAAGGACTACCTCAGCCAGATCAAGATGGCCTACCTCGACGAGGGCCCGATCCCCAGCCACCGCTTCTACGGCTGGATCGCCTAGACGTAGACGCGGGGGATCCTCGTGTTGAGGTTGGTCAGCACCTCGTAGGGGATGGTGCCGGCCCAGTCGGCGATGTGCTCGCAGGTGATCAGCTCGTCGCCGTCGGCGCCGAGCAGGGTGACCACGTCGCCGTTGTAGGCGCTATCCCATTCGATGTTCACCATGATCTGGTCCATGCAGACGCGGCCGACCACCGGGTACCTCTTGCCGCGGATCAGCACGTGGGCCACGTTGGAGAGCGCCCGGAAGTAGCCGTCGCCGTAGCCCACCGGGATGGTGACCACCCGCACCGGGTGGTCGGACTGCCAGGTCGAGCCGTAGCTCACCGGATGCCCGGGCGTGACCACCTTGAAGTAGACCACCCGTGACCGCAGCGCGAGCGCGGGCGCCACCGCGATCGTCTTGCGCACCTCGTCGGAGGGATAGACGCCGTAGAGCAGGATGCCCGGGCGCACCAGGTCGAGATGGCTCTCGCGGAGCTGCAGCACCGCCCCCGAGTTGGCCATGTGCCGCACCGGCGGCTTGATCCCCTCCTTGTCGTACCACTCGAGCACCTCGAGGAAGCGCGCGAGCTGCAGCCGCGCCGAGGTCAGGTCGGCCGCGTCCGAGTTGGCGAAGTGGGAGTAGATGCCCTCCACCAGGGTGTGCCGGCACTCCGCCGCGCGCTCGAGCAGGCCGCGCGCGCTGTAGTAGTGCACGCCGATCCGCTCCATGCCGGTGTCGATCTTGAGGTGGACGCGAGCCCCGACGCCCATCGTCCCCGCGACCTCGTCGATCTGCTTGAGCTTGTCGATGGAGGACGCGGTGAGGGTGAGGCCGTGGCGCAGGAAGATCGGGATCTGGTCGCCGAAGATGCCGCCCATGACCAGGATGGGCAGCGTGAGGCCCGCCTCGCGGAGGGCCACCGCCTCCTCCAGGAACGCCACCCCCAGCGAGCGGGCGCCGAGCTCGGCCAGGTGCCGGGCCACCGGCTCGAGCCCGTGGCCGTAGGCGTTGGCCTTGACGATGGGCATCACCACGGCCGGGGCCACCGCCGCCTGGATCGCGCGGAAGTTGTCCGCGAGACGGCCCAGGCTGACCTCGACGACCGTCGGCCGCAGCGCGCCCTGGTCCACCGGTTACTTGGGCACCACGTTCTTGAAGCGGGGCATGACCTCCTTGGCCAGCAGCTCCATCGAGTGGTGCCACGCCTTCGGGTTCTCGCTGTAGTCGAAGCAGAACAGGAGCAGGGTGCCGAAGCCGCCCACCTCCTCGTAGATGTCGTTGAGCTTCCGCGCCACCGTGTCGGGCGAGCCCACCAGCCAGTTGTGCTTGGCGCAGTACTCGGGGGTCACGTCCGAGTCGGGCACGCTCGGGTCGTGCTTCAGGAACTCGGTGAACGCGAAGGCGCCCAGGAGCGGCAGGAAGTACTCGGTCATCATGCGGCCCATCATGCCGCCCACCGAGTGCCGCATCGCCTCCGCGTCGGTGTCGGCCACGAACACCTCGCGGACCATGCGCCAGTCCGCGCGCTTGGCGGTCCGCTTGCCCCGCTCCGCGCCCTGCTCCACCGCCTCCCAGTGGCTGCCCACGTAGGTCGGGTTGAGGTTCAGGCTCATCGGCCAGTACCCGCGCTCGCCCGCCAGCTTCAGCGTGTCCGAGCCCTTGCTGAGCCCGGCCACCCCGATGGGCGGGTGCGGCTTCTGGAAGGGATAGATGTGGGGCTTGAGGGTCTCGAACATGGTCCCGGTCTTGGTGACGTGCCAGAACTTGCCCTTGAAGTCGAACTCGGGCTCGTCGCTCCAGAGGCGCAGGATGATGTCGAGCGACTCGCGGGTCATCTCGCGGTTCTGCCCCGACATGCCGTCCACGTTGAACATCGACCAGTCGCTCGGCAGCCCGCTCGCCGCCACCCCGAAGTTGAGCCGGCCCTGGGCCATGTGGTCGAGGATCGCGAGCCGGTTGGCCAGCTCGGCGGGATGGTGGTACGGCATGAGGAAGCCGCCGGGCCCGATGCGCATTCGCTTGGTCTGCATCAGCGCCTGCGCCACCAGGAGATCCGGCGAGGGATGCGGCTCCCACGGCGAGGTGTGATGCTCCCCGATCCACGCCTCGCTGAAGCCCAGCTCGTCGGCCCAGCGGAGCTGCTGGAGATCCCACTGGTGCCCGTCGAACAGCTTCCGCTCCGGCGGGTGCGACGGCATCGTGAACAGGCCGTATTCCATGACGTACCTCCTTTACAGATCTCGCTCGAAGGGAAAGAGCGGCCGGCGGCGGTTCCGGTAGGTGAAGATCTCCAGATTTGAGCTGGTCACGCCGTCACCGTCGCAGAGGACGATGTGCCGGGCGATCGGCTCGAACCCGGCCCGGAAGTGCTGGCGCGACTTGATCAGGACGTACTTCTTGCGGCGCGGGTCGATCCCGCAGTGGGTGAAGACCCCGGTGTCGAAGGGCTCGCTGCGCCCCTCCGACACCACGATCTGCATGGCCCCGGTGTCGAGCACCGCGGTGCGCCCCATGCGCACGCGGGTGCCGGTGGCCATCGGCCCGGTGACGGTGAACTGCCCGTCGGTGATGCGGGTGACCTTGCCGGTCACGGGCAGCGGCTTGCCGAGCAGGTTGATCTGGGGCATGTCGACGCGTCCGCCGAGCGGCAGGGTCACCCCCGCCGCGGTCCCC
>Ga0207665_10003428_pt1 | contig 10607 bp, 8 predicted proteins | sample LARL112metaG_FD_184351 | JGI IMG/M metagenome (GOLD analysis project Ga0207665, IMG submission 184351) | Corn, switchgrass and miscanthus rhizosphere microbial communities from Kellogg Biological Station, Michigan, USA - LAR L11-2 metaG... | ecosystem: Host-associated > Plants > Roots >...
GATGTATTGCACAGGATAGCCGCTCTGCGAGTCATGTCCGTTGCCCGCCACAATGCCTGCGACATGCGTTCCGTGGCCGTAGGCATCGTTTGTGCTCGGGTCGCCGGGAATAAAGCTCTCGCTATAAACGATGCGCGATCCCAAGCCACTCGACTTCTGCAGGTCGTCATGGCTGAAAACACCGCTATCGATGATCGCTACGCCGACTCCGGTGCCATCGAGTCCATATTGCTGGCGTGCGACATCTCCCTCAACCGCCGGAATGTCGTCATCGGAAGCAACTTTGTTCGGGCGGTCCGGGCTCACGTACGCAACGTCCGGATGGTTTTGCAGCCACGCCAGCATTCTGACTGGAATGCGATAGGCCGCCCCATTGATGTGATCGAAAGAAAATCTCAGCCGTCCACCCTGCGCCGCCATTTCGGCAGCATGCGCCTTGGGCGTTTGTTTGAACTGAATGATGACGCTCACTGTCCCATCGGCATTCAGCGGGAAATTAGCGAGATCGGCGGAGAACTTCTGATGGCCGCCAGCGGCTGCGTTCTGTTGTGCTCCAGCCGTTCCTGGAGCCAAAATGAGGATCGCCACTGTCACCAGAAGCAAGAGCTGAATCAAGCGGAAACGCTTGTCAGTTGTAAATTTTGTTTGTCGAAGTTCCATGTTTTTGTTTGCCCCGGAAGTTTTCTTGGTAACGCTGCTGAACTTGAATCGGTACTAGGATCCCCACACCGCCGATGCCGCCACAGACAAAGAATTCTTGAGGGTTGTTAAATCAAGGCCCAATCCGGCGATTGCTGCCAGTGCGCCAAAGGCTAAAAGAATGATTTTGGTTCTGAGAGACATATGTTGACCTCGCTACTATGCATTGCAAGCGGCAGGCCAAAGCTGAATCATCCTAAGTTGTTGAATAATATGTGGTTATATTGATCGAAATGCGACAACGATGCGACACGGCTGGCTCTTAAAGTGGCGCGCGCCTGTGCTCTTCTTAGAGTAAAGCCTTTTTAATCAATGGTTTAGCGGATTGCGACAGGTGCGTCACACCTTTTCTGAGATGCCCCTTATTTTCGCGTCTTGGGCAGCTTTTTGTCACATGCAGAATCAAGCCGGATACACTATGCCCGGTCCTGGCATTTAGCAGGTAAGTATAAGAATCAAAGATATTTACAGGCGAAGCGCCGATTCAATTTCCGCCGAGCTTGGGACGGTCGGCAAGGCAGCAATCAGCTTACGGGTAAACTCATGTTGCGGACTAAAGAAGATAGCCTGCGGCGTGTTACATTCCACGATCTTGCCTGCGTGTATCAGCGCAATCCGATGGCAGAGACCATAGGCTGAGAGTAGATCATGCGAGATAAAAAGCATGCTCATCCCCAGGCGGCGGTTTAGCTCACCGAACAGGGCCACGATTTCAGCCTGGGTCACGGCATCCAGGGCGCTTGTGGGTTCGTCCGCAATCAATAATGCCGGACGGTGCATGATGGCCATGCCAATCAAGACCCGTTGCGCCTGGCCAACGCTGATCTCAGACGGATAGCGCCGCAGGAACTCTTCTGTCGCGGGCAGGCCAACATCGAGCAAGGCCCGAAAGACTGCCTCTTCCATTACGTCGCGGTCGCCTTGACCGTGCAATTTCCAGGCTTCGTTGAGTTGTTTGCCCAGCCGCAGCGCCGGATTCAAAGATGACATCGGGCTTTGCGGCACGAAGGCAATCACCTTGCCTCGCAGTTTGCGCCAGTCTTTTTCTTTCAGGGCCAATAATTCGTGGTCATCCCAGCGAATTGATCCCAGGACCTTGCCGCCTTTCAGGTTGAGCAATCCCAGTATCGCCAGCGCCAGGGAGCTCTTACCGCAGCCGCTGTGGCCTACCAGTCCCAGTATCTCTCCCGGATGCAGTTCCAGGCGCAAGTCGTCCAATACCGGTGGCTTGTCGTTATAGGCGATAGTGAGCCTGACGGAGAGAAGGTCCATAGGTTTCTTTTAGTGCGCCAGCGCAAGCGTCTCCACGTTCCAAAAGGTTTGCGGACGGAATACGCTTGGCTCGGCATTTTTCACCACGGGCGCAATGGCCACCAGCGCGTCTTTGTTCACCAGATAAATAAACGGTTCCTGCTCCCAGGCAATTTGCTGGACCCGGTCCCAATCCTGTTTGCGTTTGCGCTCATCGCCAGAGGCCGCCTGCTCCCGCATCAGCTTGTCGATCTCGGCTTCCCACGGCGTTGCCGGGGCTTTCTGATTGGGATTCCATTGGTGATTGTCGGCCGAGCTAAGCCATACGGCCATCTGCGAATTGGGGTCCAACTCCACGTTCTGGAAACCCAGCAGGCACGCCTCATAGTTGTAGGTCTGGGTCATGCGCTCCAGCAGAGAATTGAAATCCAGCGTTACCACGTTGACCTTGATTCCTATCTTCTTCAGGTCCTGCTGGATCATCGTTGCCATGCTTTCGCGCGCCCGGTTGCCGGCGTTGGTGGCGATGGAAAATTCCACGGCGTTGCCGGCCTTGTCGCGCAAAGTATCGCCTTCCAGCCGGAAACCATCCTCTTGCAGCCTGCGCAACGCGCTCGACGTGTCATACGGGTGCGGCTTGAGGCTGCTATTGAACCAGAACTTGTTGCTGGGTGAAATGATGCCGATGGCGGGCACAGCATGGCCGCGGAAAACAATTCGCGCCAGGTCGCCGCGATTGATGGCCTCAGAAATCGCCCGCCGGAAATTCGTGGAAGTAAACCAGGCCTTTTTGTATGCCGCGAGGGGCGAACCCGGCGCCTGGTTGAACCAAAGCTGTTCCGTGTCTGTGGAAGCGCCCGCATCGCGGACAAACGCGTTGTCAGCGGACAGCTTCTCAAAAATGGCAGGCGACACCGTATTGATCAGGTGAACTTCACCGCGTTTAAACCGCAGAGCTTCGATTTCAGGGTTCTGTTCGATGTCGAGCCGTATGGAGTCGAGATAAGGAAGCTGCTTCCCTGCCGCATCTTTCTTCCAGTAATAAGGATTCCGCTTCAACAGCAGGTACGATCCGGCTTTTCTCTCCGCCACGTAAAAAGGCCCCAGCGCCGCCATTTCTTTTTGCGGCGATTTTGCCGAAAGGACCGCTACCGTATCGAAAAGATTTACCAGATTAGCTACCGGCGCCGGAAAATCGATTTCAATCTCGGCCGGTGAGATCACGCGTGTCGCCAGCTTGCCATCGGCCGACCGGAAGGCGTCACCGGTGCTGGAATGCAGCGCAGGGTCCATCAGCTGCTGCATGGTGTAAGCAACATCGGCGGCTGAAAACGGCGTGCCATCTGAATACTTCAAGCCTTCACGCAGCTTGAAGCGGATGCGTTTGCCGCCTTCTGAAACCTTCCATGAAATCGCCAGATCAGGCTCGGCTTTCAACGTGGCCCGGTTCACCCTCACCAGAACGCCGCCGGTCAGGTAGCGGATGGTTTCCGACGCTTCGTCTTCCACCAGCAAGGGATTAAAAGTCTTGGGTTCAGAGCGCAGGCAAAAGCGCAGCTCTCCCCCGCCCTGGGCGACAACAGAAATCGAGCCCAGGAACAGCATGGCGGCGAACAAATAAAGCCGTTTCAAGCGCGCACCTCTTGTTTCTTAAGCAGTACCTGGAAAGAGCTGATTACCACTATAAGTACCGCAAGAGGAAGCAATCGCCAAGGTTCCGGACGTAACGTAACGGTCTCCTGAAGTTCACGAAGCAGGCTGCCGAGCGAGGGCAAAGGCTCGGCTACGCCGAGACCCAAAGCACCCAGGTTGGCCTCGGCGATGATGAATACGGGAATCGAAATCCAGAATTGCGCCAGCAGCGCGCCGCGCAAGTTGGGAAGCAGATGGAGCCGGACAAGTTTCATCCCGGAGAAACCCGAGGCACGGGCCATCCAGACAAATTCAGACTTCATCAGGTCTTTGGCGCCAGAGCAGATCACGCGCGCTGAAGCGGCCCAGCCCAGCAGGCCAAGCAGCGCAAAGGTCACGGTAACAGACGCTTCCGGTGAAACATTCAGCGGCAAGACCGCGCGCACGGTGATCAGCAGAAACAGCCAGGGCACGGAAAGAAACAGATCGATCAGCAATTTGCAGCAGCGCTCCGTCCATCCGCCAAAATATCCTGCAACACCGCCAACCAGTCCTGCCAGGACCGTGGTGAAAAGCGCCGCCAGGGGCGCCAGAGTCAAGGAAACGCGCATTCCATAAAGAAGGCGCGCCCAGCGATCACGGCCCAGATCGTCCGTGCCGAGCGGATGATGTGCCGAAGGCGCAGCCTGCGGCGTCTCACGGAACTGCTGTTCGTAGCCCGCGGGCGCCAGATGGCTTGCGGCCAGGATGGTCAACGCCGTGAGCGCCAACACCACGATAGCGATCACACGGATGCCCTTCATGCTGCGCTCCGTGTAAGGCCGCGCTGCGCAGCGTCTGAAACCAACGTCGCGCAAACGGTCACAAACGTTACCACCATGGTCAGATTCACCAGCAATGGCAGATCGCGAGACTGGGCGGCGTGCCAGGCCAGCTGTCCGATGCCGGCAACGTCGCTTACCACTTCAATCGGCAGCAATATGCCGATTCCGATACTGATGGAAACTCCTACCAATGCAATCAGCTGCGGCAGCGCAATGGGCGCTACGTGCCACGCCAGCACTCGCCATGGTCCCGCGCCCTTTGCGCGCGCGGTCAGGACATGAGGCATCTCGCTGCTCTCCCGCAGCAGATTTTGCGTGTAGCGATAGACCTTGGGAAACAACAACAGTGCGGCCGCGAAGGCCGGTGGCCATCGCAAAAGAAGAAAGACCAGCGCCAGCGCAGCCGCCGGCGTAGAGATGAAAGTCCCGCTCAGCGCGTTTCCCAGAAAAGTCAGGATGCGAACGTTCCAGACTTGTGCTGCAACTGCCAGGGAAAATCCCAGGAGCCATCCCGCAGCGAGCGCAAACCCCAGATTGACCAGAGTTACGGGCAGCCGTTCCCGCAATAGGTCCTTTACCGGCTGGTTCAGCGAGCGCGAGGTACCCAGATCGCCTCTTAGCAGTGACGCAAGATATTGCGCGTAAAAACGCGGCACATTGGCATCTGAGAGGTGCGCCTGGCGAATGGCTTGAATGCTTTGCGCGGAAAGGCCGGAGTTGAGTTCCTGATCGTCTGAGGCAAAGCCTGGAGCGATGCGCATGAGCATGGCGCCGGTAAAACTTGCCATGAGCATGATCGCCACCACGCGCAAGGCAGCCCAACCGCAGAAGCGAAGCATTATCCGGCCACCGCGTCGCGAACGGGGCCCGGACGCCGCTCATCCGTCAGAGTATTGAAGACCTTCAGTATTTTGTGGTGTTCCTGTTTCTGGATGTACATGCGGCGGTCCGCTTCCGCCAGCAATTTCTCCGCATCCACTCCATCTTCTGGATAAATAGCGCAGCCAACGCTCAAAGAAAGCCATTCCACGCCACAGACCTCGCGGCCTGCATTGCCGGCCAGCTCACTCAGGCAAATGCCGCGAGCTTCCGCGGCGGAAGCGCTCAAGCCGGGGGCGACTATGACAAACTCGTCACCGCCCATGCGGGCCACATAGTCATATTCGCGGCAGGAGCCTTGTAACGTTTCAGAGAAATGGCGCAGGATCCGGTTGCCTTCAAGGTGTCCGAAGCGATCGTTGATTTTCTTGAATCCGTCCAGATCGCAAACCATCACGGTCAATGAAGTGTCCAGGCGCTTGCAGCGCGCCAGTTCGCGGTCAAGATGAATGAACAGCGAGCGCGCGTTGGGCAATTCCGTCAGGTAATCAGTAGTGGCCGAGCTTTCCGCTTCCTGGAAGGCAAGAGCGTTCTCTACCGAGAGCGCTACTTTCGAGCTGATGGCCTTGAGAATGCGGAGATGGTCCGGCGTATAAGCCTCCGCCTCAGAGTGATAGAGCGTCAAAACGCCCACAACACCTTGCAATCCTTCCAGCGGAACTGAAATCGCCGAGTGCAGCGCGCTATACCTTTTGGGATCGTGAACATAGCCGTGTTCCAGCGCCGGGTTGCCGTTGAGCATGGATTTGCGATTTTGCGCTACCCATCCTGACAAGCCCTCACCCAGCGGGATGCGCAGGGCCGCAAACAAGCGGAAGTTATCTCCATTGACATATTCAGGAAGCAGCTCATTGCCACGGACAATATAAGTTGCGATCGCATCGTAAGGCACCAGGCGCTTCAGTCGCCCACTGAGCACGGAAAGCGTCTCACTCAGGCTTAGCGAATTGCCCAGGTCCTGCGTAAGCTCGAACAATGCCTGCGCTTCCTGTCTGGCGGCGGCGATAGAGGAAAGAAACGCCGCCTGGTTTCCTGTCTCATTGCTCTTGTCGCCCTCAAAGCCGTTTGCGGGAGCTTTGCCGCGTTCCACCTTAAGATCAGTCGAGAGCTTTTGCCGGTCAGGCAATTGCGCTTGTGCATGAACAGTGGCTTCCAGGTCCTTGTAAATGACCTTAAGCAGACCCACGACTCTAGGATCGAAGGCCTTGCCTGCCTGGTCGGCGACCCACTGCATGGCATCATCCAGCGGCAATGCCTTGCGATACTGGCGGTCAGTGGCCAAAGCGTCAAGACAATCCACTGCCGAGAGGATCCTGGCTCCTATGGGAATTTCTTCACCCTTGAGACCGGCGGGATATCCCGTACCGTCCCAGCGCTCATGATGCGAACGGACGATTGGGACCACGGGATAAGGAAAGTGGACGCGCTCCAGAATTTCCGCGCCCACCACGGGATGGATCTTCATTTTTTCAAACTCTTCTGGTGTTAACCGTCCCGGCTTGGAAATGATGTGTTCCGGCACAGCCAGCTTGCCGATGTCATGCAGCAATGCGGCCGCCCGCAGCGCCTCAACTTCATGAGCAGGAAGGTTGAGTCTCTTCGCCATCTCCACGGCATACACGCGGACGCGCTCCAGATGGTCGTGCGTGGTCTGGTCCTTGGCCTCAATCGCCAGCGCCAGCGCCTCAATGGTGCGCATGTGCAGCGCCGCCATTTCAGCCACGTGGTTTTTCTCATTCTCCAGTTTGCCCAGGTAAAGCCGGTAGGAGCGATAGATTACAAACATCGCGGGCAACGCGAGTAACGTGGGCTGCCAGCCTACGTTGTGCGTTAGCCATCCGAACATCGCGGCCAGGGCGCCCCCGGCAAGATAGTACGGCAGCGACCAGAAATAGCATTCAGTCCAGATTTTCTGCAGCCGCTTGTTCTCTGTGAGGGCGATGATGGTCGCTACTGGAAGCGTGTTGAAAAGGAAGTAAACGCCGGCGGCAAGCATCAGCAGGAACGCGGCATTCGGATGCAGCCGCGTATCCAGAGGCCCATGGTAAACATAATAGGCCGCGGCGATGGCGACAGCCGCGCTGGCAACGTTGAATGCAACCTGTTCCGGACGCGGCCAGCGACGCTTGGTTGCCAGACATTGGACCAGAATTGCCGAACATCCCATTACCAGCGTCTCGCTAAAGGTCAACTCGGCAATACCGATAAGAATAAAGAGGAAATTGACTGAAATCGTTCCGGTAATTTCCGGAAGCTCCACTTTCAGTCGCGAGGCCAGCATAGCCGTAAGCAGGTAAGCGCAGAACTTTGCCGGGGCATCGATATTCCACACAAGTCCGCCGTAAACGGCGGTCGCGAGACCAGCCAGGCAAACTCCGTAAAGGAACAACCGTGCCTGCTTCGACATACTTTTTCCTGCGGCTCCCCCGGTCATGTTAGGCAACTGCTTGGCCAAACCCCAGGGAAAGCAAAAGCGGCTTTATTGTCAGCAGCTTAGCGTTGATTGACCGAGCTGCGTTCGGTCTTACGCCTTATCCCGCAGTGACATTTGTGTCGCACCTTGTGCGCCAATCACGTGCCCGCTTGTCACAACCTCCATCCTCTGGCAGGCCCCATTCCCAGCGGAGTGTAGCGTTATCTCTTCCGGCGTATCACGAAATAAAGCCAAAGGTTGAGAACTTAAGTAATCAGCCGGTCAACTTCTTCAATTGCCGGTGTGACGAACTTGTCTCATGATTGCCCATAGAAGAGACAAAGCGCGTCGTGCCCATGACGCGTAATAATGAGGAGAAATAAGGACTGTGTCGACGGCAGTCAACAATCCGTGCGACCTCAACGGCCAGATTATCCGCAGTGACGCCCTAAAACGGGTGATGAAGCTGGTGGAACAGGTGGCATGCCATCCGGCCGCGGTGTTGATTGTCGGCGAGACCGGCACCGGCAAGGAAATGATTGCCCGCTCCATCCATAGCCATTCTCTTCGTTGCAACAAACCCTGGGTGGACGTAAACTGCGCCGCCATTCCCGAACACCTGGTCGAGAGCGAACTCTTTGGCTACGAGAAGGGCGCCTTTAGCGGCGCTGACACGCAGAAGATCGGCTACTTTGAAATGGCCGACGGCGGAACCCTCTTTCTGGATGAAATCGGCGACCTTGATCCCAGAGTTCAGGTCAAACTATTGCGCGTGCTGGATGGCGTTCCCTATTACCGCCTTGGCGGGAACAAGAAAGTAAACGTAGACGTGCGCGTTGTGGCGGCGACCAACCAGAATTTAGAGGAACTGGTCCGAGCGGGACGCTTCCGCAATGATCTCTATCACCGGCTGGCGGAATTCAAGCTGGAAATCCCTCCGCTGCGGGAGAGGCCGGAAGACCTGCTGGCGATTGCGGAACAGATCCTGCACCAGCATTATCCCGGTTCGCGCTTCAGCAATGATGCGGTCACCGCGCTGCTCACCCATGAATGGGCCGGCAACGTTCGCGAACTGCGCAACTCTATCTTTCGAGCGGTCATGCTGGCCAGGAACGCCCATCTGGAAATCACCGCCGCTGACTTGAAACTGAGCCAGGCCGCGCCGCCGCTGGGTGAGGGCAAGACCCCTTTGAATCGCGACCTGGACCAACTGGAACGGCAAATTGTGTTTGACGCTCTGGAACGCGCGGGCGGCAACCAGGGCAAGGCAGCCGAGGCACTTGGCATCTCACGCCGCACTCTGCTGCGCAAACTCAAAACCTATCGCGAGCATGAAAGTGAAACCACCGTGGGCACGCTTTGCGCGGAGCAGCAACGTTATTACCGCAAGCAGACCAGCTCTCCCATCCAGGTTAAACATGCAGATGAATGGATGACGGCGAACCTGCTCAATATCAGCTTGGGCGGGGCGGCCGTTTCTCTGCACAAACTGCTCAACCCGGGAGCGCAGGTCACTCTACGCTTTCAGATTCCCGAAACCGAGGTTCAGGCTGAACTGCAGGGACGCATCGCCTGGGCCAATAATGAGGGGCACCATGGCGTCCAGTTTGGCGAAGTTCCATCAGAAGTCCGGACCCACTTGCAGCGCTGGTTCCAGTCAGAAATGAAGAAAGACGGCTGGCGCGATGAGATGGCCGGCTGACAAATCATCTCAGCGGCAATTTCAATCAGAGCTTTGAAAAATCAGGCTTGCGGCGCTGCATAAAAGCCATCATGGCTTCTCGTGCTTCCGGCCCCTGCAAGAGCGCCGCGAACTTTTCCGTTTCCCGCGCCATGGCATCCGCAACTGCTCCCGCTGCACTGCGTTTCAGAAGGGCCTTGGTAGTTCGAAGGGCTGACGGCGGTTTTTCCGCCAGCTGCCGCGCTTTTGCCGTCGCTGCCGCCAACAGTTCACTGCCGGGATAAACCGCGTTGATGATCCCGAGATCCAGCGCCTTTTCCGAACTGAACGGCTCACCTAATAATAGAAGTTCCGCGGCCCTGCGATGTCCCATTAATTCCGGCAGCAGCATGCTTGAGCCGGCCTCTGGACAAAGCCCGAGGTTCACGAATGGAAGCTGGAAACGGGCATCTGGAGATGCATACACCAGGTCACAATGCAGCAGCATGGTAGTGCCAATGCCAACGGCCACGCCTGCCACGGCAGCTACGACAGGCTTTTGCGCCGCTGCCAGGGTCTGCAGGTAAATGATCGCCGGGCTCGTCTCGCCTGGTTTGGCGTTGGCAAAATCCATCAGGTCATTGCCCGCGGTGAAGCAATCCTGTGAACCTGCGATCAAAACCACTCGCACTGTGGAGTCAGCCTCAGCCTGTTTGAGGGCTTCAATCATGCCCAGGTACATACCCCTGGTTAAGGCGTTCTTCTTTTCCGGACGGTCCAGGCGGATTGAGAGAATGCTATCCTGGACCGAAACGACGATGTGCTCCGCCATGCGTGCTCCTAAGCATAAGTATGGTCGTGATAAGTGGCCAACACAGAATACGCTATCACGCAGGCAAGGCGTCCATTGGTAAACCGGCGATGAACGTCTGCCTAAAGGCCCACAATTCGCAAGCCAATCGCTAGACGCTGATACGGGTAGTGGTACAGATTTGAAACCTGTACCACTACCTGGCGCAGCGGTGATTTGACCTGTCTTAAACCGCATCATAAAATCAAAGATGCCGGTTGCCAAACCGGATGCTCACTTGCTGCCCCCTCGTTCAACGGCAGGACAGCTGACTCTGGATCAGCATATCGGGGTTCGAATCCCTGGGGGGCAGCCAAATAACCGCTTCAGCTTCTGCATGTTGCGCGCCTTCTGAAAATTCTTCTTCAGGCTCCTGGTTCTGCGTGTGCGTCTGGTGTG
>Ga0207665_10003429_pt1 | contig 10606 bp, 10 predicted proteins | sample LARL112metaG_FD_184351 | JGI IMG/M metagenome (GOLD analysis project Ga0207665, IMG submission 184351) | Corn, switchgrass and miscanthus rhizosphere microbial communities from Kellogg Biological Station, Michigan, USA - LAR L11-2 metaG... | ecosystem: Host-associated > Plants > Roots >...
GCGGTCGCGCCACCCCATCCCTATACGGTGGAGCCGGAGCGGCGGTGGTCAGACCCGGTGGACGCGCTGGCCGGCTGGGGCATGCGCAACCGGTGCTTCTGGCGGCAGGATGGCGGCTACCGGGAGTGGATTGAGTTCTTCTTCGGCCAGCAACTGCCCGAGCCGCATTCCACCAAGCAGTATGAGGACACGGTGGGCTGGGCGCTGGAGACCGATGCCGAGGCGATGATCGCCGAGCGGGAAGGGCGGGCCGCGCCCCCCGCAGGCGAGGCCGAGGGGCTGTGCCGCAAGGTGCGGTGCCCGGTTCGCGTCCTGCACGGTTCCGATGACCGCTGCCAGCCGGTGGCCCGGGGACGGCGGCTGGCCGAGCTGACCGGCGGCGACCTGGTCCTGCTCGAGGACGCCGGGCACCTGCCGCAGAGCCGGGACCCGGTGAAGGTCACCCGGCTGATCACCGAGTTCGCCGAGCAGACCACGGGAGCGCCAATGCACGCCACGACCTGGACTCGCGGCCCGTGCCGCCCAAGACGGGCCTTGTACCTGTCCTCACCGATCGGGCTCGGGCACGCCCGCCGTGACGTGGCCGTCGCCAGGGAACTGAAGCGGCTCCGCCCCGAGCTGGAGATCGACTGGCTGGCCCAGCACCCGGTGACCACGGTGCTGGACGCCGAAGGCGAGCATGTCCACCCGGCCAGCCGCTGGCTGGCCAGCGAGTCCGCGCACGTTGCCGCCGAGGCCAGCGGGCACGACCTGCACTGCTTCCAGGCGCTGCGCCGGATGGACGAGATCCTGGTGGCCAACTTCATGGTGTTCCAGGAGGTCGTCGAGGAGGGCGGCTACGACCTGGTGATCGGCGACGAAGCCTGGGACGTCGACTACTACTGGCACGAGAACCCGGAGCTCAAACGGGGCCAGAACGTGTGGCTCACCGACTTCGTCGGCTACCTGCCGATGCCCGACGGCGGGGAAAGGGAAGCCTTCCTGACCACCGACTACAACGCCGAGATGATCGAGCACATCGATCGCTATCCGTGGATCCGGGATCGGGCCATCTTCGTCGGGAACGACGAGGACATCGTGCCGGGCACCTTCGGCGGGGACCTGCCAGCCATCCGGGACTGGACCACGCGGCATTTCTCCTACTCCGGGTATATCACTGGCTTCACCCCACCCAAGCCGGACGAGGTGGCGTCGCTCCGTGCCCAGCTGGGGTACCGCGATGACGAACTGGTCTGCGTCGTCGCCGTTGGCGGCAGCGGAGTCGGCCGGGCGCTCCTCGACAAGGTTGTGGCGGCCTACCCGCTGGCCAAGAAGGCCGTGCCCGAGCTGAGGATGATCGTGGTGACCGGCCCCCGCATTGACCCGGCCACCTTCCCCGGGCGAGCCGGCCTCGAACTGCGCGGCTACGTCCACCGGCTCTACGAGCATCTGTGCGCCTGCGACCTCGCCATAGTCCAGGGCGGCCTGACCACCACCATGGAGCTGACCGCCGCCAAGCGCCCGTTCCTGTACTTCCCGCTCGGGCACCACTTCGAGCAGAACTTCCACGTCCGGCACCGGCTGGCCCGCTATGGCGCCGGCACATGCATGGACTACCTGGGGACCGACCCCGACCTGATCGCCGCCCGCATTGCTGAACTGGCCGGCAAGCCCGTCAGCTACCGCGACGTCGAGACCGGCGGCGCGGCCCGCGCCGCCCGGCTCATCGCCGAACTCGTCTAGAACACAAAAGCCATGTATCACCGAGCCCATGTCCGGCTCTGTCCATTAGGTCGGTCGACCGAATGACGACCGGCCACCACCATCAAGGAGGCATCACATGACCGCAACAGAGATCCCTGTCGACAACGGCGTCAACGTCGAAGCGCTGCTCGGCGTGCGCGACGCGCTGCCCGGTACGCCGGAGATCGCGCAGTTCCAGTGGCGTTCCACGGTGTCCTGGGTCAACGGCACGCACAGCCGTTCGGACGTCGAGACGTTCTACGGCTTCGGCGACGAGCAGCAGCACCACACGACGTTCAGCTACGACGTCGACCACCCGCTGCAGTTCGCTGCCCAGGACAACGGTGTCACGCCGGTGGAGTATGTCCTGGTCGCCCTCGGCGGCTGCCTGACCGCGGGCGTCGCCGCCGTCGCCCAGCAAAGGTCGATCCAGCTCCGGTCGGTGCGGGCCACCGTTGCCGCGGAGATGGACCTGCACGGGATTCTCGGCGCCGACCCGGATGTACGCAATGGCTTCAGCGGTGTCACTGTCAGCTACCAGATCGACGCCGACGCCACGGCCGAGGAGATCAGGGCGCTGGTCGCGCAGTCGCAGAAGCGGTCCGCCGTCTACGACATCCTCACCAACCCGACCAGCGTCACCGTCGACGTTTCCTGATCCGGTCCGGGTGAGCAGGAGGCTGAGACGTGCCGAGCACCACCACTGTGATCATCGGGGCCGGCCACTGCGGGCTGGCCATGAGCCGCTGCCTGGCCGCTCGTTCGGTCGACCATGTCGTCCTCGAACGCGGCGAGGTGGCGAACTCCTGGCGCACGCAGCGGTGGGACTCGCTGCGCCTGCTCACCCCGAACTGGATGACCCGGCTGCCCGGTTACGCCTACCGCGGCGCCGACCCGGACGGCTACCTCAGCGCACGGCAGGTCGCCGCGATGCTCGCGGACTACGCCGACGCATCCGCGGCGCCGGTACTGACCGGCACGACGGTGACCTCGGTGCGGGCCGCCGGAGGCGGATACGTGGTGCGGACCGACCAGGGCAGCTGGCACGCGCCGACGGTGGTGCTGGCCTGCGGGGCAGCGACCGTGCCCGCGGTGCCGGCGCTGGCGCGGCTGGTGCCGGACGGAATCACCTCCGTCACCCCGGCGGGCTACCGTAACCCGGGCGAGCTGCCGGGGGGCGGCGTGCTCGTGATCGGCGCCTCGGCCAGCGGGATCCAGCTCGCCGACGAGCTGCACCGCTCGGGGCGCCCGGTCACGCTCGCCGTCGGCGAGCATGTCCGCATGCCGCGCACCTACCGCGGCCGTGACATCCTGTGGTGGCTGGACGCCGCAGGGGTGCTGGACCAGCGCTACGACGAGGTCGACGATCTGGCGCGGGCGCGGAACGTGCCGTCCATGCAGCTGGTCGGCTCGGCGGGCCGAACGGTCGACCTGAACGCATTGGGTTCGGCCGGAGTGCGGCTGGTCGGCCGTCTGGCCGGGATCGCCGACGGGGTCGCCCAGTTCTCCGGCTCCCTGCCCAACGTGTGCGCGCTGGCCGACCTGAAGCTGGGGCGGCTGCTGAACACGATCGACGCCTGGGCGGGGTCGGCTGGCGAGCGGTTCGCGCCGACGGTCGTGCGCTCCGCGCCGCTGGGCCTGGACCTGCGATCCGGGGAGATCAGCACGATCGTCTGGGCGACGGGATACCGGCCCGGCCTGTCCTGGCTCCACGTCCCGGTGCTGGACCGGAAGGGCCGGGTCATTCACGACGGCGGCGTAACGGCCAGCCCGGGCCTGTACCTGATCGGCATGCCGTTCCTGCGCCGCCGCAAGTCGAGCCTGATAGACGGGGCGGCGGGCGACGCCGCCGAGCTGACCGGGCACCTCGCCGGCCATCTCGACGCTCTGGCCGGCCGCCGGATGAGGAGCGCGTCGTGAAGACCCATCCCCTGGCCGCGGCGATTGCCGCGGCCGTGGCCGGGCGGGACAGCATCCAGCTCGCCGCCGCGGTCACCGACACTGTCCGGCTGCGGGCGCTGCTGCCCGGCGGCCCGATCGAAGAGCACGGCCGCGATGCCGTCGTCGCCCGCTTCGGCGGATGGTTCGCCGACATGGACGCCGTCGACCTGGTGGAGTCGGCCGGCCAGGCGGTGGCCGACCGGCTGCTGATCCACTACCGGCTGGACCTGGCGCAGCGCGACACCCGCTGGGCCTGCACGCAGACCTGCATCTGCAAGATCGACGACGGGCGGCTGGCCACCATCGACCTGCTCTGTTCAGGCTTCCGCGAGATTCAGGAGTGATCGCCATGCGTAACCCGGCCCTCGACGCGTGGGGCGACTACGACCGAGACGACCCGTACCCGCTGTTCGCGCAGGTCCAAGGGGACGGCCCGGTACACGAGGTCACGCTGGCTGACGGGCACCGCGCGTGGCTGATCGTCCGCCACGCCGAGGCCAGGGCCGCGCTCAACCACGCCGGCCTGTCCAAGGACATGCACGCCGCCCTCGCCCGTGACGGCGCGGTGGTCGCCGAGGGCCTGCCCGGTCCCGCCTTCGCCCGGCACATGCTCAGCGTCGACCCGCCCGACCACACCCGGCTGCGCCGGCTGGCCTCGGCCGCGTTCAGCCGGCCGCGGATCGCGGCCCTACGGCCACGTGTCCAGGCGATCGTCGACGGGCTGCTTGATGACCTCGAGGCGCGCGGCGAGGTCGTCGTCGACCTGGTCAAGGGTTTCGCCTTCCCGCTGCCGTTCACCGTGATCAGCGAGCTGCTCGGCGTCCCGGGATCAGACCGGGACCAGCTCGGAGCCTGGTTCACCACGCTGCTCGCACCGTCGTCGGCGCCCGAGCCCCCGGCCGAGGCCGTGGCGGCTTCGGCGAACATCGTACGGTACCTGACCGGGCTGCTCGCCCGTAAGCGTGCCGCTCCTGGTGAGGATCTAGTGACCGACCTGGTGCGGGCGGCCGATCAAGGCGGCGCGCTGTCCGAGCAGGAGATGCTCTCGACGATCTTCCAGTTGGTGGTCGCCGGGCACGACACCACGACCAGCCTGATCGGTAACGGAACGGTCGCCCTGCTGCTGCACCCGGAACAGCGCGACGCGCTCGTCGCCGACCCGGCCCTGATACCGCACGCGATCGAGGAAATCCTGCGGTGGGACGCGCCCGTGCCGCACTCGACGTTCAGGTACACCACCCAGGACGTCGGCCTCGGCGGGACCGTCATCCCGGCCTTCGCCCAGGTGATCATCTCGCTGGCCGCGGCCAACCGGGACCCGGCCCGATCCGATGACCCGGATAAATTCGACATCGCCCGGGCGGACACCAGCCACCTGGCCTTCGGCCACGGCATTCACCACTGCCTGGGCGCCCGGCTGGCCCGGCTCGAGGGCCTGATAGCGTTCACCACCCTGCTCGGCCGCTTCCCCGCCATGCGACTGGCCGTCCCGCGGTCGGCGCTGCGCTGGGGCCACGGCGACGGGCTGGTACTACGAGGCCTGACCGAACTGCCGGTCGTCCTCAGTCCGGGCTATGTCACTTCTGGTCTGACCGGCGATCTGGACCCTTGTAGCGCGGAGAGATCGGCGTAGCGTGGAGAGACCGGCCCATTTCGCAGGCAGGACTCACTGCCAGGATGGGCCAGGGGCCTGGGAATGGAGGTTCGATGAACCTTGGTAGTTTCCTGGCCGCCTTGGCGCTGGGCTTCGTAGCCGGAGCGATAGCTCGTGCCCTGATACCCAACGATGCCTTCCGGCACATGCGCGGCTGGAGATCGTGGTTGACCTCGGCGGGACTGGGCCTATTGGGGGCGCTGGTGGGCTTCTGGATCTTCCACGGCCTGTTCGGCATCGGCGACACGAACAAGTTCGACTGGGGTGGCATCGTTGGCGCGATTATCGGCGCCATGATCGTGGTTGCCCTCGCGTCGTTCCTGATCAAGCGGTTCGCCAAGCGCGAGGCGGTCTGACCTGGGCAGGCCGGCGCGCGAGGAAAAGCCGGTACCGCGGGCTGCCGTCCGCGCATCGGCCCAGGGCCGTCAAGGGGATTGTCGTCACGGTGAATCCGGATGCCGTCAGGTCGTCGCGGACCGCGTACAGCGGGCAGGTGCGGTAGTACATGACGAACTGGGGACGCCATAGGACATTGCGGACCCGCATGGCCAGGTCGAACCCGAGAAGGGCCCAGTACCAGCGTGAGGTGACCGGCAGCGGCGCGCCCAGGGGGAAGGCGAAGACCCCGCCGGGCCGCAGCGCGCGGTACACGCCCGCGAACAGTGCGGGCCGTTCGGCGGGCAGGAAGTGCCCAAGCGCACCGAAACTGACGGCCAGGTCGAAGGCCCCGGTGAAGGGCGCGGCCCGGACGTCGGCCCGTACCCACTGGGCGTCCGGGTGCGCACGGCGCGCCTGCGCGAGCATGCCAGCGCTGAAGTCGACGCCCGTGAGCCGTCCCTGGCACACGGATGTCAGGACCCGCATGCCCGCCCCGGTGCCGCAACACACGTCCAGTCCCGGGCCGAACGGGCCAAGCGGCCGCAACGCGCCGGCGGCCGCGTCAAGCACGCCGTCGGGGGTGCGGAAAGGCGTGTGGTCGAATTTCGGGGCAAGCAGGTCGTAGCCGCCTTCGACCGAGGACAGCGCCTGCATCGCCAGTTCACGCGCTGACGGGCCTCGAGGTGAGAACATCGCCCAAGGGTACTTTCCGTGCTGTGTCGGAGCTGTCCGTCAGCCAGGCGAGAACCATGAACCCGGCTTATCGCGTAGATGCGGTAGAGGCCGGCGAGGAGCGCTGGCCACGAACGGGGGGTTCCTCATGAAGTTCACGCGCAAGGCGCAGCTCGCCCTGACCGCCATGGCCGCCGCGGCGCCGCTGGCGCTGGCGCTCCCAGCTCAGGCCAGCACCACGAGCAGCCTGTGCACCGTTACGCCCCAGGCACCGGTGTTCGATCACTTCGACAGCGCCGGCCAGAAGGTGATCAAGTACGCCACGACCGTGTACTGCCAGTCCGGCCGGTCGATCGAGATCCAGGATCAACGCTGGGACGACGACACCTGGGACTTTGTTTCCAACGCCGACGATCCGTACGGCACCACCACCTACAACGTCACCTTCAACGGCACCACCACGGTGGACAAGTCCGTCACCAAGACCCTCCCCGACGCCGATGCCTGGGGGGATGACAACGAGGAGATGTACCACTCGGTGCGCTTCCGGGTCACCAGCAACGGGGTCACCTCCCCGTGGACGAAGTGGGAGGACAGCACGGTGGTCTCGTTCCACCTGTGATCCGCAGCCCCGGCGGGCACCGGAGATCAGCAACGGCGGGGGAGGCAAGCTCGCGCCTCCCCCGCCACTCGCGGCAGGCCCCTCCGCCGAGCCTGCTCACCAGCTGATTCTTGCCTCCACCGGCCGGTGGTCGCTGCCGTTGGCCGGCGGCACCCAGGAGCTGTCCGGCGTCACGCCTCTGACCAGGATCTGGTCGATCCGCACCACCGGGAAGGACGCCGGCCAGGTGAAGCCGAAGCCGGCCCCGGCCACGTCCTGGGCCGAGTGCAGCTGCGAGGTGAGGCCGGCGAACGCTCGGTCGCCCATGGTGCCGTTCAGGTCGCCGAGCAGCACCACCCGCTTACTCGGATCGGCGGCGATGGCCTTGCCGAGCGCCTGCACGCCTATGTCCCGCGAAGCCGTCCAGAAGCCCGCCCTGGGATTCACCCGTACGGACCCCGGGTGGGCCACGTAGACCGTCAGCGGCCCGTGGTCGGTGACCACCGTGGTGCGCAGCGCCCGGTCCGAGGCCATCCTCTGGCCGGCCGGAATGGTGCCCGCCAGCGGCCCGTAGTCCATGATGTCGATCGGCCGGGTGTCCGACAGCGGTAGCTTGCTCCACAGCCCGACCGTGCCCTGCAGCGCGTGGTACGGGTATGCCTTCGCCAGCCCCTTCTCGTACGTGCCCACGGCCTGCGGGGTCAGTTCCACCAGCGCCAGCACGTCCGCGCCGGAGGCGGCCAGGTCGCGGGCGGTGGCGGCCGGGCCGGGATTGCCCGCGTTGACGTTCTCGCTGGCCACGGTCAGGAAGCCACCCGGGCGGGACTTGTCGCTGAGCACCCCGCCGAAGAGATTCAGCCACACCACGGCCGGCAGCACCAGCGCCGCCAGCGCGGAGGCGGAGCGGCGCCGCAGCGCCCCGGCCAGCAGGACCGGGATGAGCAGGCCGAGCCACGGCAGGAAGGTCTCGGTCAGGCTGCCGGGATTCCAGCGCCAGTCCGGGATTTCAGCGTGCAGCAGCATGACCAGGGCCAGGAGCAGGGCCAGGGCCGCGAGCACCGGGCCGCGCTTCCATGGCCCCGGCCGGGAGCCGGTGAGGATCGCCCGGCGGATGCCCGCGCGCCAGGTTCCGGGGCCGGTATCCCGGTGGCTGGCGCCGCCCTGTCCGGTCTCCGGCGTGTCCACCTGCGTCATCGTCATCTCCAGTTCCGTGATTCGTCACGAGAACGAGCCGTTGCGGTTGAGGCGAGGCCGGCCCGGCTAACCGGGCGCGGGCGGGGCCTTACGGTCACCCTGCGCTCGGCCTGGTCCCCGAGGATGGCCCTCAGAACTGTCGAGCGAGCCGGACCGCGCGCCAGGGTCGAGGGCGTGATCCAGGGCCAGCACGAGGTCGTGGCCGGCTTGCAGCGCGTTCGGCAGGATGGTCTGCGCGGTGCCCGGCTGGCCGAAGGTAGCGGCGATGATCAGGGTGCTGCGCCCGCCGGCCTGGTGCCGGGCGGCGAGGAGGACGCAGCCGCCGGCGGCGTGCGTGCTGCCGGTCTTGAGACCGGTGATCCCGTCCTGGCCGAGCAGCGTGTTGTAGTTGCGGACCAGGCCGGCCACCGGGACGGTCGCCGTGGGCATCGCCGCGATCGCGGCCAGCGCGGGCACCCGCATCGCCGCCATGCCCAGGCGGACCTGGTCGGCCGCGGTGCTGACGGTGGACGCATCCAGGCCGGAGGGGTCGGTGTAGTCGGTGTCGGTCATGCCCAGCTGGCGGGCGGTGGCGTTCATCCGCGCTACGAACGCGGCCTGGCTGCCGGCGTCCCACCGGGCGAGGATCCAGGCCATGTTGTCGGCCGAGGGCAGCAGCAGTGCCTCCAGCGCCTGGCGCTCGGTGACCGTCTCCCCGGCGGTGACGGGCACCAGCGAGTCGCCGTCGCGGACCTGGGCCGGGTAGGCGGCTGCCTCCTGCGGCTGGACCGTGATGTCCGGGCCGGATCCGTCCGCGGTCAGGGGATGGTCGTGCAGGATCACGTAGGCGGTCATCACCTTGGCGACGCTGGCGATCGGCGCCGGCCGGGTCGCGCCCGGGCCGTAGATCACGCCGGTGCCGCTGATGCCAGCGGCCGAGGCCCCCTCGGCCGGCCACGAGAGCGCAGCCAGCCGGTCCTGGAGCGGCGCGGCAGACCCGGCTGCTGATGCGGACGTTCCTGTGGGCCGCGCCGTCGGCCAGGACAGGACCGCCGGCCCCGAGGGAGACCTATGCAGCTTCGCGATGACGAAGCCTGCCAGGCAGCCGAGTGCGGCCAGGCAGGCGAACGCGGCCAGGAGCGTCCGGTTTGTCTGCCGCGGCCGGTAACCGGTTCGTGTTCCGTCCGGCCCCCTGGGGGACCGGCTGCTCGTTGGGTGCATGCCTGCGACGGTGCGATACCAGCCTCATCGGCATGTCCGGCCACTGTCACAGCTGTGTCACAGGCTTATTCAGTGCCCCGGGCCAGATCCTGGCCCGGGGCACTGTGGCTGAGCGGCGCGGATCGCCGGACATCGGGACCAGCCGCCCCTCCGGCCGGCGCCCGGCTGAGCCCCATCGGACAGCCGTACGCCGACCGGTTAGGTGCCGTCGCAGGACAGCTTGCAGCGCGGAGGGCGCCTGGCCGTGGCCTACGATCCGGTAAGTGGGTTCCTCTCTGGTCACCCGCCCGGCCCGGGTTCAGGACGTGGCGCAGATGGCGCGCGTGCACGTGCGGTGCTGGCAGGAGACGTACCGCGGGCTCATGCCGGACGCCGTGCTCGACGACCCGGGCTTCCCGGCGGCCCGGGAGCGGATGTGGACTGAGGTCCTGACCAGCGAGCGCTACCGCCGCAACCGCGTGGCGGTCGCCGAGCGGAACGGCGAGCTGGCCGGGATCGCCATGTCAGGGCCGCCCGAGGATGCCACGGCCGCGTGGGCGCGGCAGCTGTACGTGCTCTACGTGCACGCGGCCGACCACGGCACGGGGGCTGGGCGGGCGCTGCTGGAGGCCGTCCTCGATCCCGCCGAGCCGGCCGCGCTGTGGGTCGCCGATCCCAACCCCCGCGCGCAGGCGTTCTACCGCAAGCACGGCTTCGCGGCTGACGGGACGGCCCGGTCCGAGGACGGGATACGGGAGATCCGCATGGTCCGCTGCGTGCGGCACGACGAGAGCGGCGGCTCGCACCACCGGTAACCCGGACCGTCCGGCGGGACCGGTGGGACCGGTGGGACCGGTGGGTGGCAGGAGGCCGGCCAGGCGGTGGGCGGCCACTGCCTGGAGTTGCTCGCGCAGGTGCTTGCCGCTGTCTCCGAACAGCTCCTCGTCCACCGCCACGGCGAGCCGTACAGCCTGGCTGGTGACCCTGCGGCCTTCGCCGGTCAGGCGCAGTCGCAGCGAGCGGGCATCGTCAGGATCGGGCTCGCGGGTTACCAGGCCGCGCTCCTCCAGGGTCCGCAGCACCTTGGAGGCCATCATCCGGTCGGCTCCGGCGTGGTCGGCGACCTGCTGCTGCGTGGGCGGCAACGGCCGGGTACGGTCCAGCCAGCCGATCGAGCCGAGCAGGTTGAACTGGGTCGGGGTGAGCCCGAGCGGCCGCAGCGTGCGGTCGAGCCGCTGCCGCCACTCCAGTGCGGCGTGGTGCAG
>Ga0207665_10003430_pt1 | contig 10604 bp, 9 predicted proteins | sample LARL112metaG_FD_184351 | JGI IMG/M metagenome (GOLD analysis project Ga0207665, IMG submission 184351) | Corn, switchgrass and miscanthus rhizosphere microbial communities from Kellogg Biological Station, Michigan, USA - LAR L11-2 metaG... | ecosystem: Host-associated > Plants > Roots >...
GGCGCGGGCGAAGATCTGCCGGCAGTTCACCTCGGTCTTGCCGGTGATCCTGGCCACGTCCGGGTAGCCGTACCCGAACACCTCGCGCAGCATGAACACCGCCCGCTCCACCGGCGAGAGGGCCTCCAGCAGCACGAGGAACGCCATCGACAGCGAGTCGGCCAGCTCGGCGTGTTCGGCTGGCCCTGGTTCGGCGGGCACGACGACCGGCTCGGGCAGCCATTCCCCCACGTACCTCTCCCGCCGGACCCGCGCCGAGCTCAGGTAGCTGATGCCCAGCCGCGTCACTGCCGTCGTCAGGTACGCCTTCAGGTTGGCGATCACCGTGCCCGCCTGGCGGGCCCGGGTCAGGCCGAGGAACGCGTCCTGCACGATGTCCTCGGCGTCGCCCACGGATCCGGTCATCCCGTAGGCGATGGAGAACAGCAGCGACCGGTACCCGGCCGCGTCCGTCTCAGCTGCCGACCCAGGCACGGAATCCCTCCCGCCAGCTCGCATAGCGCGGCTCCCATCCGAGCTCCTTCCTGGCCTTCTCGTTCGAGTAGCCGCGCGAGGTGGTCATCTGGGCCACCACGAAGTCCCCGGCCAGCAGCCGCCCGACCCAGGCCGGCACCCGCAGCGGCGGCTTCGCGCCCGCGACCTGGGCCAGGTACGGCAGCCACTCCGCGACCGGCGCCGGGTCGCTGTCCACGACGTTGTAGAGGCCGGGCGCGCCGCGGTCGATCGCCGCGAGCGTGGCCGCGGCGGCGTCGCTGATCTCGACGAACGACCAGACCCCGGACCCGCCGCCGACCACCGGCACCTGCCGCTTCCGCAGCATCTCCAGCAGGACATCCGAGGCGCCCGGCCCGTAGAAGGCGCCGTAGCGCAGCACGATGCCCTCTGGCGCCTGCGACGGCACGGCCTCCTCCACGTGCCTCATCGCCGCCGGGGCTTGCACGAACGACCGGATGGGCCGCCAGTCGGACGGATCATCCTCGGTCTTCAGCCCGCCGGAACGCCGGTCCGGGCCGGCGCCCGCGTAGCCCTGCGCGATGACCCGGCGGGTGCCGGCCCGCTTCGCGGCCGCCAGCAGGTTGTCGGTGCCCTTGGCCCGGAGCTCGTTGGTGACGGAGAACAGCTTGTCGGGGTTACGCAGGCTCCGCAGGTCCGCCAGCGCGGTCATCTCGTGCAGGATCACCTCCGGCGCCGCGGCCAGCACCGCCGCGATCACCGCCTCGCGATCGCGCCCGTCCAAGACCACCGGCTCGGCGCCAGCCTCGCGCAGCTGCCCGACCTTCCCCGGTGTCGTCGTGGTCGCGGTGACCTCGTGACCCGCCGCGACCAGCTCGGGCACCAGGTACCGTCCCAGTGCCCCGGTCGCCCCCGTGACGAAGACTCGCATGATCGTTCCTTCCCGTGTGGTTCCTTTCCCTTGAAGACAAGGCACCACCCGAAGCTGTGACATTAGGCCGCCGCGGTCAGCTCACTGTCGGCGAGGAAGGCCGCCCTGGGGTGCTGAACCGAGGCCAGCGAGACGATGTCCCGGCCGAACAGCGCGGCGGTGCACCAGACCGCCAGGACCCGGATCTTCCTCTCCCAGGTCGGTACGGCCAGCACGTGGTATCCGCGATGCATCAGCCAGGCGGGGAACCCCTTGATGACCAGGCCGCGGTACTGGAAGATGCCGCGGCCGATACCGAGCGTGGCGATCGTTCCGAGGCTGTGATGCACGTACGGCTTGGGCTTCCGGCCGCGCAACGTGGCGACGATGTTCCTGGCCAGCAGCTTTCCCTGCCGGACCGCGTTCTGGGCGTTGGGCACCGTGGCCGCGCCGGACCGTTTGGCGGCCAGGTCGGGCACGGCCGCGTCGTCGCCCGCGCCCCAGGCGTCGGGCACCGGCGCGGCGCCAGGGCCGGTACCGATGCCGACCCGCAGGTCGGCCCGGACGACCAGCATCCCGTTCTGGTCGATGGGCAGATCGGTGTGGCTGCGGACCATCGGGTTCGCGGCGTTGCCGACCGTCCAGACGATCAGTTCGGAGTCGAACTCCGCACCGGTGGACAGGACGACGTGACCGTTGCGGGCCGAGATGAGTTCGGCGTTCAGGTGAACGCGAGCGCCGCGCTTCTCCAGCGACCGCACCACCCAGCGCCCAGGCCGGTCGGACACCTCGGGGAGTATCCGGTCGCGCGCCTCCACGAGGTGGAAGTTCAGTTCGTCCGGGCTCAGTTCGGGATAGGACTTTTGCAGCGCCGTGGCCAGCGACAGCAGTTCGCCGAAGCCCTCGACGCCGGAGAAACCGCCCCCGACGAACGTCACGGTGAGAAGCCGGCGGCGCAGCGGACCGGGCTCGAGCGCCGAGGCCTGGTCGAAAGCCGTCAGCAGCCGGTCCCGGATCGCCACGGCCTCCTCGACGTGCTTCATGCCGATCGCGTGCTCGGCTACGCCGGGGATGGCCAGCTGGCGCGTTACCGCGCCGGCGGTGACGACGACGATGTCGTAACCGACCGAAAACGCTGGCCCCGCGGCCGGGCGGACGGTGGCCGTCTTGTGGGCGTGGTCGATCGCGGTCACGCGGCCGGCGATGACCGTGGTCCGGCGCAGGTGCCGGCGCAGGGATACGGCGGCGTGCCGCTCCTCGACCGAGCCGGCCAGCACCTCCGGCAGGAACGGCTGGTACGTCATGTACGGCCGGGGATCGACCACGATGACCCGCGCCTCGCCCCGGCGGAGTTTCTTTTCCAGTTTCCAGGCCGTGTAGAAGCCGGCGTAGCCGCCACCGACCACCAGGATCGTCCGCATGTCGTCCTCTGTTCTCTCGCTCTCATCAGCTGAGACCGAACAGCACGCCGGTTTGTGACACCAGCCGGAGACGACATCCGCGGCGTTTTTGTAGGCATAATCTATGTAGATGCTAGCTACGTAGATTGGAGCTACATGGCTCGTGGCTTCGTGGGCAGGGCGACAGAACTGGCCCTCCTCGGTAGGCGGCTCGCCAGGGTCACCGAGGGCGGTACCGGTCTGGCGGTCGCCATCAGAGGCCGGAGGCAGGTCGGGAAATCACGCCTGGTCCAGGAGTTCTGCGACCGCAGCGGGAAACCCTACTTGTTCTACACCGCGACCAAAGGAGCATCCCCGGTGGAAGCGGTCGCCGCGTTCCTGGCCGAGCTGAGGGACTCAGGGCTGGCCCGGGAGCGTGACCTGGTACCCGCGGACTCTGGGACAGGCTGGCCCGACGCCTTCCGGGTGCTGGCGGCCGTGCTGCCGGATAGCCCGGTGGTCATCGTCCTGGATGAGCTGCCCTGGCTGGCCGAGCAGGATGAGCTCTTCGACGGCGCGCTGCAGACCGCCTGGGACCGGCTGCTGTCTCGGCGGCCGGTGCTTCTGCTTCTGCTGGGCAGCGATCTGCACATGATGGAACGCCTGACAGCCTATGACCAGCCGTTCTACGGCCGCGCCGACAACCTCCTGCTGGGGCCGCTGAACCCCGCCGAGGTCGGCGTCGCGCTCGGCCTGGAAGCAGCCGATGCGATCGATGCGCACCTCATGTCGGGAGGGCTGCCCGGGATCCTGCGGGCATGGCCAGAGGGCACCACGGCACTGGCCTTCGCCGAAGAAGAATGCGACGACCCGGCGTCGCCGCTGTTCGGCGTGCCCGAGACGGCGCTGCTAGCGGAGTTCCCCGGGCCGGATATGACTCGGCGGGTCATCGAGGCGATAGGTGGCGGCGACCGAACGTACGCCAACATCGCGGCGGAGGCCGGCAGCCGGACGGGCATCATCCCGTCTGGCACTCTGTCCCCCGTCCTGCACCGGCTGGTAACGGACAAGCATGTGCTGGCCGCCGACGAGCCTGTGTCGGTACGCCCCGGGAAACCGACGCTGTACCGGGTCGCCGACACCAACCTGCGGTTTTACCTTGCGATCGGCCGTGCCGCGCAGGAATGGAGCAGGCGCGGCCGACCCGCGTCGGCGAAGGCGCTGCTGCGCCGGAGATGGTCGTCATGGCGTGGGCGGGCGGTCGAGCCGGTGATCCGCGAGGCCTTGTCGCTTTCCGCGAGTGATCTTCCCTGGCCGGAGGCGATCGCGGTCGGCGGCTGGTGGAACCGCGCCTTCCAGCCCGAGGTCGACCTCGTCGGCGCCGACCGGATACCCGTAGCCGGGCAGATCTACTACGTCGGCTCGGTCGAGTGGCTGGATCGCCCCTTCGATGACCATGACTTCGCCGCCTTGCAGCGCGACGCGATAGCCGTCCCCGGTTTCGAGCCCGGACGAACGCGCCTGACCGCGGTATCCCGGGCTGGCGCGGCCAGCGGCGTTGCCCAGCAACTAGCCCTGTGCTGGGGCCCGCGAGACGTCGTGGCCGCCTTCTCCGGCAGCGGTGCAGGAGCAGGCGAGGAGTTACGCGGCCTTAGAGATAGGTGCTGACCTCGATCAGGTTCTGGTCGGGGTCGCGGAAGTAGACGGACAGGATGGGGCCGGTGGCGCCGGTGCGTTCCACCGGGCCTTCCTCGATGGGGACGCCGGCGATCACCCGCCAGCTGGCGGGATGTCGGTGTCGATGGTGGCGAACAGATCGATCCCGTGATCGGCCGCGTACGCGACGAGCAGCCGGCTGATGAGGCCGGACAGCACGTCGCGGTCCGCCGGCTCCAGGCGTTCGAGCAGCAGCGACATGTCCGCCTCGAAGCGGGCCGCGCGGTCGGACACGAGCGACCGGCCGTGGTCGGTGAGGGTGACCAGCACGGACCGCCGGTCCGCCGTCGAGGGGACGCGCGCGACGAGGCCGCGGCGCTCGGCCCGGTCGACCAGCCCGGTGACGCTGGACTTATCCAGGTCCAGGAGCCTGGCCAGCTCGTTCATGGTCGGCCTGCGGTCCCGCAGCACGCCGAGCAGGCGGATCTGGATCATCGAAAGATCATGCTCGCGGGCCCGGCGCTCGAGGATGCCGTAGACCAGGAAGGAGAGCTGCGCTAGCCCGTCGGCCGGGCTCAGCGTCTGCTGCGGCGCGGAGGGCTCGGCCGGTCGGCCAGCCGCCGCCCGGCCAGCCGGTGGTGCTGCCATGCCGGCAGTCTACTTGATTTAGTACGTGACACCAACTAAACTCGTACGTGACACCAACTAAATCGGGTCATGGAGGGACGCCGGGATGGCCATGATGAACGCCGCCGTCGTGACATCGTTCGACGAGCCACCGCACTACCAGCCGTTCGAGGTTCCGCAGCCAGCGGACGAGGCGGAGATCCTGGTCGACGTCCTCGCCGTCGGCCTGCACCCCCGGGTCCGGACCGGGGCCGCCGGAGCCCACTACACCAGTCGCGGCACGCTGCCCATGATCCCCGGCGTCGACGGCGTCGGCCGGCGCCAGGACGGCCGGCGGATCTATTTCGCGGCCGGCGACGACGTCATCGGCACGATGGCCGACCAGGCGATCGTTGACGTGCGGCGCGCGGTGGAGCTACCCGACGGCACCGACGTGGCGAAGGTCGCCGCCGCGATGAACCCGGCCATGTCGTCGTGGGTGGCGCTGCGGCGCCGCGTTCCGATCGAGCCCGGCCAGAGCGTCCTGGTGCTCGGCGCGACCGGGAACGCCGGCATGATGGCGGTCCAGATCGCCCGGCTGCTTGGCGCCGGGCGCGTGGTCGGCGCCGGGCGCGATCCCGGGCGGCTCGACGCGCTGACCACGCTCGGCGCCGACGAGGTGGTCCCGCTGACCGACGACCAGGACGCGACGGACCGGGCGCTCGGCGCGGCCGCGGGCGAGGCCGACATCGTCCTCGACTACGTCTGGGGCAGGCCGGCCGAGCGCGCCATCATGGCGCTCCTGGTCGCGCGGGCGGATCGCAGCCGCGCGATGAACTGGATCCAGATCGGCGCGATGGCCGGCCCGACGATCGAACTGCCCTCGGTCGCGCTGCGCTCGGCCAACTTCCGCCTCCAAGGCAACGGCCAGGGCGCCGTCTCGACAGCGGCCTACCTCGCCGAACTGCCCGCGCTCGTCCACGAGATCAGCGCCGGCACGATCGCCGTCAAGCCGAACACGGTGCCGCTGGCCGATATCGAGGCGATCTGGGCCCGGTCAGATCCGCCCGGCGAGCGCACCGTGGTGATGCCGTAGCGTGCCACCCGGCCCGTTCGGGAAAAATTGATTCCGAACGGGCCGGGTTGCATGCGACCCTAGCGGGGTGCTCAGCCAGGTTGAGATCGACTCGTTCGCCGCCGACGGGTTCGTCGCCGTCCGTGGCGCGGTGCCCGCCGACGTGCTGCGCGCGTGCCAGGAGGAGATCTGGTCCGACCTTGGTGACCAGGGCGTACTGCGCGACGACCCGTCCACCTGGCGGGAACCGGTGGTGCGCATCGCCTGCCCCGAGAGCGAGGCGTTCGCCGCCGCCGGTACCCAGCCGGTCCTATGGGAGGCGTTCGACCAGTTGATCGGCGCGGGCCGGTGGTGGCGCAGGCGCGGCGTCGGCGGATCGATCCCGGTGCGTTTCCCCAGCCACGCCGATCCCGGCGACGCCGGATGGCACATCGAGGGCAGCTTCGACGTGGGCGGGGACTGGTGGGTCAACCACCGCTCCCGGGGTCGCGGGCTGCTAACGCTGTACCTGTTCAGCGACGTGGACGCCGACAGCGCGCCAACCCGGGTACGGCCCGGCTCGCACCGGGACGCCGCGCGCGTCCTGGCCCCGGCCGGCGACGAGGGGATGCCGTTCCCGCAGGCGGCGCGGCTGGCCGCGCAGGCCAGCGCGGCCCGGCCGACGGAACTGGCCACCGGCCGGGCCGGAGATGTCTTCCTCTGCCACCCGTTCCTGGTGCACGCCGCGTCCTGGCCGCACGCGGGACGGCAGCCGAGGATCATGGCTCAGCCCGGCGTGGCCCTGCACGACGCGTTCCCGCTGGTCCCGCCGCTGAGCCCGGTTGAGCTCGCCATGACGGGCTAGCCCACACCCGGGAGCTGGCGGCGGGACGTGATGCCGAGCTTGGCGAAGACCTTGCGCAGGTGCCATTCCACGGTGCGTGCGCTCAGGTAGAGCTGGAAGCCGATCTCGGCGTTCGTCAGTCCTTCGCGCGCGAGCCGGGCGATCTGCGCCTCCTGGCTGGTGAGATCGTGCGGCCTCTCCGCGGCCTCTGCCCTGATCTTCTCCCCGGTGGCCGCCAGCTCGCGCCGGGTGCGTTCGGAAAAGGCGTCCATCCCCATGTCGGCGAACATCTCGAACGCCTGCAGCAGTTCGTGACGGGCGTCCACGCGGCGGCCTTCCCGGCGCAGCCACTCGCCGTAGACCAGGTGAGCGCGCGCCCGCTGAGGGCGGATCCGGGTCCGGCTGAGCCGCTCGACCGCCTCACGATAGAGCGGCTCGGCCGCGTCGCCGGCGCTGACCAGCGCCTGCGAGCGAGCCCTTATGCCCGCTCCCCAGTCGGTGTCGCTGGCCCGGGTCATCTCCTCGAGGCGCGCCAGCGCGTCGGCGGCACGTTCGGCCGCTCCGGTGCGGGCCGCGGCCTCGACGAGCTCGGCGAGCCCCTGCGTGTAGATGGTGACCCCTTCGACCTCGAAGGCGTCGGTGGCCGCGGCCGCGGCGAGCGCCTCGGTGTAGCGGCCGAGGCCGTTGCACAGGACCGCGCGCGCGTAGTCGGCGAAGGCCAGCACCGCGCCCTCGCCGCTCAGCGTGAAGTCCCGGACGGCCGCGTCGATCACCTTCGAGGCCGTGTCCTCCTGGCCCCGCCAGGCGGAGACGAAGACGGGCCCGTAGGCCGGGGCAGGCGTCCCCATGGCATCGGTGAGGGCTCGCATCTCCTCGATCAGCTGCTCGGCGGTGCTGAGCTGGCCGGCGAACGCGCAGGAGACGATGCGGGTGGTCAATGCGGTCGGCAGCACCGCGAGCACCCCGGCCTCGCGGGCGATCTCGATGTGCCGCGCGGACAGCACGTCGTAGGATTCGTCGTCCCACAGGGCCATCGCGACGTGGGCGGCGGGCCACAGCCAGCGCAGCTGTTCATCCAGGGTCGCCGCCGGGCTGCGGAACGCGCGCACGGCCCGCTGGAGCGTTGACACGCCAGCGGCGTACCCGCCGGTGATCGCGGTCGCCAGCCCGTCGAGCAGGAGATCGGAGGCCGCGGGGGGCCCGTCGACGTGGGGGACGCGCTGCGCCGCCTCCGCCGCTTCGCGGAGGCTGCCGGGCGCGAGGCGACCAGCGAAATGCCCGGCCAGCACGGCGTCGAGGTAGGTCTGCCTGGCCATGCGCAGGTTGAGGGGCTCGAGCCGCCGGGCGGCCCGGAGCAGCAGCGCCGGCGCGTCGCTGCCGCGGTTCTGTGAGTAGGCGATCTGGGCCCGGATCATGTCCACCTGGGAGCGCTCGAGCTCTCCCAGCAATTCGGAACCCTGAACCTCGGCGGTCGACAGCAGCCGGCGGGCGGCTTCGGGAGCACCCGCGAGGTACGTGGCCTGGGCGGCGGCCAGGGCCCGGCGAGCCTGCGCCGCGGGGTCCAGGCTGAGCTGAACCGCCCGGTCCAGGAACGCCGCCGCCGCGGCGAGCCCGCCGCGGCCCTGGGCGCGGGCGGCCGACCGCTCGAGCTCGGCCGCGACCTCCTCATCGGGACCGATGGCCGCCTGGGCCAGGTGCCAGGCGCGGCGATCGGGATCGAGATCGGGATCGGTCGCCGCCGCCAGGGCCATGTGGACCCGGCGGCGATCCCCCGGTGACGACGCCCCGTAGACCGCCGAGCGGACCAGCGGATGGCGGAAGACGACCTGCCCGCCGATCCTGAGCAGCCCGGCGTCCTTGGCGGAGACAACCGTGTCACGGGCGAGCCCGAGGCGGGCGGCAGCGCGCCACATGAGGGCGGGGTCGCCCACCGGTTCGGCCGCCGCGAGCAGCACCGTGAGCCGTGACGCCTCCGGCAGCGTCTCCACCCGGCGGAGAAAGCTCTCCTGGATCCGGCCTGCCAGCGAGTGATCCTGCGAGAGCGGCTGCGGCAGGCCGAAGCCACCCGCCAGCTCGGCGGGCGAGAGGCCGCGCGGCAGCTCGAGCAGGGCCAGTGGGTTCCCCCTGGTTTCGGCCAGGATTCGCTCCCGGACCTGCTCATCGAGCGGCCACGGCACGACCGAGCGCAGCAGGGCCCGGGCGTCGGGCTCCCGGAGTCCCTCGACTCCGAACCCGGGGATTCCCTCGAAGTCCTGGCTCGGCTCGCGGGCGGCGAACGCCAGCAGCACGCCCTCGGCCTGGAGCCGGCGAGCGGCGAAGGCGAGCGCCTGCGCCGAGGCCCGGTCCAGCCATTGGCAGTCGTCCACCACGCCGACGAGCGGCCGCTGCGCGGCCGCCTCCGACAGCAGGCTCAGGACGGCCAAGCCGACCAGGAAGCGGTCGGGGGCCGGCCCCTCGATCAGGCCGAACGCGGTCCGGAGCGCGTCCGCCTGCGGCTGCGGCAGGTGCTCGAGATGATCGAGCATCGAGACGCACAACTGCTGCAGGCCCGCGTAAGGCAGCTCCATCTCTGATTCGACGCCAGCCGCGCGTACCACTCGCAGGTCAGGCGCGGCCCCGAACGCCTCGCTGAGCAAGGCCGTCTTCCCCACCCCGGCCTCACCGTGCACCATGATGGCGGCGCTGTGTCCCTCACGGACCCGGGTGATCAGCTCGTTCAGGTACGCGCCTTCGCGTTCGCGCCCAGGCAGCAAAGAAGCCCTCCGGAGTCACACGAGGCACGCTCTGGTCCTTCGTAGATCTTAAGGCTGCTCAGGGCGCTGGCGCGGCGTCAGACGCGTCTGGCTTTGACCGGCTTCGCGTGGCTTCGATGCGGCTGGGCGCGTGTCAGCTGGTTTCGGCCTCGGCTTCAGCCTCGGCTAGGAGCCGGCGGGCTAGCGCTTCGTCGGCGGCGGCGACCAGCACGCGAACGCCCAGCATCTGCAGCTGCGGGTCCTGTCCGCCGGCATCATCGGCCGAGACATCGGCTCTCACGCCGTTGCTGCGAAGCAGGCCAGCGATCAGTTCGGCCTCGGTGCGGCTGGTGACGACCGCCACCGGCACGTAGCTCGCGTCCATTGATGGCTCTCCTTGGTCCGGTTAGTACCATCCTCCCGCCGCGAGCCGCACGCCGCGCCCGTGAACACCCTGGCCGTGCACTGGAATCGCCCGCTCCGGGCCACCCCGGCCGGGCGGTGAACCCCTAAGCTCATCGCATGGCCAGGTACTTCGACGTCCATCCGGACAACCCGCAGCGGCGCTCGATCATCCAGGTCGCCGACATCGTGCGGGAGGGCGGCGTGATCGCGTACCCCACGGATTCCTGCTACGCGCTCGGGTGCCAGCTCGGCAACCGGGACGGCATGGCCAGGATCAGGTCGATCCGCGGCCTCGGCGACCGGCACCACCTCACCCTGCTCTGCCAGGACTTCGCCCAGCTGGGCCAGTTCGTGTTCGTGCCCAACCCGGTGTTCCGGGCGATCAAGGCGGCGACCCCGGGCAGTTACACCTTCATCCTGCCCGCGACCAAGGAGGCGCCGCGGATCCTGCAGCACCCCAGGAAGAAGACCGTCGGGGTGCGGATCCCGCGGCACGTGGTGACTCAGGCGCTGCTGGCCGAACTCGGCGTGCCCCTAGTCTCGAGCACCCTGCTGCTGCCCGGCC
>Ga0207665_10003431_pt1 | contig 10602 bp, 11 predicted proteins | sample LARL112metaG_FD_184351 | JGI IMG/M metagenome (GOLD analysis project Ga0207665, IMG submission 184351) | Corn, switchgrass and miscanthus rhizosphere microbial communities from Kellogg Biological Station, Michigan, USA - LAR L11-2 metaG... | ecosystem: Host-associated > Plants > Roots >...
AGCCCCCACTTCTGCGCCACGCTGATCCAGGGCTCCATGAGGCTAGCCGCGGCGACCTTGCCGTCGCGAACCGCTTCGAGCCGCTTCAGCATCGACCCTGCGTTGGTCCTCTTGACGTGCTCCGGGGCAAGGAACCCCTCCATCATCTTCAGCGTGGTGAAGTCCGAGCCGTTGTTCGGCGTCACCGCGATCGGCTGGTCCTTGAGCATCTCGGGTTCGTAGTACTTCGATCCGCGCGCCACGACGATGGCGAACTTCGACATGGAGGCGCCCAGGGCCACGATCTTGCGCCCGCGCAGCCCCTGCGTGTTGGCTTCGACCGCGCGCTTCATGATCCCCCATTCGCACATGCGGTACTGGTCGATGCCGCCTTCGTTGTAGACCGAGTCGAGCGGGCGATCGAAAACGGAATCGAACTTGACGAAGTGGGAGGTCGTGACCTGCGCCATTCCCGGCGTGGTCACGAACTCGAGGTCCAGGCCCTCGTCCTTGAAGAAGCCTTTGTCGCGCGCCACGAGCACGGGCAGGTCGTGCACCGCGTTCATCGTCGCTACCTGGGGTTTGGTTCTTTCCTTGACGGTCATGATGCGTTCTCCTATGTGGACCGTGAACTCCCTTGGGCTCACGGCGCGATGCGTGTGTGACGATGATCCCTCCACATCCGCTCGCCTGTCAACGGCGAAGGGGCTTCAGCAGCACTCCCAGCCGGCCCCCTCCTGCACCGCGAGCGCGTCCCTCAGCCAGGCGTAGGGAAGATCGCCGGCGACGACTTCCGCCATCGGCTTGAACAGCTTGAACTGGTAGCGCTGTGCCGCAATCCAGAACATGACCACAGTCTCCAGCGGCGCGCAGCCGGGGAGCGTGCAGGCGACCTCGGCAACCGAGACCGCCGCCTCTTTCGGAAGGCCGAAGCGCTCGCGCGTCCACTGCTCCAGCCGGTCGACGACCTGGAGGCGCTCGGGAGCTTTCCTGACGGAGGCGAACACGGCGTCAGCCTATCAGAAGCGGCGTTGCGTGAGAAAATGCGCCGATGGCACACCCCGATCGCTTCCTGCTCGCCGGCGTGATGGGCTGGCCGGTCATGCATTCCCGCTCGCCGATGCTGCACAACTACTGGTTCAAAAAGCACGGCCTGGCCGGGACCTACGTGCCGCTCGCGATCGGGCCCGAGCATCTGGCCGCTGCCTTGCGCGGACTTCACCCGCTGGGATTCGCGGGCGTCAACGTGACCATCCCCCACAAGCAGGATGCGATGAAGATCGTGAACGAGGTCGACGCGCTGGCGAGGAGCATAGGCGCGATCAGCTGCGTGATCGTCAAGCCCGACGGATCGCTCGCCGGAACCAACAACGATTGCTACGGCTTCATCCACGCGGTCAGACAGGAGCACCCCGGCTGGCGGGCGGACGCGGGGCCGATCGTGGTGATCGGCGCAGGCGGCGGCTCGCGCGCCGTGTGCTACGGATTGGCGCAGGAGGGCGCGAGAGAGCTACGGCTGGTGAACCGCACGTTCGACCGCGCCAAGGAAATCGCGGAGCGATTCGGCGGGCCGATCAGAGCCCTGCCCTGGGAGCAACGCCACGAGGTCCTGGAAGGCGCGGCGATGGTGGTCAACACCACGAGCTGCGGCATGGTCGGCCAGCCCTCCCTCGACATCACGTTGGACAAGCTGCCGCAGGGCGCGCTCGCCGCCGACATCATCTACATTCCCCTCGAGACGCCGTTCCTCGCCGCGGCGCGCAAGCGCGGCAACCGCACCATCAACGGCCTGGGTATGCTTCTCAATCAGGGCCGGCCGGCGTGGAAGGCCTGGTTCGGCATCGAGCCCGAGGTGACGGCGGAGCTTAGAGCGATGGTCGAGCGCACGATCTGAGCGCGCGGAAATTCCGGCCTACGGCTTGACCGCCTGCTCCAGCAGCCATTTGCGAAACGCAGCGACGGCCGGGCGCCCGGCAATGACCTCCGGGCACACCAGGTAATACGCCGACTGCGGTTTCAGTTCCACCTTGAACGGGGCGCACAGCCTCCCCGACTCGATGTCGTCGTCGACCAGGGGCTTGAGGGCGAGCGCCACGCCCAGCTTCTGTGACGCCGCTTCGAGCGACAGGATGTTCGAGGAAAAATGCGGCCCGCGGCTGCCGTCGACGCGGTCGGCGACGCCCGCGGCTTCGAGCCATTTCTGCCAGGCCCCGCCGTGGGCCACGAGGTCCATGGCGTCGTCGTGCAGGAGGACGTGGCGCGCCAGGTCGGCGGGTTCCCTGAGGGGCGGATCGCCGCGCGCGAGTTCCGGGCTCGCCACCGCGACGGTCGCGACGTCGAACAGGTGGTCGGCCCGATAGCCGGGGTAATTGCCGCCGCCCAGATGGATCTCGACGCCCGACACGTCGTCTCTCAGGTCGAGATTGCCCACGAGAGCGGCCGAGTCGAGCGCACCGGCGTCGACCATTTTGCTCGAGCCGAAGACGCGCAATTCGACGCGCGGCTCGCGCTTCGCAAAATCGGCCAGGCGCGGCATCAGCCAGCGCGCCGTGAACACCGGCGGCGCAGTGATCAGCAGCTCGGTCTCTTCGGCGCGCTCGCGGATCATCTCGACCGCCGCGGCGAGCGACTCGAAGCCTTCGCGCAGTTTCGGCAGGCACGCGCGCGCCGCTTCCGTGAGCTGCACGCCGCGCCCTGAGCGGCGGAACAGCTCCACGCCGAGGTACTCCTCGAGGCTCTTGATCTGGTGGCTCACGGCCGCCTGGGTAATGGACAGCTCGTTCGCCGCCTCCTTGAACGAGAGGTGGCGCGCCGCGGCCTCGAATACCCGCAGCGCGTTCAGCGGGGGCAGGCGGTAAATCACGGATGGGATGAGTTTTTCTTACGCGACGGATGAGAATTCATCGTTTGTTGTTCCGCCTTGCGGGGACTATCTTCTAGAGCATGATGAAAGCCAACATGAAATCCGGAACCACCTTGCGCACGCCTTTCTGGAAAGCGGCCTATCAATCGCTCCCGGAAACCGCGCGCCAGCGCTACCTCGCGTACATCGAGCAGGCCGAACGCTGGGATCTCGCACTCGATGCGGCAAGCGATGCCCTCTCGCGCGCGAAGGGCGCTTTGGCCAGGCTGCTTGATACCCCCACGGGGACACGCTCGGTGCACTGACCGTTTGCCTCGCCGTTCGCGCGACCTGACTCCTCCTCCTCCTTGGTCAGTAGCGCGGACGGCGAGCATCTCAACAGGGGACGGGCTGCAGAGTCCGTCTTTTTTTTCGCAACGCTGCAGCTCAGCCGAGCTTCGCGCGGAAGTGGTCCCAGGTGCGCTTGAACAGGCCCGCGTTCCAGAGCTTCTCGCGGCACAGCGCGATCTCCCCCTCGCTGAAGGCATAGGGCTTGCCGATCTGCAGCGCCATGTATTGTCGGTAGGCGTTCTCCTCGAGATAGTTGGCGAGCACGAACGCTTCGACGATGTCCTTGCCGACTGTCACCGCGCCGTGCGACTTCATGAGCGCCGCGGGCCGGTCCCCGAGCGTCGCGGCCAGCCGGTCCGCCATCTCCCGATTGTTGATCGAGTTCGGCGAATCGAGCAGCGGCACCGGATAGACGAGCGAACCCTGCGCGTAGACGGGCTTGTAGCTCTCGCCGACCATGGTGAGGAAGGTCGACCACTTCGGATGCGCGTGCACGATCGCCTTGACGTCTGACCGCACCCGGTAGATGCCGCAATGCAGGTGACGCTCGAGCGGCGCATTGCCCTTGCCTTCGATCTGGTTTGCTTCGAGGTCGATCGTGCAGATGTCATCCACCGTGAGCCGGCTGCGCTGGCACGACCCGATGTTGATGAAGACGCGGTTGTCGTCGAGGCGGACGCTGCAATGCCCGTTGTAGTCGATGATCTCGGACCGCTCCAGCATGCGGATGCAGTCGACGAGCTGCTGCTTCAATTCGGCCGCAGCGCCGACTCCCTGCTTCAATTGGGCTGCTGACATGGCTTGCCTCCCTCGATACGCCTCACCACTTGACCTCGCTGCGGACCTGGCGGCGCCACAGGTCCCAGGCGCGCATGCCCGCGGTCTGGTTGACGGCGTCCGAAAGCCGGCCTTCCTCGAGGTCGAGCGCGGCGATCGGCGCGCCGCCCTTGAGCGCCGTCGCCCAGTGCTGGATGCGGGCATTGACCTCGGTATACACGGCGCGGAACACTGCCGTCTGCAGCGTCGGCCCGCAGGCCACGCTGCCATGCGCGCGCATGAGCGCGACGTTTTTCCTGCCCATGACGGCGGCGAGAGCCACGCCCTTGGGCGCGTTGCTGACCAGCATGTCGGTGGCGCCGAACTTCTTGTGGATGTCGAACACCGGCACGCCCTCCGCGATGAAGGCCGCGTTGTGAAACATCGCCTGCATCTGAACGCCGACGAGCCCGAAAGGGATCACCGAGGGAGAATGGCTGTGCACGATGGAATGAATATCGGCCCTCGCCTTGTAGATCTCGCCGTGGATGAATCGCTCGAGGAAACTCGAGCGGCCGTTGGCGTTGCAGGGATTGCTGTCCAGGTCGTACTCGATGATGTCATCGGGCGTTACCAAGGCGGGGGCGATCGCGCGCGCCATCAAGTAACGCTCGGGCGCTTGGGGATGGCGCATCGAGACGTGGCCGAAGGCGTCGACGACGCCCTGGGCGACGAGGACGCGGCTCGCCGCGGCGAGGTCCGCGATCTGCTCGGCGGGGACCGGGCCGCCCGATGCGGGTGCGTCGCCGCTCATGTTTTCTCCGCTCCGAGTTTCAAGAGATCTCCGGGCTCATCATGTCCAAACATGGCGTTTCTTCGGGAATGCGCGATCGCAATGATAGCGGAATCGCCGCGACGCGCCGGGTCCACGATTCGCGGATTTCCCGGGCTCCCGAGGTCGACTCAGTTCCAGGGGCGCAAATCGACGATTTTCACCGGTAGTCTGGCGGTCCGATCGACGATCACCGTAGCGAATGCGCGTCGAACCCGCAAAGGCAGAAAGCCCAGCTCCGAATCTTTTCTCCCCAGCTCCCGGGGAAGGAGGTCGATCGACGCGACCGCCCCGGGATTGAGCTTTTTCAACTCCTCCAACGGCATCGACTTGCGGACCATGACGTCGCGGACCACCTCGAGATCGGCGTAATACTTCGGCAGTTCGGCAACGTCGGGGCCTCCGCTCAGTGCGGAAAAGACCACTTCCTGGACCTCGCGAGGGTCCGTCGGCAGGACAGAGCCGATGAACTGGGGCCTGCCCAGCGGAAAACTGCGGAACCTCTCGATCCGGGCCTCTGCGAGCCGCCGCGGTTCGATATCCGCAACGCGGACCATTTCGAACCTGTCTTTGACGAAAACGATGTAGCCCGGCCGGGCGACAAAGACCACCGAGGCCCCGTAGGTCAACGCCGAAAGCTGAAGGAATGCGATCACCGACAAATCGAACTTGAGCCCCTTCTTGCCCGATTTGAAGACGACGAAAGTCAGCAGGGGACCCAGTGTAACGTCGACTCCGACGATGAGGAGCAGTAGCTCGAATCCGCCGAGGAGCTGGAACAGAGGGGGCGGATACCAGACCAGGATCATGGACGCGACCGAGACGAGCGCCACGATCACGCTGATTCCCAGATGCAGGGACGCGGCGCGGACTCGCGTCATGCAACGTGTGCCGACCGTTTTCGATGCGTTGGACGCGTGCCGTTAGCCATGGTCGATCGAAGAAACAGGCGAAAATTATACCGCGACCCCCGCCGGGCATTGCATGCGAAAATACCGGGCGCGAAGCCCTGATTGGAGGAACTCCGGTGGAAAGTTCTGACGGCCGTTCAGACCGGGCGAGCAAGCCCTGACTAATTCCTGGAAAAATCTTCCACCGTGCGGCAGCTCATACAGAAAGCGCTATTGCAGTTTCGGCTGGATAGTATTCGCGGCCAGATTCTTGTCTTCGCTATCCTTGCCGCGCTCGTCCCCTCTCTCATCGTCTCGCTCATCGCTTACGCGCAAAGCCGCCGTGCGCTCACGGAGAAGATCACCCAGGAGTTGGTGACCACGGGGTCGCAAGCCGGGCGCGAAGCCGACGTGTGGCTCAAGGAGCGTCTGTACGACCTCCGTGTGTTCGCCAACTCGTCCGTAGTGTCCGAGACCGTGGCCCGCCGCGGCCAGCCGGGCCGCCTCGTGGAGTATCTCAACTCCGTCCGGGCGCGCTTCGCCGATTACGAAGAACTTCAGCTTGTCGATGAAAATGCGGGGTTGGTTGCCAGCAGCGTGCGCCGCGCGAGTCCGGTGCGTTTGCAGGAGGGGTGGGAAAAGACCTTCAAGTCGTCGCGGAGCCTGGTCGGCGAACCGTACTGGGACGAGACGGCGCAAAAAATGATCGTCATTCTTGGCGTGCCCGTTGTGCAAGCCGACGGTCGAGTCGCGGGCGCGCTTGTTGCGCGCGCGAACTTTGCGGAACTCACCCAAGTCCTCCGTGTTTTCAGCGCTCGATCGGTGGGACACGTGTATCTCACGACTGCCAGGGGGGCGCTGATTGCCGATTCGCGCAATGGACCCGCTGACCGGAAAACGAGGGATTTGGGGCCGGGCGTCGCGGGTCGATTGCTTGCAGCCGACGGCCAGGTCGTTGAGCACCGCGGTATCGACGGAATCGACGTTTTGGGAAGCGCACAACGTCTGTCACAGGCTTCGTGGCTAGCGGTGGCGGACATGCCCGTAGCCGACGCTTATCGTCAAGCGACCCGGCTGAGAAACGTAGCCTTTCTCGTCATCGGCGTCCTTCTCGTCGTCATAGCGGTCGTCGCCTACTGGCTCACGGCCCTGATTGCGCGCCCTCTCCGGCGGCTGACCCGTGCCGCGGCGCAGGTTTCCGCCGGCGATCTGCCGGCGGGACTGCCTGCGGGCGGGGGTGGAGAAGTGGGGTACCTTACGCAGGTCTTCAATACCATGGTCGAAAGCCTGCGCAAGCACCACGACGAACTCGAACGTCTCTCGACGACCGACACCCTCACGGGATTGAGCAACCGGCGCCATTTGATGAATCTTCTGGCGCAGGAGGTGGAGCGCGCGAAGCGGGGCGGTAATCCCTTCTCGATTCTCATGCTGGACGTCGATCATTTCAAGAAGTACAACGACAACCACGGTCACCAGGCCGGGGACGAGGTTCTCGCGCGCATCGGCACGGTGCTGCGCAATTCCATCCGTCCCTACGATTGTGCGGCGCGCTATGGCGGAGAAGAGTTTCTGGTAATGCTTTCGGGAACTTCGCTCGCTCGCGCCAAGGAAACCGCGGAGCGGATTCGGAAGCAGGTCCTGGCAGAGCAGTTCGAGGCCGAGTCGGTGACGATCTCGATCGGAGTGGCCGAATATCCCTCGCACGGCGACACCGCGAAGTCGGTTATCGGCCAGGCGGATGCCGCACTTTACGAAGCCAAGCGCGCCGGCCGGGACCGGGTTGCGTGCGCCGTCGCCGAGAGCACCAAGAAGAAGCAGAAGGCGGGGACTTCCTAGCGGCTCGTGTCGGCGCGCCGGACGACAAGCGAGCGCAAAATCCAGCCTTCGTTCCCGGAATCGCTCGTCACCCGTATCCAGTCCCCGAGATACGAGAGGCCGGACAAGGTGCTGCTCGATTCGGCAGTGAACGAGATTGCGAAGTTCGTACCCGGTCCGCTGCGGACGTTGGCGCGTCCGCTGACATGCAGCTTGACCGGCACCGCGAACGGTGTTTCCCCCGAACGCATATTGCCCAACCTCCCGCCCGCAAGCAGGTGAGCGCGCGCCGCCGCTTTCGCCTGATTGGCCAGGTAAAGCGCACCGCCGAAATTTTTCCGCTTGAATTCGCCCGCGCTCAGTTGCATCAGGCGCAACCCCTGCCTGGACTCGGGTGAATCGCCGCCCGAGCTCGTGATCGCCTGCAGCGCCACGTCCGCCTCCGCCATGGCCGAGGCAGCCTCCGCTCGACTGGTGAGCGATTGCAGTTTTCCCATGGCACCGACCACCTCCTGCAAGGCCTCATCGAGCCTGGCATTCAGGCTGTCGATCACGGAATCGCGCTCCATCAGCTGGAGTTCGAGCTGCGCCGCGCGGCGCTCGAGCTCCGCAATCTGGGTCCGGAACTCGACGGCAGGCGGGGAGCTCGGTGCTTGGGGCGCGTCTGCACAGGCAGAAAGCGACAGGACCGTAACGATGGAAAGAGTACGGTACATTCCTACCTTCCTCAGCGTAGTGAAGGGACGGGCGCTGCGGCAAATCATGCAGTCGCCCGGCGCGGCTAGTCAAGCGCGGCGCAGAATCGTGGACTGCGGTCTCTCGGAGTAGGAAAATGCGAAGGAGATCGTCGATTGGAGGAACGCAGGTGGAAAAAGTGCTCGCGGCGGTGAGAACGGGGCCGGGCAGAACCGAGATCCGCGAATTTCCCATGCCGGATATCCCGGAGGACAGCGCGCTCATGAAAATGGAGGTCGCCGGGATCTGCGGGACCGACGTGAAGCTCTACAAGACGCCGCCCTCGAACACTCCAGTCATCATGGGGCACGAGAACATCGGCACGATCGCCAAGGCGGGCCGCGAGTTCACCCGGCGCAAAGGCTTCAAGGAGGGCGATCTGGTGTTCGTCGAGCACTACGTCATGTGCGGCAAGTGCGAGTGGTGCCACCTGGGCCAGTACCGCCACTGCGAGAACACCGACTGGCGCACCAACCCCGACGGCATCCGCTACGGCTACACCTCGGCCGAGAAGGCTCCCCATCTGTGGGGCGGATTTGCGCAATACGTATACCTCCCGTGGAACGCCGTCGTGCACCGGGTGCCGAAGGGGGTCACGCCGGAATTGGCGGGACTGGTGACGCCCATGGCGAACGGCGTCGAATGGTCGCTCTTCGACGGTGGAGTCGGTTACGACTCCACCGTGCTGATTCAGGGGCCGGGGCAGCAAGGTCTCTCACAAACCGTGATCTGCAAGCAAGCGGGCGCATCGCTCATCATCGTCACGGGCACCTCCAAGGACGCCGCGCGGATGAGGGTCGCGAAAGAACTGGGAGCCGACTACGTGATCGACGTGCAGAAGGAGGATCCGCTCGCACGCATCAAGGAGATCACCGCCGGCCGCGGCGTGGACGTCGCGCTCGATTGCACCGCGGGCGCGGGGACCCTCCCCATCCTGCTCGGCGTCGAAGCCTTGAAGCGCAAAGGCGGGACGATCGTGGTCCAGGGCGAGATGAAGGAGTTCCCGAACTTCCCGCTCGAGCGAGTGACGGTGAAATTCATCACCATCAAGAGCGCGCGCGGCCACAGCTACAGGGCCTGCGAGCTCGCCCTCGCGCAGCTCGCCTCGAAGCGCTTTCCGCTGGAGAAGGTCACCACCCACAAGTTTGGATTGAAGGAAGTCGACCTCGCCATCCGCTCGGTGGGCGGCCAGGGCGTGCCCGACGTGATCCACGCCTCGCTCATGCCCTGGCAGTGAGTTGCCGGCCTTCGGAATGGATCTGGGAGTAGACCGGCCGGTCCCCGCGGTCGTCGCCATCGACCTGCATCGCGGGCACCTCGACCCTGCCGTCGCAACCATGCCGCTCGCGCCCGAACGCGCCGCGCGCGTGCTTGCAGCCAACGCTCGCTTTTTCCAGAGCTGCCGCGCGGACGGCATCCCGATCGTGCATTTACTCACCCGGTACCGCGACGCGGAGGAGATCGCCTCCATGCCGGCGTGGCTCGCACGCTCGCGCAACCCGGACAATCCGCGAGCGAACGTGCTCAAGCACAACCTCGCCGGCATGCCCGGCGTCGCCGTCATGCCGCAAGTGCTCGACGCGAAGCGCGACTGGGTCGTCGACACGAAGAAGCGCTACGATTGCTTCATCGGCACCGACCTCGATCTCGTCCTGCGCACGCACGGCATCAACACGGTCTTCATCACCGGCGTGAACACCAACAGCTGTGTGCTCTCGACCGCCTGCGCGGCCTGCTCGCGCGACTACGCCGTGGTGGTGGTCGAAGACTGCGTCGACACCATGGACGGGCCCGCGCTGCACGACGCAGCGCTCGCCTGCATCCGGACCGCCTTCGGCATGGTGCTGCGCTCGGACGAAATTCACAAACTTCAAGGATTCAAATGAAGCCTACGGAGCGCATTGCCTATTCGCCGATTACCGAGCGCGCCGCGCTCGAGCTGCCAGGGGGCGCGCGCATCGCGGTCTGGGTGATCGTCAACGTCGAGGAGTGGGACATCGACCAGACCATGCCGCGCACCGTGCTCACTCCGCCCGCAGGCGGCTCGCCCATGCCCGATATCCCGAACTGGGCCTGGCACGAATACGGCAACCGCGTCGGCTTCTGGCGAATGCTGGAGGTGCTCGACCGGCACGAAATCCGCGCCGTGCTCGCCGTCAACGGCACGGCGGTCCGTGCCTACGCTCCCATCGCGCGCGCGGCGAGAGAGCGCAAGTGGGAATTCATGGGGCACGGTTACACGCAGCGCAACATGCAGAAGGTGGAGAACGAGCGCGAAGACATCAGGAAAACGACCGAGGCGCTCGCCGAGGCGGCGGGCGGCAAGCGGCCGCGAGGCTGGCTCGGGCCCGGGCTCACCGAGACCTGGGAGACGCCCGACCTGCTTTCGGAAAACGGCT
>Ga0207665_10003432_pt1 | contig 10602 bp, 8 predicted proteins | sample LARL112metaG_FD_184351 | JGI IMG/M metagenome (GOLD analysis project Ga0207665, IMG submission 184351) | Corn, switchgrass and miscanthus rhizosphere microbial communities from Kellogg Biological Station, Michigan, USA - LAR L11-2 metaG... | ecosystem: Host-associated > Plants > Roots >...
TGGGATGTGCTTTGGCATCGTCGGCAGGCGGACTCAGATCAATCTGGGTCGACTTGCTGGAACTCTGTCCATCGTCGGGCAACGTGCTCGCGTCCACGCGGTCGGAGCGCGGCGGCGCGAGACTAGGATTCCGCGCCGGAGTGGACTGCGAGGACTGCTTCGACTTCGGAGAGGCCGAATTCGGCTCGCTAGAATTTTGCGCGCACACTGCCACACTGCCAATAATCAAGAGGGTCAACAACAGACTTCGCATGCACCTATTTTATGTCAGGCGTGGGTGGAGCGGAATGCCTCCAGGCAGCGTCGGGCGGTCTCCAGTTCGGGATAGCGGCTGCCTTCCTGCTCAATCAGGTAGAACTCGACTCCGCCGTGGTTTTCGGCTGCCTGGAAAATCGCCTTCCAATCAGCTTTCCCTTCTCCAAATAACGTCTTGTAACCGACGTTGGGATCGGGCGACCAGTCTTTGCAATGGATGGAACGAATGCGGCCGGGGTTGGCTTTGATCCATGCCACCGGATCCGCGCCAGCCTCGAGACAAGTTCCGACATCGAGTTGCAGCATGACTGAGGGCTTGGTGTTACTCGCGATCACTTCGATGGGGCGCTTCCCTTCCACTGTCTTCCACTCGGCATCGTGATTGTGATATCCGACTTTGAGTTCCGCAGGCGCGAGTTTCTCGGCCGCTCTATTTAGAGTCTCCGCGACTTTTGTCCAGCCGTCGAGAGTGGGCTTGGGATCGCTCCATGCCAGCACCATGTACCTCGAACCCAGTATCTTGTTCAGGTCACGCGCCTTCTGGATCTTGCTGTCGCTGAAAAAGTCTTCGTCGTTATGAGTGGAGTAGCAATGGATCCCAAGGTCGTCGAGCAACTTCCGCATGTCTTTCGCTTGAGCTTCGGACCATTCCAAATATGGCGCGTAGAATTCGACGTCCTGATAGCCCATTTTCGCGACCGCACGTACTGTGCCCTGAGGATCTTTCTGCAACTCGTCACGCACAGAATAGAGTTCCAGGCCCACAGGAATTTTCCTGGACGGGACAAGGCCAGAGGCTACGCCACGGAGGGCCCACGGCAGGGCCGCGGAAAGCGCGAGAAAAGAACGGCGAGAGAATTTGGAATATGGCATGGCAGCCATATTACGCCAGCGAGGCAAGCGCTTCATCCCAACCGCATCACTGGCGTATCGGCTATTTCTGAGCCGCTGCTGCTGCAGATTCTTTCTGGTACGCGGCGCTCAGCGTTCCTTTCGATTTCGCCAGGGGTAACAGCGTGGGGTAGAACTGGACGAACGTGGTGTCGACCGCTCCGTGCTCGGCGTGGCAACTGTAGCAACTCGCCGTAGTGGGAGTCATTTTCGCGGTCTTGTTGCCGTCGAAACCGAAGAAAGCCCATTTTCCGGGGAAGCGCGCCTCGTCTTTCACATGGACTTCCAGCCCCATGACTTCGGTCCCTTGAAAGTTGCCTTTCTGGTTGATCGAACCCTTTCCCTCGGCCTTTCGCACTTCCAGCGCCATCATCGTTTTATCGGGCCACGTGCCGTTCTGAAGGAATGACTGGTAGGCTGCAGGATTAACAAAGACGTTGTCGAACATGTGATGGTCCATGGAATTCAGGCCGGGGTTATAGCTCATATCGAAACCGGTCGTGAGGTAGACCCACTGACGGTAGTTCTCTGGCAGTTTCATCTGGCCGTCCTCGGTGTATTCGGGAGCTGCCGCAGACGGGCTTTGCGCCGCAACCAGGGCGAACGCAAACATCGAAACTAGCAGGGTGAGCAGAGCGGCCTTCAATGGGTTTCTCATGAGCGGCAGTATCCCTCGCCAGTGCGAAAAAAGCCAGACCGTTCCCTGCGCGGCTGGAGCCATCTGCTGCATTCCTGACTCGTAACTCCTGAGGCACAAACATCTGCTTCCAGTTATGTTTGCCGCTGGCTGCAGTGGACTGTCGATTGGCTGCATTCGTTCGCTTCTGCGGGAATCTTGGAATACGATGCAGCGTATGGTTTCAGTGCGCAATCAGGAGAGCTCGTCACCCTCTCTCTACCCACGCTGGTTGTGGATTGCGGCATTCTGGCTGGGGATCGGCTTATTCGACGCCAGCCAGACAGTGTTCGTGATGCGCGCCGAAGGCATGCACCACGCGTGGACGTCGCTGTTCATCACCTCCGTGCTTTCCTGGCTGCCGTGGGCAGTGGCGACACCGCTGGTGTTTCGCCTGGCCGCGAAATATCCAGCGGCGCAGTGGCGACAGTACGGCTTTTGGGTCCGGCACTCGGCCGCGTGCGCCGCGATTGGCGTAGCATATGCCGCATGGGTTGCGCTTTGGGAAGAGCTACTGAACCCGTGGGCCGCGGCAACCGTAAATCCCTTCCTGCATCTTTGGCCGCAAAAGTTTTTCTCCGGACTTCTATCCTTTGTGATTCTCTACGGGATCATTCTTCTGGTGGCCTCGATGCTGGACTCGCGAGAGCGGCTGGCGTATCAGGAGACAGAAACCGCGAGACTCAACGAGCAACTTTCCAAGGCGCAACTGCACGCGCTTCGTCGGCAGATCGAGCCACATTTTCTGTTCAATACGCTGAACGCGATCGCGGCCTTGGTTCGCGAGAAGAGAAACGATGCCGCGGTGAGCATGATTGCCGAGTTGAGCGATTTCCTGCGGAGGGTGATCGATGATTCCAACCGGCAGCAGGTTCCGCTGGGAGAAGAACTCGAGTTCGCGCTCAAATATCTGGACATCCAGAAGGTGCGCTTTGCAGAGCGGTTGCAGGTCAGCGTGAGCGTACCCAGTGAACTGTTCGCGACGGCGGTTCCCAGCCTGATCTTGCAGCCGATGGTGGAAAATGCAGTGAAACACGGCATCGCAAAACGCGTGCAGGGAGGCGTCATCCGGATCAGGGCTTTCCCCACGGACGATAAGGTGACGCTCAGCGTCTATAACGATGGACCGATGCTGCCGCAGGGATGGGAACAACCACCGAGCGGCATTGGGTTGGCGAATGTTCGCACACGGCTGCAGAGCCTCTACGGCAAGGAGTTCGAAGTGAACATACACAATCGGGAACCGGGCGGAGTCGAAGTATCAATTTCTGTGCCGTTGGAGCAGCCGATTGAGCACAGCTAAGATACGCACCATTATCGTCGATGATGAACCGCTGGCGCGCAGCAACCTCCTCGTGCTCTCGGGGAGCGATCCAGAGATTGAAGTTGTGGCGCAGTGCGGGTCGGGCGTGGAGGCGGTGGAAGCGATCCGGCGATGGCGACCTGATTTGCTGTTTCTCGACGTGCAGATGCCAGAATGCGATGGCTTCGATGTGCTGGAAATTCTGGGAAAGGATCTGCCGCGCGCAACTATTTTCGTGACTGCCTACGACCAGTATGCGCTGCGGGCTTTCGAAGCGGGAGCGCTCGATTACCTGCTGAAACCTTTCGACAATGCCAGGTTTGAATTGGCGCTCAACCGCGCGAAGCAGAGAATCCGGATGGGTGAGAATCGTCAGCCCCTTCCATCCCCGCCGCTCGAGCGCATCGTAGTCAAGAGCGCCGGAGAAGTTTGCTTCCTGAAGACTTCCGAAATCGACTGGATCGAAGCGGCCGATTATTACGCGTGCCTGCACGTGGGAGGGAAAAACCATCTGTTGCGCAGAAGCATGGCCGAACTGGAAGAGGATTTGGATCCGAACATGTTTTGCCGCGTGCATCGGTCGAGCATCGTGAACCTCGAGCGCGTGCAAGGGCTCAAAGTAGCGGAAGATGGCGAGTACGAAATCCTGCTGGGCAACGGCACCAGAATTCGTTTGAGCCGAAGGTATCGCAAGCACCTGGAAACAAGAGTAGGCATGCGCGGAGATGAGGGACGCGGCGCTGCGACTTAGAGTAAGAGACGTAGCAAGCTACGTCTCTACGAAGTGTTGACTACTCTGGTGGGAGGCCGCCGTATTTTTGCAGCCACTTCAATTCTTCGCGCACTTTGATTTTTCCGTGCCAGGGATTCTTGCCCAAGCCGTGACCTTCCCCGGGAAAGACCAGCAGGGCGTTAGGGACGCCAAGCGAATAAAGCGCATGCTCGAGTAAATAATCCTCCAGTACCGCCACGCGAATATCTGCAGAGCCGGCCACCATGTGCGTGGGCGTCTTCACTTTGTTGATCTGGAAGATAGCCGCTTCATCGTGATAGCGCTGCGGGGCCTCCCACGGCCGTCCGCCAAGGAAATAAGCGTCATCGTAGGTGGTGTCGTCATTGCCCCAGTTCCCGACATGCTCGACCGCGCCGGCGCCCGTGACTGCGGCTTTGAAACGAGTGGTCTGCGTGATCAGCCAGTTTGTCATGTATCCACCATAGCTGTAGCCGCCAATGGTGAGGTGATCGGGATCGGCGATGCCGTCCTTCACCAGCGCATCCACTCCCTCCAGAATGTCCTTGCCCGGACGCGACACAATGACGGGCACGATCTGCATTAGGAATTTATCGCCATAGCCGGTCGAGCCACGATAGTTGGGCTCGAAGACCAGCCATCCATTGGTCGCCGCCAGCGCGGCCCATTGATACCAATCGGCCTCGAAGTGATTGCCGTCCGCATCGGCGGGGCCGCCGTGAATCAGGGTCAGCATTGGTAAATGCTTGGCTTGAAACTTTCCCGGAGGGTAAACCAGCATGCCTTCAATGGTGGCGCCATCGTCCGCTTTCCATTGATATGGCTTGCCCTGCGGAAGTTCGCGCTCTGTGAAAAGTTTGTTGAACGAAGTAATCGCGTGGGCCTGATCGAGTTTATCTGGGCCATCGGCCAGGTAAACTTCGCTGGGCTTGCCGAGAGATGAGTAAACGAATGCCGTGCGCGGTGATTGCAGTGCGCTCGAGATGTCCTGGTAGGTGCCTTGCCAGCCATTGAGCCGGTGCAGCGATTCGCCGGGCCTGGAGCTCGAGTACATCTGCACTTCGGTTCCGGTACGCGCGCAGGCGAGCACGGAATTTCCCGCGACCGAATAGTTTCCAACCGGGCCGATGAAGTCTTTGCCCCATTGCTCGATCGCGCCCGAGTCGACGTCAACCCAATAAAGATGCGGCTGAAGATCGCGGTACGGGCCGGAGACATCTCCCACTTCGACTGTGAACAGGATGTGGCGAGTGTCGTTGGCCCAACGCAGTTGCGATTCCACACCCTGGTTATTAGTAATGCGACGCGGCTGGGCGCTGACGCCGGTTGCGAGATCAACTACGTAGATCTCCACGTCCTCGTACTTTTCCTGGCGCTGGTTGATGGCATTGCTGACGAACGCGAGTTTGCTGCCGTCAGGCGAGGTGAACATGCGGTCCACGCGCAATGCAGAGGTCGTGAGAGGGCGCGCGCCCGGGCTGAGGTCTGGATTCTTTTCGGGCTGTCCTTCTTTTTTCTCAGCTTTTGCGGGTGCGGCGAGGTTGCGCGCAACTGCGCCGTTCACATCCATTTCGAAAATGGAGTCGCCGCGTTCAGCGGTGCGGTACTCCACGACGTCTTTCCACTGCTGCTTGTAATCATCTTTCTGAGCCTTGCTCCAGGGCTGGCGGGTCGCGAAGTAGATTTTCTGGGAGTCCGCGGACCATGAGAAGGAGTGGACATCCTCTTCACCCTGGGTTACGCGAACGGCCTCGCCGCCGTTTGTGGAGATCAAATAGATCTGGCTGGCGGACTCGTCTTTGGAATCGGAATCGGAGTCGCCGCTCTTCCCTGCCTCGATTTTTCGATCGGATAGAAACGCGATCCACTTGCCGTCCGGAGACCATCTGGGTTCCGAATCGTGGCCGGATTGCGTAAGTTGAATCAGAGTTTTGGCATCATCCCGGTACAGCCATAGATCGCCGCGGAAGATTTGCTGATCCCAATCCGGGCGTTCCGTGGCAATGACCACCGAGTTACCGTCTGGTGACACTTCCACGCTGCGGAAGCTGACACCATTGAAGAATTCATCCAACGTAAGCTTCGGCTTTTGCGCGGCGGAGAACAGTACACAACTCAAGATCAGAGCGAGCAGAAAGGCAGGTTTTCGGATCATAGATTTCCCGGTGGGAAACAGGTTTATACAACGGCGGATTCGCTGGGTGCAAGTTCGCGCGCGCTGGATGTTGCGAAGGATGATATGCGCCACAACAGACATAACAATGCGGTGAATGCCAGAACAGAAAATTGAGCGCCAGAAGCATGGCCTAGGCACGAATACGGCGTGTGGTGAGCCAGCCTGCGAACAACGCAATCCAAACTGCCGGCCTCACGGGATCAACTCGCCATTCTTGAGTGCATCCTCCATCGTCTGGGCGGAACGGACGGGGGTTTCGAGCAGGCGCCAGCCATCGTCGTATTTGCGGAATCCGACGGTAGATCGGTAACGCAGGTCGCGCGAATAGAGCGCTTCACCGATTTCGTTCAGCGGAACCCATTTCCATTCGAATTCGACATCAGCGGAGTTATCTTGCTTCGCGATCCCGGTAACGCCTAACAGTTCCCTTTTTGCGACGGGCAGGGAGATGGAGGACTTCGCGGCCTCCCCGCCCGTGATTGAGGAGTGAACCACATCCACGCCGGACGGACTTAGGACAATGTTCCAGCACGGTGGGGGCAGCATGCCGGCTGGGCAGGCGACGGTCGCCGCCGAAATCCATCCGTGATTCTGCAGGACCAGGTATTCAGGAGACGGATAATCTTTGCCGGTCACGACTCCGGTGCGGAGCAGGAAGGATTGGGGAGCCTTGAGCTCGGGGGAGACGGAGATCAGGTCGGAGGCTAAGCGGCGGGTCAGAAAGTCGCGCGCGGAACATGACGATAGCACGAGCAGGAACAACAACGGCGCGAGATTTAGAGTTCTTGGCACAATCGAGTTTGCGGCCAGAGAGCCGGGACTTGCGTCCGGCTGGACAGCCGATGGCGCCTGCCCCTACATGAGCTTCTTAGCGACTTGTGATTGTAAATAAACGCGAGCGCTTGTGTGGCAGGAAAGGACTCGAGGTGATTTGACCGTCGAAGCGGGGCGACCAGCGCCCGGGGATCTCCGCGGCGCAAGCGGGACATTGGCCTTCCGATGTGATCCGGTATTCCTGGATCAAGTAGCCATAGCGGCGGATCAGCGTCTCGCGGCAGTGCGGACAATGGGTGTCTTCCCAGTCGCCCACCATCCCCGGCAGATTTCCCGGATAGATGTAGCGCAGGCCAGCTTCGCGGCCGATCTCCGCGGCCTTTAACAGATCCTCGGGAGTGGTATCGCGCGGCTCATTCATTTTGTAATCACCGTGGAACGCGGTGACGTGCCACGGAATGTCGGGGGAGACGCTGGCCACAAATTCGGTGAGCTTGCGGAGTTCGTCCTCGGAATCGTTGAAGCCGGGGATGAGCAGCGTAACGATCTCAAGCCACAGCCCCATGCTGTAAATACGGCGGATGCTGTCGAGGATTGGGCCAATGCGTCCGCCAAGCTCGTGATAGTGGCGGTCATCGAAACTCTTTAAATCAACTTTGTAGAGATCGATCCAGGGCTGTATGAAATCGAGGACCTGCGGAGTGCCGTTGCCGTTAGAGACGAATCCGGTGACCAGGCCTGCCGCTTTCGCTTCTTTGAAAATTGCGACAGCCCATTCGCTGGTAATCAGCGGCTCGTTGTAGGTGCTCACCAGAACCTTCGCACCCTGATCCAAGGCATCACGGACCAGAGTTTCCGGGGAAACCTCGACCGGGGGAGAGACAGCGTTAGGATCCCTCAGCGCCTGCGAGGTTACCCAGTTCTGGCAATAACCACAGTGCAGATCGCAGCCAAGCATTCCGAAGCTATAAGCGAGCGCTCCGGGATAGGCATGGAAAAAGGGCTTCTTTTCGATGGGATCGCACTGCATTCCGGCGGTATATCCCCACGGCACGTAGAGAGTGCCGCCACGGTTAAAGCGCACCTTGCAGACTCCGGCCTGCCCCTCGGGAATGGGACAGCAGTGCCCGCAGGAAAAGCAGCGGACGCGTTGATTGCCGAGATCCTCGTAGAGCGACGAATCGGCTTCGCGGACTCTCTGGTCGAGAATGTCCCGCAGGGTGGGCACAGAAAAACCTCTTGCATATATTTTAACGCGTCGGGCGGGGATGGCGGCTGAGGGCTTCGACTTTGAGCTGTCCGGCTGCGGGTTTCGAGTTGGGATGATGGGTCTGCACCCAGCGGACCGCATCTGCCTCAATCGCAGTAGCCTGCGAATGGGTGAGACGTGCTCGAACCAGGGTGCCGAGCGTGGTGCTGGCTTCATCACCACTCATTCGTGCGACTACCATCCAGAAGTAAGCCCGGTTCACATCCTGCGGTACACCGCGGCCGCTGTAATAGAGAGATCCAAGCTTCGCCTGCGCGGGAACGTATCCCTGTTCGGCGGCCCGGGTGAACCAGCGAACGGCCTCGACCTCGTTCAGCTTCACTCCCTGTCCGGTGGCATAGCGGAGGCCTAGGGCGTTTTGAGCGGCCACATCTCCCTTCTGGGCGACTTCGAGAACTTGCTCAAAGGAAGTGGCCTCAATCGATGTGGTGGAAGGACTCAGCGGTTGCGGGTTCGCCGGTTGGGGAGATTCAGACGAGGCCAGAACAGTCGGCAGATGATCCTGAGCGCGGGAGTGCAACTTGGTGAGAATCCATGGGGCTCCTTCACTCTGAATCCAGGGAGCCAGCGCCCATCCCAGGGCAAACATGATGGTCGCTGCAGCGCAAACCAGCAGAATCAAGTGGGATCGGGGCAGGGTGATTCCGGAGGCGTTCTTCTCAGCGGACGATTCGCTTGTTGTTTCTTCTTTTTTGTCGGGAGCAGCAAAAAGCACATTGCCCGTGTGATAAATCGGGGCTTTCTTTTCGACTGGATTGAGAAAAGGCAGGTTCTCGACACGCGCTGCGCGGTGAGCCGCCTCAATCACGACATCGGCGAGACGTTGTAACACCGCGCTATCGGCATCGGAAAAAGCGTGCGGGTGCGGCGCAAAGATTTCGATTAGCCCGACAGCATTTTCACCGACCCGAACTGGCACGGCCAATAACGAGCGAATACCCAAAGCCCGGCAACTGTTGCGATCCACGCGCGTATCGGTTTCACTGTCGTCGCAGCGCAGAGGCTGCGATCGCTTGACGCACTCTCCGGAGAAGCCGGTTCCGATTTGCAGACGGGCCCCGATGGGTGGGGCATCCGAGCCGGAACTGGCGCAGCAGATCATGGAGTTGGCATCGGCATCCGCCAGAGCAATGGCAGCGCCGGACGCGTCAACCAGGGACTGACCACGTTCAGCGATAAGCTGCAAGGCACGCCGGAAGTCGGAACCAAGAGCTTCCACCTGTCGGCGCACTGCACCGACCGCGGCCAGTGTATCCGTATAACCCGGACGCGGGGGCACAGCGTCCTGCGCCAGGGTCAGTGTGGCGACTTCGGTCTCTCCGTTGGCCACACCTGCCATAACATTGACGAACAGCCACTCGCGCAAGTGCGCCAGGGATTCCGACGAGAGCTCAGAGAATCGAACTCCAGCCCGCCCCGATTCGTGGGTCCAAACCACCTGGCCCGTGGTGTAGATGTGTTCCGGGCACTCGGCTAGATCGAGGCAGAGGCTGACAGTTTTCTGTACTTCCAAAGGGGTGTGGCACTGCAGAGCGATTCCGTCTTCGCTGATGTTGACGATCTCGTGAAGATCGAGCATCGCGCCCGTGGATTGGGCAGTGAAACTGGCGTACGCGGGCGTCTGAATTCTGTGCCGCACGCGCCGGCGCCGGTTGGCTACGGCGGGGGACAGGGACGAATTTATGGCTGCCATGAGGAGGGGCCCGGACTGTTACCGCGTACATATTAGCGCGGGATTGGGCAAAAGTATGCAACCAAGAACACGTTTTCGCCCAAAAATGGCATCTGCGGAGAAAACAGGCGGGCTGGTTAACCCGCCCGCTGCAGAAGCTCGGCCTGTTTCAGGCTGGAGATGCGCGAGATGGCGGCGACCATCATGCCGGAAAGCAGCTGCATGGTGGCCACGTCGCGCTCATCAAAAGCGCCCGGAGAAGTAGAAAGCACTTCAAAAACTCCCAAGGTGCGGCGGTAATGGCGGAGCGGGGAGACGAGAATGGAACGAACTCCCAGGCGCCTGCAGCTTGCCAGGTCCACGCGCGGATTCCGCTCGGCGTCATGGCACAGCATGATTTCACCGGTGCGCACCGCCTCAGCGGAGATACCGATATCAGTTTGGAGGCGAACACCAAGATCGGGAGCAGTACGGCCAGCGCGGGCTCGGCAGACAATCTCATCCCCAGCGCGCAGGGCAATGGCCGCTCCGGTGGCAGCGGTCAAATGCTGGGCACGTTCGGTGATGGCGCTGATGGCCGGCTCCAAATCAAGTTCGGCCGGATGGATTTCAAAATCCTCGTTCACGGGTACCGCCTTGAATCCCGACGCCGGATATGCAGCGTTGGCAACACGCAGCTGACTCCGTTGTTCGAGGGACGGCATGCGGGAGTGGGCGCCAGCGGCAATAGCTTGTGGGTCCGGAACCGTGCGCAGGAGGTCGCGCACCAGGTTGTTCAATTCGCAGTCGGTAATCAGGTGTGCGGTCTGTTGCTGAAGCAACGAGCCTCCGAGC
>Ga0207665_10003433_pt1 | contig 10600 bp, 9 predicted proteins | sample LARL112metaG_FD_184351 | JGI IMG/M metagenome (GOLD analysis project Ga0207665, IMG submission 184351) | Corn, switchgrass and miscanthus rhizosphere microbial communities from Kellogg Biological Station, Michigan, USA - LAR L11-2 metaG... | ecosystem: Host-associated > Plants > Roots >...
CGACCCTGGAGACGCTGCGCGCGTTCGGCCGCGCTGCCGAGGCGGACGCGGCGGTCAACTCCTACGGCGTCCTCACCCCCGCCTGGGCGCCGCTCAACGCGGCGCGCAACCTCTACCCGCGGCTCTACCAGCGGTTCCCTGAGATCCTGCGCAAGCTGGGCGCCTCCGGCCTGATGGCGACCCCCACCGAGGCCGACGTGACCGGCCCGGCCGCCGCCGACATCGACACCTACCTCCAGGCGGCTGCGCTGCCAGGCGCGGAGCGGGTCCGGCTGTTCCGCCTCGCCTGGGACACCTGCATCTCGGCGTTCGCGGGCCGCCAGGCGCTGTATGAGTACTACTTCTTCGGCGACCCGGTCCGGATGGCCGGCGCCTACGCCGGAAGCTACGACAAGACCCCGTACGCGGACCGCGTCCGGGACTTCCTGCGGCGGTGGTGATGACGCATGTGCCGCTGGCTCGCTTACACGGGCGCACCGATTCCGCTGAGCGAAGTGCTCTACACGCCGGTGCACTCACTGATCGACCAGAGCCTGCACTCCCGGCTCGGAGCCGAGACCACCAACGGCGACGGTTTCGGCGTCGGCTGGTACGACGCCGCCGCGGCCCCCGGGCTGTTCCGCAGCATTGAACCCGCGTGGAATGACCTGAACCTGCGCGAGCTCGCCGGCCACATCAGTTCGCACCTGTTCTTCGCCCACGTCCGCGCGGCGGTCGGCTCGGCGGTCCAGCAGACCAACTGCCACCCGTTCCGCCATGGCCGTTGGCTATTCATGCACAACGGGTTCATCGACGGCTTCGCGGCGATCAAGCGCGACCTGGTATTCGCGGTCGACGAGTCCCTGTTCCCGGACATCCAGGGCACCTCCGACACCGAGGTGCTGTTCTACCTGGCGCTCACCCTCGGCTTGCAGGAGGATCCGCCCGCAGCGGTAGCCCGCGCGATCGGGTTCGTGGAGACGCGCGGGCGGGGCCGGGGCGTCGCCTACCCCTTCCAGGGCACGATCGCGACGTCCGACGGCGAGACCGTGTGGGCGTTCCGCTACTCCAGCCAGGGCAAGTCCCGGTCGCTGTTCTACACCCGCGATATCCGCACGCTGCGGCGGGAGTACCCCGACCGGGAGCTCCTCCGCGAGGTACCGGACGACGCGCGGCTCGTGGTCTCCGAGCCGATCGGCGACCTGCCCGGCGCGTGGGAGGAAATGCCCGAGTCGACCTACACCGTGGCCCGCCCGGGCGAGGACCAGCTGCTCCCCTTCCGCCCCGAATAACCCAATCCCGGCTGGCGGCGCGCAGGGCGGGTGGCGATTACGCGGACGCACACTCGCCCGCCCGAGTCGCCCCCACTGTCTCACATCGTGAGACGATCGCGACTTAGGAGCAGAAAACCACGCTAAAACGCTGATAACAGCAAGAAAAGTGTAGCGTTCTGCCCCTAAGTCGCCCGGTCTCGCGTCCTACTACGGCCGGATTTTTGATAACAGCAAGAAGCGTCCGGCTCTGGCGCCCTCAGGCCATGTCGATTGCGCACTTAGGGCGCGAAAGTCATCTCGAAACTAGGACAAAACGGGCATAAAACGATCAGATCTCGCCCTAAGTGAGACGGCCAGCCAATCGACGCTCATAGCGTCGGTTATTCGGCGTGCAGGACGAAGAACAGGAAGCTCATGCCGGTCGAGAGCTGGCGGAATTCTTCGGGGAATAGCTCGCGTGCTTCCGGCACGGGCTGCGGCTCGCTGATGACGGAGATCCGAAAGCCTGCCGCGGTGAAGGCGTCGGTCATCGCGTGCAGCGGCCGGGTCCAGAAGCTCATGGGGATGGTCTGGCCGCCCATGGTCCACTCTTCGGTCCAGTTGAAGGTCGCGTGGTAGTCGGGGTTGTGCCCGGCCACGCGCTCAAGGGCGTAGATGACAAACGGATGGTCAACGGCCACGATGAGTCGGCCGCCAGGCACCAGAACGCGCCGCAGCTCGGTGAGCGCCGGTCCCCAGTCTTCCAGGTAGTGCAGCACCAGGGAGGCGATGACATCGTCGAACGCGGCGTCGCGGAAGGGCAGCGGGCGGCTCAGGTCGGCGACCTGCAGGTCCGCGTCGCCACCGAGCCGCCGCCGGGCCTGCTCCAGCATGCCGGCGCTCTTGTCGAAGCCGGTCACGACGGCGCCCCGGTCGCGCAACGCTGCAAACAGGGGGCCGGAACCGCAGCCGGCGTCGAGAATGCGCCGGCCGGTCACCTCCCCGGCGAGGGCCAGTATCGCGGGTCTCTCGTAGTAGGCGTTCCAGATGGCGGCATCGCTGTCGGCCGTGTACGCCTCAGCGAAGCTGTCATAGTCGTTGGCGCGGGACGGATCTGAGGGGACAGCGCCGTTGTCGGGCACGGTAGCCATGCGATCCATCCTGGCATTCCCCGTGAGGGGCGGTCAGGAGACCTGGATGGAGCGCTTCGCGAAGCCCATCCAGTAGCCGTCGATCACCGTCTCCACGGGCGCCGTCGGGTCGGAGGCCGCGCCGAGCGTGACGAACAGCGGCAGGAAATGGTCCGCCGTCGGGTGCGCGTACGGCATCCCCGGCGCCTTCCGGAACCCGGCCAGCGTCTCCACGTCGCCCCGCGCCAGCGCCTCGGCGGCCCACTGGTCGAAGTCAGATGACCAGCCGGGTACGGCCGACCCGAACACCATCTCACGGGTGACGAACGGCAGCCCGTGGGTGAGGAACCCCGACCCGATGATCAGCACCCCGGACTCGCGCAGCGGCCGCAGCCGTGCGCCGAGCGACAGCAGCAAAGACGGGTCCGACGTCGGGATCGACAGCTGCAGCACGGGGACGTCCGCGAGCGGGTACATGACCTTCAGCGGCACCCAGGCCCCGTGGTCGAGCCCGCGGCTCGGGTGCTGGTGCACCGGCGCGGCCGCGGGCATCAGCGAAGACACCTCGCGCGCCAGGGACGACGCGTCCGGCGTGGGGTACGTCAGCGTGTAGTACCGCTGCTGGAACCCGCCGAAGTCATAGACCAGCGGCGTCGCCGCGCCAGGCGCGGACAGCATCAGCGGCGCGGCCTCCCAGTGCGCCGAGACGATCAGCACGCCCCGCGGCTTAGGCAGCGCGTGCGTCCACGACGCGAGCTGCTTCATCCACACCGCGTCGTCGAGCAGCGGAGGAGCGCCGTGCCCGATGTACAGCGCCGGCAACGCGCCGTCAGCCGGCGTCCATGCGTGCTGCGCGGCGCTCGCCGGCGCCGCCGTCACGGCGAACTCGTCGTACGCTCCCGCAGGCACCAGCGGATCGAAGATCGAGCGCGTCGCCACGGCCACTCACCACCTCAGCACAACTAGAAACTTGACGCTTCAAGTCTAACCCGAAGAATTTTGAAGCGTCAACTTATTGCGGTGCCCGCGCAGGGCACGACGGAGCTTGTGCGCCCGGACAGTTCCCATAACCGCCGTACAGGCGAACAATCGGAGAATGACCCTACGCGAGGCACTAGCCGCGGGCACCTTCTCGGTCACCGCCGAACTCAACCCGCCAGTAGATCCCGTCGCCGGCCCGGTGCGCGACACCGCGGCGAAGCTGGCGCCGCTCGTCGCCGCCGCCAACGTGACCGACAACCAGGCGGCCACGGTCAAGGTCACCCCGCTAGCGGTCTCGGTCTGGATGCTCGAGCAGGGTCTCGAGCCGATCATGCAGGTCACCACCCGCGACAGGAACATCCTGGCGCTGCAGTCCGAACTCCTCGGCGCCTGGGCCCTCGGCGTCAGGAACATCCTCGCCCTGTCCGGCGACCCCCTCAAGGTCGGCAAGTACGCGGACATCGCCACCAAGGTCGGCGACGTCGACTCCCTCGGCCTGGTAAGGCTGATCAGGAAGATGAACGACGGCGAGCTCGCCGCGGGCGAGAAGCTCACCACGCCGACGGACTTCTACGTCGCCAGCGCGATGAACCCGCTGGTCGACAGCCCGGAGAAGGTCAAGTCAAAGCTCGACGCCGGCACCGAGTTCTTCCAGACCAACATCGTCTACGACGTGCCGCGGTTCGCGAAGTGGTTCGCCCCGCTCCACCAGGAGGGCCTGCTCGAGAACGTCCCGGTCCTCGTCGGCATCATGCCGCCGCGCAGCACCCGCGCGCTCGAGCACATGCACAACCACATCCCCGGCGTCGAGGTCGACGACGCTACCTTCGCCCGCCTGAAGGACCTGACCGGCGAGGATGCGAAGGAGGCGGGCGTCCGCGTCGCCGCCGACGTGGTCAGCCAGCTGCGCGAGGTGCCCGGCGTGGCCGGCGTGCACATCATGGCGCCTAGCTGGGAGGCCGAGGCCGTCACCCGTGTCGTCGAGGCGGCGGGGCTTGAAGCGTCAACCTCATGACGTAGCCTGGAAGGCATGAACTGGCTCACCGCCGAGGAGCAGGCCGCCTGGCGTTCCGTTGTCGCGCTGCTCATCCGGCTGCCCGCCGCCATCGAAGCCGAGCTGCAACGGGACGCGGGCATCAGCCAATTCGAGTACCTCGTGCTGTCCGGCCTGTCCGAGGCCCCGGACCGCACGCTGCGGATGAGCGACCTGGCCGCGATGGCGAGCGGCTCGCTGTCCCGGCTGTCGCACGTCGTCAGCCGCCTCGAGGCTAGGGGCTGGGTCCGCCGCGAAGCCTGCCCCGGCGACGGCCGGTTCATCAACGCGGTACTCACCGACGACGGCTGGGCGAAGGTGGTCGCGACCGCCCCCGGCCACGTCGCCGCGGTACGCAGGCTGTTCGTCGACGTGCTGACTCCCGAGCAGCTGCGGGAACTCGGTGCGATCAGCGACGAGGTCCTCACCGGGCTGGCGCAGTCCACCATCATCCAGAACGGGCGCGTGGCGTCTCCGGCTCCCCCCGATTAGCTCCGCTCGCGGGCAGGCACCACCAGGCCCGACTCGTACGCGGCCACGACAGCCTGCGTCCTGTCGCGCAGCCCCAGCTTGGCGAGCATCCGGCTGACGTGCGTCTTCACCGTCTCCTCAGTGACGACCAGGCGGGCCGCTATCTCCGGGTTGGACAGGCCCTCAGCGACCAGCCGGAGCACTTCTGTCTCCCGCGGGGTGAGCAAGGCGAACGCCGCCGGCGCGGCCGAGGCGGGTCCGGCGCCCCCGGCAGCCTTGGTGCCCGGCCGGATCCGGGTGAACTCGCTGATCAGGCGCCGGGTGACGGCCGGCGCTAGCAGCGCCTCGCCGGCCGCGACCACGCGGACCGCCTCGAAGAGGCGCTCCGCGGTCGCGTCCTTGAGCAGGAACCCGCTGGCGCCCGCCCGCAGCGCGTCGAAGACGTACTCGTCCAGGTCGAACGTGGTCAGGATCAGCACCCGCGGCACGTGCCCGGCGCCGGCCACCAGCTGCCTGGTCGCCTCTATGCCGTCGGTGCCGGGCATCCGCACGTCCATCAGCACCACGTCGGGCTTGAGTTCCTGGCAGGCGAGCACCGCCCCGGCGCCGTCCGACGCGGTGCCGAGCACGGTGAAGTCCGGCTGGGTGTCGAGCAGCGCCGCGAACCCGGCCCGCACCACCTCGTGGTCGTCGGCCACGACGATGCTGATGTCCTCGCTCATGAGGACACCTCGCTGGCGCTCGGAGTCCGCATTCGCGGACGCACTGTGCTTACCGATTCGCTCGCAAGCTCGCTCATGAGGCCGCCTCCGCCCGGGATGATGAGGCCGGGTGCCCCCGCAGCCCGGCGACCTCCGGTTTCGCCGGCAGGACCGCCGCGACGAGGAACCCGCCGCCCGGCGCGGGCCCGGTCCACAGCGTGCCGCCCACCGCGAGCGTCCGCTCCCGCATCCCGAGCAGTCCGTGCCCGCCGCCCGCTAGGTCTGCCGGCGTGTAACTCTCGGTCCCCGGTGCCTCCGGCGATCCCGCGGGTCCCGGGCCGTTGTCGCGGACCCGCAGCCGCAGCGCGTCGTCGGCGTAGCACAGCTCCACGTCGACGGCGGCGCCGGGCGCGTGCCGCCGCGCGTTGGTCAGCGCCTCCTGCACGATCCGGTAGGCGGCAAGCTCGACGCCGGGATCGAACTCCGTCACCGGGCCGGACACGATCAGCCTGAGGCCCGCCCCCGCCGCGTCCCTGGCCGCGTCGACCAGCTCCGCGAGCTGGGGCAGTCCTGGCAGCGGATGCCGGTCGGCGACGGTCGCGCCGGCGTCCTCCGCGTCCTCGCGGAGCACGCCGAGCAGCCGCCGCATCTCGGTCAGCCCGGCCCGCGCGGTGTCGCCGATCTCAGCGAACCGGTGCGCCCCGGCGGCGGGCAGCCCCGGCGTGGTCAGCCGCGCCGTCTCGGCCTGCACCGCGACCATGGAGATATGGTGCGCGACGACGTCATGCAGCTCCCTGGCGATCCGCGCCCGCTCCCCGCGCGCGGTGTGCGCGAGCATCGTGTCCGCGAGCGCCTCGCCGGCCGCGGTTCTGGTCCGTGCCTCGCGCCGGGCCCGCACCGCGATTCCGGCGCCGGCCGCGGCGGGCCCGCCCCACGCGAGCAGCACGGCCGCCGCGCCGCCGCGCCCGGCCAGCGCCAGCACGAGGAACGGGATGGCCAGCACAATCCCGAGATACTGCACGCTGGCAGCTGCCAGGACGCTCACCTGCCGGGCGCCGGGCAAGCGCCATAGCCAGCCGCCGGCCCAGGCCACCCCGCCAGAGACCACGTCCCCGGCCGTGCCCGCGGCGTCCGCCAGACCCCGGCGGCTCGTCACGCCCAGGCCGTCCGCCGCGCTCGCGGAGCCCGTCTTGTTCACCCAGCGTGGGTCGCGAGCCGGCCGTGGCTCGGCCGCGCCGACCCGGTAGGCGGCGATCAGCTGCGCGAGCACGCCCGCGACGGTGGCCATGCCCAGCCCGGCGAGCAGCAGCGCGTTGGCCGCGGCGATCGTGATCGCCGCGGCGGCCGGCCGCAGGAACAGCAGCGGGACCGTAGCCGCCAAGGCGAGCAGGCACACCGGCAGCGGGCCGAACACGGCCTGGACGGCACCGCCAGGCGCGTGCTGGCTGCCCGCCACGGCGAACTGGGCCGCCGCCTGCGCGACCGCGGCGAGCGCGAGCAGCGCGACGCCGACCGCCGGCGCGCGCTTGGCGGCCACGGCGCGGGAGAGCCAGTCCGGGACCATGCCTCTTATTGTCCCCGCAGCGCAGCGTGGCCGCGTCCCCCACGGCAGGCAATCGGCGGTAGCTCGTGCGGGGGAGCACGGGACCGTTCGGTACCACTGGAACAGGAGCGCGGAAGACCGCTCTCGCGCGTGACGACCCCGGCCCGGCGCGGACCTTAGATTTCCGAACCATGGAAGCAACGATCGAAGTCGCCGGACTGCGCAAGCGGTTCGGGCCGGCGTTGGCGCTCGACGGGATGTCCTTCGCGGTCCTCCCCGGCCAGGTGACCGGCTTCGTCGGCCCGAACGGCGCCGGCAAATCCACCACGATGCGCGTGATCCTCGGCCTGGACGCGGCCGACCAGGGCACCGCACTCATCGGCGGCCAGCCGTACGCCACGCTGCGGCACCCGCTGAACCACGTCGGCGCACTGCTCGACGCGGCAGCCCTGCAGCCGAGCCGCAGCGCGCGCAATCACCTGCTGTGGCTGGCTCACTCGCAGGGCCTGTCCGGCGGCCGGGCCGATGAAATGCTGAAGCTAACCGGGCTTGCGACCGTCGGAAAGCGGAAGGCCGGCGGCTACTCGCTCGGCATGCGGCAACGGCTCGGCATCGCGGCCGCGCTGCTCGGCGACCCGCCGGTGCTGATGATGGACGAGCCGTTCAACGGCATGGACCCCGAGGGCATCGCCTGGATGCGGTCGTTCCTGCGCGGGCTGGCCGCCGAAGGCCGCGCCGTGCTCGTCTCCAGCCACCTGATGAGCGAGCTCCAGGACACCGCCGACCACCTGGTCGTCGTCGGCCGCGGCCGGGTCATCGCGGACAAGAGCGTCGCGGACCTGATCGCGGCGGCGTCGGGGGACCGGGTGCAGCTGCGGACGGCTGCCCCTGCCGAGGCGATGACGGTGCTGGCGCATGCCGGGGGAACCGTCGCGGCGCTGGCGGCTGACCTGCTCACCGTCTCAGGTCTTCCTTCCGAACGCATCGTGGCCGCTCTCACCGCCAGCCATGTCCCGTTCAGCGAGGTGAGCGCCCACCGGGCGTCGCTTGAGGAGGCGTACATGGAGCTGACGCGGGAGTCCGTTGAGTTCCACGCGGGGGCGAGCTCATGACCGTCATGACCCCTCCCTACCGGTCCGAGCTGGGCTCCGGCCGGGACGGTTTCTGGCAGTTGCTGCACGCGGAGTGGACGAAGTTCCGCACGGTGCGCGGCTGGATCATCGGGCTGGTCATCGGGGTCATCGCGATGGCGGGCCTCGGGCTGCTCACCGCCGGGGGCGCGCAGAGCTCCTGCCAGGCCCAGGGCGGTCCGGCCCGTTCCGGAGGGGCCTGCATGCCCTCCTTCCCGCTCGGGCCGGCCGGCGAACCGGTGAACGACAGCTTCTACTTCGTCCACCAGCCGCTCACCGGCGACGGCACGATCACGGTCCGGGTCACCTCAATGACCGGCCTGCTGCCGTCGGCATCAACCGGGGACATGCGGCCCGGGCTCTACCCATGGGCCAAGGCCGGCATCATCATCAAGGAGAACCTCAATCAGGGGTCCGCGTACGCGGCGATGATGGTCGCCGCCGACAACGGCGTGCGGATGCAGTGGAACTACATCGGGGACACCCCCGGCCAGCCCGGCGCCGTCAGTCCGGCGAACCCGCGGTGGCTGCGGCTGACCCGGTCCGGCGACGTGATCACCGGCTACGAGTCGGCGGATGGCACGCACTGGACCCAGGTCGGCGCGGTCACGCTGTCCGGCCTGCCTTCAGCCGTGCAAGTCGGGCTGTTCGCCGCGTCCCCGCAGTACACCGTGAAGGGCCAGGCCTTCGCGGGAACCAGCACGATAGGCCTCGGACCCACGCAGGTCACCGCCGTGTTCGACCACGTCAGCGGCGTTGGCGGCACGTGGACCGGCGCGGACGTCGGGCGGCCATTGGATTATCCAGGATTCGGGAGCTATCACCAGGCTGGCGGCCGGTTCACGGTGACGGGAACCGGTGACATCGCGCCGATCCCCGAGGGGCATGGCGGGGACGCGGACTCCGCGCTCACCGTCACCGAGTTCCTGGTGGGCACGTTCGCGGGGCTGATCGCGCTCGGGGTGGTCGCCGCGCTGTTCATCACCGCCGAGTACCGCCGGAACCTGATCCGGGTGACGTTCGCCGCCAGCCCGCGGCGCGACCGGGTGCTCGCCGCGAAGGCGGTCGTGAGCGGCGCGGTGTCGTTCGTGGTCGGAGTGATCGGCGCCGCGGCAGGGGTGCTGCTCGGCACGGCGATCGCGCACGCCCGCGGCTACTACGTGTTCCCCGTGTCCGCGGCGACCGAGGCGAAGGTGATCATCGGCACGGGGCTGTTCGCGGCCGTGGCGGGGGTGCTCGCCCTCGCGGTCGGCGCCATCGTGCGCCGTGGTGCGGCGGCGGTCGCGATCGTCATCGTGGTGATCGCGGTGCCGATCTTCCTGGCCATCTCCGCGGCCCTGCCGTTGGGCGCCGCCGACTGGGTGCTGCGGGTCACGCCCGCCGCGGGCATCGCCCTCCAGCAGGCGTATACGCAGTACGGACAGGTCACCGGCATCATCTATTCGCCGCTGTCCGGGTACTACCCGCTGTCATGGTGGGCGGGCCTGCTGGTGATGTGCGCCTGGACCGCGGCGGCGCTGGCCGGAGCCGCCTACCTGATGCGCCGGAGAGACGCGTGACCGAGGCTGTCGCCTCGGCCGGCTATCCGACCTGGGGCGCCCGGTATGTCTGGGGCGGTTTCTGGGACGCGCTGCACGCGGAGTGGACCAAGCTGCGGACGCTGGCGAGCACCTGGTGGCTGCTGCTGGCGGCGGCCGCGCTCACCGTGACGGTGAGCGCGGCCGTGGCCGCGGCATACCGGTGCTCCCCGGGCGCCGTCGGCGGCTGCGGGCCCGCGGCGACCGGCGCGGACCCGGCGAAGATAAGCCTCACCGGCGTCTACCTCGGCCAGGTGATCGTCGCCCTGCTGGCGGTGCTCGCGGTCGGCGGCGAGTACGGCACCGGCATGATCCGCGTGACGCTGGCCGCGACGCCGCGGCGGATGACCGTGCTGGCCGCCAAGGTTCTCGTCGTTACCGGCTGGGCGCTGGCGGCGGCCGCGCTCGCCGTGGGCGGGTCGCTGCTCGCCGGGCGGCTGATCCTGCCCGGCCATGGCCTGTCCGCGGCGAACGGCTACGTCGTGCCGTCGCTGGCCAACGGCACCGACCTGCGGGCGTTCGGCGGCTCGGTGCTCTACCTCGTGCTGATCGCCCTGCTCGCGCTCGGCGTCACCACCGCGGTCCGCGACTCCGCGGTCGCGATCGGCCTGGTCCTCGGCCTGCTGTACCTGTTCACGATCGTCGCCTCGGTGATCCCGAACAAGGATCTGTCCCGGCACCTCCAGCAGATCGCCCCGATGACCACCGGCATGGAGATCCAGGCCACCGCGGGCGTGTCATCGCCCCCGCTCACCCCGTGGCAGGGCCTCGGCGTCCTGGCGCTGTGGGCGGCCGGCGCGCT
>Ga0207665_10003435_pt1 | contig 10597 bp, 12 predicted proteins | sample LARL112metaG_FD_184351 | JGI IMG/M metagenome (GOLD analysis project Ga0207665, IMG submission 184351) | Corn, switchgrass and miscanthus rhizosphere microbial communities from Kellogg Biological Station, Michigan, USA - LAR L11-2 metaG... | ecosystem: Host-associated > Plants > Roots >...
CGCGGGTGAACGGGCGCTCCTCGTTGTTGGCCGCGACGATGTACTGCCGCAGCTCGGGGCCGACAGCTTCGACCAGGTACCGAGCGTGCCCGATCAGGGGGAAGTTGCGCAGTAACGCGTGCTTGCGCTGGAAGAGGTCGCGCACGACGACAGCCCCCAACGTCGAGGCGGCCGCGGCGGCGACAGCACGAACGGCCCGGCTCATGCCCTCTGTGTTTCCGCGCGGCCGCGGCCCGAAACCGACTCGACACACCCGGATGCACCCGCACTTGCATAGTCCACCACCGATAGATACGGAACACCCGCACCGCGTCGCCATCACTTCCTGGCGTGACCTCCAGTTTCTGGAGGCGTCGCGGAGACATCCCCGCCCCAGGCAGAATCACCGAACTGCTGGTCATGTGGCGAATGTCCAACCACCTTAGTGATCCGCGTCGCGCTGTGAGCCATTGGTGAAACGGTCACAGCACGCGGTACACCTCGTACTCAATGTGACCGGTTCCCAATAGTCTGCCGTTGGCGATGAACAGGTTGGTGTTGAGCCATAGATACTGCTGCGCCCCGGTTTCGAAGCGCACGGCGAGCCTCATGTACTGGTCGGCCCAGCCGGTGGGTTGATCCGCGTCGGCGCCGGCGGCAAAGCGCTCGGTCTGCTGAACCAGCCCGGTGTAGTGCATGAGGATGACCGCGGCGTCGTCGGTGAGGAACTGAGCGCGCACGTCGGGCCGCCAATAGCCATCGGAGCTTACGGACATCCAGTCCAGGCCTGCGCCGGCCAGGTGGGCTTTGATCCGGGCTCCGTCCAGAGTTGCCTCGCCGACTTGCCAGAACTGCTTGACCCCGAACGGTGAACCGACGGTGGGTTCAAGCGGGAGGGTTGTCCGCACCGTGTAGGTAATTTCGAAGTCGAGGTCGGGCGCTTCGTAGGTCATGTCCCTCCTTGAGCGTCATTGCATCCGCGGCGCCGGCTCGCTGCTTATCGGTCAACGCCTTCCGCCGGCCGTCGGCCGACAGTCGGCGAGCTCGAATGCGGCACGGACGAACACCATCCCGTCGATGGACACCAACGCATCGAGAACGAATGCGTCCCGCACATATGCCGTTGCCCGTGGCCCTGTCCCTCAACAAGCTCGGACCCGGGCACACAAGCCCTCCGGACAGCCGAGCAGCTCGGCATCTGTCGCACTGCCGCTCAGGCGAGGCGATAGACGTTGTGCTGCATGCCGAGTCGTCCGCCGGCACCGGGTAGGAGTCGTCCTTCCCCGACGAAAACCGCCGGTTGACCCAGCGATATTGTTCATCTCCGGTGTCGAGCCGCCAGGTGATGTGGATCGCCTAGTCCGTGAACGCGGTCGGTGTCAGCGACGAACTTCTCGGTTCAGCGTGTCGATCGGTTCGACCAACACCTTGAGGCGATTCGGTGACCGCGGGCGATGCCATCGCCATCATCGAGGCCCGGTGGAACCGTGTCGCGCACCGCCATCGACCGGATCGCGCCGGTCGAAGGTGGCGATTTGTTGTTGGTGGTCGACGTCGACAATGCTGCGAAGTGTGAACAGCCCCCGGATCGCAGCGCTGAAATCGTCGGTGTCGGCTGTTGACGTGTAAGCCCCCACCGGCCGAAACGGCGTCCGACGACCCAGACGCCGTCTCGAGACCGGTGGGCGCCGCCGCGGTGGTGGCCGCGATCGGCATCATGATCGTCGCGGCGAACCTCCGGCCAGCGGTGGTGTCCGTCGCGCCGCTCGTCGGCGAGATCAAGGCATCGACGGGATGGAGCAGCTCCGTCACCGGTCTGCTGACCACCCTGCCGGTGCTTGTCTTCGGGCTCGCTGCGCCGGTGGCACCGCGGTGCGCGGCCCGTTTCGGTATCGAGCGAACGGTCTTCGGCGCTCTTGTGCTCCTCGTTGCGGCGATTCTGGTCCGACTGCAGGCCTCACCCGTCGCGCTGTTCGCCGGATCGGCCCTCATCGGCGCGGCCATCGGTGTCTGCAACGTCGTCCTGCCGTCACTGATCAAGCGGGACTTCGCGCACCGATCCGGTCTGATGACCGGGCTGTACTCGATGACGCTTTCCGGAGGTGCCGCGGCCGCCGCCGCGCTGACCGTGCCGATCAACGACGCCATCGGCGGCAACTGGCGAATGACCCTGGCCAGCTGGGGAGCCTTCGTACTGGTAGCCCTGGTGGTGTGGGCGCCACAGCTGAGGCTGCTGCATCGCATGGAACTCGGCGCCGAGCGCGACTCACTGTGGCGCAACCGGATCGCCTGGGCCATCACGATCTTTATGGCCGCGCAGTCGATGATCTTCTTCACGTTCGCCGCGTGGCTGCCGGAATACCTGATCGACCGTGGCATCTCGCCAGCCGGGGCGGGCGCGGTGTTGGCGTTGGGACAGGTGGCCGGGTTGATGGTGTCGCTGATCGCGCCGATCATCGCCGGCCGATTCCATGACCAACGGGCCGTCACCGGTGCGGCGCTCGCGGTGTGCGGGATCGGGTTCGTCGGACTACTCGCAACCGATCAGTGGCCCACGTTGTGGGTCATGTGCGTAATGACGGGACCCGGCGCCTCGATCAGCCTGGCCCTGCTGTTCATGGTGCTCCGCAGCACGTCGACCACCCAGACCAGTCAGGTCTCGGGCATGGCACAAAGTGTCGGCTACATCCTCGCAGCAGTCGGACCCGTTGCGATCGGCGCGTTACACGATGTGACGGGCTCGTGGACCATCGCAATGTCGGCGCTCGCGCTGGTGCTGATACCACAGGCGGCGTCGACGGTCGTGGCGGCCAGGAACGTCACGATGAGCCGAAGTTAGGGCGGAATTCCCTGGCTACGCCACAGCCGCCACCGCCTCGCGCGAATCGACTATCACGCTGAAGATCTCACGAACTTTACGCACCGCGGGGGCGACTAAACCGTTGCAACCGAAATACCCTGAACCGCAGCTACTTTCAAACGACGGGCCGGCGTGTTCTCGTGCTGTTGCTAAGGCGATGCCGGCGCCCCACTTGCCCGATCTCGCCGATCGCTGGACGCCCGAGCCTGAGCTTTCAACACATCGATCCAGCAGTGCCGATGGGATCGCTCGGCGCTGCGCATTCTCAAAGACTCGACGATTCCTCATCAATACAGCTGCTGCAGTGCATGATTCGCTATCAAACGTTTCCCAGAGATCCTGCAGCCATGCAAGCACTGGCAACGATCCGCCGACGTCGATCCTCAAGTCGATCTAAGCGACTTCTCATTTTCATGGCGCCTGCGCCATCATGCGCCATTTTGAATGACAAAGCGCCACAGAGAATGCGGAGCTACATTTACCGCTTGTAGGTGCTCACGTTCGGCTGCATCGCGACGTCCGCTGACGTCGGGCGTTCCGGGTTGTCTCGCGCCAGCGACGATCGGGTTTGTCTCACGGAACACTGCATTTCCTACCAGGCGCACGCGTTGCGTCGGTGGGCATGGAATCGCCACGTCAGACCCTGCTCCCAGGGGCAACGCTCGGCACTTCATTCTACGAACGCTGCCATCCGTGCCCCGCCCGCTGGGCCGCGCTCGCGTGGTGCCAAGTCGGGCACTCATGGTGAGTTGTCGGGCACTCATGGTGAGATACGGGCGGACATTCGACCCAGCGAGGAGTGCGCATGACCGAGGGGATCGAGCGGTGGCAGGAGTTCCGGCGGGCCCGGGAGGCGGAACTCACCCAGCCGCGGGGCTGGCTGACGCTCACCGGGTTCCATTGGTTGCCCAAGACCCCCACCGAGCTCGGGGGCCTCCCGGGGCGCTGGTCAACCGACGGTGAGGACGCGTTCCTCGACGCGTCGCCGCCGGACGGTCTGATCGTCGACGGTGGACTCGTCAACGGCCGGTCGCGCAGAACGGTGGCCGAGACCAGCCGCGCGCCGTGGGCCAAGCTCGGGGACACCGAGATCGAGCTCCTGCGCCGCGGCGGTCGACTGGCCATCCGGATGCGGGCCGAGACCTCGGCCGACAGGGAGAACTTCGCGGGGGTGCCCACCTTTGACTATGACCCCGCGTGGGTGATCACCGCCGCCTTCGAGCCCTATCCGGTCGGCCGTAAGGTCGACGTCGCCACCCACAAGCCCGAGCTGCGCCAGCAGTTGCCCGCGATGGGCGAAGTGGTGTTCACCGTCGATGGCCGGCAGCAGCGTCTGGTCGCGACCAACATCAAGACCGGCCTGAGCATCGAGTTCCACGACCCCACCAACGGCGATGAGACCGAGGCCTGGCGCCAGCTCAAGTTCGACGACCCGTCCCCGGACGGGACCGTAGTCCTCGACTTCAACCGCACGATCAACATGTGGTTCGCCTTCACCGATCACGCGACCTGCCCCATGCCGGTGACCGGCAACACCATCACTGTCCCCGTCCGCGCAGGAGAGAAATCACACCGACACTTCAAAAGATAAAGCGCTAGTGGGTAACCCGGATACAACAAGGTCCTTCCCCGTCGAACTCCGCACGCATCGCGTTGACCGCCGCGTTGGTGTGGCAGTAGATCGTGGTTCCAATGTCGTCTCGCGTCATCGCTTTCGGAGCCACCGTCGGGTTGTTACCCGACGGTGTGGGTGAGAGCACACCGCGATTGCCCCCGATGGGGCGAACGGTGCTTTGCCGTTGAAGAAGTCCGGATGCGACGCCGAGCCGGTGTGCCAGAGCTGCATAAAGATGACACCAGGCGCGCACCTGGGCGTCGGTGAATATCCCGAGAACGTCGCGCCGGCCGACAGCGTCGCGGCTGATCCGCGTGCCTTCGGTGATGATCAGTCCGGCCGAAGCGCCTTGGGAGTAGTACTGCGCGTGCAAGTCAGTCGGTAGTAAGTCGGGATTCGTTGCGCGGCAACGTGTCAACGGGGCCATGACGACTCGGCTGGCGAGCTGGTGCTCACTGATCCGATAAGGTCGCAGAAGCGGCTGGGTCGCTGTCACAGGACTCCTGTGTCTTCCCGGAACTCGCGGTCGCCGCCGACTGAGTTCTGGGCAAGGTGTCGCCGAACATTGGTACGCCGTTTCGTGATTGCGTTTGGTCGGCCTCATCCTGGATGACGTCCCATTGCTCGGCGAGCTTGCCGTCGGCTATCACAAGAGGCTTATTCGCGTCTTCGGTTGTGGTCATCATCGAATTTCCCCACGCCGAGGAGAGGCGCTAGTGGCGAAACGGTCACAGGATGACAGGTTTTAGCCAGAACGGGGGCTGTGCCATCCGCCGTCAGCGCCCGGCGGTATAGCTCTGTCGGTATTTCTGCGGCGACACTCCGACGGTGCGGAGGAAGTGATACCGGAGTGACGGATAGGAGCCGAACCCGCACTGCTCGGCGACGCGGTCCACGGTCAGCCCGGTGGTTTCCAACAGCCGCCGTGCGCGATCGACGCGCATCCTGGTGAGCAACCCCAGCGGCGTGATGCCGAAGTGCTCACGGAATTGGCGGTTGAGTGTTCGTACGCTCACCGATGCGTGGTTTGCGATGGCCTGCAGATCGAGCGCGTCGACTGCGTTCTCTTCCATCCACTCGATAGTCGGTTGCAGCGGATGCTCGGGGTCGGCGGGCCCGACGTGTTCGATGTACTGCGCCTGACCGCCATCGCGCCATGCGGGTATCACCACGCGACGCGCAGTGCGCGCGGCCAGGTCGGCGCCCGCGTGTTGGCGGAGCAGATGCAGACACAGGTCCAAGCCAGATGCGACTCCCGCCGACGTCAGAACGGCGCCTTCATCGACGAACAGCACACTGGGATCGACGTCGATGTCGGGATACCGCCGCGCTAACTCGCCGGCCCACTGCCAATGGGTGGTGGCGCGCCTGCCATCGAGCAGGCCGGCAGCCGCCAGCGTGAACGTCCCGACGCACATCGCTGCGATCCGCACACCGTTGTCGGCGGCGGCTCGCAGCGCCGAAACTGCCTGCCGGTCAGGCTCTTCCAAGAAGCGATGCGTTCCCGGTACCACGATAAGGTCCGCTTCCACGAGGGCGTCCATCCCGTAAGACGTGCGAATCTCAACCAAACCCCAGTCGGCGGACGTACTGATCGATCGGCGCTGCCCGCACACCCGAACCTCATATTTCGGCAGGACCACGGCGGCCCCTCCATTGCTCGCGGCACCGGGCTCCGCTGCCGCCAGATTGGCCATGCCGAACACTTGGCCGGGAATCATCAGTTCGAAGCCCATCACCTGGTCGAGTGCCAGCACACCAACGATCATGTGGCCAGATCTTAGCGATATTTGTCTATCTGGCCACTGGCATTCGATAGAGGCGTTCCGGCACTGTTGGGGTATGTCAGCCCCGACCAGTCGGATAGATCTCCCCGATTCCGAGATCGCCTCCGCGGCAAAGCAGTTCGTCTACGACGTCTCGCCAGCATTCGTCGCCCACCACAGCCTGCGCAGCTATCTATACGGTCGCGAGCTCGCCGCCGCCAAGGGACTGCGACCTGGTGTCGACTATGACGACGAGCTGGTATTCCTCAGCTGTATGCTGCATGACCTTGGTGTCACCGAGCACGCCAACGGCGATCAACGGTTCGAAGTCGACGGCGCCGATGCCGCGGCGCGCTTCCTGCGGGACCATGGGGTGCAGGAAGCGCGGGTCACCACGGCCTGGCAGGCGATTGCGCTGCACACCAGTATTGGCTTGGCGCACAAGTTCGGTGCGGAGCAAGCCGTCACCCAGATGGGCATCGCGGTAGACATCGTCGGCGCCGACAAAGACCTTCTCCCGTCGGGTTTCGCTGATCGGGTGCACGCGTCGTGGCCACGCCACGACCTCGGCTATGCGCTGACCGAACTGATTGCAGATCAAGTGGAGGCCAACCCGCAGAAGGGGCCTCCGATGACCTTCCCCCACCATCTGCATCAGCTGATGTATCCAATGAGACCGCAGGTGACATGGTTCGATGTCGTAGGCGCCGCCGGCTGGAATGACCAACCCCGCGCGGACCGCGCCGAGGCTTCGCCTCCCGCCGTCAGTTGATTCGGTCGCGCCAGGCGATCATGTCCTTCAGCTCGCGTGTCGCTGCCAGGGCCGGGGTGGGCATGTTGTCGGAATGCCTTGCGACCGACGGAATTCGGATCTCGACTCACCGGTCAGGTTGTCGAGGTTGTCTAGACGATCTCAAAGGGTTTGCTGAAAACTTCAGTGTTGCGGAAGTTTTCACGCTGAAAACCGGCGCGATCGGCGGCAGCGATTACGGCTTTGAGCGCGATGTCATCGGGCACGCCGATCTCGAGCGCGAACCCGATCATGCGCGCAATGATCGCGCCGGCCGCCTGCTGTAACCGCCGCTGAGCCTGCGGCTTTGACCTGGGCAGCGCCTGCGCCGTGGCTGCGGCAGACCGTCGTTCCGTGGGTGGCCCAGCGCTTGCAGGGTGTGCCATCGGGTCGGCGTGCGGTGCAACGCACCGGGTCAGGCCGTCCGTATCGGGGGTTTGCGTTTCGCCGAGATTGATGGGTCGCCCGATGCATGGTTCTGGTCAATCGAGTTTGATTCCGTCACGTTCGTTTCCGCTAGCTTCTGTCGTTGCTACAGTTTCGGAACTGTTCAAGAGGTTATGGGCCGTGCTTGCCTGCTGAACTGGCCAGCAAGGTCTCGACGGAGAGCTTGCGAGCTCCGCTCCGCATCGAGAGGAGGCTTGGCGATGCCGCCGGAACAGAGATGGCAGATGACCGGCTCGGGACCGGAAGCCTACGAGCATCATCTGGTTCCCGCGATCTTTGCGCCCTGGGCGGCGGTGCTGTTGGAGCTGGCCCGCCTCCAGCCGGGAGAGCGTGTGCTCGATGCCGCGTGCGGCACGGGCGTCGTTGCTCGGGCGGCAATGGCGCGCGTCGGCACGGCCGGGAAGGTGACGGGCGTCGACCTCAATCCAGGCATGCTGGAAGTGGCGCGCACCGTCTCGGGCCGTGCGGGGCAATCCATCGCCTGGCGGGAAGGCAACCTGGAAGCGTTGCCGTTCGCTGACGGCGCGTTCGATGTCGTGCTGTGTCAGCAGGGGCTGCAGTTTTGTACAAACAAGGCTGCTGCGGTTTCCGAGCTGCGCCGGGTTCTTCGGGAAGGTGGCCGGCTGGGTCTGAGCGTCTGGCGGGACATCCGGCACTGTCCCTATATGGTCGCGGTCACGGGTACCTTGGTTGACCACGTGGGCCCGGAGGCGAGCCAGCGGATGAGCGCCCCCTGCTCGTTTGGCAGCGCCGATGCTTTGCGAGCCGTGCTGCGCCAGGGCGGGTTCAAGAACGTGCAGGTCCGCATCGACGTTCTGCCGATGCGGGTTTCTTCTCTTGAAGGATTTCTGCCGGGGCAGTTCGTGGCCTCGCCGATCGCGGCGGACATCGGAGCCCTGGACCAGCCTGTTCGTGTCGCCTTTTTTGATGACATCAGGCGCCGGCTCCTGCCCTATATGGACGATGCAGGTCTTGCCGTTCCCTTCGAAGCCCACTCGGTCATTGCGTCGCGATAAAGCCCCGTGACGCCGGCCCCCGAGCGACGAAGCCGCCGTCATGTCGTCACCCTCGTTTCATTTTTGTATTCGTACGGGTTTCTCTCGTCGGCCCGCTTGTACAAACCAAATACGTCACTGTCACGTTGCTAGCGGCTCAAATACGGTTCCAACGATCCTGTGCGCCAGCGTCTTTCGTCGTACTTGCGGGTGCTGGACCGCGGCAGCGGCGTCACTGCTGATGGGAACGGTTCTTCATCGGAGGCCGAGAGAGACACCAACCTAGCCGGGACCTTAACCAAGGCGGCACACGCCTCCCGAGTCATCCGGATCCCGCTCCCCATTGAGGGTTACAGCCCCCGCTCGGGACAATTAGGTCGAATGACATTCCTTGACCGCTTGGGCCGGTCCTAATCATGCTGTCGACCAGCATCTTTCGCACTTGCCAATATAAAGTCCTCTCGAATCTACTTGTAAGTACGGAGATTTCGCGGCCCGAGTAGTTCGCTGCCTGGCGGCAGCCATCGATACGCCCAAGTGTAGGTGCTCACGTTCGGCTGCATCGCGACGTCCGCTGACCTCAGGCTTTCCGGTTTGTCTCACGCCAGCGCTCCCCTTCACGCCCCCGACCCTATTCGGCACCTCGCCTGTTGGCGTCGGCGCGACCGGGACGGGTACCGCTGGCCGCGTCACGATGTCGCCAGTGTGCCTGTCGAGGCCGGCCGATGAGACGCGAAGCGACTCAGAGTCCAATTATCCTGCATTGCAGAGACACTCGCGTCAGATAGCATGTCCAGGCGTCGCTCCCGGTGGTTCCTTTGATGCGCTCGGTCATTGACCGTCAGAGAAATGACACGATCAGCAAGATCGTCAGTGTGGCGAGCATTACCGTGGACAGTGTGTACCAGAGGAGCTGACGATAATCTGGCCGCGGCGTCATCGTGTCAAACGTGGCAGACGCGTAAGCAGGCGGAGGCAAAATACGTTCTCCCCCAACTCCGGCGCTCTGTGCCCAGCGCAGTGTCCACATACGTTTCGTCCTTTCAATGGCACCCGCAGCAAGATCAGTTCTCGTACAACGGCCGACAATGCATCAAGGTTCAGCACACATGCGGTCCTTAGTCGACTCGTGCATCGGCTTGAAACAGCTCATCCAACATCTGGGCACCGCGCGGCAGCAGAACGTGAACGTGCCGACCCTGCGGTACGCCGCGCCGATTCGCGGGATCATCCGGCAACTCATCCCGCTCGACCACCGTGACGGTCCGGAAGAAGTCTGCGAGCACCCTCGCGGCGAGAAGCCCGCCCATGCTCGCCCCTAGCACTACCGCGCTCACCGAGTACCGGCATGGTGAAACCCCTAACTGTCGGATAGTGGTCGATCCGTCTCCGTTGCGCAGCCGCTCAGTCTCAACGACGAACCGGGCAAAACACTCGGTTCTCACCCTCCGAGCTCTTCCCATTTGGAGTTCGTTCGTTGATGTGAGCTTGGTAGTGCACCGTCGGCGACGGCCGCGGCCCGCGCGCCTGCTCCAGTCGCTCGTAGTAGTTCGTCGACATCGACGCAAGTTCGGCGACCTCATCGCGGCGCAGCCCCGGGGTGCGCCGCCGCACGCCCGGAGCAAGACCGACCTGGGCATAGACACGGCACAGCAGGTCGCCCTGCCGGGCAAGGCTGGTACGTGCCGCAACTCGTGGCTGCATTCCCGTCCGCCACCGACGTCTACTTCGATTCGGTCAGCCGAGTAGCGGTGCCCCGTTGGTCCAAGGGCCGGATCGCCCTCCTCGGCGACGCCGCGAGCGGAGCGACACTCAGCGGCACGGGTACGGGCACTGCGATCGTCGGCGCGTACGCCCTGGCCGGCGAACTGGCAAGGGCAAGCCACCATCACACCGAAGCCTTCCAGCGCTACGAGCGGCTCATCCGGCCGTACGCCATTCGGGACAAGAACGGCGGCCGCACCGTCGCCAGAGTCTTCGCTCCCGGCAGTCGAACCACGCTGTGGCTTCGTAATCGGATACTCGGAAGCAGTATGGGTGGCGAGCTCATTCTGCGCGCGGCCGCCAGGCAGGCAGACAGCCTCGTGCTACCTGGGTATTCAGGGCCGGTACTACCAAGCTCACATCAACGAACGCACTCCAAAT
>Ga0207665_10003437_pt1 | contig 10595 bp, 6 predicted proteins | sample LARL112metaG_FD_184351 | JGI IMG/M metagenome (GOLD analysis project Ga0207665, IMG submission 184351) | Corn, switchgrass and miscanthus rhizosphere microbial communities from Kellogg Biological Station, Michigan, USA - LAR L11-2 metaG... | ecosystem: Host-associated > Plants > Roots >...
CCAGCCGCCAGCCCACCGGAGCGCCGTAGTCCTGCACGTACATGGCGTACCGGCGGGTCCCGAGCTGGTCCAGCAGCGCGGCGGTCAGGCCGGCCAGGTGGTCGAAGGTATAGCTGAACTCACCGGCCGGCGGCGCGTCCGACAGGCCGAACCCCAGGTGGTCGGGGGCGATCACGTGGTACTGGTCGGCCAGCAGCGGGATCAGCTGGCGGAACATGAACGAGCTGGTGGGGAAGCCGTGCAGTAGCACCACGTCCCGGGCGCCGGGCGGCCCGGCCTCCCGGTAGAACAGCTGCCGGCCACCCACGGTGGCGTAGCGGTGGTGGACGGTGGTCATCGGTAGGTTCCCTTCACGGGGAGCAGAACGCGGGTGTGCGCCAGCCGTCATCGTCACCGCGGCGGAGTGGCGGTCGCGTCCGCCGGGTGCACAGTGTGCGGGCCCGTGCTGGCCGGGCCAGGACTGGCCAGCCGGCGGGTCAGCGGCCAGCCCGGGCCGGCCAGCCGGCCGGTCTGGGATACCCCTAAGGCAGGCCTGCTGGATCGCTGGGCAGCACCCGGTAGAGCTGGCTGCGTGAGCTGATGCCGAGCTTGGTGAAGACCTTGCGCAGGTGGTACTGGACCGTGCGGGCGCTGATGAACAGCCGGGTGCCGATTTCCGGGTTGGACAGCCCGTCCCGGGCCAGCCGGGCGACCTGGGCCTCCTGGGCGGTCAGCGCGTCAGCGGGCTGACCAGGGTGGGCCGGGCCGGGCTCACCGCTGCGCTTGCGGACGGTCTCGCCGGTGGCCAGCAGCTCCCGGCGGGCCCGCCCGGCGAACGCCTCCATGCCGATCGCGTCCAGCAGGTCATGCGCCGTCCGCAGCTGCTTGCGGGCGTCCACGCGGCGGTTCCCCCGGCGCAGCCACTCGCCGTAGAGCAGGTGCGCCCGGGCCAGCTCGGGACGCAGCCGGGTGCGGCCGAGCCGGCCGATCGACTCCTGGTAGCAGCCCTCTGCGTCCTCGCCCTCACTGAGCAGGGCCCGGATGCGGGCCTCGATGCCCAGCGCCCATTCGGTCCGCCGCGACCGGGTGCGCTCGGACAGCCAGTCCAGTGCGGCCCGGACGGCGGCCTGGTCCCCGGTCCGGGCGGCCGCCTCGGCCAGCTCGGAGATGACCAGCGGCCCATGCCCCAGCTGGCCGGGCTGGAATGCCCGCCAGGCCGCTTCACGCGCGGCGTCGTGCTGGCCGAGGCCGTTGTACAGCACCGAGCTCGCGTAACTGGCAAAGCCGGCCAGCCGGCCCGACCCCCGGGCGGCCGCCTCCTGCGCGGTGGTCTCGATCAGCGCGGACGCGGCTGGCTCCCGGCCCCGCCAGGCCGCGAGCATGACCTCGGTGTCCGCGACGGGCGGGTTCCGGGTCGCCTCGGCGATCAGGTGATCTTCCTCGATCAGCAGCGCGGCCGTGCTCAGGTCGCCGGCCAGCAGATGAGCCCGGGCCAGGTAGTTCAGCGCGAACTGCAAGTGGACCAGCGCCCCCGCGCCGCGGGCCAGCAGAGCCTGCCGGCCGGCCAGGGCATACCAGGACTCGAAGTCCCACAGCTCGAGGGCGATGATCTGGCTGATCCGGCCCCCGGACGGCAGCAGCCACCCGCCGCCGGTGCCGGTGTTCAGGCCGAGAACCAGCTCCAGGGCGCGGGTCAGGGCGGGGGCGGCCGCCGCGTGGCCCTGCGTGAAACGCAGCGCGAGCGCATCCAGCAGGACGTCGACGACCCGCGGCGGGTCAGGGCCCGGTGGCGCGGCGCGGGCCGCCTCGGCGGCCTTCCGCACGCCGCTGACGCGGTCCAGTTCCCCGCCCCACATCGCGGCCTCCCAGAGAGCCTCCAGGTGGGTCTCGCGGGCCAGGCCCGGGTTGAGCGGCTCGAACCGGTGCGCCGCACTGAGCAGCAGCCGGGTGGCGTCCTGGCCGCGGCGCTGGTCCAGGGCGATCTGCCCGCGCAGGTGCTCCACCTCCGCGGTCCGCAGCGCGTCACCCGGCCCGGCCTCGGCCGCCACCAGCAGCCGGAGCGCGGCGTCCAGCGCGCCCGCATCCCGCTTGGCCTGGGCTGCCGCGAGCAGCCGCTCCGCCCGGCAGGCGGGCTCACAGGTGAGCAGCGCCGCCCGTTCCAGGAAGGCCGCTGCCGCGGCGATACCGCCCCGGGCCTGGGCCCGGCTGGCCGAACGGGCCAGCTCCACCGCGATGTCCTCGTCCGGGCCGGGCGCGGCCTGGGCCAGGTGCCAGGCCCGCCGGTCCGGGTCGGCCTGCGGGTCGGTGACGTCGGCCAGCGCCCGGTGCAGCTCCTGCCGCTCCTGCAGCGGGGCTGACTGGTAGGCCAGCCAGCGCACCAGCGGATGCCGGAACCGCACCTGGGCGCCGAACTCGAGCAGCCCGGCCTCGGCCGCGGGCGTCGCGGCCCCAGGGCCGATCCCGAGACGTTCGGCGGCCCGCCACACCAGCACCGGGTCACCCACTGGATCGGCCGCCGCCAGCTCGACCAGGCGCCTGGTCTCGGCCGGCAGCGCGTCAAGCTGCCGCTGGAAGGTCGCCTCGATCCAAGCGGGCAGGGTGTCCGCGCTGGGCAGCCCGAACCCGCCGGCCAGCTCCGCGGGCGTCAGCGCGCGCGGCAGTTCCACCAGCGCCAGCGGATTGCCACGGGTTTCGGCGACGATCCGGTCGCGCACCCGGGCGTCCAGCGGCCCGGTGACCGCCGAGTCGAGCAGGGCCCGGGCGTCCGCGTCTGGCAGGGCCGCCACCGCGAGGGCCGGCAGCCCGGCCAGCTCGTCGCTGGCGGTGCGGGCGGCGAAGACCAGGCCGACCGATTCCGCCTCCAGCCGCCGGGCGACGAACGCGAGGACCTGGGCCGAGGCCCGGTCGAGCCACTGATGGTCATCCACCAGGCACAGCAGCGGCCGCTCGGCGGCCACGTCGGACACCAGGCTCAGCACGGCCAGGCCGATCAGGAACCGGTCCGGGACCGGGCCGGTGCTGATGCCGAACGCGGTCCCCAGCGCGTCGCGCTGCGGGCCCGGCAGATTATCCAGGCGGTCCAGCAGCGGCGCGCACAACTGGTGCACGGCCGCGAACGCGAATTCCATCTCCGACTGGACACCGGCGGCCCGGACCACCCGGCAGCCCTCGGCGTGCCCGGCCAGGTAGTCCAGCAGCGCCGTCTTGCCCATCCCCGGCTCGCCGCGCACCACCAGCGCCCGGCTCTCGCCCGCGCGCACGGCCTCGATCAGCTGGTCGAGCGCCGCGCATTCCCGGCGCCGCCCCTGGAGTTCTGCGTCGCGGCCACGCAGCGGGTAGGGAGCCATCTGCCGGGCGCTACATCGTGCCCCGGCCGGGTTTCCGGAATGTCATGTGACCCGCGCCGGACCCGGCCGTACGTCGGATTTTTCCATGGGTCCAAGCCTGCGAAGGATGGCGCGCTCGCGCAAGCGCCGACCGCGAAAAGCTTGCCGGGCGGCGCGGTGAACGGGCGCCCTGACCGGAGGCCAGGCTGCTCCCCGGCCCCGGTCAGGGCGGGGCCCGGTGCCGGCCAGGCTGGGCGGCGGCACACAGCCGCCCAGGGGGATTGTGCCAGCGGCCACCGGCATTTCCGGCCGACGGTGCACAGGCTGGCCGGGTTGGCGCGGAGTATCCACAGGGATGGCATCCGGTATCGATAGTGCCGTCCCGGCCCTGGATCGTTGGCGGCAGGCAGCGGTGCCGGCTGGCCGGCCGGTGGGCCGGTCCCCGGCGCCGCCGGAGATCCCAGGAGGATGCACATGATCAACGACGCGCAGGTGTTCCTGTCCGGTTACGTGGCCAGGGAGCCGAAGTACCGGATCACATCCAGTGGGCATGCCGCGGTGACGCTCCGGGTGGGCTACACCCCGCGGCGGGTGGACCGGGAGAGCGGCGAGTGGATGGACGGGGCCACCTCGTTCGTCACCGTGGTCTGCTGGCGCGCGCTGGCCCAGAACGTGGCGACCTGCCTGCGCAAGGGCGAGCCGGTGCTGGTCCGGGGGCGGTTGCAGGTCCGGCCGTATGAGAAGGACGGCCAGTCCCGGCTGGCCGTGGAAGTCGAGGCCAGTTCGGTCGGGCATGACCTGGCCCGCGGCGTGGCCAACTTCCAGCGCGCGCGGCGGCAGCCCGGCGAGACGGCCCTCGGCCGGGCCGGGCTGGCGGGTGACGCGGGACTGCCGGGCGGCGCAGGGCCGGCTGACGGGACGGGGCCGAGCGACGGGCTGAGCGGCGCCGCGCCATCCGGGACCCCGGCCGGTGCGGCGGGCAACGGCGGGTTCTTCGCCGAGGACGCGGTAGCTGCGCTGGCCGCCAGGGAAGGCGCAGGACCGGACGCCGGGGACCCAGGACCGGACGCGGCGACTCCGAGACCGGACGGGCCCGGCGCGGTGCTGGATGGCCCGGACGGAGCGGCCGAGCCGGCCCTGTCTGCCCCGTTCTGATCCGGGCCGCCCCGGCGGATCGCGGGAACTGGCGGCCAGGCGGATTCCGCAGGCCCGGCGCTTATTACCCAGCGTTATAGATGGGCGCTTCCCGAACACGGAATGTGCCCGGGTGCGGGGTGCTGGCGGGGCCCGCCTGCGGCGGTCATGGACAGGTGGCATGCCGTCAGTCCAGCGCACAACGCCGCGCACACCTGGTCCGGCACGTGCGGGCGCGGCCGGCGCCGCGCCGTACCGGGCCAGGAAGGCCGGGCGGGACCGGGTGGGCACGCTGCCCCCGCGCGTGCCCGTCCGATCCTTGGGCCGGCAGCCCCTAACCTTGAAGCATGCCTGAATTTATCTATCAGATGCATGCCGCCCGGCTGGTGAAGGGCGACAAGCTCCTCCTTGATGATGTGACCCTGGCCTTCTTTCCCGGCGCGAAGATCGGGGTGGTCGGGCCGAACGGTGCGGGCAAGTCCACGTTGCTGAAGATGATGGCAGGCCTGGAGCAGCCCTCGAACGGTGAGGCGCGGCTGTTCCCTGGTTACACGGTCGGCCTGCTCAGCCAGGAGCCCCAGCTCGATGAGAGCAAGACCGTGCTGGAGAACGTCCAGGAGGGGGTCGCGGAGACCAGGGCCCTGCTGGAGCGGTACAACGCGATTGCCGAGCAGATGGCGACCGACTACTCCGACGAGTTGCTGGCTGAGATGGGCAAGCTCCAGGAGCAGCTCGACCATCGCGACGCGTGGGACCTGGACAGCCAGCTGGAGCAGGCCATGGACGCGCTGCGCTGCCCGCCACCGGAGGCCAGCGTGACCCAGCTGTCCGGCGGTGAGCGCCGCCGGGTGGCGCTGTGCCGGCTGCTGCTGTCTCAGCCCGACCTGCTGCTGCTGGATGAGCCCACCAACCACCTGGACGCGGAAAGCGTGCAGTGGCTGGAGCAGCACCTGGAGAAGTACCCGGGCACCGTGGTCGCGGTGACCCACGACCGGTACTTCCTGGACAACGTGGCGCAGTGGATCCTGGAGCTGGACCGCGGGCACGCCTACCCCTACGAGGGCAACTACTCGATCTACCTGGAGACCAAGGCGTCCCGGATCAAGGTGGAGGGCGCGAAGGACGTCAAGCGGCGCAAGCGGCTGGAAGACGAGCTGGAGTGGGTGCGGTCCAGCCCGCGGGCCCGGCAGGCCAAGAGCCGGGCCCGGCTGCAGCGCTACGAGGAGATGGCGGCCGAGGCCGACAAGCACCGCAAGCTGGACTTCGAGGAGATCCAGATCCCGCCGGGCCCGCGGCTGGGCAGCCAGGTGGTCGAGGTCAGCGACCTGTCCAAGGGCTTCGGGGACCGGGAGCTGATCGAGGGGCTGAGCTTCTCCCTGCCGCGCAACGGCCTGGTCGGGGTCATCGGCCCCAACGGGGTCGGCAAGACCACGCTGTTCAAGATGATCGTGGGCGAGGAGAAGCCGGACTCGGGCACGATCCGGGTCGGCGACACCGTCAAGATCTCCTACGTGGACCAGCTGCGGTCCGGGATCGACCCGGACAAGACGGTGTGGGAGGCGATCTCCGGGGGCGATTCCACCATCCGGGTGGGACACGTGGAGATCCCCAGCCGGGCCTATGTCGCGGCGTTCGGGTTCAAGGGCCCCGACCAGCAGAAGCCAGCCGGGCTGCTGTCCGGCGGCGAGCGGGGCCGGGTGAACCTCGCGCTCACCCTGCGCCAGGGCGGCAACCTGCTGTTGCTCGACGAGCCAGCCAACGACCTGGACGTGGAGACGCTGGCGTCACTGGAGCGGGCGCTGCTCGATTTCCCCGGCTGTGCCGTGATCACCAGCCACGACCGGTGGTTCCTGGACCGGATCGCCACGCACATCCTGGCCTGGGAAGGCGGCTCGGACTGGTTCTGGTTCGAGGGCAACTTCGAGGCGTACGAGAAGAACAAGATCGAGCGGCTCGGGCCCGACGCGGCGCGGCCGCACCGGGTCACCTACCGCAAGCTCACCCGGGACTGACCAGGGCATGCCGCTGGGCCGCCGGCCCAGCGGCGGCGGACTGCTCACGCGGGGCTGAGGCCGAGATCCGGCCGCCCCGGCTCCGTGGGTGCATTGACCAGGCTGTGCGCGGCCATCACCAGGTAGTCCCACAGCTGGGCGTCCAGGGCGGGCGGCAGGCCGATCTGGTCGAGGGCCGCGCGCATGTGCCGCAGCCAGGCGTCGCGCTCGGCCTCGCCGATCCGGAAGTGCCGGTGCCGCATCCGCAGCCGGGGGTGGCCGCGCAGCTCGTTGTAGGTGGCCGGGCCGCCCCAGTACTGGATGAGGAAGAGCCGCAGGTGCTCCTCGGCCGGGCCGAGGTCCTTGCTGGGGTAGACGGCGCGCAGCTGCGGGTCCGCGGCCACCCCCTGGTAGAACAGGTGGGTCAGGCGGCGGAAGGTCTCCTCCCCGCCGACCGCCTCATAGAAGCTCACGTTCGTCGTCTCATCCATGGCGTGCTCCAGGGTAGTGCGCCCGGCCCGCCGGCCCGCCCACCCGGGTCAGCCGCTCACTCCTTATCGAGGGCGGGAGTGTGCGCCGCAGCCCGGGCCCGGGCCGCGGTCCCCGGGCTGATGGTGGTGGCGACCGGCACGCCGCGCACCCCGGCCGCGTCCAGCGCGGTCTTCAGCCGTTCCCGCAGCTCACGGGCCACCTGCCACTGGCGCAGCGGCAGCGTCTTGGCCACCAGCCGCATCGTGATGGCATCGCTGGAGATCGACTCGACCCCCCACACCTCCGGCTCCTCCATGATGACCTCGCCCCAGCGTGGCTCCTGCCACATCTGCTGGGCGGCGTCCCGCATGACCTCGCGCACCTGGGGCAGGTCCTCGTCGTAGGCCACCGGGAAGTCGATCACCGCCCGGGCCCAGCCCTGCGACTCGTTGCCGATCCGGTTGATCGTGCCGTTGCGCACGTGCCAGACCACGCCGTTGACGTCGCGGAGCCGGGTCACCCGGAGGCTGACCGCCTCCACCGTACCGGTCGCATAGCCGGCGTCGATCACGTCACCGACCCCGTACTGGTCCTCCAGCAGCATGAAGATGCCGGACAGGAAGTCCCGGACCAGGCTCTGCGCGCCGAAGCCGATGGCCAGGCCGAGGACCCCGGCGCTGGCCAGCACCGGGGCCAGGTTCAGCCCCAGGTCACCGGCGATGGTCACCGCGGCGATGCCGAAGATGAGCACCGATGCGGCGTTGCCGAGTACCGAGCCCATCGCCTGGGTGCGCTGCCGCCGCCGTTCGCCGGTCAGCGTGTGCGCGGCGTCCGTCTTGCCGTTGCCCACCTCGGCCGCGTGCGCGGTGATCTTGTTGATCAGCCGCAGGGCCAGGATCCGGATCACCACGGCCACCAGCACCACCAGGAGGATCTCCAGGATCAGCGCGGCCGGGCGGGCCAGCCACACCCTGGCCAGCTGCGCGGCGGTCGCGTTGTGGGTGATGTCCCAGGCCAGGCGGCACGCGATCCCGGGGTCGGGGCCGCAGGCCGACTGGAGGGAATCGGGCGGCGGGGCGACGGGCAGATGCGCGGCCAGGAGCGCTTGCGAGATCACCGGGGGTCCTTTCACAGATCGGGCGGGGCGGCCCGGGGCCGTTCCCATAGTGGCCGGCTGCAGTGGCTGAGCTGGCCATATCGGGCAACGAGGGGTCTCCGGGACGGTCCGGCTGCCCAGCCAGCACCGGCACCGGCTGGTGCTGCGCGCGGCCCGGTCGCTGGGTGAGGCCGCGGCGGCCAGGCACGGCGACTTCCCCGCGGTGCGCGGCTACCGGGACGCGCTGCTCACTGGCTGAGCCCGGTGTGAAACGCGAGGAACGCCAGCACGTCGGCGGCGAGGGTCACCGAGCGGCTGACCGCGCGGGCGCCGTGACCGACCTCGGCTTCCCGGCGCAGCAGGATCGGGCGGTCCGGCCACCGGGCGGCGGTGGCCTGCTGCATGGCCGCGCACATCTTCCACGCGTGGACCGGGTCGACCCGCGTGTCGTTGTCGAACACGGTGAACAGCGTGGCCGGGTAGCTGACCCCGCCGCGCACGTGGTGGTAGGGCGAATAGTCGAGCAGCCAGCCCAGCTCCACCGGGTCACTGGCCGTGCCGTACTCGTCGTTCCAGGTCGGTCCCAGGCCGAACCGCTCGTAGCGGACCATGTCGAGCAGCGGTGCCGAGCACACGGCCGCCGCGTAGCGTTCCGGCCGCTGAGTGAGGGCCGCGCCGACCAGCAGGCCGCCGTTTGAGCCGCCGTAGATGCCCAGCTGCCCGGCCGTCGTCCAGCCATCGGCGATGAGCTTGTCCGCCGCCGCGTGGAAGTCGTCGAACACATTCTGCTTGTGCGAGCGCATGCCCGCGCGGTGCCAGTCCTCGCCTTCCTCACCGCCGCCGCGCAGCGAGGCGATCGCGTACACCCCGCCGGCCTCCACCCAGGCCAGGATCGTGGCCGAGTAGGCCGGGACCATGCTGATGCCGAAACCGCCGTAGCCGTAGAGGATGGCCGGCCGGGGCGGGCCGGGCTGGCGACGGCCGTTCCCGTCGGCCGGGCTGATGACCAGCATGCGGACGTCGGTGCCGTCTGCGGACTGGTACGTCACCTGCTCGGTGCGGATGCCCGGGACGGTCACCGCGCCGGGCGTACGGGCCCACTCGCTGACCTCCCCGGTGCGCGCGTCGTAGTGCTGGATGGTCACCGGCGTGGTGTTGTCGGTGTAGCCGAACCAGGCCTCGTGGCCGCCTTCCGGCCGGGCACTGATGCCGCCAGTGGTGCCGAGCCGGCTGGTCCCGCCGGTGCCGCCCGGCCCGGGCAGCGCCAGCCGCCCGGCCCGCTCGCCGGTGGCCAGGTCGTGCACGGTGATCTCACTGATCGCGTGGCGGGTCCAGGCGGCGAGCAGCACCGGCCGGTCCAGCTCGGCGCCGTCCAGGATGGCGTAGTCGCTGAGCACCGCGGCCGGGTCCTCGGGGATGAGGTCACGCCAGCTGGCCGGGCCGGGCTCGGCCGGATCGGCGACCGCAAGCCGGCCTCGCGGCGCCCCGGAGTCGGTGAACACGTACAGCCGCCCGTCCCGGCCCACGTGCAGGCTGGTCCGGGCGTCCACCCCGGCCTGCACCTCGCGCAGGCCGGGCGCGGCCAGCGGGGCGGCGGTGAGGTCGGCCAGCCACAGGTCGTTGCGCGGAGCCGTGCCCTGGGCGGCCGAGACCACCAGCCACCGGCCATCCCGGCTGACCGAGACGCCGTAGTAGTTGGTCTTGTCCAGGCCGTCGCCGAAGATCAGCACGTCACTGGCGGCCGGCCGGCCCACGGCATGCAGGTACACCCGGCGATGGAACTGCTCCTCGCCCGGCGGGACGTCGCCCGGCGGGAGCTTGCGGACGTAGTAGAACGCGTCACCGCCGGGCAGCCAGGCGACCGCGGAGTACCGGGTCCGGCTGATCGGGCCGTCCACATCCGCCCCGGACGCCACGTCCAGCACCCGGAGCAGCGATTCCTCATCGCCACCGGAGGAGATCTGGTAGGCCAGCAGCCGGCCTTCCTTGTCTGGCTGCCAGGCATCCAGCGTGCTGCCGCCGGACGGGTCGAGCGCCATCGGGTCGACCAGCACCCGCTCCGGCTCGCCCGGGGCGGCGGTCAGCAGCACGCCGTGCTCCTGGCCGGCCAGGCGGCGGACGAAGAACTGCCGCTCACCGCGCCAGACCGGGGCGCTGATGTACCCGGCCGCCATCAGCTGCCCGATCCGGCTGGCCAGCGCCGCCCGGCCGGGCAGCGCGTCCAGCTGGCCGCGCGCCAGCCCGTCCTGCGCGGCCAGCCAGTCCCGGGTCTGCGGGCCGGCGGCGTCTTCCAGCCAGCGGTACGGGTCGGCGACCCGGTGGCCGAGCAGATCCTCGGTCAGACCGGGGCGCTGCGCCGGGGGATACCCGGGGGCCAGCGGGGAGGTGGGGGCCGCGGGGGAGCCGGGTGCCGTCATGATCGAACTCTAAGCGATCTGGCCAGCCGGACCGCCCGGGCCAGGCCCGGCCTAACCGCTGTTAACTCTGCCGCCACGCCAACGTTATGTCCGGCAGGCGTCGGCCCGTTAGGCTGTGCTTGGCTGGCCGCTGTGCTTCCTGGGAGCGCGGGGGCTGGCCGGGCACATTGTGCTTGCCTAC
>Ga0207665_10003438_pt1 | contig 10592 bp, 7 predicted proteins | sample LARL112metaG_FD_184351 | JGI IMG/M metagenome (GOLD analysis project Ga0207665, IMG submission 184351) | Corn, switchgrass and miscanthus rhizosphere microbial communities from Kellogg Biological Station, Michigan, USA - LAR L11-2 metaG... | ecosystem: Host-associated > Plants > Roots >...
CCGCTGCGGTCTAAACTTTGAGCGTGGTCAGCTCAAACATGCGGGGGTTTCCCCGAAGGAAATAGAAATGAAAAAATTGATGTTTGTATTAATCGCGTCGGCCTGTTGCATGGCTTTCACGATGAACGCGTCGGCTCAGCAAGCCGACCAGGCAACTAGCGATGCTGTGATTGCAATGGTAAAAGCGCAATGGGCGGCGGAAATCAAAGATCCGACAAGTGTCGGCGAACAGACGAAGGACGCGTCGGATGACTACACCGAGTTCAACGGTCAGTACGCCACGCGTCTCGATGGGAAAGCGATGAATTCACGACTGGCGGAGGCTGCAGGAAAAGCCTCTGGCAAGACGATCGCGGCGGACATGGCCAATCCCAAAGTCCAGGTATACAACGGGAATGTTGCCATCCTGACTTACAACTATGTCGGCCTTACCCAGGACAAGGACGGAAAAACGGAAGCGACTCGCGCAAAATCGACGCGCGTTTTTGTGAAAAAGGGCGACAAATGGACGTTGGTCCACGCAAACTTTGGGGCGGATCCACTGCCAAAACAATAAGACTCTGAAAATCTGAGAAAGGGGCCGCTGATGCGCGCTTTGCGCCTTTGGCGGCCTCTTATCTTGTACCGACGAGGTATCATCCAAACAACTGCGCGCTAAAGCACGAGTTGTTTTTCCAAGTTCTCCTTGATCCTGCCACACGGACGTGGCTAACCGCCGGTGGGGCATTGCCACCCTTCGTTCATCGGTTGCGCTGAGCGGACTGCATCGCAATGAGTATTCCTGCTCGTGCATAAAAAGTGCATTGCAGTAAGGTCACCGACATTGCCATGGACCCGGCTACTTTTTTAACCGAGCTGAAGCGACGCAAGGTCTACCGGGTGGCCGTGGCTTACGCGATCGTGGCGTGGCTGCTGATCCAGGCAGCCTCCATTCTCTTTCCCACTTTCGAGGCGCCTCCATGGGTGATGAAAGTGTTTGTCACCGCTGTGGTCCTCGGCTTTCCCGTCGCGCTGATATTGGCGTGGGCGTTCGATCTGACGCCGGAGGGAATCAGACGCTCGGAAGAAGTCGCGCCGAGAGAATCGAGGACGTCCAAGCCTGGGAGCAAATGGACTGCGATCATTGTCGCCGCCGCCGTGCTCGCGGCTGCATTGCTTGCGTTTCAATTTGCCCGGACACGAAGCTCGGCAACGAGGGAGGTGCCGAAGCAAACCGCCTCGACCGCGACGCTGGATAAATCGGTCGCGGTGCTGCCGTTCGAGAACCTTAGCTCGGACAAAGAGAACGCTTTCTTCGCGCAGGGTATCCAGGATGAAATCATCACCACGCTGTCGAAGATCAGCGGGCTTCGAGTTATCTCGCGAACCTCGACGGCGCATTATAACAGCGCTCCGGAAAACTTACCCGAGATCGCGCAGCAATTGCGCGTGAGCCATGTGTTGGAAGGCAGTGTGCAGAAGGTCGGGGAACGGGTGCACATCAACGTGCAACTCATCCAGGCCGGAACCGACGCACACCTGTGGGCGCAGAGTTATGACCGGCAACTGACTGACATCTTCAGTGTGGAAGCAGAAGTGGCAAAGAGCATCGCCGATTCACTCAGCGCCACCCTTTCTCCGCAGGAAAAAGCCCAGGTTGAGGCCAAGCCAACCGACAATGCCGACGCCTACGTTCTTTACCTGCGGGCGCGGGATTACCAGACGCGGCCGGACAATCTGATGCAGGATTTTCGCTCGGCGATGCGCCTTTTCGAACAGGCGGTTACGTTGGATCCCAAATTTGCTCTTGCTCACGCGCGGCTCGCCGCCACCACCAGCAATCTCTATCATTTCTACGAACCGACTGAACCGCTAAAGCAAAAAGCCCATGCTGAGGCGTTGGAGTCGCTGCGGCTTCAACCAAACCTCGGTGAAGGGCATCTCGCTCTTGGTTTGTATCACTACTACATGGAAAGCGATTACGACGCCGCGCTGCGTGAACTTGCTCTGGCGGCGCATGCGCTTCCCAATGACGGCGACGTCGGTCTCTATACCGCCGCAGTCGAGAGACGGCGGGGACATTGGACACAGGCGCTCGCGGCATACAAACACGCAGAAGAGATCGACCCGCGGAATTCCGTGATGCTCTACGATGCTTCCCAGACGTATTTCGGCCTGCGCGATTGGCACACCGCGGCCGAGCGGATGGATCGAGTCCTCGCGCTTTTTCCGGATTCTTTCAACGTAAAGATTCAGCGCGCCTATATTGACTTTTTCTGGAAAGGCAGCACGGCCCCCATCAAAGCCGCGCTCGAAACTTTGCCGCCGAACCTCGATCCTGACGGCGTGGTTACCTTCGCGCGTTGGGACATGAGCTTAATGAACCGTGATGTGGTTGCGGCGGAGAAAGCGTTGGCCGCCTGCCAGCTGGAAACGATCGCTTCGCAAACGGGGGTGCCGCTGCCGAAAAGTTATCTGCAAGCCTGCGTCGACCTGGTGCGTGGCGACGCAGGCAAGGCACGGACGGAGTTCGAGGCCGCTCGACCTGCGATTGAAAAAACAGTGGCGAACAGTCCGCAAGATGGCGTTCGCCACGCGCAGCTCGGACTGCTCTATGCCTTCCTCGGACGAAAGGAAGACGCGCTGCGGGAAGGACAACGAGCCATGGAGCTGAAACCGATCACGCACGATGTGATCGAGGGCGCAGTAGTGGAAGATTTCTATACTTTGAGCTGCGCTCGCCTCGGGGAAACGGACGAAGCGATCAGGCGAATTGAGCGCCTCCTCACCACGCCGTTCGGGGTGGATTATGCCGATGAAAGCATCACGCTTTCCGATCTGCGGCAGCGGTGGGAGTGGGATCCGTTACGGAAGGATGCGCGTTTTCAAAAAATCCTGGCGGGACCCGAACCAAAGACTTCGTACAATTAAAGATCGCCACGAACCAGAGAGGCGACTACAGATTTCATCTTCGCGTATAGCCCCGCGCTCGAAACCAGCCAGCTACTTGTTTCGGAGTGTGCGTGCCGCATGCATTCGGTGGGGAAAATTCTGTAACCATTCTCCGTTTAGTCCGGTCATCGCTCCAAAGGCTTCATCGTTATGAGAATCTCCAATTATCTCACATCCCTGAGAGTGTGGCTGGGTTTGCTCTGTCTTGGCTGTGCGCTATTCAATTCCGCCTGTGCTCAAGACGAAGATCCGGCAAACAATTCTTCACAGCATCACGGACATCGTGGCGGCGGCGGCGGCGGACGTTATGGACATGGAGAAGGACAAGGACAGGGCGGGAGATTCGATCAGCCGAACCCTAACGGTTCGCCGTCCCCGGTGCCGGGAGAGTAGCTACAAAGTTTCGGCCCGCTTTTGCGGCAACGACCTGGCTGGGACAGATCCGTTTCAGCGGGAAAAGCGGCGGACGCAAAGAGCGATGGGCAATCCGACCAGAAGCGGATGCCCAATCGGGCCGGTAATGTAAGTGGCGATGTTATACTGCGGATGACCGATTGCCGACAGCGGAATAACCACGAAGTACATGAACAGGAATACCAATTCGCCGTAGAAGAGACCGCACAGGACTCGGCGTTCGACCAACAGGCGAAGTTTTCTGCTGGCCAAGTAATAAACGGCCGAGGCTGTGAACGCGACCGTGAAGTGACAGACAAGGCCAATGGCCGCAGAGGCCCATCCCATATCGCGAGAATGCGTTCCAAAGATACCTCCAGCGATACGCTGCAGGATGCGAAACGGAGTGGATCCCATCAGGCTGAATCCGATGAACGCCTGAGTAAGATCTAACACGCCTGCCAGCAGACCGCCCCAGAAGATCGCCGCCAACGGACCCTTGGAGAAAATCTTCATGTTTTTGAGTCAGGAACGACGCCTCAACTGGCCTTCAATCGGCTCGGCGGCAAGGCGGCCACAATTATTGTTTAGAAACCCGCGATTCTTCCAACAAGAGCGTCTTCACATCGGCGACGACGAGGCGTGGGTCGAGCGTTCCCGAACTGTAGATATTTCGGATGCGACCTTCCCGATCGATTAAAAACACCCGAAGAGTGTGATAAAGCGGACCTTGCGGATCCGCCGGGTTTTGTCGCTTGTCCACCGTCTGATCGTAGGCGGCCAGAATCGTTTCTAATTCCGCGCGCGACTTCGCGGTGGCGAAGGACCATTCACAGCCTGATTTTTGATCGCGAACATTTTCTGAGTAGGTGGCAAGTCGCTGCGGCGTGTCGTACTCAGGATCAAAGCTCAGGCTAACGAGACGCATACTCTTTGCCAGTGTTTTATCGTCGACGCTGAGATCGTGGATTTGGGTTAAGACGCCGGTTGCGTAGGGACATGCTTTCGGCGCCGCGCAACGAGTATAGATGAAACTCAACAGCGTGATGCGGCCACGCGTGAGGTCACGCAGCTGTACGGATTTGTTATTCGAATCGAGAAGCGCGCCATCGGCGGCAGGTTTTATAACTGGCAAACTATAACTGCCCGCCGCGGGTGGATCGTAATCGTGGTCGTTGTCACGCGGAAGTCCGACTGCGGCGGTCACCGCGAAGGAGACTAGAAGAAATTTCAAGAATCCAATCGCCCTCACCCCAACCCTCTCCCACAGGGAGAGGTAGTTCCTTCTCCCGCGGGGAGAAGGTGAGGATGAGGGAATTATTTCTAACATCGCCCGCGCAGCGGTCGATCCACTTTGCATGAGTTAGTCGCGACTCGCGACGGTAGTGCGGTTCGCGCCAATTTTCGTCGAGCCAAAGAGCATGTGATGCGGGCGCCCAAGCTTGAGCGCGGTGAAATCGAGATCGAACGCCGGCTTTAGTTCTTTGCCGTCCCAGGCGTAACCGCGGAGAAATTGTTCGTTGTCGACGCCTTGCTTGTCCCATCGCGCCAGGAGCGAAGTGGTAAAATAAAGGCGTTTCCCGTCCCAGCTCTGCGACACCATGTTCACCTGCTTGCCAATCTGTTTCTCGTAAATTTGTTTCGGTTTCTGCGGATCCGAAACGTCAAAGACCCGGCACTTGCCGTCGCCGAAAGAATCAACAAACAATGTTTTGTCATCGGCGCTGATGCTGATGTCGACCGGAAGCACGCCGCCTTTGACGTCACTGATCGGCGCGACCTCTTTCGCCTGCCATTCGCCGCGATCGTCCGCGTAAACGAGCCAAAGCTTTGAGCCCAGCGCGGTAGCGGTGAAAGCGTAGTTGTGCTTGTCACCCCAGGCCCAGCGGATTTCAAGCGGCGCGCCCGGCACCTGAAAAACCTTTTTCGGCTGGCGTGCATGAAAATCCCACATCACCATCGTGTTCCCGAAATGCTTCATCGCCTCGGGATCAGCGGTCAATTTTCCGAAGTCCATCGTGTAATTCTTCCAGCCGGTGAAGGATGAAGTGAGCAGCGCGTTCTTCCGCGGCAATACTCGGGCGTCATAGCCGTAGCCATCCGCGAATTCCGCTCCTGAGGCACCGCGCGCATCTTCTTTCGTCGGCAGCCAATGCGTGGTGATGTAGTTGCCGTCGTTCCCGTATTCGACCAGCGCTGTCTTTCCTCCTTTGTCCTTCGCGTTGGAGAGACACGGAATCAGCACGCGTCCCGGCAATGCATATGCGCCATGCGGTCCCACGGAACCGCCGGTAGTCTCGGCGAAATTGTCGATTGTCTTGGTCAACTTCGGCTTCGCTGGATCGGTGTGGACATCGAAGATGAAAACGCGACTGCTTTCGAGGCCGGCCAGCCAAAGCTGACGGCGGTCGTCGGTGAACCCGCCGTGATGCGCCTCATTACGTCCATCGACCGAAGAGCTGCTGACGACTTTGCCATAGGAAGGCGAGCCGGGTTTTACATCGACTGTAACGAGTTTGTCAGAGCCATCGCCCATTCCTTCGACCCCGAGTGTCCAAACATAGACAAACTCTTCCTGTCCATCGATGCGGGCGAGGTACGGTGACGAGCACGTTTCATCGGCGCGCAAAACATTCGCGCTGAAGACGAGAGTGCATACGAGCGCAGCACAGAAGATTGCGGGTGAAAATCTAGCAGTGTGTAAGTGATTAAGCGGTGTTTTCATTTTAGTCGGGTTTATTGGTTGGGCAGTAGTTGCCGGCGTTGCCCTCGAGGCCAGCCGGGAAGCTGCCTCGTCTCCCAATTTGCGGCCGCTGCTCATGGGGTTGCGTTGAAACCGTGCGACAGACGATAAAGCTCGGCACGTTGTTCGACAAACTCTTTCGATTTACGCCAATCCGAGAGAATGGGTTTCAAAACAGCCCTAAGAACTGGCCATGATCAGCTCCTGGCTGATTTATCCAGATGAATCCGCACTGAAGATCAGGTGCGGCGGACGTTGAGATCTCGTCGCGCATTCCCGCTCCCGACTTCCATGCGGAATCGGGCCGAGAGCTTTTCTCGTTTTTTCGCCACGCAGCCTGTTTATCGGTTGTTCCAAAAATCGCCACGACAACGCCGCAGTGAATAGCGTAGCAATCCCGAACACGAGCAAACGCAGAGAAGGTATCGTGATCAGGAATCGCATTTGCGACGGCATCCAGCGATTGAAAACCATCGCCACCAGGATGTGGTAAATGTAAAGTCCGTAGCTGATTCGTCCGGCGAACACGAGACCGGCATTACTCAGGAACCGCGCGATGTTTCCATCGAAACCTGTCGCCGTCCGCGCAACCAAAATCACAAACGCGCCGGCCTCGAGTGGTTCTACCAAGACCGATTTCAGTTTCGTCGGGTCGCTATTTCGCAAGACCGCAGCCACAGTTAACATCGACAAACAGAGCAATGCGATCACCCACCCGCCGCGCGATGCGCGCAATCGACCGCCCCACCAGCCCAGCGCTGCGCCGGCCGCGAGCGAGTCGAGGCTGCCGAACGGCAACACCCATCGGGCAATGATCGGCGCTGAAAAAATCACGCACCCGATTCGAAACGCGATGCCGGCAAACGCGACCGCAATAATCGCGGACAGCACCCATCTGCGCGGCAACAGCAAAATGAGCAGCGGCCAAAACAAATAGAATTGCTCCTGCACGCAAATCGACCACAGATGCGAGATCGCCAATGGCCATTCATTGTTCAGGGCAATCAGCCAATCCACTGTGCCGGTGAAAACCCACGGCCAATAGTGACGGATTGCGCCGAGATTGAGCAGTAAGGCAATCCCCGCGAACACAAAATAGGCCGGGCCGATGCGAAGCAGGCGCCGCCAGTAAAATGCTGCCATTGTTTTACCGGCCGATAACCTGCCCGCGTCCATTCGATCTCGCGCGCGTCGCAGTGAGGCGGTAATAAAGTAACCGCTCAGGACCAAAAAGAGGCGGACACCGGTTGCACCGAGACGAATCCAGTCCGGCAACGGGAAATTCGGAACGTCCGCGCTGAAGTGATCGACCATGACGGTGAGGACCGCGAGCGCTCGCAGTCCGTCAAACTGCGGCTGATAACGCTCCAGCGCGCGATCGCGCGCCAAGGTCTGCTCCGACGTGAAAACACCTGTCCGAGTCGATCCGACACCAGCCCCAGCCCAGTACGCAGCCCACCCCATTAAGTATGTGACAAGCCTCGCGGCGATTCGTTACCAACTTTTTCTGAATCGCTGGCGCGGCGACGGCAGGAGCTGCCCTGGGTTAATTCCGTTAGCTTCGCACGCAGATCATCCGTCGGCGCGCGTCGACGCTGACTTAATGTCGACCACCGGCGTTCCGTCGAATGCCTCAATCGGCCCGATCTTCAAGCGTGTGGCGCGTGTCGCACCGTAGACCTCGCGCGAAGGCGAATTAATCTCACGCACCGTTACGGGATGCAGCCCGAGAGGGTTCGGTCGCGCAGGTGAGCGCGTGTAAAACACGCCAGTGAGCGGGCGGTTCGGATCGCTGCGCGGATGCCCCTTGAGCACGTCGCGCCCGGCCTCGTGCAACCACGTGATAACGATTAGTTCGTGACCGACCTCCATGCCCAACAACGCCTCGGCAAATTGCGGTTCGATCTCGAGCCACGCGTCCGGCGCACCTTCCGATCCCTGCCGCGGCGCCTCTTCCCGCCGTTTCAGTATCGAACGAATGAATCCAACCGGTTCCAGTGTGTATGAGCTCATCTTCTCTAACGTTGTTCACGCTTCCTACGACGCAACTGCGTTCTAAATGCTCCAACGCTGATCATCAGGATGGTGACGGCGCACGTTCAGTAATCCGCCCGAGAGAGAAAGTTCCGGAGCGTCGAAAGAATACCCGTTGAGCAAAATTGCCGCTTATTTCAGCTTTGGAAGAGCGGGCAGCTTTTCAGGAAAGAAGCAGCGCGGAGAAAATGTGGCACGCGAAGTAGCGATTACAGTCGGACAAAACGTGCGCGTACCAGCTGTCTTGCCTATTTACCGTTGTAAGGCAATTACGATTGATCACGTCGGTACTGAGCCAATTGCGCAGTCACACTTTCTGGTAAAGTTCGCCAGCTTTGGTGAATTCAGCAGCTTTCTCTTCTAGGCCACGCTTGATTGCGTCTTCTTCTTTCACGCCTTGTTCGTCTGCGTAACGACGAACATCTTCTGTAATGCGCATGCTACAGAAATGCGGTTCGCACATCGAACAGAAATGCGCGGTCTTCGCGCCTTCTTGGGGAAGAGTTTGACGAAGCTGATGCCCATCATCTTCGCCCGCTGCCTCGCGGGCTTGACCGTCTATGTCGCCTCACCCAGTCGGCTTCGTTCGTCATGGTTTAGAATAAATTTCTGCTCCGCTGTGCTGGAATTCTTCGGCCTTTTCGCTTAAGCCCGCTTCAATTGCGGACCTCTCGTCGATTCCCCTTTCTGCAGCATATTTCCTCACATCTTCCGTTATTTTCATGCTACAGAAATGCGGTCCGCACATTGAGCAGAAATGGGCTGATTTCGCCCCTTCCATGGGAAGAGTCTCATCATGGAAAGAACGGGCGGTTTCGGGATCGAGCGCGAGATTGAATTGATCTTCCCAGCGAAATTCGAAGCGCGCCTTACTAATAGCGTTGTCGCGGTATTGCGCGCCGGGATGTCCTTTGGCTAAATCAGCCGCGTGCGCGGCGATCTTGTAGGCGATGACGCCGTCCTTCACATCCTTCTTGTTCGGCAAACCGAGATGTTCTTTGGGCGTGACGTAACAAAGCATGGCGCAGCCATACCAGCCGATCATGGCCGCGCCGATCGCGCTGGTGATGTGATCGTAGCCGGGCGCGATGTCGGTGGTGAGCGGCCCGAGGGTGTAGAACGGCGCTTCGTCGCACCAGGATAGTTGTTTCTCCATGTTCTCTTTGATCATGTGCATCGGAATATGACCGGGGCCTTCGTTCATCACTTGCACATGCTGTTTCCAGGCGCGCTGGGTCAGCTCGCCTTGCGTGTATAACTCGGCAAACTGAGCCTCATCATTTGCGTCTGCAATACTGCCCGGCCTCAGGCCATCGCCGATGGAAAAGCTGACGTCATAGGCAGCCATGATCTCGCAGATCTCGTCCCAGTGGGTGTAGAGAAAACTTTCCTGATGATGGGCCAGGCACCATTTCGCCATGATCGACCCGCCCCGCGAGACGATCCCCGTCGCCCGACGGGCCGTCATGGGGATGTACCTTAATAGTACCCCTGCGTGGACGGTAAAGTAATCCACCCCCTGCTCCGCCTGTTCAATCAGGGTGTCGCGATAAATCTCCCAGGTCAGTTCTTCGGCGCGGCCGCCGACCTTTTCGAGCGCCTGATAAATCGGCACGGTGCCGATCGGCACCGGGGAGTTGCGGATGATCCATTCCCGGGTGGCGTGAATGTTTTTGCCGGTGCTGAGGTCCATCACGGTGTCGGCGCCCCACTTTGTCGCCCAGCGCATCTTTTCAACTTCTTCCTCAATCGACGACGCCACGGCGCTGTTGCCGATGTTGGCGTTGATCTTCACCAGGAAATTGCGGCCAATGATCATCGGCTCGCTTTCGGGATGATTGATGTTTGCTGGAACGATCGTTCGCCCTCGCGCCACTTCGCTTCTAACAAACTCTGGGGTGATTTCTTCCGGGATTGCAGCGCCAAACGAATCTCCCTGATGTTGATGCGCGAGATGATTGCGAGCGAAAGTATGATTTAAGAAGGAAGAATTATGAAGTTCGGAGTCGCTGCCATTGCCGTCCTTCTTAATTCTTAATTCATCCTTCTTACTTGCGATTCGGTGGTTTTCCCGAATCGCAATGAATTCCATCTCGGGAGTAATGATGCCACGCCGTGCGTAAGCCAATTGCGTGACGCAATTGCCGGGCTTTGCTCGCAGCAGCTTGGAAGCTGGAGCTTGGAGCTTGGAGCTTCCGTTTGAGTTCGACGTTGGATGTTCGGCGTTGGGCGTTGGGCGTTTGCTTTTCGCATGCGCAGCATGCGTCTCGGACAGATATCCGTCATCGATCGGCTGGACGACTCGTCCGGCGATTTCTTCCACATCGCCACGCTTCAGGATCCAATCGCGGCGCAAGGGCGGAAGCCCTTGTATTGGGTCAAGCGTCACGCTTGGATCGCCCCATGGACCGCTAGTGTCGTAAACGCGCACCGGCTCGTTTACCTCCATCGCGCCGGACATTGTTTTGGTTGGCGCTAACGAGATTTCGCG
>Ga0207665_10003441_pt1 | contig 10588 bp, 8 predicted proteins | sample LARL112metaG_FD_184351 | JGI IMG/M metagenome (GOLD analysis project Ga0207665, IMG submission 184351) | Corn, switchgrass and miscanthus rhizosphere microbial communities from Kellogg Biological Station, Michigan, USA - LAR L11-2 metaG... | ecosystem: Host-associated > Plants > Roots >...
ACCGGGGTGATGTCGAGCGGGCTCTGAAGCAGATTCTTCGGATAGGCGCGGAGCTCGTCGCTCGTGCTCTGGGCGTTCCCGACCACGATCTCCTTCCAGCCGATCCGGTCTCTGTAGTTGTTGTCTCGATAGGAAATGGAGGCTTGTCCGTTCAGCTTCGGCCCGGCCAGGATCAGCTCGAGCCTGGTAGTGCGCAGTCCCGCCGCGCCCCGCGGGTGCGCGAGCGCCGTTCCAAGCGGGACGAGGGCGGCGGCCTTTCCAGCCACCTCGAGCTTTGCGTTCCGCGCGATCCGGCGGGCATACGCGTGCGCATCGATGCGCCCGGCCTGGAAGGTCGGGATCTCGGCCATGTCGAGCACGTAACGGACGTAGAGGCGGTGCCCGGAGACCTCGACCCGGCTGAAGCGGTTGATCGTGAAGTTGCCGAGTGGGTGTGCGGAGGCTGCGGCGGGCGCGAGCAGCGCAGCCGCGACGACGAGGAGGACAGCGAGCCGCTTCATCGGAGCTTCCGCCTGGCGACCGGTGCCCAAAGAATCGAGAACTGCGGGTTCAGGCGAAGAGCACGGGCAAGCCAGGCTCGCTGCGATGCCCGATGACCGAGGCAGCCCTCGATCATCCCGCGGTGGAACATCTTGAGCGCATCGAGCGTGCCGAGCCTGAGGGCGCGCTTGGAGTAGCGCAGCGCCTCGCCGCAGTGGCCGGTTCGCTCGAGCGCCCAAGCCAGGACGTCGTCGCCGTCGATCGACGGCCGCTCATGCCAGGCGAGGCGGGCGAGCGCGAGAGACGCCTCAAGCCTGATCGCGTGGTCGACGTTGAAGAGCGCGGTCTCGAGGTCGGTCTTGACCCCGTTGGCGACGAGCAGGCGCTGGATCACGCTGATCAGCTCGTACTGCTTCCTCGCCAGCCCTGGACGGCCGGTCGCACCGTAGAGATCGCCGAGCGTCGACACATACTGGGGCAGAGGTATCCGGTTCACGGCCTGCTGCTCGAACTGAATCGCAGCCCGGTAGTGGCCGAGGCCGGCCTCCGCCCGCGCGAGTGCGTCGAGCGCGTAGGCGTAGTCTGGGAAGACGAAGAGGGCGTAGCGGTCCTCAACGGCGGCCGCCTTGTATCTCCCGACCGACAGGTAGATGAGGCCGAGCTGGACGTGCGTCCACGCATCGGCTTCACCCTGTCCCTGGGCGGCATCCACTGCGAGCTTCATCGCGGCGATCGCCCCGGGAATGTCGCCGAGCAGCTGCCGCGCGTGCGAGATCCGGGCATACGAGGAAAGGCCCGGCTGGATGCTCGCCATCCTGTCGAAGGTCTTGAAGGCCGCGTGGTAGCGACCGAGCTCGACGAGTGCGTCGCCGATGACGCCGTAGTTCCGAGCGGTCGTCGGCGAGATCGCGTGTGCGCGCCTCCCGAGCAGGAGTGCTTCGCCGAAGCGATGGCGCGAAAGCGCGAGCGAGCCGAGGCCGCTCGTGGCTAGGAGGTCGCCGGGGGCGAGGTTCAGCGCACGGTGCAAGGCTTCGTCCGATTTCGTGTAGTAGGTCGGGTCGCCGGTCTCGCGCGCTCGCTGCTGGTAAGCGAGCCCGAGCGAGTCGAGCGACCGGACGTCGGTCGGATTCGTCCGGACTGCTGCCTGAAGGCGCGTGACCTGGGCGGCCGTGTCGACCGGCGCGGGCGGGGAGGCTGCGGTCGACGGCGCGGCAGAGGCAGAGCTCGGCGCCGAGGACTCGTGCAGGACTCCGCCGAGCGTCAGCGCCACGGCGGTGAGGCCCGCCGCTACCGCTACGAGTATCAACCGCTGTCGTTTCACGTGCGCTCCTTCCAGCCGGGGACGAGGAGGGGCCTGCCGGCTGGGTCAGGCCCCTCTGTCCTTGGGGGGCTTATGGCACTTCGTAGCCCTGGTGCGGTGCTGCGACGTAGGGGAACGTGCCGGAGAAGGTCACGTCGTTTGAGTTGACGCCGTCGCCGAGGAGGTCGTTCGGCGTCTTGTCCGGCAGCCCGAGCGCGGTGTGCAGGAACGGGCCGTAGCCCTGGGCGAACGCACGCAGATCGATGTCGATCACGTCGTCGCCGAGGCGGCGGCCGTTCGGATAGCCGCAGAGGTCGCCGTCCGCGCCGAGCGGGCCCAAGCGATCTGGCAGGGCGGAGCTCGCCGTCCCTCCGGGACAGGCGCCGTTGCTTCCGGGCGTGATCGCCGTGTTCAACCGCAACAGGTCGGCGTCGGTCGACCCGGTGAAGTTCACTCCGGGAATCCCGGTCAGCAGGATCGTGCGGAGGTCGGAACGACCCGTGTCGTCGATCGCCTGCAGCGCGCCGCCCGCATGTCCCTGAGGCAGCGTTCCATAGAGCGCGTTCTCCAGGCGGGACACCTCGGGGGCCGTGTAGAAGGACTCGAACTGCTGGTCGTTGGCCGGATCCTGGCGGTTCCAGAAGTCCTTCTGGCCGAGCGGGATCACGACCTCGTTGATCAGCGGATTGCCGAGCCGCGAGACCTGTACCCATGGTCCGTGACCCTGGACCGTGCCGTTGTCTTGCAGGACACGCACCTTCTGCCGGCTCGCGGTCGCGTAGATCCCGATCGTCGGGCTCGAGAACGAGACGAGTTGGCTGGTCGGGACCTGGATCTCGATCGAGTGGACGTTGTCGTTCTTGAGTGCGTCTCGTCCCGGCTCGGCCGCAAGCGGGAGCAGGTGGAACGGATTGAACGGACGCAATCCGGCCAGATCGAAGATCGAGCCGAGGTCGACGAAGAACGGATCGTCACGCTGGCCGGCGAAGACCTTGATGCCGCCAGGGAGGTTCGTGACCGCGGCCGCCGCCAGGCTGTTGTAGTTCGGAGTCGAGCGCGGCCCGATGTTGTCGGGCGGAGTGGGGATGCCCGAGCCGAGGACCTGGCCCTTCCCGATTTGCTGGCCCGCCGCGTTGAAATGGACGAGCGTGACGCTGTAGGTCTGCGGCCGGTTCCAGTTCGTGTCGCCGAGCGACGAGATCGGGCCCGTGTTGTAGAGGAACGTGTTCGGGTTCCTCGTCGCCGTGTGGAACCGGAACTGGTAGGCCAGGTCATCCCGGCCGTCACCGTTGTTGTCGACCTTGATCTCGTAGAGAACGGTGTCGTCGAAGCTGTAGAAGTTCGGCCCGCTCGCCGGTTGCTCGAGCGGGATGTAGTTCGCGATCATCGTGACCGTGTTCGTCTTGTCCGGGCTGACGAACGCGTAGAGGTCCGTGTTGTCCGCCCGCGGGTCCTGGCTGATCAGCGGCGCCTCTGCGTGACTCGATGCGAACGCGCTGCTCGGCCCGCCGGCGCGGGCCAGGATCAGGAGCAGAACGAGCGCGAGGACTCCGAGAGCCGCCGCGACCAGGAACGGTTTGCGGACGGTCGTAAGTGCTGGCTGCATGAGCGTCGTTTCCTTCCTCCCCCCAGGGATCGACGTGTGTGATCGGGCGTGATTCGCCCGACCGGCGCGATCGGTTCGGCCGCCGGTGCGACCGGGAAGAGATCAGCCCGTCGCTACCGGCTAGACGTGATCGCTCTGGGGGCTGTCGATCAGGCCGTGCTCGTAGGCGTAGCGAGCGGCCTCGGTGCGGTTCTTGACGTCGAGCTTGCGATAGATGTTCGTCAGGTGGAACTTGACGGTCTGCTGGGCGACCCAGAGCTCTTTGCCGATTGCTTCGTTCGAGAGGCCGCGGGCGAGCGCCTTGAGAATCGTGGTCTCGCGGTCGGTCAGGCCTGCAGCCTTGACGGCATCCTGTTGGGCGGTCTTCTCGGGCAGGCCGACCGCGCTGAAGACAGTGCCCTCGAGTGCCTGCCGCAGTGCGGACGAGAGGTCGATCGGGTTGACGCTCTTGACGACGTAGGCTGCCGCGCCGTGGTTGAGCACCGTTTGGACCACCTCGGGATCGGTCGAGACGGAGAGGATCACGACCTTCACCTTCGGATGTTCCTTGCGGATCCGATCGAGACATGTCAGCCCGTCCATCTCAGGCATCCGCAGGTCGAGCAGGGCGAGGTCAGGCTTCGTCTGGGAGACGAGCGGAAGGACCTGGCTGCCGATGCGTGCTTCGGCGACGACCTCGAACTGGTCGTCCTCTTCCAGCGCGCGCTTGATTCCGGCGAGAATGAGCGGGTGGTCGTCTGCGATCAGAACTCGCATGGACAAAGCCTAATCGACTCTCCGGCGACGCCAACCCCCCGGTGATGCCTCGGCAAAACATTCCGAGGGTAACCCGGGTTGTCGTGGCCGGCGCCCACCTGCCCACGCGCATGGGAATCCGCCTCGTTCTCGAGCGGAACGGCTTCGAGATCTGCGCGGAGGCCTCCGACGCGGACAGCGCGGTCGCGGCCGTACTGAGGGAGCAGCCCGAGCTTTGTCTGGTCGATGCGGATCTGCCGGGCGGAGCACTGCTTGCCACCGCCCGGATCACGACCCATGCTCCGGGGACGGACACCGTCGTGCTCGCGGCGGAAGCCGATGAACAGGGTGTCGTCGACGCGCTCCACGCGGGAGCGTCCGGTTATCTGCCCCTGGAGGCGGACCCGAAGGGCCTCGTCCGCGCCCTGCGGGCAGTTCGGCGAGGGGAACCGGCGGTACCGCGCAGCCTGTTAGGGCCGCTGGTCGATCAGTTCCGTGTGCGAGAGCGCCGCCGGCGGGTCAACGTGCCAGGCGGTTTCGAAGTCGAGCTGACACGCCGGCAGTCCGAAGTGCTCGAGTTACTTCGCGAGGGGCTCACCACCGCCGAGATAGCGGCACGCCTCGGTCTCTCGCCGGTGACGGTGCGCCGCCATCTTTCGCTCGTGCTCGGGAAGCTAGGCGTCTCGGACCGCGCGGAGGCGCGGCATTTGCTCGAAGGAGAGGAAACCGCGTGAGCCCTTCCGCAGCGGCAGCTGCGAAGCAAGCTTAGGCTTCGGGCGAGCCCGGAGGCTGCCAGCGCGGCAGGCGCAGGGTGAGCGTTGTCGGCCCGCCGGGGCGGCTCTCGACGTCGAACTTGCCGCCGAGCATTCGGACCCGTTCGCCGATTCCGACGAGACCAAGCCGACCGCGCTTCGCAGCCCTGATCAGCGTCTGCTCGACCGGGAAGCCACGCCCGTCGTCGACGATCTGGAGCTCGATCGCGCTCTTGCCGCCGTAAACCGTGACGCGGGCGTTCGTCGCCTGACTGTGCTTGCGCACGTTTGCGAGCCCTTCCTGCACGATTCGGTAGAGGGCGATCCGTTGTGACGCCGTCATCGAATCGAAGTTTCCGCTGACCTCGAGGGTCACCGGCAGGTCGCCGCGCTTCTCGAAGTTCCCCACCTCGTGTCGAAGGGCTTCCACGATCGGGCGCTCGACCACACCTGCGGGCTCGAGGGAATGGGACAGCTCGCGGAGCTTGCTGTCGAGCCCGGCGATCTGCGCGCCGATGTCGTCGAAGCGGCCGAGCACGAGCTTGCGGGTCCGGCCGTGTACGTGGTCGCCGATCTGCGACTGCGCCAGGCGTACGTCCCCAGCCAGAGCGACCAGATCCTGTATCGGCCCGTCGTGGAGATCGAAGCCGAGTCGCAGCAGGCGCTTCTCTCTTGCCTCGACGAGCCCGCGCTCGTGGGCCGCGTTCCGCTCGAGCAGCATCTCCCTCTCGAGCACCGCGCCGATCCGAGCGGCGGTCTCCTGGAGGAAGACGAGCATCCGGGCACGGTTCTCGGGGCGCGCCCTCGCGACGAGAGCCGCGTACGGCTGCTGGAACCGCAGAACCGCTACGCCATGAATCGTGCCGCGGTCGCGGCCGCCGCCTTCCTCTTCGCCGTCGAGCACCCAGCGGGCGACGCTTCGCACGCGACGGGTGGGGGCCGAGTCGCCCACATGGGCGACGCAGTGGACGCGGTGCAGCTCGCCGTCCGTCCAGAGGGAGACCTCCGAGATCGGAGCCAGGGCGAAAAGGAGGCGCAGCTGGAGGTCGAGCGTGAGCTGGGGCGGGAGTGCCATCAGGCTCGGGTTCGAGATGGCTCGGAGGAAGAGCTCGAGCGAGGCTGCGTGCGGGGTTATCTCGAGGATCTCTGCCAGTGTGGCAACCATCGCCTCGATCGTCTCGTCGAGGCTGGAGCGTTCGAGAGCAACGGCAGCGAGCGCGTCCGCCGCAAAGGAGAGACCGGCGGATCGCTCTGCCTCTTCACCGCCGCCGGCTGCGTCGGCCAGAGCGCGTGCCCGCGTAGCGGCGGCTGCGAACGCCGCCGCCGTCTCAGGTCGGCCGTCGAAGCGCGCAAAGGCCGCCTCCAACTCGTCGACGAGGTTGTGGCCGAGAAGAATTGGCGGTGCGGGTACGAGCTTCGGCTTGGTGGTCGTGTTGACCAAGTCGCCCGTCCGTCCCGAGAGATCGGCTACCAGCGATCTCGACATGGTTCGTGCGTAGCCCTCCCTCTCGCCGCCGCAGACTGACTTCGAGCCACGATCCTTGCCGGAATCAGCCCCCTGCGGAGAGTCTGTTATGGCGTGACCGATCTGACAAGGGCCGAACGGGCTAGTTACCCGTTCAGTCGCTGAACAGGACCTGTGGCGGATTGAAGGTATGGGCAGACTCAGGCATTCTTGGATACGGAAGCGGCCATTTCCGAGGGGAGAACTTGTTCAAATTTCGCAAGCGAGAGTGGCGCGAACGCGGCCAGACGCTCATTCTCGTGGTGGTTGCGTTGCCGCTGTTTGTAGCCCTAATGGCGCTCGTGGTCGACGGCGGGAACATCCTCGTGCACAAGCGCAACATCCAGGTCGCCGCCGATGCGGCTGCGCTGGCAATCGCGCAGAACATCGATCTCGCCAGTAGTCCCCACACCTGTGGGACCTATAACGGCCAAACCGGCAATCCCGCCTGCAACACGCTCGCGGCCGAGTACAGCAGCAAGAACGGCGTTAACGCGAGCATCCACAAATGCAACGACGCCGACCCGACGCATCCGACCGACACGAACTGCTGGGCCTATCCCTACGTCGACACGCACAATGTCACGCACGACGACGAGGTCGAGGTCAGGCTCCAAGCGCCTGTAGCGACATTCTTCGTTGGCGCTGCCGATGCCCTGCTCAACGGCGGCGTTGGCGCCACCTTCAAGGTCTCGGCGCGCGCGGTCGCGCAAACGGATCAGGTTATCGGGGTGACCACGATTCCCGGGCAGACATTCACCGGTTCGACAACCGTGCTCCCCGGAGGCACTCACACGATCACAGACATGGTCACCCTTAACGAGGGAAGCGGCGTGGCGTTCGCAATGAGCCGCGTCTGCAACTCGATTAGCTATTCAGGAGCAGGGTCGGGAACGTGGGAGGACGCCATCGCAGCTGGATTTAACGGTTCTGCTTCGGCGCTCGGCGTGTTTGCCACCAACGGTGGCGTCGACTTCAAGGGCAACGCGCCGAAGAAGATGAAACAGCTCGCGTTCGACCAGGCGCGCTGCATGAACGCGCCTAACCACGACCCAGATAGCCCGCCGAGCGGGACGAATCAGTGCACGGCGAAGGCCTGGGGCACCCCTCCCGGGACCGGTACGGACTCGAACAACCTCTGCGTCCAAAATCTGGTCAATATCGGCTCGCAACCGATCGGCTTCCCGGTGAAACCTCCCACCCCTCCGACGCCGCTACCCGCAAATGCAACGTTCAATCCGGCGACCGATTACCCGTCTAGGTGCGCTAACCCGGGCGGCAGCATCGGCAACAACTGGGCGGCTACCCATCCGCCGGGGATCTACTGCGTGAGCGGCGCCGGCACGAACCTTCAGTTCAGCAGCAACGGGGTCAACCTGACGAGCGGCGACGGCTATACGTTCTTCGCACTCAACGGCGCGACGATCTCCACCAGCGGTAACGGCCTCGCGGTGAAGTTCTACTGGCCGACGGCGAATTGCAACGACGTCCGCCCGACGATCACGCGTTATCCCACATATGTGTGCTTCGGTCGCACGATCAGCAACTACGACCCCGAGACGCTGTTCTATTCGGACTTCCCCAGCACCGGGGGCTCCTGCGCGATCTGCTTGCAGGGGCAGAGCGGCAATCTGACGGGGGACATCTTCGCCACCAAGCCCAATGTTTTTCCGCCGACCCCGACCCTGACCCAGACCGGCGGCGTCGTCAAAGTCTCGGGTGGTGCCCTGAGCGCCGGTCAGGGCTTCATCGAGTGCTGGAACCTGCAGATCTCCGGGAACACCGGGAACTACCAGGGGACCGGCGCAGGTCTCGTCCTACCCGGCGGGACGCATACGACGACCGACGCATCGACAACGATCATCGTGCCGGGGTCGACGGGTGCCGCCACCACGGTCGGGACAACCCTCGGCACCACCCTCGATTTAAGCCAGTAACAGCGGCTTGTGCTCGACCCGCGGGTTGTCGATCAACCCGTACTCCTATACGTAGCACCGGTTCGGTCCGGTCGGCGACCTCGAGCTTCCGGCACGTACGCAAACCTCATTGCGGTCGCGGCGAGTCATGCTGCGACGGCGGCGAAGGCGCTACCCAGCTGGGACCGTCCGCTTCACTCCCAGAGAGTCTAGGACCTGTCCACAACGGCGGCCTGGTGGTTCCCGTGAGCCGGTCGCGCCTCAGTGGCCGCCGAGAAAGAAGACTAAGAGCCCCCCGAGAGCAAGGAACGGGCCGAAGGCAATCGCCTTGCGGCGTGCGGCGAGGCCCTCGCGCGCGAAGACGACCAGCCCGTACGCTCCGCCGGCGAGCAGCCCGGCAAACAGCGCAGCCCCGACCGACTTGCCCAGCGCCGCGCCGAGCAGCGCCGCCAGCTTGACGTCGCCCATACCCATTGCAGCTGGAGAGATCAGCATCGGAATGAAGAGGAAGAGCGCGGCACCGAGCATCGCGAGCACCCACTCGAGCGTGTGTTCGGGGTAGAACGCGATCTGCAAGATCAGGACGGCGGCGAGCGCGGGCAGGACGATCACGTCAGGTATCAACCTGCGGTCAAGGTCGATCGCGGCCAGGAGAACGAGCGTCGGTGCAAGGATCGCGCCCACGACTGCATGGCCGCTGAGGCCGAAGCGGACGAAGCTCCCAACAACGAGCACAGCGCTCGCACCGCCGATGACCAGCCGCTGGTTGTCTGGAAGCGAGCGAAGGTGCTCGCGCGCGGACGGCCTGTCCTGACCGGCGGCCGGCTTCTGCTCGGAGGAAGGACTCAGCTCCACGCTCGAGACCCCGTCTGGGAGAGCTTGATCTCGTCTGCGAGTGTCTCGAGGGATTGCCACTTCTCCATCACGTTCAAGCCGGTGGTTGGACGCGGGCGCTCAGCGTCGCACACGAGTAGCACCCGGACCTGCGGGTTGAGCGCTTCGATCGCGGCCACGGTCCGTGCTGCCTCGCTCAGCGAGTCACTTGCGTCCAGCACGACAACGTCCGTGCCGTGCCGTTCGACGAAGTCGACCGCGCTCGGCGGCCGCTTGGTCGACTCGACGGCGAAGTCGTCCCGCGTCAGAAGGAAGCGCGACAGGCGGAGAAAACGGTCGTCGCGTGACGCGAGCAAGACACGGATTGGCCGCTCGACCGCAGCACCGTTGCCGTCGCGCCCGAAGGATGCCGGTGCTTCTTCTGGGCTCGGCACCCTCCCGTTGCGAGGCTGCGCAGCCCAGGACACGCGGTCGCCCGCCTGGATCCGGCGGCGAGTCGCTTCTCCGGCGGCGAGCTCGACGACGTCACGCGCGCCGCGGCACGTGACAGCACGCCAGGGCTTGAGGTTCCGAACGACCTTGATCACGACCTGGTTGCCGTCGAGGAACACCACGTCGATCGAAAACAGCATGAAGATTGTGTGAACCGACCACCCTGGGCGAAGCACGATCCCGTCACCCGGGCTTAGCGAGCGTCGGCCGAGCAGCCCTCGGAGCCGCCGAAACATGCTGTCGGCGACCAGGCAGCGTTCGCACAGGACCTGACCATCGTCCTCACGACGGAGGACAAGAGCTCCCGCGGTGCCCGCCATCTCAGCCGCTTGCTCCGAAGATCTTCCCGATCGAGTAGAAGGTCGGCCCGAGGAGCACGATGAACATGGCCGGGAAGATCAGGAACACGAGCGGGAACAGGATCTTGATCGGCGCTTTTTGCGCGCGCTCCTCTGCGGCGGAGCGGCGACGCTTGCGCATCTCGATCGCAAGGTTGCGCATGATCTGGCCCGTCGAAGTGCCGAGCGCCTCGCCCTGAAGGACCGACCGCACGAAGGTCCGCATCCCCGGCGTGTCCGTGCGCTCGAGCATCCCCTTCAACGCCTCATTCGTCGCCAGGCCCATTCGCTGTTCCTGCAGGGTCAGCCGGAGCTCGACGCCGAGCGGCCCCTCCAACCGGTCTGCCGCCATCTGAAGTGAAGCAAGGAAGCTCAAACCGGCCTCGAGCGTGACGACCAGCAGGTCGATCAACTCGGGAAGCTCGTAGTCGATTGCGTCCGTCCGCTCGCGCGCCCGGCGGTCGAGCATCAACATCGGCAGGATAAAACCTACGAGCGCGAGGAAGATGACGCCGAGCACGATCAGCCCGGACGGAAAACCAGTCGAGATCGCAAGCCAGAGCCAGGCGATGGGCAGCACGCCGGCGAGGAGAATCCGGTAGCCGACGACCATCCGCGGGCTCGTCTCGTA
>Ga0207665_10003443_pt1 | contig 10586 bp, 12 predicted proteins | sample LARL112metaG_FD_184351 | JGI IMG/M metagenome (GOLD analysis project Ga0207665, IMG submission 184351) | Corn, switchgrass and miscanthus rhizosphere microbial communities from Kellogg Biological Station, Michigan, USA - LAR L11-2 metaG... | ecosystem: Host-associated > Plants > Roots >...
GCGGAGGAGCTCGAGCGCGACCGCGGCTGGAAGATCGTCGCCGACGCCGGCCGCGGCTACCGCCGCGTCGTCCCCTCTCCGCAGCCGCGCGAGATCGTCGAGCTCGAGCCGATCCGCACGCTCCTCGACGCCGGCGTCCTCGCGATCGCCTGCGGCGGCGGCGGGATCCCCGTGGTCACGCGCGACGGCCAGCTGCGCGGGATCGACGCGGTGATCGACAAGGATCGCGCCTCCGCGCTCCTCGCGGCCGCGCTCGGCGCCGAGCGGCTCGTCATCCTGACCGCGGCGGACGCCGTCTATCGCGACTTCGGCGGTGCCGGCGAGGAGGCAATCGAGGCGCTCGGCGCCACCGAGGCTGAGGCGCTCCTGCCCGACCTCGCGGCAGGCTCGATGCGACCCAAGGTCGAGGCCGCCGTCTCGTTCGTGCGCGCGACGGGCGGCAAGGCGCTCATCACCTCGCCCGCCGCGCTCGGCGAGGGCGGTGGCACGCGCATCACGCGCTGAGCGCGACTTCGAAGGCGCGCCGCGCCTCGTCGCCGAAGACGGCGAAGACGACGCGCCGAAGCGAGGACGGCTCGAAGCGGCGCGCCTCCTCCACCATCAGCCGCGCGCACTCGTCGAGCGGGAAGCCGCCAACGCCGGTCCCGAAGGCCGGCAGCGCGAGCGACGAGGCGCCGAGCTCGTCGGCGACGCGGAGACAGCTCGCGGTGGTGCGCCGGACGAGCTCGGCGTTCGTGCGCAGGTCCTGGCCCATGACCGCGCCGTGCACGACCCAGCGCGCCGGCAGCGAGCCGGCATCGGTCGCGACCGCCTCGCCGACCGGGATCGGGCCCTTCGCGACCGCCTCGCGCTCGATCTCCTCGCCCCCCGCGCGCTTGATCGCGCCCGCGACGCCCGCGCCCATCCAGAGGTGGTTGTTCGCCGCGTTCGCGATCGCGTCGACCTCGAGCCGGGTGATGTCGCCCTCGACGACCTCGAGCTGCACGCGCGAATCATGTCGAGAAACGACGAGGGCGGCGCTCCGGCCGCCCTCCTGCGAGATGACCCCGGATGGGGGCGGGCTTATTTCTCCTCGCTCGTCGAGCCCTCGATCGTGGCCTGCGAGCCGCCGCCGATCTGGATCCGGCGCGGCTTCGGCTCCTCGGGCTTCGCGACGTGGATCTCGAGCACGCCGTCCTTGTACTGGGCCTTGATCGAGCCCTCGTCGGTGCCCTGCGGCAGGCCGATCGTGCGGGTGAACGAGCCGAACCGGCGCTCGTAGCGGTAGAAGCGCTCGCCGGAGACCTCCTCCGAGCGCTCGCGCTCGCCGCTCACGGTCAGCGCGTTGTCCTCGAGCTCGACCGCGATCTTGTCCTCCGGGATACCGGGAAGGTCGAACGCGTAGACGATCTCGCTGTCGGTCTCCCACACGTCGACGGCAGGAGCCCAGGCCTGATTCGTGCGGCCGTTGCCCTCGAGCATGCCGCCCATCAGCCGGCTCATCTCGTTCTGAAGCGCCGCGAACTCGCGGAAAGGCTCGCGGAAGCGGACAAGGGTAGCCATGTGATTCACCTCCTGAGAGACGTACTTGAACCGATGGCCAGGATAAAACCTCAGTGTTGAATTGTCAAGTCATTGGGCGGATAGGATTCCGCGGCCGTGATCGCCGTCGCCGACTCGCTGAAGGGCCGCCATTTCACGCGTGTCGCCGACTGGTCGCGCGACGAGCTCGAGTCGGTTCTCGACCTCGCCGACGAGCTGAAGGAGCTCGAGCAGCGCCGCGAGGAGCACCATCTTCTCCCCGGCCGGTCGCTCGGGATGATCTTCCAGAAGCCCTCCACGCGGACGCGCGTCTCCTTCGAGGTCGGGATCGCGCAGCTCGGCGGCTTCGGCCTCTACCTCTCCGCCGGCGACCTCCAGCTCGGCCGCGGCGAGACGCTGCGCGACACCGCGACGGTGCTCTCGCGCTACCTCGACGGGCTCATGATCCGCACCTACGCGCAGGACGACGTCGAGGAGCTGGCGCGGCACGCGTCGATCCCGGTCATCAACGGCCTCACCGACGCGTCCCATCCCTGCCAGGCGCTTGCGGACGTGATGACGATCCGCGAGCGGTTCGGGCGCCTCGAAGGCGTGCGCGTGACCTACCTCGGTGACGGCAACAACGTCTGCGCCTCGCTGATGGTCGCCTGCGCGAAGCTCGGGATGCCGTTCGTCGCCGCGACGCCGCCCGGGTACCGGCCGGAGGAGCGCGTGATCGAGCTCGCGCGCAAGACGGGTGGAAGCGTCGAGCTCGCCGAGGACCCGCGCGAGGCCGCCCGCGGCGCCGACGTCCTCTACGCCGACGTCTGGACGAGCATGGGCCAGGACGAAGAGCGCGAGCGGCGGCTGCGCGACCTCGCCGGCTACGGCATCGACCCGGAGCTCGTGCGGCTCGCCGGCGACGAGGCGATCGTCCTCCACTGCCTGCCGGCGCACTACGGCGAGGAGATCACCGAGGACGTGCTGTACGGGCCGCAGTCGGCCGTCTGGGACCAGGCCGAGAACCGCCTGCACGCCCAGAAGGCGCTGCTCGCGCTCGTCATGCGGTGATCCCGCTCAAGGACAACGTCCCGACGCGGCGGTTCCCCGTCGTCACCGTCGCGATCATCGTCGCGTGCACGCTCGTCTGGATCTGGGAGATCACGGGCACGTCGGTGAACCTCGACGTCGCGCGCTGGGGCTACTACCCGTGCGGCGTCGAGGGCCCGTGCATCGGCTTCGCGACCCACCATAAGCCGCTCGTCGAGATGGTCTTCAGCTCGATGTTCATGCACGCGAGCTGGATCCACATCATCGGGAACATGCTCTTCCTCTGGATCTTCGGGAACAACGTCGAGGACGCGATGGGCCGCGTGAAGTTCCTGCTCTTCTACCTCGCGGCCGGGCTCGCGGCGACGGCGCTCCAGACGTTCGTGACCCTGCACTGGGCGGCCGCTTCCGGCGCGAGCGTGCCGAACATCGGCGCGAGCGGCGCGATCGCGGGCGTCCTCGGCGCCTACCTGGTCCTCCTGCCGCGCGCCACGGTGCTGACCGCGATCACGCTCGGGTTCTTCTTCCTCATCCGCGAGATCCCGGCGATCTGGTTCCTCGGCATCTGGTTCCTCTTCCAGCTCGTCGAGGGCGGCTTCGGGGTCCTACAGCCGCAGGGAGGGGGCGGCGTCGCGTTCTTCGCGCACGTAGGCGGCTTCGCGTTCGGCGTGCTGACGGTGAGGGTGCTGGCGAGACGGCCTCCCCTGCGGCCGCGCTACGGGTGAGCTTCGAGGAGCACGTCCGCCGCGCGCTCGACTCGCTGCCGCCGGAGATCGCCCGCGGCCTCGAGAACGTCGCCGTCGTCGTCGAGGACGAGAACCCGGACGACCCCGACCTCCTCGGCCTCTACCAGGGCGGCGACTACGGGCCGCACACGGTGACGATCTACCGCCGCCCGCTCGAGGAGACGTTTCACGACCCGGCCGAGCTGGAACGCGAGATTCGCATCACCGTCCTCCACGAGCTCGGGCACTACTTCGGGCTCGACGAGGATCGGCTGGCCGAGCTGGGGTACGAGTGAAGGAATTCGTTGTTGGAGCACATCGTTGAGTAGCAACATGAGAACGATCGACGAGATCCACGCCGACATCGAGCGTGTGAACGAGGACCGCCACGAGCTGTGGCACCTGTTGTCCGAGGCTTACGACCCGCAGGTCGTCGCCGACATCAAGGCCCTCGACGAGCGTCTCGAGACGCTGTGGGCCGAGCACCGGCAGACCCGCGCGACGCTCCGCTTCGGCAACCGCGACCGCATCGTCGCGCGCGCCCGCGCCGAGGAGCGGCTGGAGCGAACCGCCGCGTAAACGGCTTAGAAGATCCGAGGCGCTCCCGCCCACAACACTCTCTCCCCTGGGGCGGGAGCGCCCCGGTGCGACTCCGCGTCCGGCTTCACCGACGGCTTGGCGAGGGCGGTACGCTTCGACGGTACGGGGCGTTAGCTCAGCTGGGAGAGCGCCGGCTTTGCAAGCCGGAGGTCACCGGTTCGATCCCGGTACGCTCCATGGCCAAGTCGAAAATCGGTTCACAAGCCGCGTCCTCGGCGTAAATGTAGCGTCATCGCTATATTTTCGCCGTGGCTGATTTGATCTCGGTAGCCGAGGCAGCGAAACGGCTCGATGTCGTTCCGCAGCGGGTGCGCGCGATGATCGCTGATGGCCGGCTGCCAGCCCACCGTGTGGGACACCAGTATGTGCTCGATGCGGCGGCCGTGGATCGATTTTCACGCGAACAGAGAATGCGTGGCAGGCCGTTGAATTCTGCGAACGCCTGGGCACTTCTCGCCGTGCTTGCTGGTCTTCCAGAAGAGCGGGCCCTTTCTGACCGTCCCATGCGATCGAGGAAGCGCGTCAGGTCATTACTCAACGAAGGTGCGGAAGCCGTCGTCACTGCACTCCTTCGCTCTCAGCCCCGCGCTGCATTGCACCCATGGCGCGTTCTACCAAGCGATGCCGACGGTTTACTCGAAGAGCCGCGCCTCATCAAGACGGGGCTCAGCGCAAACGCGAAAGGTATCGATGTCCGGTACCAGCCTCGCCGAGACGGAGTTGACGCCTATGTCTCACGATCGGACCTACGAAGTCTCGAGCGCCAGCTCCGTCCAATCGAGAACTCTGCGGACACGAACCTATTGCTCAGGGTGCCAGAAGGGGCCGATTGGATTCTCGGCGAGCCCATCGCGCCGCTCTCCGTGATTGGGGCAGACCTACTCGCTCATGGCGACGCACGCGTCGCACGAGCAGGCCGGCACGCCGTCGAACGTCTCGTTCGATGATCCCGATTCCAGAACAGGGAGATGGCCCACACCGTCTCTGGTGCGACCTGCTTGACCTTGCGGAGGCCTTTCCGCGCCACTGGACCGTAATTGGCGCGCACATGGCCGCACTGTACGCATGGGAGGCAGGGATCGACGCCCGGCCAAGTCAGGACATCGACGTACTCGCCAACGTTCGCCTCCACACGTCCGCGTCGGAAGAGATAGCGCGGTTCCTGATGGAACGAGGGTATGAGCCGGAGATCAAGCGGATCGGGCTGGTCCATCTGTTTCGCCGCCACGACGTCGGCGAGATAGATCTCTTCGTGCCCGACGGGATCGGATCGCGGACGCCGCGTCGGACAGTTCCACCCAACCGAACAATCAGCATTCCTGGTGGGACCCAGGCGCTCGACCGTTCAGAGCCGGTGACGATCCGGACACGGGACGTCGAAGGTGAGATCCTTCGGCCCAACCTTCTTGGTGCAATCCTCGTGAAGCTTCGGGCGATAGATGTCGATGATCTCCCGGATGCCCAGCGAGCCGACGTAGCGATGCTACTCAGCCTCGCTACCGAGCCGGACAGTCTTGCTCGCGAGCTGACACGTAAGGATAGGAAGATCCTCAAGCGACACGCCTACTTCGCCGACCTCGACGACGAACGATGGGGCAGGTTCGATGCCGACAATCCCGAAACGGTTGCTCTCGTATACCGGAGGTTGCTCGGGTGAGGCAGTGCAGACGCGGATTGGCGTCACGCCACCGCTCCACCGCTCAATAGAGATCTGGCTAGCCCATCAGCTCCTTGAACGCCGGCTCGTCGCGGATCGGGTCGAAGTCGGAGTCGCCGGCGGCAAAGGGGCGGAGCCGCTCGGACCGCTCGATCGCCAGGCGCAGGTGCTCGATCGCGTCGGCCGTCCGGCCCGCCAGGCTCTCGCAGCACGCGACGTTGTACAGCGGCCCGGCGTACTCGGGATGGGCTTCGATCACCTCGCGGCCGCGGTCGGCGGCCTCTGCGTACTCGCCCGCCTGGTAGAGGCGGTTGAGCGGCGCCCAGATTTCCCAGCCGAACACTTCGTACGCCTTTCCCGGTGTGCCGCCGAGCGCGACGATCGTCGTTCCCGGCTCCTCCGCGAAGGCCGTCCGCTTGACGCCCGGGCGGGCGAAGATGAACGTTCCGGCGGGCGCGTCCGCGCGCTCGCCGTCCAGCTCGAAGGTCGCGCGGCCCTGCTGGACGAGGTAGAGCTCCTCGTTGTCGTCGGCGTCCGACTCGTCGTGCTCGTTGATGATCCGGTCGCCTGCCTCGCGGGCCGTCCACGCGTTCACGCCGAAGGACGTGATACCGAAGTGGTGCCGAACCGGCCGCCACGGACAGCGGCCGTCGCTGAGCTCGTCGATCTCGTCGAGGTGTGCGACTGCGTAACGGTTCATCGGGCCTCCTGCAGGTCGTTGTGGGCGAGGATCAGCCGCTGCGTGCCGAAGAACGTGCGCAGGCCGGGCGACGCCTCGGCCAGGCGCGCGGCGCCGTGGGCGAACGGCAGCCGGTCGAGCGGATCGGGAAGGACTGCGGAGCCGACGTTCTCGACGCGCTCGACGTGAAGACCTACGCGCTCGAGCAGGCGCGAGAGCTCGGGGAGCGACGGCGCGCGACGGGTCGAGCTCGGCAGGCGACGGCCGAACGGCGCCACGCGCTTCACGCGCCGCGCCAGCGGATGCATCACTCGCGACGACCACACTACGGTCGGCGCGGCGCTGTTTCGCACGCCGACGACAGCTCGACCGCCCGGGCGGAGCACCCGCGCGAGTTCGCGCAGCGCCGCCTCGAGGTCGCCGTACTCCAGCACGCCGACCGCGACGACCGCGTCGAACGACTCGTCCTCGAACGGCAGCTCCTCGGCGCGCGCTGCTTCGAGCCTCACGCCCGGCGCTCGCCCTCGCGCCAGCTCCAGCATGCGTGGCGCGGCGTCGACGCCCGCGACGTCCCAGCCTCGCTCCGCAAGCCGGGCGAGGAGGCGGCCGGAGCCCACGCCGACCTCCAGGAGCGAGCCCGGGCCGTCGCCGACGAGGCGCACCGCCGCTTCCAGACGGGCCCGCTGCCAGTGGCCTCGCGTCGTGCGCGCGTCGTACGACGCGTCCCACCGGGCGGCCTCGCGATCGAAGTGCGGCAGGTAGTCGGCCACGTCCTTCGTCCAGAGCTCGACGCAGTTGCCGTCCGGGTCGTCCACGTACACGGAGCGGCTGTCGCGGCGGCGGTCCTGGACGTACGGATCGAGGCCCGCATCGCGCAGCCGAGCGACGGCGGCGTCGAAGGCATCGTCCGCCACCTGGAGCGCGAAGTGCACGTGCTCGCCGCCGCGGCCGCCGGCGATGCCGACCTGCGGGCGCCACAGGCCGATGCGCGTACGATCGCCGGCCATGACCCAGATCGCCTTGCGCTCGGCCCAGCGCTCCACGACCGGAAGGCCGAGCACGCCGCTGTAGAAGCGCTCGGCTGCGCGGAGGTCGTCGACCTCGAGCACGAGCTCGCTCACCCCCGTGACCGGAATGGTCATGCCGCGAGCTCGACGCGTCGCGCGCGGTGGCGCTCGAGCGTCCGGGCCGCCACGCCGCTCCCGTGGAACCGCAGCGCGACGCCGGCCGCGAACGCGTCCGTGACGTCGGCCGGGACGACGCCGCCGTAGTGCGCTCGAAGACGCCGCCGCGCCACGCGCCGGGCCCACGACTCGGCCCGGCCTCCGACGAGCGCCTCCAGCACGCGCTGGAAACCGGAGCGGGGCGGGCTGCCGGCGACGGGCCGCTCCGCGTTCGGGAACGTCTCCTCGAGCCACGGATTCGCGCGCCAGAGCGCCGCGCCGTCGCCGGCGAGCGGCCGCGCCTGTGCGAGCTCGCGCGCCAGGTAGAGGTTCGCCGGGCCGAGGCCGAGGCGGCCCTCGCGGACGTAGTAGTTGGGACAGAAGAGCCGCCGCCCGAGGAACCTCGACAGCGAGCCGAGGAGCACGAAGACCGTTGCGAGTCGGCCCTCCGCGACGGTCACGAGCAGGTCCACGTCGTCGTGCGCGCCAGCGTCGCCCGCCGCCGCGGAGCCCGTCAGCGCGAGCCCCCGGACGAACGGGAAGTGCCGGAGGACGCGCGCCACGCGGCGGGCCTGTCGCTCGAGGCGAGCGGCGTTCCGGATCCGCTCCGGCCGCCGCGCCAGGAGCTCCTCGCGGCCGGCGAGGCAGTAGAGGCCGTCGCGCGCCGCGACGAGCGGGTCGTCGTGCAGCCGCCGCGCGAGCTCGTCGCGGCCGATCGCGACGCGCGCGTAGCGCCACGCCTCGTCGAGCGTGACCGCGCAGTCGAAGACGTCGCCGTAGAGGACGGCGTCGATGGCGTCGAGGTCGGTCACCGGCGCTCCAACGTCACCTCGAGCCGCGGCGCGCGCGGGCCGGGCGCTGGGGCATCCGGGTCGACGCGGAGGCGCCAGCGCCGCGCGATCCCGGCCAGCGTCTCGGCCATGATCGCCCGCGCGAGCGGCTCGCCGATACAGGCGTGCGCGCCCGCGCCGAAGGGCAGGTAAGCGCCGCGCGGCCGCTCCGCGGGCCCCAGCCAGCGCTCCGGGACGAACTCCGACGGGCGCTCGTAGAGCCGCGGGTCGTGGTGCGTGACGAGCGGGCTCACGACGACGTTCGTGCGGCCGTTCCCGACCGGGCACCGGTCGATGTGCCGCGCGGGCGGGAAGAGGCGCAGCGTCTCCCGGAGCACGGCGTCCAGGTAGTCGCGCCGGCCTTCGTCGAGCTCCGTCTCGAGCCGCTCTCGCGCGGCCGCGTCCCGGCCCAGGAGATACCACGCCGCCTCGAGCGCGCTCGGCGGCTCGTCGACCGCGGCGAGGAGGAACGCGACGACCTCGCCTCGCACCGTCCGTTCGGGCAGGTCGGCACGGCGCAGCCCCGAGAGCAGATCGTCGCCCGAGCCCGGAAGCGTGTCGACCGCGCTCTCGACCCGCGCCAGCGCCCGTGCGGCGCGCGTCCCCGGAACCGGCGGCGCGAGGAGCGGCACGCGGGTCATGACCTCGGCGAGCGAGGCCGCGAGCTCCGGATCGAGCTCCGCCGAAAGCAGCACCTCGCCCGCGGCGGCGAGCGAGAGCCGGTCGAGCTCGTCGCGCAGCCGCAACCGCGCGCCGTCCTGCCAGCCGCGCTGCGCCGCCTCGACACGCGCTGCGATCGAGGGCGTGAAGCGCGCGATCCGCCGCCGGTCGAGGGCCGGCTGTAGGAGCAGGCGCCGACGCCGGTGCTCCTCGCCGTCGAGCGTGTTCAGCGTGTCGCCGACGAAACGGCGCGCGCGGCGCTTCCACTTTCCCGGCTTGTACGAGTCCGCGTCGGTGACGAGGACGCGCCAGACCTCCTGCGGATCGCGCACGAGGACGAACCGCCCCGTTGGGGCCGCAAGCCGCAGCGAAGCGCCGTCCTCGCCGTGCGCGTCGACGTAGCCGACCGGGTCGCGAAAGAACGAACGCGCACTGAAGAGCGCCCGAACCATCGGAGAGGAGGCTAACGTCCAAAGGTGCTCCCACGACTCCGCAATCCGCTCGGCGGCCGGCACGACCTCGCGGTCGACCTCGGGACCGCGAACACGGTCGTGTACAAGCGCGGCGAGGGGGTCGTCGTCTTCGAGCCGTCGGTGGTCGCGATCGAAGAGGAGACCGGCACCGTGCAGGCGATCGGCGAGAGCGCGAAGCGCATGATCGGACGGACGCCGGCCTCGATCCGCGCCACCCGGCCGCTGCGGCACGGCGTGATCGCCGACTTCGAGATCACCGAGGAGATGCTCCGCTACTTCATCCGCAAGGCAGCCGATCGGCGCTCGGCGCCGCGCGTGATCGTCTGCGTCCCGAGCGGGATCACCGAGGTCGAGCGGCGTGCGGTCGAGGAGGCGACGCTCGCGGCCGGGGCGCGGCGCGCGTACCTGATCGAGGAGCCGATGGCCGGGGCGATCGGCGCGGGCCTGCCGGTCTCGGAGGCGTACGGGAACCTCATCGTCGACATCGGCGGCGGCACGAGCGAGATGGCCGTCATCGCCCTGGGCGGAATGGCCGTGTCCGAGTCGCTTCGCGTCGGCGGCTACGAGCTCGACGACGCGATCGTCCGGCACGCCCAGCAGCACCACAAGCTCCTGATCGGTCAGCAGCAGGCGGAGCGCGTGAAGCTCGACGTCGGCTCGGCGTGGCAGATGGAGGACGAGATCGACCGGACGACCGAGGTCGCCGGCCGCGACCTCACGACCGGGATGCTGCGACGGCTCACGCTGAACGCGCGCGAGATCCGGGAGGCGATCGCTCGGCCCGTGACGCAGATCGTGGACGCGCTGGTGAACATGCTCGAGCGGACGCCGCCAGAGCTTGCCGCCGACCTCGGCGACCGCGGCGTCATCCTGGTCGGCGGCGGCGCGCTGCTGCGCGGGATCGACGAGCGGATCGCGCGCGAGACGCACCTCGCCGTCTCGGTCGCCGAGTCGCCGCTCCTGTGCGTCGCACTCGGCGCCGGCCAGAGCCTCGACGAGGTCTCGGTGCTCGAGCGGGTCAGGAAGACCTCGCCTTAACGGTCGATGGCGTACCAGATCACGTCGTAGCCGTGCCAGTGCGTGGCGCCGCGGTACGTGAGGCCGAGCCGCTCCATCACGGCTCTTGAGCGGCGATTCTCAGGCGCCGTGATCGAGATCAGCCGCTCGTCGTCGAGGTGCTCGCGCCAGAGCTCCATCGAGACGCGGCCAGGGTGTCGAGGCCGCGGCCCCAGTAGCGCTGATCCAGGAT
>Ga0207665_10003445_pt1 | contig 10581 bp, 5 predicted proteins | sample LARL112metaG_FD_184351 | JGI IMG/M metagenome (GOLD analysis project Ga0207665, IMG submission 184351) | Corn, switchgrass and miscanthus rhizosphere microbial communities from Kellogg Biological Station, Michigan, USA - LAR L11-2 metaG... | ecosystem: Host-associated > Plants > Roots >...
AACTTTGTATGCAAGAACATAAGGTGCGGTGTAAATGCCCATGGAGGAGACGCCGCTCGAGCAACTCGTGGTGGAGCTTGCTACAAAGTGGACAGGGGAAGAGTCAGTGCTATTGCTGGCTGGCGAAGAAACAGACACACCGGCGAATGAACACGCTGAGAATGACAGCAAACAAAGAAGGATTCTCATTTCTTGCTCCAGCAGCACAATTCTTGGCGGCGCTGAGCAAATACTGGACGGCGGAAAGGAAAAAACCGCAGCGCATGCCAAGCAGAATTTCGGGACACTCTAGCGGGGGTTCAACTTACGTTCAACCAGCACTCGCAATAGTTAGTACATCAGGCGCCCATGATCCCGGATGAAGGGACGTAGTTCACAGGCTTCTCATGAAGCAGGAGTTCGGTCGCTTGCACGCGAGGATGAGAGTGGAACCATTCGCGGACGATTCCGTCGGCCAGGAAATTGGCGATGGAAAGCAGGCTCATGCCCTGGTGATGGGCCATCCAGCAGCGAATAATTTCGCACTCATGGCGCCATTTGTTTGACTTTGAGGCGGTGAAGTCGGCGGACTCATAGAAGCCATATGTCCCGAACCAGCCTTCATTTGCCATTCGCCGCAGATTGTCTAAGGAAGCCTTTGCCGCGCTGGTTATCGCCAGGAAGGTGGAATAGGGGGAGATAACCAGCGCGTCGACGTCCCCATGATGTAGAGCCAACTGCGGGATCCCGAAAGCGTGGTACTGGTAATTGCCGGCTTCGTCCCGGGCCGCGTACGCCGACTCGGAAATACCCCAGGGGATGCGTTTGAGAGATGTGAATTCCTGCTGGGCTAAAACTGCGCTGTGACGCGAGCGATCAAGCAGGGTGCCGGCATAGGTGTGCATCCACAATGCGGGCATTAAATACTCGAACATGGTCCCAGTCCACGAAATCAGCACCGGGCGGCCACGGTCGACGATGTGGGTACGGGCCAGCAGGAACCAGGTCTCCTGCGGAACATCGTCTTTGGCCACCGCGATAAAAGCGGCGATGCGCGCCTCGGATGCGAGCAAGTCGTAACAGGCCGAATGCACCAGGTTTCGCTCGGCTTCGAAACCGATTGACAGCAGCTTGCGGCGCGGGTTCCAGAGGAAGCGGAATTCCGTCTGCTCCGCGAATCTCTCTGCATCTGCAGCCAGCGCCTGCAACTCCTGAATAAGGCGCACGGAATCCATGCGCGCGCCCGACACCATAGAGAGCAAACGTTTGATCAAATTCTTCTGACCTTCGTCGACAGCTGGCTCTTCCAGCCAGCTCTGTAGATTCGACGCGAGCTTGTCCAAAACTTCCGGGAGTTTCTTGAGCGCGACATCGTTTGTCGGCAAATTCAAGCGTGCATCCTGCCGCAATTCAGCAAAGTCTTGCAGCATCCAGGGCATGAATCGCACGATGACCCGGCGCAAGTGATGCAGCCGCTGGCTGGCCCCCTCGCCGAACCATCTTAGATCACCTTCGTGTTTCGGTGCCGTCTCCTGTGAAATTCGCTCCAGTGATGCAGCCGGAAAACGCTGCAGTGTTTTCAGCCAGTCATTGGATCCAGCTTTTCGTTCCAGCCTGGAAAACAGGCGGCGCGGGAAGACGCGCAGGTCACTCAAGATCCTCAGGTGGTCAATGAAGCCGTCTGCCAGTTCGCTCCGGAGCAGAGGCTGCTCCAGCAGATACTCGCATCCTTGCTGAAGCGTCCACAGCGACGCTACCAGATTTCCACTATCAACTGAGGAAACGAACTTGGGTGGAAGGGGCTGAAGCGTTCTGGTGTCATACCAGTTATAGAGATGACCGCGATGCCGGGCCATACGGCGCATAGTCGCGAGGGTCTTCGCGGTGAGTTCGGCGAACTCAGGCGCTGTGAGATATCCAAATTCACAGGCTACCTGGCGGGCGTTCAGCAGGAACCCAAGATTCGTAGGCGATACTCGGGCTGCTACACGATAGGGATCTTCTTGAACATTGTCAGGTATAAGCCAGTTGTGTTCTTCGGTGCTGAACTCGGCAAAGTAGCGCCAAGTTTTGATCGCGGCCCGGCGCAGGAAAAGCTTGTCTTTGTCTGAAGCTTCATTACGCAGCGGTTGCGGCGGAAGATCGAGCCACAGCGAAACCAGCTTGCTGCATGCCCAGAGTGCAAGAATTAGGAGCGCCGAGCTGAGTGCGGGGCGGCGTCCGTAGTAAACGATGATTGCGAAAACGCAAGCAACCAGCGGCATCCAGTTCAGGTAGGTGTCAACGGGAGTGCGTTTGCCGCCCCCAACTTCGGCCTCAGCAGCGGTTTCCCATTCGAGCAATCGTTGCCGGGTGAACAGGCGCCGGACCAACGTGCGCACGACCGCGTCAAGCGAAACCAGGGTTTGGTGTGCCAGGAAAATCAAGCTGAGCAAGACGCTAAGGTTGTTGGTAAACAACGATGAAAGCGCCTCGCGGGCCACTGCCTTTTTCTGTTCTGCCACCGAACGCACCAGTGCAAACAAAAACTCAAACCACACCGGCACGAACAGAACACAAATGGTGGCGATGGTCCAATTGCGGGCGGAACCCGGCAGCACTAGCCAACCCAGGACAAATAGCAAGAACGTCGCGGGCTCAACCAGACTGCGCCGGAGATTATCGAAAATCTTCCACTGCGCGACCAGCGAGATCGGGTTCGCAACCAGGCGGCCGCTTTCATCGCGCACCCGCGAAAACAGCCAGCTCGTGATCTGCCAATCGCCGCGCAACCAGCGATGTTTACGGCGATTGTAGGCGCTGTAGTGAGACGGATAGTCTTCGATGACCTCGACATCGGTTAGCAGGCCGACTCGTGCATAAGCACCTTCGATCAGATCATGACTGAGCAGCGCGTTCTGCGGGAATCTGTGCTCGAGGACCCGGTGCACAGTGTCCACCTCGTAGATGCCTTTTCCCGCGAATATCCCCTCGCCAAAGAGATCCTGGTAAACGTCCGAAACCGCGCGGGTGTAAATGTCGAAACCGGTCTGACCTGAGTAAGTGTTTGCAAGCCGGGACCTGGACGCACTTTGCACGCTGACCCGGACGCGCGGCTGAAGAATTCCATAACCGGCGACGACGATATTCTTTTCGGGATCGACGATGGCTTGATTCAGCGGATGTGCCAGCGTCCCGATAAGACGATGCGCCGAGCCGCGCGGCAGTTCGGTGTCGGCATCGAGCGTAATCACAAATCGGACGTTCGGCATTACCGAGAGGTCCCCTGCCTTAACCGGGAAGCTGTCATAGTTCCCGCGCAGCATTTTGTTCAAGTCCATCAGTTTGCCGCGTTTGCGCTCCCAGCCCATCCAGACCTTCTCGCGTGGGTTGTAAACGCGATGGCGATGCAGCATGAGAAACGATCCCTGCTGCTGCCCGGAGTATTTTTCGTTCAGCTCCTTAATCAGGTTTGCGCACAGATCCACCAGCGGATCATCTTCATGCGAAGGCACGGGAGAATCGGCCAAATCGGTAAGCAGCACGAAGTGCAGGTTTGGATCGTGATTTCCTAAATATCTGACTTCCAGGTTTTGCACCAGTCGTCGCACCTGCTTTTCACTCAGGATGAGAGCAGGCACCGCGACCAGGGTTGTGCACTCATCGGGAATCGCTTCCGAAAGGTCGAGCTTGGGCAGGATCTCAGGACGCAGCAAAGCGGTGGTCAGGTAATTCATCAACTGCACCGCGCTTTGCGAACAGGGCAGAAGCAAGATGATCATGGAGAACAAAATCGAGCCCGGGAAAGTAAATCTGCTGGTGAGCAGCAACACGATTGTTGACATGATCCCGAAGGTGAGGACTTCAATTCCGGGAAGATAGAACTCGTCAGGGTGGCTGCGGAGGAACCTCCTGATTTCCTGAATCATGGACGGCCGGAAACCAATGCGTTCACAAAGTTGGGTGACGCCTTCCCCAGCGATGTAGTAACCGATATGAGACTCACGCGCCGCCAGTCGCGGGTCGTCACTCTTTCGCTCGTCCGCATTGCGGGCCAAAGTCAAAGCTTGGAGTGCCACTTCTATCTCAGTGAAATCCGAGCGCTCCGCCAGCTTCACCAATTTCTCGCGGTAAAGATTCCGGCTCTCGAAGTCCATTTGTGAATACGCGCCGACCGGGTCCTGGCGCAGCACCTGGTCAAAAGCAATCTGCGGCTCGAGGACCTCTTTCCAGTGCAACTGGTTGATCTCTCGCAGGCTGGATACGCAGATACCGACCGACGCAGGCTCTGACTTGTCAAGAAATTTCCTGGCACGAATCGCCACCTGTTCGAGAAGCACCAGCTCCATCGAAGGAAGCAGTGTCCACAGTTCGCGGAACTTCAGCACGGTCGTCTTTTGAAATGCTCCGACGTAGGCGATGAAGGAAGCTTCGCTGAACCTGAAATCGACGGCGTGCAGATAAGCTTCGGCTACGGCTGCTGCGCGCGGAATAGTGGCGCCGCTGGGGGTGCGGACGTGCGGCAGGCGCCGCAGCGCCTTGAACGCGTTCCTGATGTTCCAAAGTTCCGCCCAGAGCAACGCGCTGTTGTCGCGTAACCAGTGCAGGTCATCGGGGTCGGAGGGGCTACGCGGTTTCTTACTTACTTCGTCCATAGCAGGGCGGAACACTGCCGACATGGCGTTCCAGCGTGCAGAAAAGAAGTGAGAAGTGTGAACACTTGGGTTCCAGGCGAGCAGCCTGGAAACTTCTTCGGCGTTTTGCCGCAGCCGGTCAAGGTCTACGGGAGTAGTAGCCGCGCCTTCGGGTTCCCGTTCGGCAACTTCTTCGATGGTCTCGATGTGCGTATTGTCCGGCATGGGTAATTACGTCTAACGATAGCTGGCGGCTTGCAATTCGAACATTTCGGCGTAACGTCCGCCCATTTGCGTAAGCTGCTCGTGGGTTCCTTCTTCAGCGATACTCCCGTTTTCCAGGACCACAATCCGGTCAGCCATGCGCACGGTGGAAAAGCGATGCGATATAAACAGCGCCATTTTTCCTGACGTCAGTTCGGCGAAGCGCTGGAAAACCTGGTACTCGCTGCGAGCATCGAGCGCAGCGGTGGGTTCGTCGAGGACCAGCAACTGCGCGTCCCGAAGATATGCACGGGCCAGGGCCAGCTTTTGCCACTCGCCTCCCGAGAGATCGACACCGCCTTCAAAACGACGGCCCAACATCTGCTCAAATCCCGCGCTTAGCCGGGCGATCACCTCATCGGCCAGACTTTTCTTCGCGGCGGCCTGTATGGCCGGAAGATCACTCAACTCTTCAATCTTCCCGACCGCAATATTTTCCCGTGCGGTCATCTCGTAGCGCATGAAATCCTGAAAGATGACACCAATTTCGCGATAAAGCGCTTCCAGGTCATACTGGCGAAGGTCAATGCCGTCGAGCAGAATCTCTCCATGGGTTGGGTCGTACAGTCTTGTGATGAGTTTTACGATGGTAGTTTTGCCTTGACCATTTTCGCCGATCAGGGCAACGCGTTCACCGGGATCGAGATGGAAATTCAGGCGGTCCAGTATCAGGCGATCGGTCCCGGGATAAACGAACGAAACGTTACGAAACTCAAATCCTGTCTTGATGGGGCGTGGCGGGAGAAGCGCGGTCGGCTTTGATTGGATGGTCGGCTTCATCTGGAAGAACGCCAGCAGGTCGGTAAGGAACAATGCTTGATCGGCGATCCCCGAGAGCGTCGAGAGCACCTGTTGAATGTTGCTGCTTGCATTCAGAATGGCGGCGGTTAGAAAGTAAAACGTACCAATGCCCCACTGGCCTATCAGAGTGCGCCAGATCACGTACGCGTAAGCTCCGTAATAGCCTCCCGTGCTAATCACCGACAAAATCGAGCCGACGCCGAGGCGTTTTCGTGCGAGATCGACGTCCTGGTGATAAACAATGTCGGAGAGCTTGGCGAAGCGGCTTGTGAAAAATTCACTCAAGTTGAATAGCTTGAGTTCCTTCGCTGCTTCTTTCGTGGCCCCAGCTTGGCGCAAGTAATCGAGCTGCCGCTTGATCGGCGTCTGCCGGAAGTTCTTGGCATAGCCCAGGAAAGCAAAATGTGTTTCACCGATGAACGCAGGGAGAACCGCGAAAATCAAGAGGAGCATCAGCCACGGCGAGTACAGCATAACAACAGCAGACCATCCGATGGCCGTAATCAATTGCAATTCCAGCCGGCCGATGGACTGGATCATGACTAGCCGGTCGGTGGCTTGAACCCGTGCCCGCTCCAGCCGGTCATAGAAGACGGGGTCCTCATATGCGGTTAGGTCCAATTCTGAAGCATGCTTCATGACCTGAATGCTGACGTGCCGTGTGTACTTGTTGGCAAGCAGGGAGTCGGAATAGTCGATCATCCGTGTGACCAGGCTGCTCGCAATCGCTAACCCGAATTCCGCTCCTACCAGCCACCACAGCTTCAGCGGTACTGGGCCCGAGTGCTTTGTCAGTTCCACAAGGATGTCAATGATTAGCTTGGGAATGTAGCCGATACCGACTGGCAGCAACGCGGCGATTACGCGCGCACCAATGCCGAACGCGACCACACCACGGCCTGAATCCCAGACGATCTTCAGGATCGGCGGCACGTTACGCAGGGCGGATAGGCGCTCGTGCCAGCTGCTCCAGAACTTTTCGTTTTGCGACATTTGGCCGAGTCCTGACCACACCCATCACACAGGAAGCACGCGCAACGGGAACCGCTGGCTCACTTACCTTCTTCAGCAATGTCAGTAGCTGCGCGGCGGTGTACCAACCAGAGATGCCGAAAAGCGCTGCAGAGGTTTGATAAAGAAGGCGCTTACGCCATCTGGCGCGCCGAGCCACGACTGACAACGGCCATTATAACCAAGCACTCTTCGGGGCAGCTCGCGGTGCGGCTAAGGCTTTCCTCTTAATTACCAGCGTTATGCGGTTACGCGCAGATTCCTTTGACTCAGGTCGCATTCGGCTGGAACATGCGAGCAGAGGAATTTATTCCCCGGGCGGGCCCAGGCTTCGAGCAAAATTTTCACGTAATCGGGAAAAGATTTTATTTCTTCCACGATCGTGATTGTCTCTGAACAGCAACTCTGCCCATAATGGAAACCAAAGCTTTCTGATGATTTCAACCCGTCGTCAATTCCTTCGCGGGGCCTTGACCGGAGCTGCAGTTCTTCCCTTGGCGGTGAAGACGCTGGCTTCGACTTTCGCCCTGAGCCATCTTGGGCCCGAGCTCAACGATTCTGTGCTGCTCGATGAGTTGGAGCGCACGGCTTTCGAGTTCGTGTGGAACGAGGCCAACCCGCACAGCGGATTGCTGCTCGACCGCGCAAATGCCAACGGCGGAAGTTTACGGCGGAAGGCGAGCATTGCAGCAAGCGGATTCGGGTTGACTGCGCTCTGTATTGGCGCTGAGCGCGGTTACCGTCCACGCAAAGAGATCGAGGCACGGGTCGCGCAGACAATTCAATTTCTGGTCGACAAAGCTCCCGTTGAGCACGGCTTTCTCTACCACTTTGTAGACGAAACTACCGGCGAGCGGTTTGGCAGCTCAGAAATTTCACCGATCGATATGGCCATCTTGGTCTGCGGCGCCCTCACCTGCCGCGAGTACTTCGCCTCGGCAGAAATTCGGAATGCTGCAACGACTTTATATAACCGAGTGGATTGGCCCTGGGCGCTGAACGGTGGGGAAACTTTCGCGCTCGACTGGAAGCCGGAGCGCGGGTTCAGCCGGCTGCGGTGGGATGCCTATTGCGAATCCATGATGATGTACCTACTGGCGATCGGTTCGCCTACAGCGCCAATTCCCGCGAGTTGCTGGCACGCCATCCGTCGACCAAAAATGGTCTACGGAGGACACCAGTACATCTCCAGTCCGGCGCCGCTTTTTGTGCATCAGTTTTCGCACGCCTGGTTTGATTTCCGTGAAAAGCACGACGACTACGCAAATTATTTCGACAACTCAATCCTGGCCTGCCGGGCGCATCGCGAATTTTGCGAGGAGTTGAGCCGCAAGTTTCCCTGCTACTCGGGAGACATTTGGGGAATCACCGCTTCAGATTCGAGCCTGGGTTATGTAGCGTGGGGTGGGCCGCCACTGCTTGGACCGATTGATGGCAGCATTGTGCCGTCAGCGGCCGCGGGGTCGCTGCCCTTCATGTTCTCCGAGTCGTTGGGCGTTTTGCGCAAGTTGCGTGCCCAGTATGGAAAAGAGATTTGGAAGAGATACGGCTTCGTGGACGCGTTTAATCCACTCACGGGATGGTCAAGCAAAGACGTGCTTGGAATCGATATTGGCATCAGCATGGTCATGGCCGAGAATGCGCGTTCACAGTTCGTCTGGAATACCTTCATGCGCAATCCGGAGACGGGCCTCGCCATGGAGCGGGTTGGGTTTTTGCCGGATGGCTTCGAAGTGCCGATGATGGCCTAAGAGGTCCATGTGGCGCTTACCGGGCGCTGCTTTCCTTGGTGTACCTTCGTGCCCTTCGTGGTTGAGCGATTCTGATATTCGAGGCGGCTACCACGAAGGGCACGAAGGTACACCAAGGAAACCGAACGAAGCTGTCGCAAGACTTATTGCTCGACGAAGAACTGGGCCATCTTGCGGAACTTGTCGTAGCGGGATGCGACCAGGTCTTGAACCGAGAGACGCTTCAGTTCGGCGAGATTGCTCTGCAGGGCCTCATCCACCACCTTCGCTGCGCCATCGGGATCACTGTGAGCCCCTCCCGGGGGTTCCGACACGATGGCATCGATGCAGCCAAGTTCCTGCAAATCAGTGGCGGTGATGCGAAGGGCCTCTGCAGCAAGTTCTTTCTTGCTTGCATCGCGCCACATAATCGAGGCACAACCCTCAGGCGAGATGACAGAGTAAATTGCGTTTTCCATCATCAGCACACGATCGGAAACCGCGATTGCTAAAGCGCCGCCGCTGCCGCCCTCACCGGTAATGATGGTGATGATAGGAACGTGCAGCCGTGCCATCTCACGCAAGTTCAAAGCAATCGCTTCTGCCTGGCCGCGCTCTTCGGCGCCAAGACCGGGGTTTGCGCCGGTGACATCTACGAACGTGAAGATCGGGCGCGAGAATTTCTCCGCAATGTGCATCGCGCGCAATGCCTTCCGATAACCTTCCGGATTCGGCAATCCGAAATTGCGGTAGACCTTTTGCTTTGTATCGCGGCCCTTTTGCGTTCCAACCAGCAGGACCTCTTCGCCATGAAAACGTGCCATACCGCAAATCATGGCCGGGTCATCGGCAAAACGCCGGTCGCCATGGATTTCGCTGAAGTCGGTGAAGATCTTCTCTACGTAATCGAGAAAATAAGGGCGTTGAGGGTGGCGGGCCAGCTCAGTTTTGACCCAGGCTTCACGATGAGATAGTTCGTTACGCAGAGCAGTCACCCGTTGGCGCAAGTCTTCGATTTCGCGGCGCACATCTGCGCTCTGGCCGTCGAGGGACTCCAGCTTGCCCAGCTGCCGCTCAATTCTCGCCAATTCGTGTGGAGCGGCCGGATCGGCACCGTCGCCATTGCGCGCAGCTCGCCGGGTCTCGACCATCGAGAGCAGCAGTTGTGCGCTGGTGAGCACCGCGCTAATGTCGGCTGTCTTCATTGCGTGCAGTTTCACCGTATGGATGGCAACCTCACGTAACCGGGTGATCCGGAAATCAGGTCATCGGATGGTCTGAAAACCAGCAATCGCCGGTAATGATTAACCGATCCCTCGTCGTGCTGTCCCGGATGAATAACCCGCATCCGACTGGACCGTCAGATCGCCGGATGGCCCCGATCACCCGCCGATCTTATTCAATCAATCACTCTGACTGCGCCCCGGCCGCAGAGTTCTTCCAGGCGCGCCATAAAACTGCGATCTGGCAGGACATTATAGCCTTCCGCTTCCATTACCACCATGAAATCTCCACTGCGCTCCACATCAAATAGCACCTTGGCCTCTCCCTTTCGTTGCAAGAAAAGGAGATGGAGTTCGTCAACAATCTCCGGCGACGCGGTTTCAGCCAACAGCCGGATGCGAAGTGAGCGTGGAAGAGGTGCCTGGGCTTCTTCAAGTGCGGTAATGTCATTTACCGTCAGCTTTGGGTTCGCACCTTCTTCAATGCGTACTCCGCCACGGACGAGCACCGGGACTTCGGCCAAGGATTTCAACTTCTCTTGCACCTTGCGGTAGGCTTCAGGGAACACCAGCATCTCAATCGAGCCGGAAAGATCTTCAAGAGCAGCCTGCGCGTAGAACTCGCCTCTTTTCGACTTCAGCACGCGTAGGTTGGTGACGATACCTGCGGTGCAAAGGCTCTCATCTTTTCCAGTCGAGGACTTCATCGCGGCCAGGTCGGCGGTCGAAAGGGCATGCAAGTCTTGCAGCTTCTCCCGATACTTTTCCAGAGGATGCCCAGTGATGAAGAAACCAAGGATCTCTTTTTCATTCGCCAGGCGGATGTGCTCATCCCAGTCAGGGATATCAGGCAAACGGTCCTCGTCCGTGCCGCTTTCTTCCTGCTGAAAGACGCCAAACAGGCCGTGCTGGCCAGATTCGGCATCGCGGTGTGTCTTTTGCGCGTGCTCCATGGCCTTG
>Ga0207665_10003446_pt1 | contig 10578 bp, 6 predicted proteins | sample LARL112metaG_FD_184351 | JGI IMG/M metagenome (GOLD analysis project Ga0207665, IMG submission 184351) | Corn, switchgrass and miscanthus rhizosphere microbial communities from Kellogg Biological Station, Michigan, USA - LAR L11-2 metaG... | ecosystem: Host-associated > Plants > Roots >...
AGAAACGCAATGGAAATGGAATCCTTGAGAGATCTTTTTGTCGAGGAACTGAAAGACCTTTATTCGGCGGAAAATCAAATCCTGAAAGCACTACCGAAGATGATCAAGAAAGCGGCTTCAAAGGAACTGAAGAGCGGCTTTGAGCAACACCTGAAAGAGACGCAGGGCCACGTGGAGCGCCTGGAGAAAATTTTTGCCGAGCTGGACGAGAGCCCCAGAGGCAAAAAATGCAAGGGCATGGAAGGCGTGATTGCCGACGGCAAAGAATGGATGGAAGAAGACGCCGAGCCTGAAGTAATGGATGCCGGACTGATTGGCGCCGCCCAGCACGTTGAGCATTATGAGATGGCCGGTTATGGATGCGTCCGCACCTACGCCGAACTGCTGGGGCATTCAAATTTTGTCGACCTGCTGCAGAAGACTTTGGACGAGGAAAAAGCCACCGACGAAAAACTCACCCAGCTTGCCCGCAAGATCAACGTGCAGGCAGAAAAAGCGGCGTAACGCCGGCTGAGTGAAATCGAAATAAGAGGCCCTGTGTTCTGTCCCATAAGAGCACAGGGTTTTTTGCGCGGTGAGCGTTTCGCACGTGAAAATGAAAGTCGTGTCACTCGGCCTCCTTCCGGTTCATAATGAGAGCATTATGACGGCATCTTCAAAACAGGCCAGCCCGCTTCCGGTCGCGCACAGGGCTGAAAAGCCAGATCCAACCTCAGATCGGCCTAAAGACCAGGTCGCGCTGAATCAGGTCCCGCCGCTCACGGGCTACAACCTGTTTTTGAGCGATCGCACGCTGGTTGAGGCCGTGGAGCGCGAAGGCGCTGGCTGGGCGCGCGAGCAGATCACTGAGCTCGGCCGACTGCTGGGCACGGAAGAGGCGCAGCGCTGGGGCTTTGACGCCAATGAGAACAAACCGGTCTTGCACACGCATGATCGCTTTGGCAATCGCCGTGACGAGGTTGTGTTTCATCCTGCATGGCACAGTCTGATGCGGACCTCGGTTGCGAACCGTTTGCACTCGCTGCCATGGGAGAAAGATCCTCAGCGTGGCGAAGGCACACATCGCCCGGGCGCGCACGTGGCCCGCGCGGCGTTGATGATGTTGACCTCGCAGAATGAAGCAGGGCATACCTGTCCCATTTCCATGACGTTTTCCGGCGTCGCCGCGCTGCGCGCGGAACCAGAGCTGGCTGCCGCATGGGAGCCGCGCATCCTTTCTTCAACCTACGATCCTCGCTTTGTTCCGCCGGAGGAAAAATCCGGCGTGCTGCTAGGCATGGGCATGACGGAAAAGCAGGGCGGCTCCGACGTCCGTGCCAATACTACAGTCGCTGAACGCATCGGCAGTTCGCGCGAGTTTCTTATCACCGGCCACAAATGGTTCGTTTCGGCCCCCATGTGTGACGCCTTTCTGGTCCTGGCGCAGTCGCCGCAAGGCCTCTCCTGCTATTTCATGCCGCGATGGACGCCCGCCGGCCAGCGCAACAACTTCCACATCCAGCGGCTCAAGGACAAGATGGGCAACCGCTCCAACGCTTCCAGCGAAGTTGAGTTTGCGCAGGCGTGGGCGCACCTGGTGGGTGAAGAGGGAAGAGGTGTTCACACGATTATTGAAATGGTCAACCACACGCGTCTGGATTGTGCTATCGCCGGAGCAGGACTGATGCGCCAGGCGCTGGCCCAGGCTGTTCATCATGCCGGCCATCGCCATGCCTTTGGCAAGCTCTTGATTCAGCAGCCGCTCATGCGCAACGTGCTGGCCGACCTGGCCCTTGAGTCGGAAGCCGCAACGCTGCTCATGATGCGGCTGGCGCGGTCTTTTGACCGGCGTGGATCCGATGACCGCGAACGTGCTTTCTCTCGCGTGGCCACGGCCATCGCCAAGTACTGGCTGTGCAAGCGCGTTCCGGTACACGTGGGCGAAGCGCTGGAGTGTCTGGGCGGAAATGGCTACGTGGAAGAGTCCATCATGCCGCGTCTCTATCGTGAAGCGCCGCTCTATTCCATCTGGGAAGGCTCAGGCAACGTGATGTGTCTGGATGTTCTTCGCGCTCTCACCAAGGATCCGGCCACCAGGGAAGCTCTGCTGGCGGAGTTACAATCGACCGCCGGCGCTGATCGACGGCTGGACGGATTCGTAGCGGAAATTCAGCAGCTCTTGCCGGCAAAAGCCGCCGGCGGTCCTGCACACGGGCAAAGCTCCCTTGAATACTCGGCCCGCGAGCTCACGGAAAAACTTGCGCTCGCGCTCCAGGCATCGCTCGTCATGCGGCACAGCTCCCCGGCGATTGCTGAAGCGTTTATAGCTTCTCGCCTGTCGGGCCATCACGGGCAGGCTTTTGGGACTTTGCCGCCCGGAGTCGATGTAAGCGGAATTTTGGGCAGCAGTGCTGAATTGTTGCCGTAATAAAAAAGTCTTCGCGACCAGCTTTCAGTCGCGAAGACTCCACCAAGGAAAGAAAAACAGAAGGTACACAGAGGTTGCGAAACGTGCTCAGCAGGTCCACTGTGCACTTCTTTAGTTCCCTACCTGACTAGTGCATAAAACTGCTGAATCGTTTCAAAAATCCGCAATTTACTTTTAAAGTTGCTATTGCCTGGGTCTGCCATCGTCCGGCAGTCTGTACTGTAATCGTTCGATTGGTCATAACCACGGTTGCGCCATCCGGAATCTTTGATCGAACTCCGGATGGCACAGAACCTCAGAACCGGGGACCCTTTTCCTCGCGCTAACTTGCTTTTCCTCACGGGCTTGATCATCGATAAAAGAATTTTAATGTTCCGATTCCGGGAATTTCGCCGTTTTTGCCTTACACTTCATGCATAGTGCGGCCATCATTAACAGGGTAAAATCCTAGGGAGCAAGCTCGTACACAAATCAAGCTCGTACACAATTCAAGCTCGTACACAATTAAAGACCGGTCAAATTCGCTGAACGATTCCTGGCCGTTCCCGGTCCCGTATTTCATCCAGAAGAGGTGCACTGGTGAGGCGCTTCGCGCTGCTTGGTTATTTATGTGTCTGCCTTACCGTCGCCGCCTTCGGTCTGGATCCCCACAAGCCTATCTCTCAATATCTCCACAGGGTCTGGCACTCTAACGATGGCTTGCCGCAAAACAGTGCTCAGGCCATCCTGCAAACCAATGACGGTTACATCTGGATCGGGACCCAGGAGGGCCTTGTCCGGTTTAACGGTGTTGAATTCAAGGTATTCAACAAGGGCAATACTGAAGCCATTCGGCACAATGACGTCCGCGTCCTTTACCAGGACCGCGACGGCGTATTGTGGATAGGCACCTTCGGCAGCGGTCTTGTCCGCTACCAGGAAGGGCACTTCACAAATTACACGGTCAAAAGCGGCCTTTCCAACAACTCCATTACTTTTATCCTGCAGGACCGTCAGGGAAACCTTTGGGTAGGGACCGGTGACGGCCTGAATGAATTTATCGGCGGAAAGATCGTTACCTTCAACCGAACGAATGGACTCTCTGACAACAGGGTGAGAGCGATCGCCGAAGACCGCGAAGGCAACTTGGTGGTGGCAGGGCGCAACGGGCTTGACGTGATCGTCAACGGCACTCCCATGGGGGCTTATTCACCCGGAGTTCTCGGCAGGAAATCGGTACAAGCGCTTTTTGTGGATAACGCTGGAAGCCTGTGGATTGGTACGGAGAATCGTGGGCTCGATGTGTTCAATGCGGGAAAGTTGACGCACTATGGCCCTTCACAAGGACTGCCCAATGCTCCTGTGCACGGCATTTATCAGGACCGCGAGCACACCATCTGGGTGGCCACGGAGGGCAGGGGAATTTGCCGGCTGGTTTCCGGCAGGTTTGATTGTTATGGCCCGGAGAATGGACTGAGCGGCGACTATGTTGAATCAATTTTCGAGGACCGCGAAGGCAGTTTATGGGTTGGCACGGAAACCGGCGGTATTAATTTCTTCAGGGAAGGGCCGCTCACCAACTACGGTAGTGAGATGGGGCTGCAAGGTTCACCCCGGACCTTGCTTGAAGGTCCCGACGGCAGCCTATGGATCGGCACCAGCAGCGGCCTCTGGCGCATGAAAGATTACAAGGTAACCCCATACCTCACCAATAAGGGGCCGGCCAACAATTATGTCTATACCACGATGCGGGACCACCTCGGCAATATCTGGATTGGCACCGGTGACGGCGGCCTGAACAAGTTCACGGGCCACACAGTCAAGACTTACAGGAAAGCGGACGGGCTTGCCGCCGACTGGGTTCCAGCGGTGCTTGAAGATCGCGCCCACGATATCTGGGTAGGCACTTTCGCCGGCGTGAGCCGGTTGCACAAGGGCAAATTCACCAATTACGGGCCCCGTGAAGGTCTCAGCAGCAATCGCGTCTGGGCCATCCACCAGGACTACCAGGGGAATCTCTGGTTCGGCACCGATGCTGGGCTCAGCCTCTTCCGCGACGGCAAATTCATCAATTATGACTTGCAGGCATCATCTCACGATAATCCGGGGACCGGCGCCGTCACCGTGATTTATGAGGACGCCGATCACATCCTTTGGGTTGGCACATATGGCGGAGGCGTGAAGCGCTTCCTGAACGGCAGCTTTGCCGGCATTACCATGCTTCAAGGTCTGTTTGACGATACCATCTGGAGCATTCGGGAAGATGACCTGGGCAATTTCTGGATGAGCTCCAACCATGGCATCTTTCGGGCCAAGAGAAGCGAGTTGATGGCCGTGGCTGACGGCGCCTTGCCGAAGGTCGAGTCGCAATCTTTTGGCGTTGTTGACGGCATGAAAAGTTCTGAATGCAATGGCGGTCAATATTCCAGCTTGAAAACAAAAGATGGAAAATTGTTGTTTGCCTGTCTGAAGAGCGTGGTTGTTGTGGATCCGGAGCATTTGCCGCACAACCCCCTGGAGCCCCCGGTAGTCATTGAATCGGTCACGGTCAATCAGAAGAACGTGGCCCCAGGCGCCAGCGTGTTGGCGGGCGCCGGGGAACTGGATTTTCATTACGCCGCTCTCAGCTACCTTGCTCCCGGCGCCTTCAAGTGCAAGCTGGAAGGCGAAGGCTTTGAAGATGACTGGTCTCCTCCCTCCACGCCGGGGCTGGCGCACTATACCAACATACCTCCGGGGCAATATACCTTTCGTGTAAAGGCGGCCAATAACGACGGCGTATGGAATGAAACCGGGGCGTCATTCTCTTTTTACCTGGAGCCGTATTTCTATCAGACCCGGTGGTTTAAGACGTTGTGTGCTCTGGTGCTGGTGCTCTCGCCGGTCGGGATTTATCTCTTTCGTGTCCGCCAGGCCCGCGCGCGGGAGAGGGAGTTAGTGGTCCGCGAATTGCAGGTTGCCAAGGAGTTGGCGGAAGCGGCCACGCGCTCCAAGAGTGAGTTCCTGGCCAACATGAGCCATGAGATCAGGACCCCCTTGAACGGCGTTACGGGAATGCTCGAGCTGATCGACCATAGCGCGCTCACGATCGAGCAGAAGCAAATGGTGGCCATGGCCCAGGATTCGGCCAACACGCTCATGGTCGTGATCAATGACGTGCTGGATTTCTCCAAGATCGAGGCGGGGAAACTGGCGTTTGATGTCCGCGAGTTCTCTCTTGCTGACACGGTGGCACAGGCCGCGCGCACCATGGCCCTGCGCGCTCACCAGAAAGGGATTGAGCTGGCGTACCAGGTTGATCCCGCTCTTCCGCGCTTCCTGATGGGAGACGCCCACCGCATCAAGCAGGTCCTCACCAATCTGCTGGGCAACGCCGTTAAATTCACGGAAAAAGGCGAAGTGGTATTACGCGTTACCGAAGAAAGCCGTACCCAGAAGGAAGTTCACCTGCGCTTTTCCGTTTCTGACACCGGCATCGGTATTGCCGCGGAGAAGCAGCGTCTCATTTTTGAGGCCTTCTCTCAGGGTGACGCCTCCACCACCCGCAAGTATGGCGGTACCGGTCTCGGTCTGGCGATCTCGTCACGCATTGTTGAACTGATGGGAGGGAAGATCTGGGTGGTCAGCAAGTTGGGTGAAGGAGCCACGTTCCACTTGACCGCAAAGCTCCCAATTGCGCCTAGACCGGCCGGCCCCGAGCTGGCGGCCCAGCCTGACCTTGTGGGAATTCGCGTGCTGGTGGTGGATGATAATGCCAGCAGCCGGGCCATTCTGGAAGAGGCCATAAAGACCTGGGGACTTGTGGTTCACACCGCCGGCTCAGGTTCTGAGGCACTGCGCCTGCTTCAGCAAGCCGGGATGGAAGAAAATCCGTATCACTTGCTGCTTGCGGATGGCTGCATGCCCGGTATGGATGGTCTGTCCCTGGCTATGGAAACGCGGCAGTCTCTGGCCGTGCCCGTGGCAACGGTGATGATGCTTACCGCCGATGACTACTATGCATCGGTCCGCCGCTGCCGTGAGATGGGAATCACCGCGTACCTGCTTAAACCAGTTACGCTCTCTGAACTGCTCACCGCAATCCGGCAGGCCCTTTCGCCGGTTGCAGAAGAAGTGCAGCCGTCGAAGGACGAGAAATTGTCCTCCAGGCAACTCCGCATCCTGCTGGCTGAAGACAACCCTGTCAATCAGCGCGTTGCCGTGCGCGTGCTGGAAAAGATGGGTCACCTTGTCGCGCTGGCGCAAACGGGCAAAGACGCCCTGGAAGCTCTGCGGACGGGAAAATTTGATCTGGTCCTGATGGACCTGCAAATGCCGGAGATGGATGGGTTTGCCGCCACGCGCGAAATCAGAAAAGCCGAACAGGGCGGGCAGGACCATTTACCGGTCATCGCCATGACGGCCCACGCCATGAAAGGCGATCGCGAAGAATGTCTGGCGGCAGGCATGGACGCTTACCTGGCTAAGCCGATTAAGAGCGAAGAATTGCGTCATGTGATCAAGCGCGTGATGATGATGGCGCGAAAAGAACCTGTCAGCATTCCGCGCTAGACGCCGAAACTTCCTGGCGCAAAACTTGCGGCGCAATCACTCCAGATCTCCCGCCTCGATGGTTATATTTTCGCGGACGATCAATCTGTGTCCCGCCATCTCTTTCACGGTTGGAAGCACGCGATCAATGTGGTCCGCTGTGTCCACAAACGTGAGGACCAGCGGCAGCTTGCCGCCTGCATCCACCAGCGTTGCCGTCTTCACCCGGCCGCGCCCCGTGAAGCCGGCGACGGCATGCAGCACCGTGGCGCCCGCGATCTGCTGCTCGCGCAAATACTTCAGCAACTCCAGGTGAAGCGGCTTGCGATGCCACTCGTCGGCTTCATTCAGATAAATGGAAACCTGTACGGCAATGCGTGGCTCAGTCATGACAGAACGGTTGAGCGTGCCTTCCTCAAAAATTTTACGCTTCCCTTAGATCGCCCGGGCAATCATCGCTCCCGCCAGGACCGCTCCCAGGCAAAGCACGTTATTGGCAAGGATATTGGATGCGAACAGCGTCCAGTGGCCCTGCTCAAAATATGACATGGTCTCAAACGCGTAACTGGAAAACGTGGTGTACGAGCCGCAGAACCCGATTGCCACCAGCAGGCGCCATTTTGGATCGGCCAATACCCGTTCCGTAGTCCATACCAGGAAAAAGCCCAGCACCAGGCTGCCCGTAACATTGATGAGCAGCGTCCCCAGCGGGAACGCCGCGTCGCTGAACCGGGTGATGATCCGGCTGAGAAAATAGCGCAAGTTGGCGCCCGCGATACCGCCTGCCGAGATCCAGAGATAGGCTTTCCAATCAATCAGAGATTGCATGCTGATGGCTCCAGAATAGAAAGATTCTTGGTAGGAGTCATCAGCCGTCAGCGGGCGGTTAAAGGCGAACTCCATCGCCTTTGCCTATTAAAGCATGGAATTGCTTTCCTCGCACATGTGAAATCGCTCCGGCATGCCACATAAGCCACAGAAAAAGAAAGAGATAGACGTTTTCCACAGATGCACTGTCAAGAGTGCATGTGGCGGCAAGCTAGTCAATCTAATATAGTAGCCACTCAAATTTCGCGCTTTTTCCTGACCCTCATCATGACTCTTTTGGAAAAACGTATGCGAGGTCTCAACAAGGACCTCTCGGGCGCCATCTCGAAAGTCACCGGCAAGCCGGCGCCTAAAATCGTTCACCGCCTTCGCACGACGATTCGCCGAATCGAGAGTCTGGTCAGCTACTCGCATCCCGACTTGAAGAAGAAACTGGAACGCAGTCTGGAAAAAATGGCAGACCTGCGGAAGCGTGCCGGCAAGGTGCGCGATCTGGATGTGCAAATGGGTCTGCTGAAAATGCTGGGGAATGGTTCTACCGCCCGGGACCGTAAGACCCTGGCAGCGGTCCTGGAAAAGAAAAGAGAGCGACAGGTAAAGCGTCTGGAATCGGCCATCAATAAAATTCAGGAATCAAAGTTCTTCAGCCGGATGGAGCGGATTGCAGTACACGCCGGCGTGGTAAAAGATGGCAAGGACCGGCCTCTGGCGCCGCTGGAAGAAGCCATTGCGCAACTGGCTGTGATGGCCAGTGACTTTGCCCGCCACGCATTGAAGCCCGGCCGCCTGCATGAGGCCCGCGTCACGCTCAAACGAATCCGCTACCTGGCTGAACTCGCGGAAGAATCCCCCGCGCAGAAGGACTTTATTCGCGAATTAAAATTGGTGCAGGATGCCGTCGGCGAATGGCATGACTGGCTGGAACTGGCCGGCACGGCGGAAAAGCGGTTTGCTGATCGCGTGAACTGCGCCCTGCTGCGGGAAGTCCGGGCCCTTCTCAGCGCGCGGCATTCTGCCGCTACTTCGGCCATCCAAAACCTGTTTACTCTGGCTCTGGCGCCCGGCAGAAAGCCGCCTGGCTCCGCCCAGTCCTTCCAGACCTCCACTCGGTCCGCCTGATAAAGAATGCCTGTCTTTGCCGCGGTCGATATCGGCTCCAACTCAGTGCGGCTCAGCATCGCCGAACTTCGACGCGGCCGTCTCGTCCCCCTGCACCAGGACCGTGAAGTCACGCGCCTGGGTGAAGGCGTCTTTCGCGACGGCAATCTTGAACCCCAGGCAATGGCGCAGACCCTCAAAGTCCTGCGCCGCTTTCATCGCGCCGTGCAGAGCTATGCCGTGGAGCGGACGCGCGTGATTGGCACCAGCGCTTTGCGTGACAGCAACAGCGCGCGGCTCTTTGAGGAATGGGTAAAGACCGTTACCGGCTGGACCCTGGAAGTGATCAGCGGACTTGAGGAAGGCCGCCTCATTCATCTCGGCGTGATTTCCAGTTTGCGCACTCCGCCCGCCAAAATGTTGCTGATCGATCTGGGCGGTGGAAGTTGCGAACTAACGTTATCGGAAAAAGGACACATCAAGGAGATTGTCACGCTGCCTCTGGGCGCCGTGCGCCTGACGCAGGAGTTCATCCACCATGATCCGCCCAGCAAGCCCGAATTGAAGCGGTTACACGACTTCATTGTCCAGGAAGCGGCCAACGTTTCCCGCAAGATTACTCGCGCTACGGTCCACTCGGTAATTGCCACTTCCGGAACGGCCGCGGCGCTGGCCGGCGCCGCACAATCACTGCGTCTTACCAGGAGCGGCGGCGTTTCTCAAGGGGTCGCGGAAAAGCTGGCGCGGCGGCTGACAAAGATGACGGCCCGGCAGCGAGCGTCCATCAAGGGCATCAATCCCAAACGCGCCCAGATCATCGTCGCCGGCGCAGCGGTGTACGCGCATCTGCTCGACGCCTGCAAGCTCAAAGGCTTTCGCTACTCTCCGCTGGGACTGCGTGATGGCATTCTGGCCCAGATGGCCGCCGAATATGACCGCCACACGCGTTCTCACCGCCAACTTGAGGCCGACCGGCAGGACGTGCTCTTGAACACGGCCCGGCGTTACGGCGTGGACCAGGAAAATGCCGAACAGGTGCGCCAGCTTGCGCTCAGCGTGTTTGACCAGACGAGGCGTATCCATGGCTTGAGCAAGGATTGCCGCGAGTGGATTGCCGCCGCCGCCATGTTGTACGAAGTGGGAATATACATTAATCCTGTTGGCCTTCACCGCCATGCCTATTACGTGATCTCTCGCTCTGAACTGTATGGCTTTACGCCGCTGCAGCGGAAGATCATTGCCACCGTCGCCCGCTTCCAGGGCAATTCCAAGCCGCAATTGCGCGATCGCCTGATCAAGATCCTGCCGGCGCAGGTCCGTTCAGACGTGATCAAGTCCACCGCCATCCTGCGCGTGGCGCGCGCTCTGAACCAGGGCCGGACTTCCGCCGTGGAATCGGTACGCGTGGCTGCGCGCGCAGGAGACGTGACGCTCGCGGTAAAGCCGCGGCGCGGCGGGGCCGATCTTGAATTGTGGGCCGCGGAAAAAGAGCGGGCTTACTTCCGTGAAGTTTTTGGCCGCGAGCTGGACTTCAAACTGGTCTGAAGGGTACGGGCGATTTTGGGGGTCACCAGCCAATCCAAAGTGCCCGTTCGTCCGTTCATTTCCACCCTGGCGACGGCGCCTTTCTTAAAGTCGACTTGCGTGGACCCGCCGGCGCCGGAAACTGATTTGCTTAGAAACTCTGTCAGGCTGGGATTGTGTCCCACCACCATAACGGCGTCATATTTTCTGTA
>Ga0207665_10003447_pt1 | contig 10577 bp, 9 predicted proteins | sample LARL112metaG_FD_184351 | JGI IMG/M metagenome (GOLD analysis project Ga0207665, IMG submission 184351) | Corn, switchgrass and miscanthus rhizosphere microbial communities from Kellogg Biological Station, Michigan, USA - LAR L11-2 metaG... | ecosystem: Host-associated > Plants > Roots >...
TCTTGCCCAGGTGCCATTCGACCGTGCGCGCGGACAGGAACAGCTGGGCGCCGATCTCCGGGCTGGTGCGGCCGTCGCGGGCCAGCCGGGCGATCTGCTCCTCCTGCGGCGTGAGCGGGTCGCGCGTCTCGGCGCGGCGCCTTCGCACCTTCTCGCCGGTGGCGATCAGCTCACGATGGGCGCGCTCGGCGAACGCCTGCATGCCGATCGCATCCAGCATGTCGTGCGCGGTGCGCAGCTGCCCGCGCGCGTCCACGCGGCGGCCCTGGCGGCGAAGCCACTCCCCGTACAGCAGGTGCGCGCGGGCCAGCTCCGCACGCAGCCGGGTGCGGGCCAGCCGGTCGATCGCCTCGCAGTACAGCTCGCCGGCGGCCGCCCCGCCGCTCAGCAGCGCCCGGCAGCGGGCCTCGAGGCCCAGCCCGAAGTCGGTCCCGCCGGCCTGGGTCGTCTCCGCCAGCCGCTCCAGCGCGCCGGCCGCTACCTCGGTGTTCCCGGTGCGGGCGGCCGCCTCGACCAGCTCGGGCAGCGCCCACATGGAGACATGGAGCGTGAATGTGTCCTCGCTGGCGTGCCGGGCCGCCGCCCGGGCCTCTTCGTAGCGGCCGAGGCCGTTGGCCAGGATGGCGGCCACCCAGTGCGCGTAGGCCACGGCCATTCCCTGTCCCCCGGCCGCGGCCCGGGCCATGGTGGCCTCGATGAGCGGGACGGCTTCGGCCCGGTCGCCCCGCAGGGACGCGAGCATCATCGCGGCGAGGGGGGCGGCACGGCTTCCGGTCGCCTCGCAGACAGCGTCAGCCTGCGCGATCAGCGAAGCGGCCGCGGCGAAGTCACCGCTCCACACCTCGGCCGTGCCCAGCGCGCCCAGCATGATCGGCAGCTGGTCCAGCGCCCCGGCGTCATGAGCGAGCCGGACCTGCCGCGAGAGCATCGCGTGCCAGGCGTCATCGTCCCACAAGGCGCTGGCGGCTGCCTGGGCGAACCAGCCCCACCGCAGTCCTTCTGCCGCGGCGATGCCTGGGTCGGTGAAGGCGCTCACCACGTGCCGCAACGCCGGTGCGGCGGCGGCCGGGCCGTCGGTGACCAGCAGGGCCAGGCCGTCCAGGATCAGGTCGGGCGGGCGCGGAGGGCCCGCCGGCGCGGGCAGGGCCCTGGCGGCGCGGGAGACCTCCAGCAGATCGCCTGCGCCGGCCAGGCGCCCGGCGGATGTCGCCGCCATCCACGCGGACAGGTAGGTCTCCCGGGCCAGTCCAAGGTCGAGCTGCTCGAGCCGCTTGGCCGCCTTGAGCAGCAGCGGGGGAGCGTCGCTGCCCAAGCCCGCGACGAATGTGGCCTGCCCGTGCAGCAGGTCCGCCCGGCCGGCCTGGAGCTCATCCAGCGGCCCGGCCTCCGCCATGTCGAGCAGCTCGCGAGCCTTGCTGCATGCCCCTGCCTGCAGGCTGGCCTGCGCCGCCGCCAGCGCGCGTTCCGCGCGCCGTGCCGGATCGGCCGTCAGCACGACCGCGCGCTCCAGGAACGCCGCGGCCGCCGCCAGCCCGCCGCGGGCCTGGGCCCGGTCGGCCGAACTTTCCAGCTCCGCCGCGACCTCCTCATCCGGCGCGGCAGCGGCCCTGGCCCGGTGCCAGGCCCGGCGATCCGGATCGATCCGCGGATCGGTCACCTCCGCCAGCGCCAGGTGCACCTCATGCCGGTCCTGAAGCGACGACGACCGGTAAGCCGCCGAGCGCAGCAGGGGATGCCGGAACCACGCGTGGGTGCGGAACTCCAGCAGGCCCGCCTCCACCGCCGGCCCTGCCGCCGGGGGCGGGACGCCCAGCCGCCCGGCGGCCCGCCGGACCAGCACCGGATCGCCGGACGGATCGGCCGCCGCCACCAGCAGGAGCCGCCGGGTCGGGTCCGGCAGGGCGTCCAGCTGCCGCCGGAAGCTGTCCTCGGTGCGGCTGGGCAGCGGCGTCGCGAACGGCAGCCCGAACCCCCCGGCCAGCTGGATCGGCGTCAGCCCGCGCGGCAGCTCCAGCAGTGCCAGCGGATTTCCCCCCGTCTCGGACACGATCAGGTCGCGGACCCGCGCATCCAGCGGCCCGGCCAGCGCCGACTCCAGCAGCGCCCGCGCGTCGGTATCCGGCAGCCCCGCCACCGTCAGCTCCCGCAGCCCGGTCAGTTCCTCACCGGGAACCCGGGCCGCGAACAGCAGGCCGACCGGATCGGCGGCCAGCCGCCGGGCCACGAACCCCAGGGCCTGCGTCGAGGCGTGGTCCAGCCACTGCACGTCATCGATCACGCACACCAGCGGCCGTTCCGCGGCCACCTCGGACACCAGGCTGAGCACGGCCAGCCCGACCAGGAAGTGGTCCGGCGGCGGGCCCTCGGCCAGCCCGAACGCGGTCCGCAGCGCCTCCCGCTGCGGCACCGGCAGGCACTCTGCGCGGCTCAGCATCGGTGCGCACAGCTGATACAGCCCCGCGAACGTGAGCTCCATCTCCGACCGCACCCCGGTGACCCGCGCGAGCCGGCCCCCCCGCGCCCTTCCGGCCACGTACTCCAGCAGCGCGGTCTTGCCCACCCCAGCCTCGCCGCGCATCACCAGCACTGTGCTGCGCCCCCTGCGCACCTGTTCCAGCAGCTCGTCCAGCACTGCGCACTCGCGGCGCCTGCCGTACAACGACGGCAACTTCCCAGATCCGGACGAGTTCGCCGACCCTGGCATGTCAGGTCACCCGGAGCGGCGTGCTCGGGACACACATCGATCCGTAGCTGCCTAGGCCAGGCCCACCGTCACCATTCGATATGCCAACCCCCAGGCCCCCTGCCTCGGTATCGCCACACGCCGACGCGTGCGGGGGGAGGGGGCGCTGATCATGGGAATCGCTGGCGGCGGGCTTGCCTGGAGACTCGACGGCAACAATCTCCTCGGGTTGCTCCAGTAGCTCGGAATGCTGCCCGAAGAGTGCGACAGAACGCCTGGCTGTTACTAGACGCCCGGCTGTTATTAGCTTGCCATTCGCACGACGCGTACGCCTGAAGCCGTCGTCGATATTTGCGGGCATCGCGGCTGCACCTGACCCTTTGTCGCTCGTATACCTGGGGATCAGCTCGACGCGATTAACGATACGCGGATACGTGACCGCGATCTATTGCACGATGGTGTTGGCCGATACTTTGGTATCAGGGGTGCGCGACCAGCGGCAGGTCGAGTGCTGCGGCGACTCTCACCAGTTCGGCGAGAGAATCGACTCGCATCTTCCGCATAACCCGGCCCCGGTGGGCCTTCACCGTGATCTCACTGATACCGAGCTTGGCTGCGATCTGTTTGTTCAACAGGCCGGAGACGACCAATGCCATGGTCTGTCGTTCGCGCGGCGTGAGTGACGCGTGGCAATCTCGAAGGGCACGCAATTCGGCCTCGTGAGCAAATGCAGCGCGGCTGCGCTCGATGGCTTGACTGATGGCATTCAGCAACACGTCATCGCCGAATGGCTTGGTCAGGAACTCCACTGCCCCAGCCTTCATCGCCTGCACCGTGGTCGGCACGTCGCCATAACCGGTGATGAAGATGATCGGCATGTCCGCCCGATCGATGATGCGCTTCTGGAGATCGAGACCACTGAGGTTGGGAAGCGTCACATCGAGAACCAGACAAGCCGGACCGGCGGTGCGCGAGCGGTCGAGGAACTCCTCCGCCGACTCGAACGTCTCGGGCTGCCAGCCGGCAGAGAGAATCAGCAACTCCAGCGATTCCCGCACCGAGACATCGTCGTCGACAACGAACACAACAGGGGTGTCGTGCGAGATCACTGGCGCTCTTGATTCGCTCCGCGCTTCGCCCGGTGAACTCATGTCGCCGTCACCGGCCCAGAATGCGGCCGACGAAGCGCGGTCCTGACCGCATCAAGCAGGGCTGCCTCGCTGAACGGCTTGACTAGGCACTCTACGGCCCCGCGCGCGAGCAGACGCGGACGGACGGACTCGGTGTCCCCGAGGCCGGTGATGAACACAATTGGAATCTTCTGGCGGTGCCGGGTCAGTTCCTGCTGAAGGTCGGGGCCCGACATCCCGGGCATCGCGATGTCGAGGAGGAGACAGCCGGTCTCGCTGACCACGTCCGACGCGAGGAACGCCTCGGCGGACGGAAACGCCTCGGCGGCAAAACCGAACTGACGCAACAAGTCTGGCAGCGACTCGCGCACGGACTCGTCGTCGTCGACGATCGACACCAGTGAACGATTGCCCGTCATGAGTGCCTCATCGCAGTGCCGCGTCTGGAACGCTCGCCGGACCGCTGGGAATGGAGAATGAGAAGGTGGCACCGGGACCGTCGTTTCCCTCTGCCCACAGACGCCCGTGATGTCTCTCGATGATGGAGCGACTGATGGACAGCCCGATACCCATGCCGTCGGGTTTCGTTGTGTAGAAGGCGTCGAGCAGCTTGTCCACGTTCTGGGGCGCGACGCCCACGCCGGCATCCCGCACACTCACGCGCACACGATCGACGTCCTCGCGTTCGGTTCTGACCAGCAACTGCCGCGGGCGTTCGTCCACGTCAACCATGGCGTCGGAGGCGTTGCGGAGCAGGTTCAGGATCACCTGTTGCAACTGGACCCGGTCACCGGTGATGGCCGGGAGATCCTTGGCGAGCTCGGACTGAAGGACCACCCGGTTTCTTTGGAGGTCACTCAACGTCAGCGCTATGACCTCGCGCGTGACCTCGTTGAGGTCCAGCGACTCGAGCCTGTACTCGTCCCTGCTGAACAGGGCACGCAGCCGTGTGACTACATCGGAGGCTCGCATGCCATCGCGAATGGTCCGCCTCGCGGTTTCCCGGGCGCCCTCGAGGTTCGGAGGATTGGCATCCAACATCCGAAGACAGGTGCCGGCGTTGGTGATGATACCCGAGAGGGGCTGGTTGACCTCGTGGGCGATCGACGCCGTAAGCACTCCGAGGCTCGTGACCCTGGCGACGTTCGTAAGTTTCGATCTAGCCGTCGCCAGAGCTTCTTCCGACATTCGCCGCCCGGTGACATCCTGAACGGCTGCGATGTACTCCAGTTGACCATCCTGGTCTCGGGTCGCATGAGCGACTGCATGCAGATACGTGATCGAGCGGTCTGGCATCAGCAAGCGATACTGCCATTCGAGATCGTTCGTGCCCTCTCGTGCCTGTTCGAACATGCTCTCTAGCAAGGTGAGGTCTTCCGGATGGACACGAGCGCGGATCGCGTCGAGTGTCACGGGCACGCCGATCTCAACCTCGTAGATGCGATACAACTGCTCCGACCAGGTGATTTCGTCGGTCGCCACTTTCCAGGAAAAGCTTCCGGTCGAGCTGAGGCGTTGGCCCTCTGCGAGGAACGCCTCGCTGCGCCGTAGCTCCTCCTCGGAACGCAGATCCTTGGCCGCTTCAGCTTGTTTGCGTGCCGTGATGTCCTGGAACCTGACTAGAGCCCTCCGTTCGGAATGGCCGGGAAATGACAGGGGACGGGAGTCAACGATGAGCGTCCGTTCGCCTTTGGCCGTGACGACCTGATCCACTTCAACGGGCTGGAAGGCGTGAGTGTCGGCAAGCACCTCTCTGAGGTTCTCCAGTCTCAATGTCGCGACCGCTGCTTGGAGTTGGGTGCGCACCGGTGCGGAGTCCAAGGCGCCATTCCCGAGCTCGTAGACCGAGGTGGGTTCGGTCGGGTCGGGCGAGACCCCAAACATCGTGTAGAAGGACCGGTTGCCAGACTGGACCCGCTGGTCAGCGCCCACTACCACGAGAGGATCAGCGACCGTGTTGAGGATCGCTTTGGTGCACTCGCGTTCGTAAATGGCCTCATCGATGGCGGCGCGGAAAGCAGTCAGATCCGTGAACGTCAGCACGGTGCCGGCCGTTTCGTCACCGCCTCTTGCGTAGGGCGAGATCCGAACAACAAACCATGCTTCCCCGTCGCGAAAGTCGATCCGCGATTCGACTCCGCCGGTGATGACCTCGGCGCAGTACTGTTCCAGGCGAGGCACGCGGGCGAGGACCGAAATATCGCGCAGCGTTCGCCCAATATCTGGCAGTGAGAGGCCAAGCGCGTCGGCTGCCGCCTGGTTGAAGGCGGCCATTGTCCGGTCGCGTCGTACGACGACGATGGGAACGTCAATGGTATCGAGGATGCTGATCAGCTCGGTCGTGACCCCATTTGCGGCCGCGCCGTTGCTGCTGACTTGAAGTCCGGTCCAGCCGCCCCTGGAAGTGGCCGGTTGCCCCGTCATTAGGCGGCGCCTGAAGTAGCGTACAGTTCGCCGGTCCGTTGCAGGACGCGATCGGCAACGGCCGGACGAACCTGACGTAGTGCCAGGAGCAACGCCTCCGCTCGGGGCATATCGAATGCTTGCCGATACTCAGAGAGGAGTCGATCTTCAAGGACACGGGCCTCCTCCGCGCCCACTGCATCTCGGAGGGCATCGGCGACGGCGTGGCCTAGGCGAGCGTAGTCCTCCACTGGAATGAGGTGAGAGTGATTCGTCCCGAGCCTGGGCAGCATGCGCGCATGAATGTCGCTGTTGAAGTTGTCCATCAAGAATCCGCAGGCGATCGCGACGCCATCTTTCTTGGCGACATACTGATCGAACAGGTCTTCGAGTTTCATGCTGGCGGCGACGTTCCCGCGCTCCCACAGGACATTGACCATTTCGCCCCACCACCGCACTCTTGGGTAGCGCCCTCCCGCGCGTGCCTGTCCAACGATGTCCGCGGCGAGGCCGAGGAAGGTCGGCGGATGCGGCATCCCGTCGCGCATGAAGCGGGACAGCAACTCCTCGGCGTCAAGGACCGTCATCTGTCCGCGTTCTCGCGCCGCTTCCACGTCCACGCCCTGGGCCTCGAGGCGTGTGCGCCACGCGTTCCAATGAGTAGGCGTCGACGCCAGGAGGAAGCTCTCCCCGTTGGCCAAGGCAGCACCGCCGAACCGGCAGACGGCGCGACCGAGAAAATCCTGGTCCTGATACAGCTGCACGATGTGATCCGGTGCGGTGGCGTCCGCCAAAACTTGATCCCAGGGTTCACGGTGCATCATCATTGCCTCCGAAACCGGCGGCTGTGAGCTACATGAGGAGCACCCGCTGGATGACAGGCTAAAACCGGTCCCGGCCTTCACATCCAGTCCTTTCGTGACGATACGCCCGCCCCAGGCCGAGGGTCTAGTGCACTTTGGTGTTGGGTCTGGGCTCCGACGCAACCGACGGCACGTAGCCGAGGCGCTTCCGACGCCTGAGTTCACACCGCGACCAGGTCGGAGCTCGCGGCCGGATCTCGTAGAAGCTGTTCAGGTGCGTCCCCAGCGGACCATGCGGCTCCCCCATCGAGGTTGGCCCGCAGGCCGATATGGCCGTTGGCCAGGGCGAAGATCGACCCCGAGTGAGCGAGGACCGGGAGGTCTAGCTACTTCCCCCGTATAAACGCGGGCGCCGATGCTGCCCGGTGAGGAATGACGGCGTGGGTGACGCAGCTTAGCGGGGTTGCGGGGGATCAGGCCGGCTTCTGCGGGCGGCGGGGGGGTAGAGGGCTGCGACGCGCCAGCGAGGCCGGCCTGTACCTGCCGGCCGAGGTCGTCGGCGATGATCTCGTATTCGCCTGCGGCGATGCCGTCGAGGGCGAGTGCTGCGATGTCCGCGGGGTCCGGCTTTGGCAGGTCCGAAGCCGTTGAGCATGCTGGTGCCCATGCAGGCGACGTACAGGGCGCTGACCCGGATGTTCTTGGGTGCTAGTTCTAAGCCCGAGGGCGTTGGTCATCGACCAGCTGCGGCCCTACCGAGGGCCGGCGGTGCCGCCTGGCCCGGCGGCGCGCCGCAGGGCCAGGGCCACGATGAACGGCCACGTCACCTGGACGGCAGACACCAGCCGCTCCGCCAGGCCCAGAGCGGTACCGCCTTGGGTTTCGAAGACGACCCAGGCCAGCAGGGCCAGGAAGACGGCGGTCACGGCCCCCGCGCCGCGGGCCCGCAGGATCAGCGGCTGCGACGGTGCCCGGCGGGCAGTGAGGGCCGGCCATATGGTGATCGCGACCGCGCCGAGCGAGGTCCAGGCCAGGTGCTGCGGAGTCGAGCCGCGAACCGGCTCCGGCGACACCGCGATGCCGATGCTAGACAGGCCAGCGACCATCAACACGATCCGGGCCGGCACCCGGACCCCGGGCAGGCCCGCGGCGGTCACGAAATAGCCCGCGCCCACCGCGAACAGGGCGCTCGTCATGATCCAGCGGCCGGTTCCGCCCAGGCCGGCCAGTCCGCTGATCGTGCTGCGGACCGGGCTGTATGAAGGCGGCTGGAGCGCCTCCGCCGCCAGCCAGCCGCCGATCATGACCACCGGTGACAGCGCGGCCGAGGCCACCGCCCACCCCGGAACCGCCGGGCTGGAACTGGCCGGCCGCGCTCGCCACGGGATCATGGTAATGAGGTCTCTCCCATCGCTGGTTTCGGCTGGCCGGGGTCACCGGGGTTGTGCCGGCCGGGCGGGCGTGGCGGGTACCCGTTTGCTGGGCCCGGCGAGGTCGGCACGCCGGATCCGGATCGCGGCGATGTTGATGGTCAGGGTGACCAGCGTCTTCTTCATCGGACGATGTGCAAGGCAAGCCGGGGCGGGCAGCCGCGGTGTACCAACGCGGCGACCTGATGCCAGTCGACGTCCGCGGCAACAACTTCGGCTAGCGGCCTGGGGATTCCCAGCCGGGTGAGCTGTGCTACGCGCCAGTCATGCACGAGCGAGCCGGTGCAGATGACCTCACGCGCTGGGATCGGCTCCATCTTCTGCGCCTCCACTACGTCAAGACCGCCGCCGAGTGTCCCTGCCGGGAATTCAGCAGCTTCCAAGTCCGCAAGATCAGCCGGATCAGTTCATCCATCGGTTCTCTCGCAGCTTGTCTCGACCAGCGACGCGGCGAATTCCAGCGACGCGGCGAATCCGGGCTGCTTTTGCTCGAGCAACCTGCGCACGCATCCCAGGGTCGCGCTCCAGGCAGTGTGCCGCGCCCGTAGAAGCCCCGGGCCGGTCCCCTGGTCTGCAGGTCCGAGATACCCCCGGGGTACCGGGGTTCCCGGCACTGACGTCGACGGGCGCTAAGACCAAGCCCGGCCGGGCAGGAACCGGCTCGTCAACCCGAGCAGCCCGGCAGCGCGCGCGGGAGAAGGGCCCGGCCTGGCAAACGCTCGGGGCACGGCCGCGGTGCTGGCGGCGGCCGCCCTGGGAGGCGCCGGTGATGATGGCTACCTTTCCGTCTTTCCTGTCATGGGGTAGTCAGCGCCGGGTCGCTCGGGTGTTCGGTCAGTGGCGTGGTCTCCACGGTCATCCAGGCGTCCAGGGGGAGCGACTTCAAGATCGCCTGCATCTCGGCCGCGTCCCGGGCCCGCCACAGGCCCAGCGCGCGCGACTCGCCCGGCAGTATCCACAGCCGCAGCAGGTGTCCCTGCCCCGCCAGTTCCTTGGCGCGCTGCGCCTCACGCGCCTCGGTGTTCTCGACCGCAGAGCGGGGCGTGCCCTCGGGAACGCTGGTGGTGAAGGTAGTGAGGAACTCCGTGAACCCGTCGGCCTCTTTCGCGGCGGCCAGCGCCGGGTTCTTGGGATCGTTCGGGTGCGGTGAGAGCGGCGTGACCTCATCGGTGCGCCACACGCGCAGCGGCATCGAGGCGAGGACCTCCTCGAGCTGTTCGGCGTCGGCGGCGGCGAACAACCCGAGCGTGCGCCATTCGCCCGGTTGCAGCGGGGGGCGCCACAGGCGCAGCAGGTGTCCTTGCGCCGCGAGCTCACGTGAGTGGGCAGCCTCGCGGGTGCGGATGTCGTCGACGGCTTGACCCGGAGTTCCGTCCGGGACGTGGGTGGTCATGGTGACGAGATATTCCATGCCGAGCGGTCCTGGGTCGCGCATGGTGTCCTCCTAGCTGAAGGTGACGTTGGCGATATCCACGGCATAGTCGAGCCGCCGCAGTAGGCGACCCGGAAGTCGTCCGAGGGCGACTGCGGGGTGAGCCCGGCGGACGACGCCGCCGGATCGAGGCGCTCGGCCACCAGCACACCCTCGGCGGTCTCGATCGTCTGCCGGTACGGCTCCCAGGTGGTGTACTGGCCGGGCCACGGGAACGGGTTATCTTCAGCCGCTGGTCGCGGGTCTCGCCTTCCAACAGCACGTTGCCGAGCAGTCCCGGCTTGCCCTTCAGCGACCAGATCGCGCCGGTGATCGAGGCGCTGGCGCGGAACCGGGAGATCTGCTTCCGGTGCCGCGCGCCGCCGTGCCCCTCGATGGCCGGCTTCAGCAGGTCATTCATGTCGATCCTTCCTTTCACGCCACAACGAGACCCATGGCCCAGGATCGGCGCAGACGCTTCCACTGAATGCTCGCGTGCTTCGCTGTTTGAACGTTCCGGCGGCTGCACGCCGATCGCGTGTGCTCGGCTCGCGGCAGGGGCTCGTTGTCCATCGTCCGGGCGGTTGCCCGGCTACCGGAGACGCCACAGGCCTCACCAGTGGCCGGCGGCGGCCCGCGCGTTGCCGTGGTTTCCCGGCCACCCTGGCTCAGCTGCCGGTCGCGGCGAACCAGCCGACGTTCGACGCGCGAAACACG
>Ga0207665_10003450_pt1 | contig 10567 bp, 17 predicted proteins | sample LARL112metaG_FD_184351 | JGI IMG/M metagenome (GOLD analysis project Ga0207665, IMG submission 184351) | Corn, switchgrass and miscanthus rhizosphere microbial communities from Kellogg Biological Station, Michigan, USA - LAR L11-2 metaG... | ecosystem: Host-associated > Plants > Roots >...
GCAGCCCAAACCATGGGAAGACCGAATAGTAGTTGAGGGAGAATGGAGGTGCACCAAGGAGCTCTCATAGATTTGCCGCCGTCAACGCATTGTACGAGGCACCGGGCTCTTCGTTGCAGCGCCGACGGTGCCGCGTCAGAGCGGGGGACTTCTTCCACGCTCATCGTACGAATAGGCTCCTCGTACTTCAGCACGCGCACCCTCTCCAGGGTGATGAGTCCGCCGCGCATCGGCGGTGTGCACCACCGAGTCGGCCCCGAAGCCGGCCACCGCCCGCAGGACGGTCGCGCCGGCCAGCCCCTCCCGACGGAACAGCTCCACGAGCGCGATGTGGAGCGGCCGGTGTTCCCAGCGATCGCTCTCCCCGACGAAGATCCGCATCAGGACCTGCTCGCCATCCAGCTTGCGCATGGCTACCATCCTCCCTTGCCCTCGATCAGCACCCGGCCGAGCATCAGGCCCGCCACGCAGCCTCCCAGGCAGAGCGCGGTGGTGAGCAGGACGTACAGGCTCCCGGCCACCCACGAGCCCCCCTCGACCAGCTTGATCGTCTCGTACGAGAAGGACGAGTATGTGGTGAACCCGCCAAGGACCCCGACGGCCAGGACCAGGCGCAGGGTGTCGGGAATCAGGAGGCTCGAGAGTCCCACCTGCTGGACCACCCCGATCAGAAAGGAGCCCAGCACGTTGATGAGCAGCGTCCCGTACGGGAAGTCCGGGCCGGCCCACCGCACCACCAGGCCCCCGAGCAGGTATCGGGCACCCGTCCCCACCGCTCCGCCGAGGCAGATCAGCACGAGTCGCATCTCGTCTCCCGGCGCCCCCGTGGCGCCCATAACAAAAAACCCCTACCGGCCAGAGCCAGTAGGGGTCATCAGCCCGTCGGTGCGGGGCGGTTCTCGGCGAACCCCATCGCCGCCTTCGAGTATCCACGCCGGGCGGCGCCAGTCAAGCACGGAGGGACACGCGCGATGACCTGCCTCGGCGACGCGTCGCTGTCGGCGATCTTCGCGGGACTGGTCCGGGTCGCGCCGGCGGATCGCCTGAGCGGCGCGGTCACGCTGGTCCTGGCCGCCCTCCTGCTCCACGAGCGCGCGCCGCTCTCCGCGTGGGTCGGGACCGCCCTGATGCTCGTCGGCGCGGTGGTGGTGGCGCGCAGCTAGGGCGGGGAGCCTCAGCCGCCCGGCGGGCGGCGGTCCGCCCAGGGCTGCGCCGCCTCGAACGCGGCGGAGGCGGCGAGCACCGTGTGGTCGGCGTGGCGGCGGCCGACGATCTGCAGGCCCACCGGCAGCCCCGCGCTCGTGAAGCCGACCGGCACCGTCGCGGCCGGCTGGCCGGTCAGGTTGAACGGGAAGCAGAACGGCGTCCACCCGAGCGGCGACGACGGCTGGCCGTTGACCTCGTTGAGCCCGGGCCGGCCCACCTCGAACGGGGGCACCGCCACCGTCGGGGTGATCAGCAGGTCGAAGCGGGCGAGGAAGCGCTGCACCTCGGTCCAGAAGTCCTGACGTCGCCGCGTCGCCCGCAGGTACTGCTCGGCGGTGACGCCGGCGCCGAACTTCATGAGCGCGCGCAGCGAGCGGTCCATGCGTGGGCCGTCGGCTTCGAGCCGATCGCCCCACGCGCTCCACGTCTCGGCCCCGATCATCGCGCGGAAGATCTCCTCCGGGTCGTCCCAGTACGGCGAGACGACCTCGACGTGGCCCCCGAAGCTCTCGAAGCGCTCGGCTGCGATCGCGCACAGCTCGGCGACCTCCGGATCGAGGCGCGCGTAGCCCAGGTCGGGCGACCACGCCACGCTCAGGCCGGCGATGCCGCCGTCGCAGGCCTCCAGGAACGACCGCCCGGCCGCGGGCAGCGAGTGCCGGTCGCGATCGTCGGGGCCGGCGATCGCGTCGAGCATCAGGGCCGCGTCGCGCACCGTGCGGGTGAGCGGTCCGGTGTGGGACAGCGTCTCCCAGCTCCCCGGGAAGCCGGGGAACTGCGGCACGCGCCCGAAGGACGGCTTGAGCCCGTAGATCCCGCAGAAGGAGGCGGGGATGCGGATGGAGCCGCCCCCGTCGGTGCCCACCGCGAGCGGGCCGAGGCCGGCCGCCACCGCGGCGCCCGCGCCGCCGCTCGAGCCGCCCGGGGTGAGCGCCGAGTTCCACGGGTTGCGCGTAATGCCGAAGAGCGGGCTGTCGGTGACCGCCTTGTGGCCGAACTCGGGCGTGGTCGTCTTGCCGACGATGATCGCGCCCGCACCCTTGAGGCGCTCGACGCAGACCGAGTCTTCCTCCGGCACGTGGTCGGCGAAGAGCCGGGAGCCGCCGGTGGTGACGACCCGCCGGGTGAACAGCAGGTCCTTGATCGACACCGGGACGCCGTGCAGCGGCCCGAGCTCTTCTCCGGTCTCCACCGCGACCTCGGCGGCCACCGCCGCGTCGCGCGCCTCCTCCGCGGTCACGGTGGCGTAGCAGTTGAGCGTCGGGTTGAGCCGCTCGATGCGTCCCAGCACCGCGTCGACCACCTCCACCGGCGACACCTGCTTGGCCCGGATGAGCGCGGCCAGCTCGACCGCGGAGCGCCAGACCAGATCGGCGGTGGTCATCAGGGGCCCGGCGGGTTCACGCGGGCGAGGGTGTAGTCGACGTGGGTGGCGCCGGTGCCCTCGATCACGGTCAGGCGGCAGAGATCGTCGCCCTTGGTGAATTCGGCCCACACCCCGGGAAACTTCTCGGCGTTGACGAAGCGCTCGCTGTGGGTCTCGTTCCACCCCGCGCGGGCGAGCAAGCGGCGCGCGTGCGCGAGCGTCTCGTCGGCCTTCTCCTGGGTGAAGTAGATGAGGCGCGCCGCGGTGATCTTGGGACTGCGGATCATCACCCAGTCGTCGGAGTACGGCGTCCACTCGACCGGGACCGGCACGTCGGGGAAGGGCTGGATCGGCATCGGGACCGCAACCGGCGCACAGGCTCCGAGGCCCAGCGCAATCCCGATGGCGATCGCCCGGGGGTTCACGCGCGCGATTGTATCCGCTCGCGCACCCCCGGGCAACGCCCGACGGCGGCGGCGAAGCGACGCTCGCGCGCCGCTACGCCTGGTCGAACAGCTTGACCGCGAGCGCCCCGTGCGTCACCGCCGCGCCCGCCCGCAGGGCCGCGGCCAGGAGCGAGGCCTCCGCGACCTCCTCGCGGGTGGCCCCCGCCTTCTTCGCGTTGCGGGTGTGCACGTCGAGGCAGTACGGGCACTGGGTCGTGCACGCCACCGCCAGCGCGATGAGCTCACGGTACTTCCTCGGGATCTTGCCGTCGTCGCGGCCGACGATCGAATCCAGCTCCACGAAGCCCTTGAACTCGTTGGGCGCCAGCCGCTTGAAGTCGGCGAGGATCTTGAGATCATCCGAATCGTGGTAGTGGCTCATCCCGCTCCTCCCGTGGTGTATGTGGACGCTGCCGTGACTAGCCCAACCCCAGCTCGGCGAACGTGATCAGCAAGAGCAACGAGATGACGACCGCCCACCCCTCGAACCCCATCGCGTCTTTCAGCATAGCCGTGTCTCCTCACCGAGCCAGGCGAGAGCAAGCAACATACCACGCGCGGGCCGCGTTGAAATCCGGCGAGATCGGGCGCCGGCGCGGGCCCGCGGCCGGGACTTCTGCCCGAGCCGGCCCCGCCGATTCGGGCCACTCTCCGCGAGTGGGCGACCGGTGGGAGACGGTATCATCGCCGGCATGGACCGCGCTGCGCTCGCGCGGCTGCGCGGCTGGCTCGCGCGCGCCGACCTCGTCGCCATCGACCCGGAGCGCGTGGAGCGTCTCCGCGTCGCGCTCGACGAGCCCGACCCTCCGGTGACCGCCGGGCGCGGCGGCGCGGTCACCGCCTACGCTCCCGGGCCCGGCCGGCGCCGGCTGCTCCAGCTCGACCGGCGCGGGCACCTGACCGCGGCCTGGCGCTGGCGGCCCGACGGCGGCCTCGCGTGGACGAAAGCTCTCCTGCCCGACGGGCGCTGGCTCGGCATCGAGCCCGCCGTCCTGACCCATCCGGCGTGGGGACTCTCCGATCGGGTGTGGTCGCTCGCGCCGGACGCGCCGTGGATCCCTCGCGAGGCCCTGACCGTCTTCCAGGCTCTCGACTACGCGCGGCCGGACTTCATCCCGCCGCTCGCCGAGCCGCGCCGACTGCCCGCCGGGGGCGGCACCACGCTGCTGAACCTGATCGCGGGCCTGATGAAGGATCACGGCGTCGCGACGGTTCGCTACCGTGGGCCGTATCCGACCGAGCAGCTCTTCACCGCGCTGCTCGAGTGCTTCCGTTACGACACGGCCGAGGCACTGCCGCTCGAGCGCTTCCTGGCCGACGGCGGGCTCGACTGGCATCCGGCGCCGTTCGAGACGCACCACGTGACGCCCGGCGTGGTGGTGCAGCTCCGCCACGAGGTGGACAAGGTGATCCTCGACGGCGTCCCGTTCTATCGCGCGGAGTGGCAGGGCATCCGCCGGCGCGAGCCCCGCGTGATCCGCGCCGACGGCGACCGGGTGGTCTGCTCGCTCTGGGCCCTCAACGGCCCGATCGAGGACCGGCTCGTGCTGGACCGTTCAGGCGAGGTGCGCGAGACCCCGGCGCCGGTGGTCGACACCCGGGCGGCCTCGCCGCTGCCGCCGGTGTGGGCGGTCGCGCTCGGCGAGCTGATCGCCCGCGAGAGCGCGCCCGCGCTGGCCGCCGACATCGCGCGGGTCACCGCCGATCTCGCGTTCGAGTGGGGCCCGGTGCCCGGCGACCTGCTGCACGTGCACGGTCAGCGCGTGCGCCTGAGCCGTCGGTTGCGCGAGGCCGGGATGGCCGCGCTGGCCGGCGCCGCGTCGCCGCCCGAGCGCGCGGAGCAGGCCCTGCGCTTCGTGCTCGAGGTGGCGCGCCTCCTGGGGCCCGAGGTGCGCCTCCGCGCCCAGGCGCGCCTCGAGCGTCTCGACGAGGCCGCCCAGCGCCGCGCCCTGGAAGAGGCCGCCGACCTCCCCGAAGCATTCGGCGAATCGGTCGGCCGGCTACTCGCCCTGGTTATTCGCGGCGGCGGCTAGCGACCGTTTACTTCTTCAGACTCTTCATCTGCGGGGGCCCAGAAATGGCCCCCGCACTCCCCCAGGCCGCGGACGACCGTTCACTTCTTCAGGGCAACCGTCCGCTACGACTTCCCGGCGTGCGTGAGGAGCCAGACGTTCAGGAGCACGAAGCCCGCGAGGGAAGCGACCGAGAGCGCGAAGTAGACGAGGCAGATCGCCTCCTGGCGGGTGAGCCAGGTGGCGGTCTGGATGCGCCGCCAGAGCGACTCGCGAACGAACCGCACCGAGTCGTGGTTGAGGGTGGGCACGCCCACCATCTCCACCAAGATGTGGTAGCCGTCCATCTCGAGGAACCAGAACGGGTACAGGCTGATCAGGAACGACTGCAGCTGGAGCAGCGCGGAAGCGGCGAGAAAGCCCTGGATCAGCCCGGGCTCGAGCCGCGCGGCGATCCAGAAGCAGAAGAAGCCCAGGAAGAGGTGGAAGAGCGGGCCGGCCACCGCGTTGACGATGCGGGCGCGGCGGGTGGCCATGAAGATGTCGGTGACGTCGGCGTAGAAGGTCGGGATGAAGCCGTGCAGGATCGTGAAGCCGAACTCGCGCACGCGGCGGCGGTAGTGGACGCACGCCAGCGCGTGGATGATCTGGTGGTTCACCACCGTGAGCCAGAACACGATCTTCACCAGGAGGATCGCCACCAGCGGGTGGCTCGCGAGCCCGTGGGTGACCTCGCCGAGGTCCCGCCAGATGGCGATGGCGCTGCGGCCCCCCACCACCACCATGATCGCGAGCACCGCGAGGGCCCACGGCGTGAACAGCAGGAACCCTCCGTACCGGTACACCCGCTCGAAGAACTGGTGCGAGCGCCGGCTCGTGACGGTCAGGCGCTCCAGCGCGTGGAGCGTGCCCTCCATCGCGCGCGCGGCCGGATTGCGTCGGTTGCGCGCCAGCACCGCGCGCAGGCGCGACACCGGGCGCATGGTCAGGAGGTCCGCGCGCAGCAGCTTCACGATCAGGGTCGGGATGATCTCGAAGTCGAAGGAGCCGTAGTGCAGCAGGTAGGACGTGCCGATCTCCTGCAGCGAGGCGCGCCCGTCCATCAGGCCCCACAGGAACTTCTCGGTCTCGGTGATCTGGATGATCACCTCGGTGCGGCGGTTCTTGAGCGCGTAGGTGACCACGCCCTGCGGGGCGTAGGGCAGCCGCGCCATCTCCCAGTCGGCGTCGGGAATGCGCTGCGGGCGGCTGTGGAGGTAGGCGACCGCGCTCGGGATCTCGCGCGTCTCGAAGCCCTGGCCGTCCGGCTCCCGGACCAGCAGCTCGATCCGGGTGCGCTTCGGTCTGCCTTCCGCGGCCTTGTCGCCGGCCTCGCTCACCCTGGGCGCTCCGGGGCGCTACTTGTGCTCGATGTCGAGGCCGGTGGCCTCCAGGCCCCAGCGGGTCACCTCCGCCACCAGGTCGGAGGAGTCGCGCAGCCGCTTGAACGCGACCTGCGCCATCTGCTGGAAGAACTTCGCGGCCGCGACCGGGCTGCCGGTGATGAAGCGATTGAGGCTGTCGCGGTCGAGGCTGAACAGCACGCTGTCGGACTCGGCCTGGCAGGTGGCCGAGCGGCGGCGCTCGTCGCCGAAGAGGCTCATCTCGCCGAAGGCCTCCCCCGCCCCGAGGCGGGACAGCACCTGCTCGACCCGGCCGGTGACCGGCTTCGAGACCACGATGCTGCCGTCCTTGATCAGGAACAGCTCCTCGCCCGGATCGGCCGCGCGGAAGAGCACGTCACCCTTCTTGAGCCGGCGCTCGCGGAAGCTCGGGCAGAGGGCGAGGAGGACGGGCTCGTCGACGTCCTTGAACAGCACGACCCGACGCAGGAAGCCGATCTCGGGGAGAGTGGCCACTCAGGTGGCCCAGCGCTTGAGCATGACGTTCTGCAGCGCGCGCGCCCGCTCACGGTCGGAGACAGTCGAGGTGGTGCCGAGCGCTTGCATGATGGCGGCCCGCTCCTCCGCGCTCAGCTCGAAGCCGGCCAGGACCGCGGCGGGGTCCCGCACCAGGTCGGCGAGGAACTCCTTGTCGATCATCACCTGCCCGACCAGGTCCTGGATCCCCTTGCCCGCCACGCGTGGACCTCGACTTTTCCGGGCCTTAGATCCTCGACCCAGGAGCCCAATTTATCAGAAGTGGCGCGGTTTTGGAAGCCTCTTCCTCACTCGTATTGGAGGGCATCGATGGGGTTCGGGGCGGCCGCCTTGCGGGCCGGGTAGAAGCCGGAGGCGTCCTCCGCTGTCCGCGCCGGATCTGCTCGTCACCTGCTGATAGGCCGGAGCCCCGCAGACCTCCGAGCGAGTCGGGGCTTGGTTGATTGACGAGCCGGCCCGGGCCACCGTTGACCCGGGACGGTCGACGAAGCACCCGTCTGTCAACAGTTCGCAGGTTTCGTTCGTCTGGACCGATGAGAGGGCAGGGGTCGGCCGTCAGAGAGACGTGGAGCCCTCACCCAGTCAGGAGATGATCGTAGCGGCCCACTATGGGCGCTTACGACGGCTATGCCGCCTGCTGCTGGGCGACCCCCAGGAGGCCGAGGACGTGGTTCAGGAGGTGTTCTTGAAGGCGCACGAGGCGGAGCGGCTGGCCCGCGCCCCCATGGACTGGGGCGCCTGGCTCACCCGGGTCGCAGTCAACGGTTGCCGAGACCGGCGACGGGCCGGCGGCTGGATGCGCTTCCGGCTCCGCAGCACCCACATCGACGATCTTCCCCTGGTGGCCGACACGCCGGCCCCCAGCGAGGCGGCGATCAGCGAGGACACCCGGCGGCGGATCTGGGCCGCCTTCCGCGATCTGCCGCGCCGGCAGCAGGAAGTGTTCGCGCTACGCTACATCGAGGAGCAGCCGACCACCGACGTGGCCCAGGCGCTCGGGCTCAGCCCGGGCAGCGTCAAGCGCCACCTCTATCGCGCCGTGCGCCACCTCCGGCGCGCGCTGGGAGACGCGCGGTGAGCCCCTGCCTCTCGGACGACGCCCTCGAGCGCGTGCACGCCGACCTCGGCTCGATCGCGGAGCGGGCCCACCTGGCCGGCTGCGCGGCCTGCACCGGGCGGTCGCGCCGGATGCGCCGCGACCTCGACCTCATCACCGCGGTGCTGCGCGAGACCCGCGAGCCGCTGACTCACGTGGCGCCGGTGCGCCGGCGCTGGATCCCCGCCGCGGTCGGGCTCTCGGTGGCCGCGCTCGCCCTCCTCGTGTGGGTCGAGGTCGCGGTGTGGCGCGCAGTGACCCCGGTGCCGGCCACCATGCAGCCGCAGGAAGTGGCTGCGATCCTCTCGGACGTCTCCGCGTCGCTCTTCTCGGTGAACGGCGACCCGGTACGGTCCACCGCCGACGACGGCCCGCTGACCCTCGAGGGCATGGCCCGCGACGTCGACAGCACCCTCACCGGAGACGAGCCATGACGCGGGTGCAGCAGGGCCTCGCCGCGGTCATCGTGAGCGCGCTGCTCCTGGCTGCCGCCGCGGCGCCCGCCTTCGCCCAGGCCCCCGGCCGCGAGTCCGGGATGCGCAACGGAGGCCGCGGAGACGGCGAGCTCTGGCTCATGATCCGCGCGGCCCAGCTCACCCCCGAGCAGCAGACGAAGGTGCGCGCGATCCTGTCGGCGCACCGCGCGAGCGCGCGCCCGGTCATCGAGCAGCTCCGGCAGGCCCAGCAGGAGCTGGGCAGCAAGCTGCTCGCGCCGGGGTCGGTCCAGGCGGCCGATCTCCAGCCCCAGCTCCAGCGCATCGGCCAGCTGCGTGATCAGCTCGCCCAGGACAGCGCGAACGCCGCGCTCGAGGTCCGCGCCGTGCTCACTCCCGAGCAGCTGGCCCGGGTGGCGCAGACGAAGGATCGCCTCAAGCAGCTGCGCGAGGAGATGCGCCAGCTGATGCAGCCCCCGACGCGGCCCTAGCTCTGATGCGCGACGCGCTCGCCGTTCTCGTCCTGGCCGCGGGCCTGGCCCTGCCGGCGCTCGCCCACGCGAGCCCGCCCGACCCCTCGTGGGTTCCCGGGGTCTACGACGACGCCGACTTCGACGACGTCGTGACGCAGGTGGTGTCGGGGACCGGGAGCCTCACCCCCGGCATCGTCGATGTGCTCCGATTCATCCCGCGCGCCGCGGAGAGCCTCTCGCAGCCGGTCGAGACCGCGCCCGACTCGCTCGCGACGGACGCGGGCCGCGAGCGCGCTCCTCCCTCCTCGTAGCGCCTTCATCCCCGTCGCGGGCCGGCTCGCGGATCCTCCCTCGGGATCCGTCCGCGAGGCCTTCACCCGCCGACGACCCCACGAAACCCGAACGGAGGTGACCGCGAGGAGGAGATCCATGCTCCGCATGGCGACGATCGTATTGGCGTGCTTGACGGTGGCGGTGGTGGCGACGGTGGCGCTCGGCGGCCGGAGGGCCCGTGCCGACGCCTCGCCCGGCGATCAGTTCTTCCCCATGGGAGGCGCGCGATGATCGCGCAGGCCTTCACGTCCAGCGAGCCGCGCGCCCTGCTGCGGGAGCCGTCCCACGACGGCGACCTGTGGGCGATCGTGCTGGCCGGCGGCGAAGGGAGCCGGCTGCGCGCGCTCACCCGCTACCTCTACGGCGACGAGCGGCCCAAGCAGTACGCGGTCCTCACCGGGTCGAAGTCGCTCCTGCGTCAGACCCTGGAGCGCGTGGCGCGGCTCATCCCGCCCTCGCGCATCGTGGTCGTGGCGCAGGCCAGCCACGACCGCTACCTGGGCGCGGAGCTGACCGGCTTCCCGCAGGTCCACGTCCTCTCGCAGCCCTCCGACCGCGGCACCGCGGCGGGGGTGCTGATGCCCGCCCACTGGATCCGCGCGCGCGATCCGCGTGCGGTGGTCGCGGTCTTCCCCGCCGATCACTTCATCCTCGAGGAAGAGGCGTTCATGCGTCACGTCGGCGAGGTGGCGGGCTACGTGCGCGCGAATTCGGACGGCCTCGTGCTGCTCGGGGTGCCGCCCACCGACGCCGATCCCGACTACGGCTGGATCGAGCCGGGGGCGCGGGTGGGTTGGGCGGGCCCGGATCCGGTCCGCCGGATCCGCGGCTTCCGCGAGAAGCCGACCGAGGAGTCGGCGCGACGGCTCTACGCGCTCGGCGGACTCTGGAACACGTTCGTCTTCGCGGCGAGCGTGGCGACCCTCATCGAGGCGGGCCGCGAGTGCCTGCCGCTGCTCCACGATCGCCTCGTGCGCATGGGTCTCTTCTCGGGCACGCAGTACGAGGCCTGGGCCCTCCGGCAGGCCTACCTCTTCGCCCCCGCCGCGGACTTCTCGCGGGCCGTTCTCGAGTCGCCGCCGCTACCCCTCTCGGTGGCCGAGATGCCGACCCACACCTGGTGCGACCTGGGCACCCCGGAGCGGGTCGCCTGGACGCTCCGGGCCCTGGGAGCGCCGCCCCCGGCCTGGCTCGACCTGCTCGGGTCGCGCTCGTGACCCCGGGTCGACACACCCACCCCCGGGGCCCCCGCGCGCACGTCCCCGGCACCCGGCCTCGCCGA
>Ga0207665_10003451_pt1 | contig 10566 bp, 7 predicted proteins | sample LARL112metaG_FD_184351 | JGI IMG/M metagenome (GOLD analysis project Ga0207665, IMG submission 184351) | Corn, switchgrass and miscanthus rhizosphere microbial communities from Kellogg Biological Station, Michigan, USA - LAR L11-2 metaG... | ecosystem: Host-associated > Plants > Roots >...
GCCGGCGGCTGCGGCCCCGGTTCGAAGACCGGCTTGAGCTCGTGGCGTGTGAGGTGGCCGGCCTTGATCTCTTCGGCCCAGTGGCAGGCGACCTCGTGGCCCGTGGCGAGCTGACGAAGCGGCGGCACCTCGTCACGGCAGCGCGTCGGCTGGACGTACGGGCACCGCGTGTGAAAACGGCAGGCGGACGGCGGATTCGCCGGGCTGGGGACGTCGCCGGCCAGCAGGATCGACTCGCGCTTCTTCTCAATGGCGGGGTCCGGGATCGGTACGGCCGAGAGAAGCGAGATCGTGTACGGGTGGAGCGGGTTGTCGTAGAGCTCCTCCGCCGGCGAGACCTCCATCACCGAGCCGAGGTACATGACCGCGATCCGGTCGGAGATGTGGCGGACGACGGCAAGGTCGTGAGCGATGAAGAGGTAGGTGAGCCCGAAGTCCTCCTGAAGCTGCTCGAACAGGTTGATCATCTGCGCCTGAATCGAGACATCGAGCGCCGAGACCGGCTCATCGGCGACGATGAAATCCGGGTTGACCGCAAGCGCGCGGGCGAGGCCGATCCGTTGGCGCTGGCCGCCGGAGAACTCGTGCGGGTAACGGTTCGCGGCGTCGGCGGGCAGGCCGACCGTCTCCAGGAGCTCGCGAACCCGCGAGGCCATCTCGCGCCGGGTTCCGATTCCATGGGTCTTCAGCGGCTCGCCGACGATCCGGCCGACGCTGTGGCGTGGGTTGAGCGAAGCGAACGGATCCTGGAAGACCATCTGCATCCGCCGGCGCAGGGGCCGCAGTTCCCCCTCTCCGAGCTTGGTGATGTCGCGGCCGTCGAAGATGATCCGGCCGGCCGTCGGCTCGTAGAGGCGCAGGATCGTCCTCCCGATGGTCGACTTCCCGCAGCCGGACTCGCCGACGAGGCCGAGAGTCTCTCCCCGGCGGATCGTCAGCGAGACACCGTCGACCGCGCGGACGTCGCCGACGTGGCGGTCGAGGACGAGGCCGCTCTTGATCGGGAAGTACTGCTTGACGTCAACCAGCTCGACGAGCGGGCCGGCTCCGTTCGTGCGTGCCTGTAGCGCGCTCACCCGGTCGCGGCCACCCGGGTCCGCTCCCACTCCTCAGCGGGAACCGGGTTGAAGCAAGCGAGCTTGTGTCCGGGCTCGATCTCGACGAGCGGCGGCACCTCCTTGCGCGACAGGTCGACCTCGTAGCGGCAGCGCGGCTGGAACGGGCAGGCGCTGGGCGGCTTCAGCATGTCGCGCGGCGCGCCTTCGATCGCCTGCAGCTTGACGCGGCGGGTCGCGTCGAGCCGCGGCACGCTCTGGAGCAGGCCGAGGGTGTACGGATGGCGCGGGGTCTCGAACAGCTGCTCTGCCGAGCCGGTCTCCATGAACATGCCGGCGTACATCACGTTGACGCGCTCACACATGCCGGCGACGACGCCGAGGTCGTGTGTGATCAGGATCAGCGCCGTGTCCTCCTCGGCGACGAGTTCACGCAGAATCGTCAGGATCTGCGCCTGGATCGTCACGTCGAGCGCGGTCGTCGGCTCGTCGGCGATCAGAAGCTTCGGCTTGCACGCGAGCGCCATCGCGATCATCGCCCGCTGGCGCATCCCGCCCGAAAACTGGTGTGGGTAATCCATCAGGCGTGCCTTCGGGCTCGGGATGCCGACGCGCTCGAGCAGATCCCCGGCTCGCGCTCTGGCCTCCTTCCGGCTCATCCCGAAGTGGGTCTCGAGCGGTTCCCTGATCTGGCGCCCGATCGTCAGCACCGGATTCAGGCTCGTCATCGGATCCTGGAAGATCATCGCGATCTGCCGTCCTCGCAGCCCGCGCATCTCGCGGTCCTTCAGCTTGAGCAAGTCCTTTCCGTCCATGATCGCCGTGCCCGACTGGACCCGGCCGGCGCGGGGCAGGAGCCCGAGCAGCGCCATGGCGGTGACGCTCTTGCCGCAGCCCGACTCGCCGACGATCCCGAGCGTCTCCCCGGCATTGACTTCGAAGGAGACCCCGTTGACCGCGTAGACCATCCCGCTGCCCGTCCAAAATTGCACGCGGAGGTCGTCGACTGCGAGTAAAGGCTCGTTACGCGCCACGGAGCGCCTTTCGCCTGCCGACGCCCAGGTACGAGAGTCTGCTCCGTTCGCGGAACTTCCCGGTGCGGCCGCGGAGCTTCGGGTCGAGCGCCTCGCGGAGGCCGTCGCCGATCAGGTTGAACCCGAGCACCGAGAGCACGATCGCGACGCCGGGGACGATCGCCAGCCACGGCGCCGTCTGCAGGTAGTCGTTCACGTCGCTGAGCATCGTCCCCCACTCCGGCGTCGCCGGGTCCTGCGGCCCGAGCCCCAGGAAGCCGAGGCCCGCGACGTCGATGATCGCCGTCGCCATCGCCAGCGTGCCCTGGACGATCACCGGCGAGATCGCGTTCGGGAGGATGTGCGAGAAGAGGATCCTGTGTCGGCGCACGCCCACGGCGCGCGCGGCTAAGACGAAGTCGTTCTCACGCTGGGCAAGGATCGAGCCCCGCAAAAGCCGGGCGAAGATCGGGATGTTCACCACCCCGACCGCGATCATGATCTGGTAGAGCCCGGGGCCCAGTAGCGCGACGATGCCGATCGCGAACAGCAGCCCCGGGATCGCGAGCATGATGTCCATGCAGCGCATGATCAGCGAGTCGACACCGCCGCCGAGGTAACCGGCGATCGAGCCCAGAATCAGCCCGATCGAAAGCCCGATCGAGACGGAAACGACGCCGATCAGAAGCGAGTAACGCGCGCCGTAGAGGATCCGGGTGTACACGTCGCGGCCGAGTTGATCGACGCCGAGCCAGTGGGCATGTGAGGGGCCGGGGCAGCAGCCGCCGGCGATCAGGATCAGGTTCTGGTCCTTCGGTCCTCCGTGCGCGAGCAGGGGCGCAAAGATCGCCGCGCTGATGAAGAGGCTGACGAGGACTGCGCCGAGGATCGCGCCGGGATTGCGCCGGAGCCGGCGAAACGCGTCCCTCCAGAGACCGCCGGTCGCCCCCTCGAGCGCGAGTTCTTGGGCTTCGACCTCGGCGATGCTCATGAGTAGCGGATCCGCGGGTTGATGAACGCGTAGCTGACATCCACGATCAGGTTGACCAGCACGAAGACGACCGCGAGGAACAGGATCCCGCCCTGGAGCACCGGGTAATCCCGGTTGAAGATCGCGTCACGCAGCCACGAGCCGATTCCCGGGTAGGCGAAGACGGTCTCCGTCAGCACCGCACCGGAGAGCAGCAGCCCGGTCTGCAGGCCGATCACCGTCGTGACCGGCAGCAGCGCGTTTCGGAGCACGTGGCGCCTGTCGACCGTCGACGGCGGCAGGCCCTTCGCCCGCGCCGTGCGAACGTAGTCCTCGTTCTGAACGTCGAGGACGGCGGCGCGGGTGATGCGGGTGATGATCGCGAGCGGGATCGAGCCGAGCGCGATCGCCGGCAGGATCAGATGCTTGATCACGTCCCAGAGCACGTACCACTGTCCCTGGATGATCGCGTCGAGAATGTAGAAGTTCGTCGGGTGATTGACGTCGATCGTGACGGAGATCCTGCCGACGCTGGGCAACCATCCGAGCCGGATCGCGAAGATGTACTTGAGGATGATCGCCAGGAAGAAGATCGGGATCGAGATCCCGATCAGAGAGGCGACCAGGCTGACGTTGTCAAAGACGCCGCCGTATCGTTTTGCCGCGAGGAACCCGAGCGGCACGCCGATGCTGACCGCAAAGATCATCGCCGCCAGCGCGAGCTCCACCGTCGCCGGGAACTTCACCTTGATCTCGTCGATCACGCGCCGACGTGAGGCGACGCTGACGCCAAGATCACCGCTCGCCGTCGTTTTCACGTACGACCAGTACTGAACATAGAGAGGCTTGTCGAGCCCGTACCGGTGCCGGTAGACCTGCACCAGCTGCGGCGTCGCCCGCTCGCCGAGCAGCGACTCCGCCGGGCCGCCGGGCAGCGCGTGGATCCAGAAAAAGATCAGCAGCGAGACGCCGAAGAGAATCGGAACGAGCAGCAACAGCCGGCGGACGAGATACCGAAGCATCTGTGACCGCCGGCTGCGCCGCTACTTACCTATTGTCCGCCGAAGTAGACCCCGGCGAATGGATCCGTTCCCACCGGGCTCGCGACGTATCCCTTCACCTTTTTCTGGAAGCCGAGAGCCGGCCTCGAGTGGGCGTAGGGAACTGCGGGCAGGTACTTCATGATGATGATGTTCGCCTGCTTGTAGAGGGCGATCCGCTTGGTGATGTTGGTCTCCGCTGCGGCCCTCTGGAGAATGTTGAAGATCTTCGCGTTGTGGAACCCGAACTGCGGGTGGTACGTCTTGAAGAACGTGCCGACGAAGTTGTCGGGGTCACCGAAGTCGCCCGTCCAACCGATCAGGTTCAGATCGCCGGCCGTCCCGTCGTTGACGTGCTTGACGTAGTCCGGACGCCACGGTGCGCTGTGCGCGGTGACTTTGAAGCCGGACTTCTCGAGGCTCGCCGAGAACGCCTGGAAGTTCAGCGCCGGGCTCGGCATGTACGGCCGCGAGATGTTCGTCGGGTACCAGAAGTCCACGGGTACCGGCAAGCTCAGCCCTGCGCTCCTCAGCAGCGACTTGGCCTTATCCGGGTTGTACGGGTACTTCGGGACCTTGTTCGTCCACCCGAACAGGTTCGGCGGCATGAACTCCTGCGCCACCTGCGCTCGGCCTGCGTAGAACGACTTGACGACCGACGCCCGGTCGAGGCCGTAGGCGACGGCCTGCCGCACGGCCAGCTTGTTGAACGGCGCGTGCGCCGAATTGATCGTCACGTAGGCGACGTTGAACGACGGCCTGTTGAGCAGTTTTAGCTTGCTGTTCTTCTTGATCGTCGGAACGTCCGTCGGCTGGATCAGGTCGGCGCCGTTGACCTCGCCGCTCTGAAGCGCCTGGACGCGAGCCGTGTTGTTCGAGATCGGCTGGATGATCACGCGCGCGATCTTCGGCTTCGTGCCCCAGTACTTGTCGTTGCGGACGAGCTCGACCTTCTGGCCGAGCACCCACGACTTGAACTTGAACGGTCCGGTCCCCGTCGGGTGGCTGAACGCGTACGTCCCGGTCGGGTAGAAGGTGCCGTTCCTCAGCTCACCCTTGTTCGCGCCGTACTTCTTCATCGCCGTCGGGCTCTGAATCGCGAACGAGGAGATGACCAGCGCCGGGATGAACGACGACGACTTGCCGCTCAGATGGAGAATCGCCGTGTACTTGCCCCTGGCGGTGCAGCCCTTGTAAAGGCTCTTGCCCAGGCCGCTGCTGTCGTTGTGCTTGTAGCCGAGGAAAACGGCCTGCCAGTAGTAATTCGCGGTGGAATCCTGGAACGGGCCCCGGAAGTTGTACTGGCGGTTGAAGTTCGCGCAAACGGCAGCTGAGTTGAACGGCGTCCCGTCGGTGAACTTCACTCCGTGCCGAAGCTTGAACGTCCAGTCCTTCCCGTTCGTGGAGGACCACTTCGTGGCCAACCCCGGCCTGACAAGAGTCGATCCCGGCTTCAGCGAGACCAGACTCTCGAAGATCTGCTCAGTGACGCGGAACGACTCCCCGTCCGAGACGAGCGCCGGATCGAGGTACGTCGGATCTGACGCACCCGCGATGATAAACGTCGGCCCAGCCTTCGACGCGCCTCCAGCGGTGCCCGCCGCAACAAGTGCGGCGACCGCAACGAGCGCGAAGGCGAGCCTCGTACTCACAGTTCGCATAAAACAAGCTCCTTCCTCGCGGATCACGGGAGTATGGGACAGCACGGCCTCACGCGCAATGCACAACAGTCAGGCTTAACTTCGGCGTGCTCCTCCGGCCCAAACTCCCCTCGGGTGTTTGGACGACTGGGCCGGTATTTGGTTAGCGAATTGTTAACCGCATGAAGCGGATCGCTCGCGCGTCGACGTTTCTACTCGACCGTCAGCGGCTCGACCGTCAACGCATGAGCGACCTGCTCCGAAGAGTCGTCGGGGGCCGCGCGCACCGGCGCGACCCCTCAGCGACAGGTCAGGACTAGGTTGATGCTTACGCCGCGGCGGTCTGAAGATCCCGCAGCGCGGCAAGCCTGGCGAGAGCCTGGCTCTCGAGCTGCCGGACCCGCTCACGGGTCAGGTCGAGCTCGTGGCCGATCGCCTCGAGCGTCCACGGCTCGCCTTCGAAGCCGAAGCGGAGCTCCAGGATCCGGCGCTCCCGCTCGGGCAGAGCGTCGAGCGCGCGGCGGACTCCCTGCTTGCGCAGGGACTCCTCGGCCTCGTCGAACGGATCGGGTGCCTCGCGGTCGGCGAAGAGATCGCCGAGCTCGCCCTCGTCGTCAGCGCCCACCGTCTGGTTCAGCGAGACCGACGCCTGGGCTGCACCGAGCGCCTCGTCGACGTGCTGCAACGGGAGTCCCGTCGCCTCGGCGAGCTCCTGCTTCGTCGCCTCACGGCCCAGCTCCACCTCGAGCCGGCGCGCCGCACGGCCCAGCTTCTGCTGGCGCTCGACGACGTGCACGGGCACGCGGATCGTGCGGGCGTGGTTGGCGACCGCCCGCTGCACCGACTGGCGGATCCACCAGGTCGCGTAGGTCGAGAACTTGTAGCCACGCCGCCAGTCGAACTTCTCGACCGCGCGGTTCAGGCCCAGCGTTCCCTCCTGGATCAGATCCAGGAACGGCACACCGAGGCCGCGATAGCCCTTGGCGATCGAAACGACCAGCCGGAGGTTCGACTCGATCATGCGCCGCTTCGCGGTCAGGTCGCCACGCTCGATCGCCTTCGCAAGCGTGACCTCCTCGGCCGCGGTCAGCAGCTTGTGGCGCCCGATGTCTGCGAGGAAGAGCTGCAGGCTGTCGGCAGAGCCGACGAGGACCTGCGGCGGCGCCTCCACGACCTTCTCCTCGGGCTTCTCGGCCTTGGTCTCGGTCTCCTCGACCGGCTGGCGAATCTCGAGGCCGATCGCCTCGAGCTCACGCTGAAACTGCTCGGCGTCTTCCTCGCCGAGGTCGTGCTCGAGCGCGAACGCCTCGATTTCCGCCGGCTCGACGAAACCGCGCTCCTCAGCGCCCTCCACAAACGTGCGGGCATGCTCGGATTCGAGCAACTCGTGCATCTGACTTTGCGTCAATTTCTCCTCTGACTCTCTAGCTGTTGCGGCTCTCTCGGTCTTTCGCACTGTAGGTGGAATCTCCTCGGCCGACTAGGGTCAACTGCCACCCTTAACGACCTCGTTACATCAAACCCGGTGCGGGTTCTTCTTATTCCGCTACCGCCGGCTCTTTGGTTTGCGCGCGAGCGGGAAAGTCGAACTCGACCTTGCCTTCCTCGTTCAAGACGAGGCGCGCGCGGAAAGGTTTGCCGGCTCGTGAGCGGAAGCCTGAAATGACGTCGTTCGTGCGGCCGTTTTCGATCAGCTGGCGTGCGATCTCGGGGGTGATCGTCCTGCCAGCAACGCGCTTCCAGATCACGTAGCCGCAGCCGGGCTCCTCGCGGCTCTTCCAGCTGGTACAGCCGTAGGCACGCGAGTTCTCCTTGATGATCTCGCCCGTCTCGGCGCCGCACCGCGGGCACGGACCGAGCTCGACCCGCTCGGGGCGGAGCTTCTCCTTGTCGAGGGCCGCGATCTGCTCGACCGTCTGGGTTGTCAGGTCGACGATGCCCTTGATGAACTCCTTGCGGTCGCCGCTCCCGTGCTCGATGTCCGAGAGCCGCTTCTCCCAGTCGCCGGTCAGCTCGGGCGAGGTGAGCGGGTGCTCCTCGAGCATCGTGATCACCTGCAGCCCCTTCGGGGTCGGCTGAAGCTCCTTGCCGGCGCGCTCGATGTACTCCCTCCGGATCAGGACCTCGATCGTCTCCGCGCGCGTCGCCGGCGTGCCGAGCCCGGAGTCCTTCATCGCTTCGCGCAGCTCCTCGTCGTCGATCCGCTTGCCGGCGGTCTCCATCGCCGAGAGCAGCGTGGCCTCCGTGTAGCGCGGCGGCGGCTTCGTCTGCTTGTCCTCGAACTCTGCCTTGACGCACTTGACGGCCTGACCCTGCTCGAGCTTCGGTAGCTCGGCGCTCTCATCGGCGGCATCCTCATCGCTTGTCTTGCCGGACTGCTTGTCGAGATCGGACTCGAGGCCGTAGACGCCGCGCCAGCCCGGCTCGAGCGTGATCTTGCCGCGGGTGCGGAAGCGCTCCTCTTGGACGAGCGTGACGACCTCGGTGCGCTGGTAGCGCGCTGCCGGGTGGAAGACGGCCAGGAAACGGCGAGCGACGAGGTCGAAGATGCGCCGCTCGTCAGGCGAAAAACGGTCGACGTCGTGCTCGACGTCGGTCGGAATGATCGCGTGGTGGTCGTCGACGCGCGCGTCGTTGACGACGCGCTGCAGCGGCAACTGGTCGAGGCCGAGCACGTAGCGCGCGCCCGCCGTGTAGTCCCCGATCGGGACGAGCGTCTCGGCGGTCGGCTTGAGCTGCGGAACCAGGTCCCCCGACAGGTACCGCGAGGACGTCCGCGGGTAAGTGATCGCCTTCTTGTCCTCGTAGAGCGACTGCGCGGCCTGCAGCGTGCGGCGCGCGGAGAAGCCGAAGCGGCGGTTCGCGTCCCGCTGGAGCGAGGTCAGGTCGTACAGCAACGGCGGCCGCTCGGACTGCTCCTTCTGCTCCATCTTCTCGACCGTGCCGTCTTTGCCGGTCACCTTGTCGACGATCTGCTCGGCGCGGGCGAGGTCGCCGAAGATTCGCGTCTCGTCGCCTTCGAACCACATGCCTTCGTAGCGAGGGTCGAACTGCGCGCGCACGATGCGATAAGCCTCAGGCGTGAAAGCTTGGATCTCGCGCTCGCGCTTGACCATCATCGCCAGCGTCGGCGTCTGCACCCGGCCGAGCGAGACGACGCCGCCGACCCAGGCGCGGCCGCGAATCGTCGCGGCCCGGGTGGCGTTCATCCCGATCAACCAGTCCGCCTCGGAACGGGAGCGTGCCGCTGCCTCGAGCGGCTGCAGCTCCTCACCGGGGCGCAGTCTCTCGAAGCCTTCGCGGATTGCCTGCTTCGTCATCGAGCTGACCCAGAGCCGCTGCACGGGCTTGTCGATGTCGGCGGTCTCGTAGATGTAGGCGAAGATCAGCTCGCCCTCGCGGCCGGCGTCGCAGGCGTTGATGATCCGGTCGACGTCGTCGCGCTTCATCAGCTTGTGGATCGCCTTGAGCTGCTTCTTCGCCTTCGCGTCGCGGGGCGCCAGCTTGAACTCCTCGGGGACGATCGGCAGGTCGGCCATTCGCCACTTCTTCAGCTTCTCGTCGTAGACCTCGGGGTCGACGAGCTGGACGAGATGTCCGACGGCGAAGGTGACGACGTACTCGTCTCCTTCGTAGTGGGTCTCCTCGTTCGTGAAGGAACCAGGGAGCGCGTCCGCGAGATCGCGGGCGACGGATGGCTTTTCGGCGACGACTAAAGTCTTCACGCGAGACACAGTAGCGAAGGGCTCGAACGACGCAGAAACACGCAACCGAGCCGAAAATGGAACGATCCTTTCGCGCTGTGTCACCGCTTTACCTGCTTGCCGGATCGATCAGCTGGCCGGTCGTCAAGGTCGGCTTCCGCCTGCGCGCGCGTGGAATCGAGAACCTGCCGGACGGCGGTTTCGTCCTTGCAGCCAACCACACCTCGAACTTCGACCCCTGGCCGCTTGGGATTCCGCTTTTCCCTCACAGGCAACTGCGCTTTATGGCGAAGAGCGAGCTCTTCAACCCGATTCTCAAGCCGATTCTGGTCGGCGGGGGCGCGTTTCCCGTCCGGCGCGGACAGGCAGACCTCGAGGCGATCGGCCGGGCGGTCGAGCTTGTACGCGATGGCGAGGTCGTCGTCATGTTCCCGGAAGGGACACGGCGAAAGAAGGGGTTGCGCAAGAAGCACGAGGCCCGCGCGCATACGGGCGCGGCGCGGATCGCGCTGACCGCCGGTGTGCCGCTCGTGCCTGCGGCGATCAAGGGAACCGACCGGCTCAGCCGGCTCGCCCCGCTTCGGGTCGCCTACGGCCGCCCGATTCCGCTGGACGATCTTCGCGGGCGAGAGATCAGCCCGGCCGCACGCGAGGCCACCGAACGGCTGATGGCTGAGATCCACGAGCTCGAGGCGTCGCTTTGAAGCGCCCCTTGTTGGTGATCGACGGCGACTCGCTCGCACACCGCGCCTATCACGCGCTGCCGAAGACGATCCGTCGCGCCGAGGGCCGGCCGTCGAACGCGATCGTGGGCTTCACGAACTTCCTCCTGCGGCTCTGGGACGCCGAGCAGCCGCGGGCCGTCGTGGTCGGCTGGGACACGCTCGAGGTCCCGACCTACCGGCACGAGGCGCTCGAGGCCTACCAGAGCGGGCGGCAATTCGACGATGAGTTACTCGAACAGCTCGCCCTGCTTCCGCAGCTCGTCGACGCGTTCGGGTTCGCTTCGGCGAAGGCGCCAGGCTACGAGGCCGACGACTTCCTCGCCGCCGCGGTCGCCGCCGAAGAGAAACGGCGCGGGACGGCAGTCGTCGCCACCTCCGACCGCGACAGCTTTCAGCTCGCGAGCGACCGGACGACGATC
>Ga0207665_10003454_pt1 | contig 10559 bp, 7 predicted proteins | sample LARL112metaG_FD_184351 | JGI IMG/M metagenome (GOLD analysis project Ga0207665, IMG submission 184351) | Corn, switchgrass and miscanthus rhizosphere microbial communities from Kellogg Biological Station, Michigan, USA - LAR L11-2 metaG... | ecosystem: Host-associated > Plants > Roots >...
ATCTCCTTCTCGCGCTCGATGCTGCGGAGCCTGGCCGATCCCGTCCGCCAACTCGCTGACCTGCGCACAGCCCGGCCCCAGGAGACGCTGGCGGCCGCCCGCGACTGTCAGCGCCAGCTGGAACACCAGGTCGCGCGGCGGCCGGATTACAGCGACGCGAAGAGCGCCGCCCGGCACCTCGTCCGGCTGACTGGCGGCATCCTCGGTGAGATCGCCGAGCACCATAGCGCCCGCGACGCCCCGGCCACCGCCGGAGGCTAGAGGCGCTGTGGCTGGAGGACTGGGCCGCCGATTGCGCGCGGGACCAAATATTCGACGCTTTTTACGTAGCGGCGCCGCTGCGTATTGCGCGCGGGACCGGTGCCCCGATGAATCCGATCGTGATCAAGTTAGGTTGGTGACATGAGCTACGACGTCTCGGCGGTCCGCGCCCACTTCCCGGCCCTGAAGCAGGGCGCGGCGCACTTCGACGGTCCCGGTGGCTCGCAGGTGCCGGACGTGGTCGGCGACGCGGTCCGCGCCACCCTGGTCGCGGCGATCGCGAACCGCGGCCGGGTCACCGAGGCCGAGCGGACCGCCGACGATACCGTGCTGGCCGCCCGCCAGGCCGTGGCCGACCTGCTCGGCACCGAACCGCGGGGCATCGTGTTCGGCCGCAGCATGACGCAGCTCACCTTCGACTTCTCCCGGGCCCTGGCCAAGACCTGGCGGCCCGGGGACGAGGTGGTGGTCACCCGGCTCGACCACGACGCCAACGTCCGGCCCTGGGTCTACGCGGCCGAGGCGGCCGGCGCGACGCTGCGCTGGGCCGAGTTCGACCCGGCCACCGGCGAGCTGAGCCCGCAGGCGGTGGCCGCGGTGCTGAGCGACCGCACCCGCCTGGTCGCCCTCACCGGCGCGTCCAACCTGATCGGCACCCGGCCCGACGTGCGCGCCGTGTCCGACCTGGTACACGCCGCCGGCGGCCTCCTGTACGTGGACGGGGTGCACCTGACCGCGCACGTGCCGATCGACATCGGTGCGCTCGGCGCGGACTTCTTCGGCTGCTCGCCGTACAAGTTCCTCGGCCCGCACTGCGGCGTGGTCGGCGCCCGCCCGGACCTGCTCGAGCAGGTGCACCCGGACAAGCTGCTGCCCGCCACCGAGGTGGTCCCCGAGCGCTTCGAGTTCGGCACGCTGCCGTACGAATTGCTGGCGGGCACGACGGCCGCGATCGACTTCCTGGCCGGCCTGGCGCCGTCACCCTCCGGCGACCGGCGGCAGGACCTGGCCAGCGCGATGACCGCCATCGAGGAACACGAGGACCGGCTCAGGGACCGGATCGAGCAGCACGTCAGGGCCCTGCCCGGCGTCACCGTCTGGTCCCGGGCCGCGCGGCGCACCCCGACCCTGCTGCTGACCTTCGACGGCCGTGACGCCGCGGACGCGTACCGGCACCTGGCCACGCTGGGCGTGAACGCGCCGGCCGGTTCCTTCTACGCCCTCGAGGCGTCGCGCTGGCTGGGCCTGGGCGACGACGGCGGCCTGCGGATCGGCCTGGCGCCCTACAACAACGACGACGACGCCGACCGGCTGCTCGACGGTCTTGACCAGTTCACGCGGGCCAGCCAGGGCTAGCCAGCAGGGTCAGCCGATACGGAACGCACCTGGTGGTGTGCATCGCTCCTAGCCGGGTAGGTGGGATCCCTTGTCTCAGGATTCCATGGCAGGAGGTCGGCATGGAGGTTGCGCTTGATATCGCGGTCCGCAGCGAGCGCGGCTGCGTGATCGCGGCGGTCACCGGGGAGATCGACATCTCCACCGTGGGCAGGCTGCGGGAGCGCCTGTTCGAGCTGGCCGAGGGCGCCCAGCCGCTGATCGTGGACCTGGACCGGGTCACCTTCATCGACTCGGCCGGGCTCGGGGCGCTGGTCGGCACGTCCCGCCGCGCCGCCGAGCACGGCGGCACCCTGCGCGCGGTCTGCACCCAGCCGCAGACCAAGAAGCTGCTGTGGATGACCGGGGTGGACCGGCGGATCCCGCTGGAAGCCTCCCTGGACGAGGCGCTGGCCTCCGCGTCCGGCGCCCAGGAGGCTCCCGGGGAGAGGTGAGACGCGCACTCAGCCCCGTTCGTTATCAAAGATCTTTCATACCGAACGGGCCGGGTGCTTGCCTCCGGCCGGTCCGCTAAGTCCTGGGCCAGGGCGGCGTCGAGGAGGACGGCGGCGGCGGTGCGGGCGGCGGCGGCCGCGCCGGGGTCGTGGTCCAGGCGGGCGGACTGGCCGCTGCCGTCGTAGAGCAGGTGAAGCTGGCGGGCCAGGATGCCGGGCTGGGGGGCGCCGGCCTGCCCGGCCAGCTCGGTCAGCAGGTCGCGCACCCAGCGGCGGTAGGCCTCGGTGGCCTGCTCGGCCGGGTCGCCGGGCCGGGATTCGGCGCTGGCCCGGGCGAACGCGCAGCCGCGGTAACCCGGCTGGGCGTACAGCTCTCCCTGGCCCTCGAACACGGCCAGCAGGCGCTCGCGCGGGGTGTCGTAGCGGTCCACCGCCGCCATGATGCGCTGGCTGACGCTGTCGTGGCGGGTCTGGAGGTAGGCGCGGACCAGTTCGTCCTTGCTGCCGAACGTGTTGTACAGCGAGGCCTTGGCCACGCCGGCCTGCTCGATGATGCGGTCGATGCCGACCGTGTGCACGCCCTCGTCGTAGAACAGTTCGTTGGCCGCGGCCAGCAGCCGCTCGCGCGCCGACGGACGGGCCGCGCCCGCTTCCCTGACAGCCATGCTTGCCACCTTAAATGCTCCGGGAGGGCCGGTTCCGCAGCAGGCCGAGCAGGGCCAGCGCGGCCAGCGCGATCACCGCGGCGCCGTAGTAGCGGGCGGTGTCGATCAGCCCGCCGCCGTGCACCACGCCGAACCCGGCCAGCACCGCGGGCACGCCGAGGCCGAGGTAGGAGACGACGTAGAGCAGCGAGACCAGGCCGGCCCGTTCGTGCGCCGCAGCCAGGGGGACCACTGTGCGGATCCCGCCCTGGAAGCCGCTGCCGAAGCCGACGCCGGCGATCGCCGACCCGGCGAAGAACACCGCCACGGACCCCAGGCTCACCGCCAGGACGGTCACGGCGACGCCGGTGATCAGGGCCGCGACGCCGGCCAGCATCACCGTCCGGGCGGCGGCCCGGCGCAGCACGATGATCGCGCCGACGGCCGCGCCGGCCAGGACGAACAGGCTCAGGGCACCGAGCACCACGTTGCCCGAGCCGGTCAGCGCGTGCACCAGCGCCGGGCCGAGCGCGCCGTACAGGCCGGCCAGCGCCCACACCGCGAACAGCACGGGCACGGCGGTCAGCACCGGTCCCCGCAGCGCCCGCGGCACGGTGATCTCGGGCCGCAGGCTGGCCAGCGCGCCTGGCGCGCGGCTGACCGTCTCGCGCATCACGGCGATCGCGGCCGCCTGGAGCGCGAGCACGCCGATCAGGGCCAGGTAGATGAGGTGGGTGGGGTCGGGCAGGAAGCGGACCGCCAGCGCGGACAGGATCGCGCCGCTCGCGGTGCCCATGCCGGGCGCCACCGCGTTGGCGAACGTGCCGAGGTCGCGGTCCATGTCCAGCATGGCCGCGCCGATCGCGCCGAGGGCCGCGCCGGTGGACAGGCCCTGGACTACCCGGGCGGAGAGCAGCTCAGGTACCCCGGTGGCGGTGGCGAAGACGACCAGCGAGCCCGCGTGCACGGCGAGCGCGGTCAGCAGCACCGGCCGGCGTCCGACGTGGTCGGAGAGCTTGCCCAGGGTCAGCAGCGCGGCCAGCACCGCCAGCGCGTACACGCCGAACACCACCGTGGTGGTGATCGGGGTGAAGTGCCACTGGGCCTGGTAGATCGCGTACAGCGGGGTGGGAGCGGCCGAGGAGGCCAGCAGCGCCACGATCAGCGAGGCCAGCACGAAGACGGCCGGACGCCCGCTCAGCCGGCGACCGCGCAGCCAGGACTGGCGCGCGAACGGATCGGCGGGAAGGGCCGGGGCGATCTCGCCAGCCGGGCGGCGAGCCGGCGGGGCCGGGAGAGCCCTCACCCGTTCGGCCTGATGGGTCATCTCTGATTACCCGCTCTCATTGAGTAGACAGGTCTGTATAGCTGAAATAATAGACAGACTGGTCTACTCAGTCAAGGGATGGTGCCGTACGGTTTCGATCGGTATCCAGGGGAAGACCCATCGGATGGCTGAGTTCACGTTCTCCCCGCTGACGCCCGCCTCGTTTGCCGACCGGGCGGCCGCGGTCTTCGCCGGCCGGACCGCGATCGTCGACGGCCAGCGCAGCTTCACCTACCGCGAGCTGTCCGACCGGTGCCGCCGCCTGGCCGGCGCGCTGGCGGCGCAGGGGGTAAGCCGCGGGGACCGGGTAGCCGCGCTGTGCGCCAACAGCCACGTGATGCTGGAACTGCACCACGCGGCGCCGATGGCGGGTGCCGTGCTGGTGACGCTGAACACCCGGCTGTCGGACGCCGAGCTGGCCGCCCTGCTCGAGCACTCGGGCTCGTCGGTGCTGGTGGCGACGCGCGAGTTCGCCGACCGGGCCCGTCGCCTGGCCGGGCAGGCCGGCCTGCCGTGCGTGACCGAAGGCGGGGCCGGCGACTCGTACGAGGAGTGGATCGCCGGCGCGGAAGCGGCCGAGCCCGTCGCGGTCGACGAGCGCGACCTGCTGGCGATCAACTACACCAGCGGCACGACCGGGCGGCCCAAGGGCGTGATGTACCACCACCGGGGCGCATACCTCCAGGCCACGGCGATGGCGTACCACGCCCGCCTGGGCCCGGGCGCCAGGTACCTGTGGACGCTGCCGATGTTCCACTGCAACGGCTGGTGCTTCACCTGGGCCGTCACCGCGGCGGGCGGCACCCACGTGTGCCTGCGGGCGGTGGACACCGCCGAGATCTGGCGGCTGCTGCGGGACGAGGGGATCACCCACTTCAGCGCGGCCCCGACCGTGCTCACCATGATCGCCGAGGATCCCGCGGCCGGGCCGCTGGACCACGAGGTGCACGTGGACACCGGCGGCGCGCCGCCGTCGGCCACCCTGCTGGCGCGGATGGGGTCGATGAACCTCGCCGTGACCCACCTGTACGGGCTGACCGAGACCTACGGCCCGCTCGCGATCAACGAATGGCAGCCGGAGTGGGACGAGCTTCCTGACGAGGAAAAAGCCACGCTGCGCGCCCGCCAGGGAGCGCCCAACATCATCGCCCGCCCGCTGCGCGTGCTGGACGACGACGGCGAGGACGTGCCGGCCGACGGCGAGACCATCGGCGAGATCGCGGTCAGCGGCAACGACGTCATGCTGGGCTACTACCGCGACGACGAGGCCACCAGGGAGGTCACCCGCAGCGGCTGCTTCCTGACCGGCGACCTGGCCGTGATGCACCCGGACGGGTACGTCGAGATCCGCGACCGGAGCAAGGACATCATCATCTCCGGGGGCGAGAACATCGCCTCGGTGGAGGTCGAAAAGGTGCTGGACAGCCATCCCTCGGTGGTGGAGAGCGCCGTGGTCGGGATGCCGCACGAGCGCTGGGGCGAGGTGCCCGTCGCCTTCGTCACGCTCAGGAAGGACGACGTCGACGCGGACGCGCTGGCCGGGTACGCCAGGGAGCGCATGGCCCGGTACAAGGTGCCCAGGCGGTTCGAGTTCGGCGAGCTGCCCAAGACGTCCACCGGCAAGATCCAGAAGAACGTCCTGCGCGACCGGGCTCACGAGCTCAAGGAAAGCTGACGGCCGGCCCGGCTATAGCTTCTTCGCGCTGCCACTGAGCACGATAGGTCGCTGCAGGGCGCCGTTGCCCGGCAACTGGACGGTGATCTCCATGGACTGGAAGTCCCTGGGATCGGCCGAGCTGGTCATGGGGAAGGTCCCGTTCCCGCTGGGCGGGATGACGAACGTGCCGGCTGATACCGCCTGGCGGCCGTCGCGGCTGACGTACCAGCATTCGTACCACCGCTTCGGGCCGACGTCCTTGAGGTGACGGACGGTCAGGGTGATGTTCCAGCTGCCGGAGGAATCCTGGCGGGCCGTCGCCGCACCGGACGGCGCGGAAGCCGCCTGTCCCGATCCGCGAGGCGGGGCGAGCCGGAAGGCGAAGCTCGCCTTCTGGGCGCCGAGGCCGGGCACGACGAGCAGGACGGCGATCACCGCGGCCGCGACCGCGCTCGCGATGGTGAGCAGGCCCGTCCGGCTGCGCCAGCGGGGAAAGCGGATGACCTTGGCCATGCCGTCGGCGCGGGTGCCGGCCCGGGTGCTTGACCGGTCCGCGGCGGCCGCGGCGAGGACGCCCGCGATGGTGCGGGCTTCGAGCGCGGGCGGCGGCTCGGCGGCCGGCGGCAGCTGCCGGAGCAGCTGGCCGAGCTGGCCGAACTCGGCTATGGCGGCCTGGCAATGCGGGCAGCCCTTGAGATGGAACTGGAAGAGGACGACGTCGTCGGGCCCGAGGGTCCCCGTCACCCAGTCAGCGGCCTGCGGATGAGCCAGCTCGGCTTGGCCCTTAGGCGGCATGAATGCCTCGCTCTCCCAGCGCGCTGCGCAGGGCCCGCATGCCGTTGAAGGTCCGCGATTTCACCGTGCCGATAGCCAGCCCGAGCCGATCGGCGATTTCGGCCTGGGTGAGGCCTTCTCCGAGGATCAGCTGGAGCACCTCGGCGTGCGCCGGGCTCAGCTCGTCGAGAGCCTCGCGCAGGATGAGGGTGTTGAGGATCTGATCGGCACTGTCGGGCAGCGGCGGCAGCTGGTAGTCCTCGGCCTGGAACAGCGGCCGGGACGAGGGGCGCTTGCGGATGTCGGCGGCGGCCGAGCGGGCGATCACGAACAGGAAGGCAGCGACGCTGCCCCGCCCGGCGTCGTATCGCCCGGCACTACGCCACAGCCGCTGGAAGCTTTCCTGCACCATCTCCTCGGCGAGCCCGCCGTCGCCCAGCATCTGAACGCCGAACCGGTACAGGTTCTTGGCGTAGCGGCGGTACAGCTCCGTCATCGGCTGTTCGATGTTCCCGTCAGCGACCTGGGCAACCAGCTGCGCTTCCTGCGCGGCCAGGCGGGCCCCGGTATCGTCTAACGACACACCAGACCCCCCAACTAGTAAGACGACGCCTTACCCCGTCGCCGGTTCACTCAGCTGACCGATTTCGTGTTTCTGCGTGCGGTTCGCGAGCGGAAATACCGTACGGCATGACTGCCCTCGACCTGTTTGTCTTGACCTTGCCGCGTATCGGCGCGATAAACCTCACGCCGCCGCATTCAGGTAATACCCGGGAATGGTATTCAGGATATCGTCTGCAATGTCACGCCGGTGATATGTCGTACTACGAAGCGCATCCTTCACGAGCGGTTTCACTGGAAAGCCGGGAGGATGTCGGTGGGAACGCCGGCCGGGAGGATGTCGGTGGGAACGCCGGCCGGCAGGTCGGAGGGCTGGCGCGGGCGCGGCGTCGCGGCGGCGGGCTCCGGCGCAGAGCGCGACGGGGCGGGGCGCGACGGGGCGGGGCGGCGGGGTGCGGCTGACCCTCCGGCGGGGGCTGGGTTGCTTCTCGTGGCCGGCCTGCCGCTCGTGGCCGGCCTGCTGGTGGTGGCTGACCGGCCGGCGGAGCCGGCCGCGGTCGAATGGGGAAGGAAGTCCAGGTGGCGCGGGACGAGCATCAGGACGGCGATCGCGATCGCCGCGCATAGCGCCGTGACGAACCCGCCGGTCGCGGCGCCCATGGCGAAGGCGCGGCGCTCGCCGCTGTACTCGCTGCGCCGGCGCTCGCGCAGCTGCGGCGGCAGCGAGGCGCGGCGGGCGGCCCAGCTGTTGAAGGGCGCCGCGGCCATGCCGAGCACCGGGAACACGAGCAGCCCGGCCAGCAGCAGCCCGCTCTTCTGGGGGGCCTTGCTCAGCGCCCCGGCGATGCCGGCCGCGCCGAGCAAGGCCAGCATGGACTCGGCCCAGTTGGCCTTCAGCGCCTGCCACCACCGGGCGCGCTCGCTTGTCTTCGGGGTGCGCAGGAAGGCCGCCTTCCTGGCGAACAAGCCGAGCAGGGATGCCTTCGCCACGGTCAGCGAGGTGGACTGCCAGATGAACAGCGCGCCGATCGCCTCGCGCCAGGTCGCGCCGGTGCCCCGGCGCAGCAGCGCCACCGCCCGCACCAGCCCGAGCGCGAACAATCCCGGCACGGTGGTGAGCAGGAGCGGGGTGAGCCTGCGGAACACCTGGCCGTCGCCGCTGGCCAGGTCGGCCGCCCCGGCCAGCAGGAAGACGAAGAAGAACAGGCCGAGCAGATCGCCGTACCACTGGATCGCGCCGGCCAGGTAGGCCCACCGCTGCGCGGCCGTCAGGTGGTTGTGCCTCGACGTGCGGCCGGGGATCAGGGACCGCCAGTGCCTGCGCAGGATCTGGATCCCGCCGAAGCACCACCGGTAGCGCTGGCCCTTGAGCGCTTCGAAGGTCAGCGGCATGATGCCGCGGCCCCACGACTGATCCAGGTGCTGGCCCGACCAGCCGGCCCGCAGCAGCCGCAGCGACAACTCCGCGTCCTCGGTGATGCACCACTCATCCCAGCCGCCGAGTTCGTCCAGCACGACCCGCCGGATCAGGCCCATGGTGCCGGCGAAGATAGCGCCGTCACGTTCGTTGCGGGCCGGCTGGGAGATGGAGAAGAAGTACCGGTACGAGTGGTACAGGCGGCGGTAATAGGCGGCTTGCTGCCAGCCGCGGTAATCCTGGGGCGCCTGGACGAAGCCGATCCAGGGGTCGGCGAAGGCCTGCGCGCAGGCCCGCAGGAACCCGGGTTCGAGCTGGTAGTCCGAGTCGACCACGCCGATCAGCTCGGCCCGGGGATCGGTCATGTGGCGCAGCGCGTAGTTCAGCGCCCCGGACTTGTAGCCCGGCCACTTCTCGAGGTGGACGAACTTGACCCCATGCCTGGCGCACCACTGCTGGACCGGGCGCCACAAGGCCTCGTCGTCGGTGTTGTCATCGATCACGATGACCTCGTACCGGGGGTAGTCGAGGCGCACCAGGGAACGCAGCGTGTCGATGACCATGGCCGGGGGCTCGTTATGGGCGGGGACGTGCAGGCTGATCATCGGCAGGTCACGGCCGGCCGCGGCGGCCGGCGCCTGGAGGGCCGCCCGCCTGCGCCAGTGACGCGTCCCGAGCGCTTCGCAGATCTCCCACAGGTAGGCGCACGACATGACGGCGGCGAGCAGTTCGAAGGCCCACAGCAGCAGGCCGCCGGCCGTGCCGGCGGTGCCCGACCGGCTGGCCAGGGTCTGCCGCAGCGCGACCGCCAGGTACACGGTGATGAGGAAGATGCTCGAGGCCCAGCACACGCGGGCCCGGGCCAGCCAGCGGCGGGTCGCGGGAAGCCAGGCCAGGTTCGCGATAACCACGCTGGCAATGCCCGCGTCCCGGTCGGGCCCGGAAATTCCGCGCAGCCGCAACGATATCGCTACCACCAGTGCGACTATCGAAATGGCGGCCATCGCCAGCACGAGCCGGCCGGCCGCCGACCATCGCCCGCCCGGGCCGCGGGTGCGCCGCTTAACGGGCATGGCCAGGCCCGCGACGCTAAGCGGCGCCGTGACCAGGCCGGCCAGGAGCATGGTTGCGAGCATGATTGAACCCCCCATTGCATTGATGACGGCTCAAAAGCCTTTCGAGACAGCGGAAAAGAGCGGGTCCGCCGGACCCCGGGCTGACACATTCCGTAGCTGACGTAATTGGTCGTTAATAGGATTGCCGTGCCTTACCTACGACGGGAACTCGCGGAAGGTTCACTGCCCGGGCCCAACTCGGCCGGCCGGCCTCCCTACCGGCCGGAGGGGGTCGCGCGGTAGAAAGGGCGCTAGACGATCAATCCAGGGAGCAGCTGATGGATGTCATCGAGTTCCGCCCGGAGCGGGACCAGTACGCGTTCACCTTCGGCGGCGTCGCGCCGGTCCGGAAGGTACAGCCGGGGACGATGCTGCGGCTGTGGACGGACGACGCGTTCTGCGGTGCCCTGCGGGACCCGTCCGACATGCCCAGCGCCAAGCTGACGATGCCGTTCGTCAACCCGCAGACCGGCCCGTTCTACGTGGAGGGAGCCGAGCCGGGTGACACGCTCGCGCTGCACTTCGTGGACCTGTCCCCGGCGCGGGACTTCGGGGCGTCAAGCACCATCCCCTTCTTCGGCGGGCTGACGGGCACGGACCGGACCGTCACGCTCCAGGAGCCGCTGGAGGAGCGGACCTGGATCTACCAGGCGGACCGCGACCGGCGCACCGTCCTGTTCGAGGCCCGGTCAAGCGACCTGCGGCTCGAGCTGCCGATGGATCCGATGCTGGGCACGGTGGGGGTGGCTCCGGCGGCCGGGGAGGTTCGGTCCTCGCTGGTCCCTGACGCCTTCGGGGGGAACATGGACACCCCGGAGATGCGCGCCGGCGCTACCTGCTACCTGGGGGTCAACGTGCCGGGCGCGCTGTTCTCGGTCGGCGATGGCCACTACCGGCAGGGCGAGGGCGAGTCCTGCGGGACCGCGGTGGAGGGCGCGATGGACGTCTGCCTCATCGTGGACCTGGTCAAGGGC
>Ga0207665_10003455_pt1 | contig 10555 bp, 7 predicted proteins | sample LARL112metaG_FD_184351 | JGI IMG/M metagenome (GOLD analysis project Ga0207665, IMG submission 184351) | Corn, switchgrass and miscanthus rhizosphere microbial communities from Kellogg Biological Station, Michigan, USA - LAR L11-2 metaG... | ecosystem: Host-associated > Plants > Roots >...
GACGGCCTCGCCGGAGTCCGCGGCCAGCGCGTCGCCGTGCCGGTGGATGACCTTCCACTCGCCAGCTTCGCGCCGGAAGATCGTGGTCACGCGCAGCACGTAAGGCTGCGGCTCGGCGCCGTTGATCGACGCGGTGGTGTGCTCCAGGGCGACGGTGTAGGCGAGGTCGCCGCTGGCCTCGGCGGCGATGATCTGATTCTCGTACGACCGGCAGTCCGAGAACTGCTCGCCCAGCGAGCCGAAAATCGGCCCGATCTGGTCCCATCCGGACCCGGACACCGCCGCGCCGAACAGCGTGAGCGGTTCGGCGCGGGACCACATCGCGATGCGCGGGCCCGGGTCGCCGTTGTGCAGCGCGGTCTCCGCCTCCGTTATCCGTGGCCGCATAGCCGCTAGGAACTGCTGAGTCTCCGTCACGTCTCCCACCCCCAGGGAACGGACCAGATGGCCAGAACAGCTATCTGAGTAGTGTTGAACCTTTGTTCGCGCCGTGGCTACTGTCAAGCGGCCGGGAGCAGCGGCCTAGCGGTCAGGCCGGCTCGTGACCGCCGGCGGATCAGCTGGCAGCCGGGGGCGCGGTACCGGCTCGATGATCTCGCTGAACCCACCGTCCGGGCTCATCACGATCCGCCCGGTCTCCTGCCCGTGCTCGGCTTCCTCCCGTTCCCGGCCCCTCAGGCCCAGGCAGATCCACCGGGTGAGGGCAAACGCCAGCACCGGGCCGCCGAACACGGCCACCCGGAACGCCCAGGTGACGGTGAAGAGGTCCAGGTGGAAGTGGTAGGCGAGCTGGTCGTTGGCGGCCGCCGCCCACAGCACGCCGTAGAAGGTCATCCCGGCGACGCCGATCGCGGTGCGGGTCACCGCGTCACGCGGGCGGTCGGGCAGCAGGTGCACCCCATGGTCGCCGGTCAGCCAGCTTTCGAGAAGCGGATAGGCCGCGAGCAGCGTGAAGAAAGCTCCGGGCACGATGAGCGCGGGCACCAGCACCGCCAGGGTCAGCGGATGCCCCCCGATCATGACCTCCCAGCCGGGCATGACCCGCAGCCCACCGTCGAGGAACCCCATGTACCAATCGGGCACCGCTCCCGACGTGGTCGCCCCTGGCTGGTACGGGCCGATGCTCCAGATCGGATCGATCTGGGCGAACGTACCCAGCATGGTGAGCACCCCGCAGGTGGCAAAGAACAGCGCCAGTGAGGTGGCCACCGCGGGATTCTGGACCAGGCCACGCCAGCCAGGCCCACGCCGGACCAGGCCACGCCAGCCAGAGCCGGGCGGGCTGAGCGAGCCGGGCTGGCGGATGAGCCCGGTCCGGCGGGCCGGGCGGCGCGCGAGGAGGAGCAGGCCGATCATGACGGGCGGCAGCACCAGGAAGTGCAGCCAGTAGAACCGCGGGATGATCAGGTGGCCGGGGACAGCGCCGCCGAACACCAACAGCATCAGGTGCGTGCCCACCACCGGGATCGACTGGAGCACCGCCTGCAGCAGTGACAGGCTGCCGCCGGACAGCATGTCGTCCGGCAGGATCGAACCGGTCCAGCCTTCCACCATGCCCAGTGGGAGAAGTGCCACCCAGATCAGCCAGTGCAGCCGTCGGGGCCGGCGGAACTCTCCAGTGAAGAACAACTGCAGCACCTGGAGGCAGACTGCCGCGACAAAGATCACCGCCGCCCATTGGTGGACCTGCCGTATCAGCAGTCCGCCGGGCATGTCCAAGCTGATGTGCAGGGCGGAATCGTAGGCCTGGCTGACCGGCACGCCGCGTAGCGGACGGTAGGAGCCGTGATAGATCACCCGCGTCATCGACGGGTTGAAGAACACGGCCAGGTAGATGCCCGTGGCGGCCAGCACCACGAGGTCATACAGCGCGATCTCGGCAAACAGGAACGGCCACCGGCCTGGCCGGGCCTGCCGCAACCACGCTTCGTTAGTCCTTGGTCTCCTTGCGCTCATCGTGCCGACCCCTCATCGCGTTCCTATAAGTGATGAAGGAACAGACCCCGCATTTGTGACTCGCTACTGCGTGAATGTCGCCAAGCTCACACTCCTGCGGCTGGTTCACCAGCCAAGTTGACGGCCGTATCTTTCATATGTAAGTTTTTTATGACAGGTGAGGGTAAACGGGCCGGCCAGCACGACCGGTCAGTTCCACAGACGGCCAGCGCCGGCCCAGCGTCCCCGGGCCGGCGCTGGTCCCCGGCTCATCAACGCGGTGCTTTTGGTCAGTGCGGTGCGTTACGGGTGCCGGAACGCCCACGATGCACCGCGCTCACGGAAGACCGCCCTACCACACGCTGGCGGGGGTCCGCCCCACCACACGCGAGAGACCGGCCTACCGCTGGTGCTCCAGGGCGCGGCGGGTCAGCACCCGGGCCAGATGCTGCCGGTACTCCCGGTCGGCGTGGATGTCCTCGGCCGGATCGGTCCCCTCGGCCGCCAGCAAGGCCGCCGACGCCACCGGTGCCCCACCGGCCAGCGCCTCCTCAGCCGCCCGCGCGCGCAGCGGCACCGGCCCCATGTTGGCCAGCGCGATCCGCCCATCAGCACACGCGACCCCGACGATGGCCCAGTCGTTGGCCCGCCGGACGAACTTCTGGTATCCCCAGCCCACCCCCTGCTGACGGGGCACCCGCACCGCGGTCAGCAGCTCCCCCGGCTCCAGGCTGGTCTCGAAGAACCCCACGAAGAAGTCCTCGGCCGCCACTGACCGCACCCCGGCCGGCCCGGTGATCTCCACCGAACCGCCCAGCGCGACCAGCGCCATCGGCAGGTCCGCGGCCGGGTCGGCGTGTGCCAGCGACCCGCCGATCGTCCCCCGGTGCCGGATCTGCGGGTCGCCGACCAGCGAAGCGGCGTGCGCCAGCAGCGGCGCCTCCGCCTGCACCAGTTCCGAGCAAGCCACGTCGGCGTGACAGGTCACCGCGCCGATGACCAGGCCGGACTCATCAACCCGGATCCCGGCCAGCTCGGCCACCCGCCCGATGTCGATCAGCACCGACGGTATAGCCAGCCGCAGCTTCATCATCGGCAGCAGCGAGTGCCCACCGGCCAGCAGCTTCGCATCGTCATCCGGAAAGCCCGCCAGCAGCTCCAGCGCCTGCCCCACCGACTCAGCCGCCACATAATCGAACGGCGCTGGGATCACGCGGTCACCTCGCGATCCACCGCCCCGGCCGCGGACAGCACGGCCCGGACGATGTTGTGGTAGCCGGTGCACCGGCAGAAGTTGCCTTCCAGCCCCTCCCGGACCTGCGTCTCGGTCGGGTGCGGGTTCTCGGCCAGCAGCCCGGCCGCCGCCATCACCATGCCCGGCGTGCAGAACCCGCACTGCAGCCCGTGCTCCTCGCGGAACGCCCGCTGCACCGGGTGCAGCTCCCCGTCGGGCCCGGCCAGGCCTTCCGCCGTGGTGACCTGCTGCCCCGCCGCCTGCACCGCGAGCACCGTGCAGGACTTCACCGACCGCCCGTTCAGCAGCACCGTGCACGCCCCGCACGACGTCGTGTCGCACCCGACGTTGGCCGCGCGCAGCCCGCACCGCTCCCGGAGGTAATGCACGAGCAGCAGGCGCGGCTCCACCTCGTCCGCCCGTGCCTGCCCGTTAACAACCAATTCAAGCTGCATTACGCACCTTTCTCCGCCGCTGCTTCCCGCACCGCGCGCCACACTCGCTGGGGTGATGCCGGCAGGTCGATATGCCGGACCCCGAGGTGCGCGAGCGCATCGATGACCGCGTTCTGCACGGCGGGTGTGGCGCCGATCGTGCCCGCTTCCCCGATGCCTTTCGCGCCGAGCGGGTTGTAGGACGTGGGCGTCGCCATGTCGGCCAGCTCGAAACTGGGCACCTCGGTCGCGGACAGGAACGGGTAGTCGGCGAAGGTGGCGGTCAGCGGGTTGCCGTCCGCGTCGTAGATGACCTCTTCCAGGAACGCCTGGGCCGCGCCCTGCGCGATGCCGCCGTGCCGCTGGCCCTCGGCCAGCAGCGGGTTGATGACTGTGCCCGCGTCGTCCACGGTGATCACCCGGCGCAGCACGACCTTGCCGGTCTCGGTGTCCACGTCGGTCACGGCCACGTGCGTGCCGAACGGGAACGTCGGCCCGGGCGCGCTGAAGATGGTGCGCACCAGCAGCCGGCTGGTTTCGGCCAGCCGGGCCAGCGGGACCGCGGCGTCCGGGTCGCCGGCTACCGCGAACGCGCTGCGCTCCGGATCGAAGACCAGGTCGGCCGGGCTGGCTTCGAGGTGCGCGGCGGCCCGGTCCCGGGCCAGGTCGATGAGTTCCCGTGCTGCCTGCTGCACGGCCGCACCGCCCTGCTGCAGGCTGCGCGAGCCGCCAGTGCCACCGCCCTCGGGGACCAGGTCGGTGTCACCCCACTTCACGGTGATCTTGTCGACCGGGATGCCCAGCTCCTCGCTGGCCAGCATGGCCCACACGGTGGCGTGCCCCTGGCCGTGCGGTGAAGTGCCGGTCAGGATCGTGGCGCTGCCGTCGGCGTGCACCTCGACCGTGGCGTTCTCCTTCGGGCCGCCGGCTTCCGCTCCCGGGCCGGTGATCTCCACGTAGCAGGCCAGCCCGATGCCGAGCTGCACCGGATCGCCCGCGGCCCGCCGCAGGTCCTGCTCCTGGCGCAGCTCCTGGTAGCCGGCCGCGGCCAGCGCGGCGTCCAGCGCGGTCACGTAGTCGCCGCTGTCGTACACGGCGCCGAACGCGGTCGTGTGCGGCTCACTGAACTTGGGCAGCAGGTTCTTGCGGCGCACCTCGGCCGGGTCCACGCCGGTCTCGGCGGCGAACAGGTCCATAGCCCGTTCCACCGCGGCGGTGGCCTCGGGCCGGCCCGCGCCGCGGTAGGCGCCGACCGGGGTGGTGTTGGTCATCACGCTCCGGGCCACCGCTTCGGCCCGCCCGATCGCGTACGGGCCCGGGCACATCATGATGGTGAGCGCGGGCAGGAACGCGCCGAACCGCGGGTACGCGCCCGCGTCCTGGACGATCTCCAGCCGGTATGCCTCGACGGTGCCGTCGCGGCGGCCGCCGATGGTGACCGTCTGGATCTGGGCCCGGCCATGGGTCATGCCGATCAGGTTCTCGTTGCGGGTCTCGGTCCACCGGGCCGGGCGGTCAAGCTGGCGGGCCACCCAGCACACGACGGCGTGCTCCGGGTCGGCGCCGAACTTGGCGCCGAACGCCCCGCCCACATCCGGGGTGATGATCCGCACGCCCGCCTCGTCGAGGCCGAGCATGGTGGCCAGCGCGCTGCGGGTGCCCTGCGCGCCCTGGTTGGGTATCCAGGCGGTCAGCCGGCCGTCCTCGCCCCATTCGGCCGCGGCGGCCCGGGTCTCCATCGGCGCGGGCGCCACCCGCTGGTTGAGGATCGTGCGGCGGACCACCACCTCGCAGCCGTCGAACAGATCGTCCTGGAGCGCGGCCGGGTCGCCGAACGTCGCGGCCACGTTGCTGCCCGCCTCGGGGAACAGCACCGCAGCGCCGGGCTCGCCGGCCCGGGCCGGGTCGACCACGGCCGGCAGTGGCTCGTAGTCGGCGTCCACCAGTTCGGCGGCGTCCTCGCCCTGATAGGCCTCTTCGGTGACCACGACCGCGACCGGCTCGCCGACGAACCGGACCACGTCGCGGGCCAGCAGCGGCTGGCCCATCTGATCGCTGATCATCTGCGGCATCGGCGGGGCCAGCAGCGGCAGGTCAGCCAGGTCGGCGCCGGTGTACGCGGCGATCACGCCGGGTGCGGCGCGGGCGGCGGACACGTCGACCGACCTGATCCGGGCGTGCGCGATGGGCGAGCGGACGAAGAACACGTGGCACTGGCCCGGCAGCTGCAGGTCCTCGGTGTAGACGCCGCCAGTGGTCAGGAAGCGGGGATCCTCGGTCCGCAGGACCCGGGTACCCAGAATGCTCACAGATCAGCTCCCTTCCGGGCGGCCTGCCGGGGACGACTGCCTGCCGGGACGATTGCCTGCCCACGCTGGCTGGTAGTCGCGCCTCGCCAGGCTAAGGCATGCGAACCGGGGTGGGGTCCCCGGATGGGGCGATTTCTTCTGGCTGGTGTCTCTACGATGGGACTGTGTGCACGGATGACAGCCCGGCCAGCGCAGCCGGCGCGGTGCTGTACGACGTCGAGCCAGCCATCCAGATCGACCTGGAACCGGTCGACTCGGTCGTGGTCACCACGCTGATCGACAACCTCACCGACGTTTTCATGCCGGATCAGGGCCCGGCCCGGCGGGTCAGCCCAGGGACCGGCCCGTGGCGCGCGTCCACCATGATGGACGGCGGGCAGGTACCCGACGCGCTGATCGCCGAGCACGGGTTCTCGGCCCTGGTCACGGTGACCAAAGCCGGCCAGCAGCACCGGATCCTGTTCGACACGGGCACCAGCCCGGACGGCATGGTGGAAAACATGCGCCGGCTGGACATCGACCCGTCCTCCATCGAGGCCATCGTGTGCAGCCATGGCCACTTCGACCACACGACCGGGCTCGACGGGCTGATCCGCACGCTTGGCCGGGCGAATCTGCCGGTGCTGATCCACCCGCACTTCTGGCGCCGGCGCCGTCTGGTGCTGCCCGGCCGTGAGCCGATAGAGATCCCGGCGACCAGCCGTCAGGCGCTGACCGGGGCAGGCTTCGAGATCATCGAGGAACAGCAGCCCAGCTTCCTGTTCGGCCGGTCGGTGCTGATCACCGGGGAGGTCGCCCGCACCACCGGTTACGAGCCGGGTTTCCCGCCCCAGCAGGCCTGGCTGGACGGCAACTGGCAGCCCGACCCGCTGGTGCTCGATGAGCAGGCGCTGATCGTGAACGTCGCCGGCCGTGGCCTGGTGGTGATCACCGGGTGCGGTCACGCGGGCGTAGTCAACATCGCCCGGTACGCCCACCGGCTCACCGGTGAGCAGCCGCTGTACGCGCTGATGGGTGGCTTCCACCTGAACGGCCCGCTGTTCGAGCCGCTGATTCCCCGGGTCCTGGACGACCTGGCCGCGATGAACCCGGGCGCGCTGGTGCCCGCGCACTGCACCGGCTGGCGGGCTCAGCACGCGATGTCGGCCCGGTTCCCGGACGCGTTCATCCCGAACGCGGTCGGCAGCAGCTTCCACCTGTGAGCCTGGCCGGAACCACTTTCCACCCGGCGAGCAGGGCCGGTCCGGTGATCACACGCTGATCAGCACGATGCCCGCCGCGATGATCACGGCCGCCGCCACCCGGCGCGGGCCGAACTGTTCCTTGAGGAACAGCATCCCGATCAGCGCCGCGAAGACCACGCTGACTTCCCGGATCGCGGCGACCTCGGCCAGCGGGGCCTGCGACTGCGCCCACAGCACGATCCCGTAGGCGAGCAGGGACAGCGCCCCGGCCAGCAGGCCCCGGCTGACCAGCGTCCGGTCCCGCCACTGGTGCAGCGGCCGCCGCAGCAGCGCGATCACCGGGAAGACCGGCGCCTGCAGCAGGAACATCAGCCCGGCGTAGGCGTACGGGTCGTGCGCCGCGCGGACGCCCAGGCCATCTACCAGCGTGTAGCTGGCGATGGTGAGCCCGGTGACCACCGCGACGCCGATGGCGGGCCCGTTGGACCGGGCCAGCCGGCCCGCCGACAGCGCCAGGCTCATCAGCCCGAGAGCCAGGATCACCACCCCGGCCAGCGGGATCAGGCCCAGCCGCTCGCCCGCGAACAGAGCCGCGCCCACCGCCACCAGCAGCGGCGAGGTTCCCCGGGCGATCGGGTAGACCTGGTTGAACGCGCCGAGCCGGTAGGAGTTGAGCAGCGCGGCTTCGTAGCCCACGTGGATCACCGCCGAGGCGACCGCGAACCAGATAGCGGCCCGGCCGGGCAGCCCGGTGACCGCCACGATCAGGCCGGCGCCCACCGTCTCGAACGCCCCCATCACGGCGAAGCCCATGACCCGGTCGCTGATGTGCTTGGCGATCGCGTTCCACGCCGCGTGCAGCGCGCCTGCCGCGACGACGAGGATGACAACTGGAACGGTAAGGGTGGCCACCGACGGCTCCTTCTGCCTGTCCCGGGTATCCGGGCATGCCGATAAGAGCCCTCGGGGCTTTTATCCCGTCAGGTGTGGAGGCGGCCGCAGGCCGCCCCTGGCGCCGCTCGGTCCAGGCCGCCGCGCTCCCTTGTTGTGTCCTGCTCAGCCGGCGGGAACGGCGCGGAACCCTAGGCGCAACCACATGCTGCTCACGACGCTAGCAAGAGATACGCCCGGTTCTGGGAGGTTTGGGCGTTACCTTTTCCTGTCCTTGACCAAGCGGATGTCCTCAGCCGGCCTGGACCGGCACGGGCAGCTGCCCGGTCAGCGTGGTTCCGTGCCCAGGCGCGGACCGGACCTCGAATGTGCCGCCCAGTGCGGCCAGCCGGTCGGCCATGCCCTGCAGACCGGAGCCCTGGCGCGCGGTGGCCGGGTCGAACCCGGCGCCGTCGTCGCTGATCGTGAAGTTCAGGTGGTGGTCCGGGCAGGCCAGCCGGATTTCGGCCGAGGACGCGGCGGCGTATTTGGCGATGTTCTGCAGCGCCTCCAGCGTGCAGAAGTACACGGTGGACTCGGTATCCGGCGGGTAGCGCCCGATCCCGTCGGCCTCGATCCGCACCGGCAGCGGCGCCTTGCCCACCTGGGCCTGCAGCGCGGCGACGAGGCCCTGCTCGGCCAGCAGCGGCGGGTAGATGCCGCGGGCCAGGTTCCGCAGGTCGCCCAGGGCGGCCCGGGCCGCCTGCTTGAGCAGCGCCGTGATCTCCCGGACGGCGGCGGGGTCGTCGGCCGCGTCGGCCAGCAGGCCGAGCTGGATGGACAGCGCGATGAGCTGCTGCTGTGCCCCGTCGTGCAGGTTGCGTTCGATCTTCCGGCGCTCGGCGTCCTGCGCCCCGACCAGCCGGCGCCGGGAGGCCCGCAGTTCGTCGATGGTGGCTTCCAGGTCGGCGGTCAGCGCCGCGTTGCGCAGCACCAGGCCCGCCTGCGAGGCCAGGTGCTGCAGCAGCTTGTCCTCCGCACTGGTCAGCGCCTCGCTGCGCGGCTTGTGCAGGGACAGCGCGCCGAGTAGCTCGTCCCCGTGCCGGACGGCGACGGCCCGGGACGCCTCCGGGAACGGCGGCAGCCCGCCGCCGGGCCCGAGCGGCGCGGGGGGCGGCGGGGGGGCGTCATGCGGCCAGACCGCGGCCGGGCGCAGCTGCGCGCCGAACCTGATCCACGCCTCGGCCCGGACCGCGCCGGTGGCCCCGGCCAGCACCGTCACCATCCGGTCCACCGCCTCGGTGAAGTCCAGCTGCTCGGCCATGTCCTCGGCGAAGTCGGCCAGCACCTGGTAAGGCGTGGCCCGCTCGCCATACACCAGGCGGTTGGCGAACTGCTGGAACCAGTGCCGCAGCGGCTGGAACAGGACGGCGATGATGATCGCCGCGACGATGGTGAGCACCGGGCCGCCGCGGTGGCCGGCAAAGGTCCCGATGCCGAGCACGATGCCGACGTACACGGCGGTGAAGGCGGCCGAGAGCAAGCCATAGACCACGGCCCGGCTGATGATCACGTCGATGTCGTACAGCCGGTACTTCAGGATCCCGACCGTGATGGCAGCCGGGAACCCATACAGCCCGAGGAGGCCGGACGCGGCATACGCGGCACTGGCGATGGGTGGCTGTTTACCGTGGTCGGCCACGATGGCCACGATCGCCACCAGCTGGACGAAGGCAAACACCACGCCGGTCAGTGCGAGCCAGTTGATCTGCCGCCGCAGCTCGCTGCCGCCCGCCCGGTAGCGCAGCACCAATGACACCGCCCCCGCGCCCAGGAACAGCACAGACACCAGCGTTAGCGAGTTGAAGTTGTTAATGGGAATCTCGGAAAGGGCGCGGCCGACCGCCGGGATGCCGAACGGGTTCGGGTAGGTGAGGGTGTAGCCGCCGGGCGCCGGGAGGGCCACCGGCCTGGGCACCAGGATGAAGGCGACCAGCAACACCCCGGTGGCCAGGACGTTGAGCACCGCAACTGGGCGCCAGCGCGGAGACGGCAGTACCCCGGTCGGGAAGAGCAGCAGCACGTACGCGAGCGACGCCACGACCGGGAAAAAGGCCCACTCGGCCACGGCACCCACTGGCTTGGCCGCGAGCAGCCCGCCAGGATGCGTAAGGATCCCGGCTACCGCATAGCTGGAGAACAGGCTCAGGATCCCGACACCGGCTCCCGCGATCAGCAGCAGCCAGCCAATCGGGTTGCGCACGCGCCGGACGATCAGCGCCCCGAGGGTGGCGTAGCCAACCGCGGAAACGGCGGCGCCCAGGTTGGAGATCGCGTCGTTCGCCTTGAAGTCACCCCAGGCCAGGATGGTCAGGGCGGCGCCGGCGACGGCGATCAGGACTACCCCGGCCCACGACCCGTCGATGAAGCGGGTACCTGACCGCCCGGCGCGACTGACCCGCTCCGGCCGCTGGGCGCCCGCCGTCTGGCCGTCCGCGCCCGCTGGCGCGGCGGTGACCTTCATGACCGCCAGCGGCGGGCCGACGCGTACAGGAACCCGGCGATGCCCAGGATGAGGAACCCGTCCAG
>Ga0207665_10003460_pt1 | contig 10546 bp, 11 predicted proteins | sample LARL112metaG_FD_184351 | JGI IMG/M metagenome (GOLD analysis project Ga0207665, IMG submission 184351) | Corn, switchgrass and miscanthus rhizosphere microbial communities from Kellogg Biological Station, Michigan, USA - LAR L11-2 metaG... | ecosystem: Host-associated > Plants > Roots >...
TTGCGGCCGTCGTAATCGACCTCGACGATCGCTTCCGCGTCCGGCTCCTCTTCCGTCGTGACACCCATCACCGAGATGTTCGAATCGAACATGCCCGATGCGTACGTCGGTACCTCGACGTATGGCTGCTTCGCGCCGAGCATGTTCTTCGCGACGTGGCGCCCGTGGTTCAACGAGTTGTCCCAGGTGCCCATCCGATGGTGGCGCTGCGACACGACGTCGTAGAACTCGGCCACGTCGCCGGCGGCCCAGGCGTCCGGCATGTTCGTTTCAAGGAACTCGTTCGTGCGCACACCGACGTTCGTCTCGAGGCCGGTGTCCTTGAAGATGTCGATGTTCATCGTGAGCCCCAGCCCGACGCCCACGATGTCCGCGTTCGCGGTGAAGCCGGCCGTGCCCGTCACCTTGGCGGTGCCATTCGACTGCTCGATCTTCGCGATGGCCTCCTCGTAGTGGAGGTGCACGCCCGCGTCCTGCGCGAGGAGCGAGACGATCTTGCCGCCGGCCTCGTCCAGCGCGCGCCGCAGGAACCACGGTCCGCGCATGAGCCAGTGCGTCTCCAGCTTCCGGAACGCGAAGGCTTCGGTGAGCTCGTAGCCGATGAACGAGCCGCCCAGGATCACCGCGACCTTCGACTCGGGGATCTTGGCGACCATCGCCTTCGTCTCGTCGAAGTACTGGAAGTTGAAGACCGATGGCGCGGTCTTCGCGCCGGGCACGGTCAGCGGATTCGGGCGGCCGCCGGTGGCGATGAGCAGCTTGTCGTAGCCGAGCTCACCGCCCGGCTCGAGCATCACCGTCTTGTTCTCGAAGTCGACCTGGGTGACCTTGGTCTCGAGCCGGAGGTCGATCCGGTTCTTGTCGTGCCACTCCTGGTCGCGCACGTAGACCCGCTGCTCAAGGAGCACGCCCTTGAGGTAGCGGGGGAGCGAGACCCGGTTGTAGAGGGTGTATTTCTCGTCGTCGATCATGACGATCTCGCACGCGGCGTCGTCCTTGCGGAGCTGCTCCGCCGCGTACGTGCCGGCCGCGCCGTTGCCGATGATCACGAAGCGAGTGGGGTTCGCGCCCAAGCGTCTTCCTCCGAGGTGGTGTGGTGAAGTGTGGCGGAACGTGCCGGCGGCGGGATTCGAACCCGCAAACAATCCGTCTTAAGCGGATCGGCTCAGCCGTTGGCCTACACCGGCACGCCGATTATCGCCTACCGCTTCGCCGGACCATCGACGTTCACCGTGACGGTCCCGCCACCAGCACGGGAGAAGACGGCGAGATTCGGCTCGCTCCCCGGATTCGACTCCCGATGGACCGCGCCTGCCGGGACGTGGATGAAGTCACCTTCGCGGGCGTCGAACGCGCCGTCGGCGAACTCCATGTGCATCGTGCCTCTGACGATGTAGATCGAGGTCTCGTGCGACCCGTGGTGGTGCCAGCCGCTCACCATCCCCGGTTCCGTGGTCACCCGGCCGGAGGTGAGGCCATTCGCCATGATCGCGTGAGCGCGGGTCATGCCTGCGGTCGGGTTCTCGTCGGCCTTCAGCGCGTCCTTCTTGATCAATCGCAGCTCAGATGTCACGGCCATCCCGTCCTTTCATGTCGTCGGTGCCCCAGCGCTCGTGCTGGACGTGAAGCTGGGCACCGCGCTTCGCGATCCAGTTGTCGACCAGCCGCGCCCGGACCGCGTCGCCTGGCTCGCGCGCGATCGCGTGGTGATGGTTCGCGCACTCCAGGCGGACCTCCCCCGGTGCGCGGGCGTACGCGAACATCGGCATCCCGCACTGCTCGCACTCGAGGGTGCCGTCAGGCTTCAGCTCGCGCAACGCATGTCCGATCTCCACGGTTGTGGTCCCTCTTCGTTCGCGGCTACACTATGCAGGACCGCCCTGGCCTCCGGCCGGGGCGCCTTTTCGCACCGGACCAGGGCAGCCCGCCCCCACTGACGGGACCCAACGACGTCCGCTGCAGACCCAGGAAAGGAAGGTGGGACCACCGCATGCGTCCATACGAGCTCATGTATCTCATCCAGCCCACCGCCGACGAAGAGCGCCTGACTGCCGTGAGCGATCGGCTCCAGCAGTCCATCAGCTCGCTCGGTGGCAAGGTCGACAAGGTCACGCCGCCGATCCGCCGGCGCCTGGCCTACGAGATCGGCAAGTACCGGGACGGCCAGTACGGCGTCCTCGAGTACTCGCTCCCGCCGGACCAGTCCCGCGAGTTCGAGCGCACCATCAAGCTGACCGAAGACATCCTGCGTCACATCGTCATCCGTCGCGACGAATAGATAGAGGAAAAGACAATGGCATCGATGGCCAAGATCCAGATCATCGGCAACGTCGGGCGCGACCCCGAGATGCGTATGACCCCCGGTGGCAAGCCCGTCTGCGACTTCTCCGTTGCGGTGAACCGCGTCTCCAACAGCGGCGGCGAGCGGTCCGAGCAGACCGACTGGTACCGCGTGAGCTGTTGGGGCAAGCAGGCCGAGATCGCGCAGCAGTACATCCAGAAGGGCATGCAGGTCTTCGTCGACGGCCGCTTCAGCCCCCGCACGTGGACGAACAAGGAGAACGTCGAGAAGACGAGCCTTGAGATCAGCTGCAACGACTTCCAGATGCTCGGCGGCCGTCGCGACCGCGAGGGTGGCATGGGCGGCGGAGAGATGCCGGCCAAGCAAGGCGAGCCAGCGGGCGCGTCGGGCACGTTCGATCCCGACGAGATCCCGTTCTAGGGAGCTGAGATGAGCCAGGAACGTTCCGGCCCGCGACGCGACGGTGGCCGCTCCGGCGGCGGCTCGCGCGACCGCGGTGGCGATGACCGTGGCGGCGACCGGCCGCGCTTCGGCGGACCGCGGCGCCCGCGCCGCAAGGTCTGCGCCTTCTGCGTGGACAAGGTCCAGAAGATCGACTTCAAGGAGGTCGGCCGCATCCGCCGCTACATCAGCGACCGCGGCAAGATCGACCCCCGCCGCAAGAGCGGCACGTGCGCCAAGCACCAGCGGATGCTCACCGCGGCGCTGAAGCGCGCGCGGCACATGGCCCTCCTCCCGTACACCGCAGAGCACGTGCGCTCGCTCATGAGCCCGCAGGCCCGGGCGATGGCCGGCGGCCCGCCGCCGCCGAAGCCCGATCGCCCGCCGTACCGCCCTGGCGGTTACGGCGCGCCCGGTGGCTTCCGGCCGGCCGGACCGCCGCAGAGCGTCGTGGCGCCTGCGCCGCAGGCGCCCGCACCGGCACCGCAGCCCGCACCCGCGCCGAGGACCGAGCCCTCGGCGTAGCCACCGCAGAACGCGCAACATGGAGGCCGGCAGCGATGCCGGCCTCTTTCATTCTTCTTTGGAGGTTGAAGATGGCGACCGCGAAAGATCCGGTCTGCGCGATGGATGTCGACACCGCGAACCCGCCCGGCGGCAAGGCCGTCCACGCCGGCCAGACCTACTACTTCTGCTCGAACGGGTGCCGCAAGACGTTCGAGAAGGATCCGGCGAAGTACCTGAGCTGAGCTAGGCCGTCGGTGAGGGCGCCGGGAATACGACCGGGACCACGAACACGATGACCATCGTCGCGGCAACGAGCAGGCCGCCGAGCCCGATCCGCGCCCCCGCCGACTTGTCTCGCGCGATCAGGATGAGACTCCCGGGCAGGAGCGCGACCCCGAACAGGCCGAGGATCGGCAGCGCACCCAGGGCGATGCTCGCCGCGAAGGCGATCCAGAGCAGGGTGTCGCTGCGTTTCACGACCGAGCCGCGCATCCAGATGGCGTAGATCGCGCCCGTGGCGAGCGCGACCGGCAGCGCGAACAGGATCCCGAGCACCCACGCACCGAGCGTGAGGCCGGCCGAGAACGCGACGAGCTGGACCAGCAGGTCGCGGGCCAGGTACCGGTCGGCGAGCATCGTCCAGCCGATGTAGATCGCCAGCGGGAAGCCGACGAATGGAACGGCGAGCGCGCCGTTGCCGTTCAGCGCCCACGGGCCGAACTCGAGCCGGGTCACGCTGAGCACCTGCGTGAGGAGAAGGATGGCGAGCCCGACCGCCGCCGCGGCGAGGAACGTGAGCCACGGGCGCGAGGCCCGGGCCGCGGCGACGCTCTGGGCGCGCATTCGCGCCATCCTATCGGCCGGCTACGCGGGCTTCGTCTCCTCGTGCAGCGGCCGCTTCTCGATGCGGAGCAGGGTCTGATCCTTCTGCGCGACCGTGAACGGGATGACGCCCGGGATCAGCCACTCGGTCCACATCTTGTCGACGGTCGCCTGGAAGTGCTCGACGTCCTCGTCGGCGAAGTGGGCGAACCGGCCCTGCCGCTTCAGGTACTCGTAGACCGGCTTGCGCTTCTTGCGGCCCTCGGCGATCTGCCGGGTCGGGCCGGTGAGGTTGCACACGCCGTCGATCACCTCGTACAGCGGCCAGATGCCGGTCTCCACCGCGAGGTGGCCGAGCTCCTGGCTGTACTGCGGGTGGTAGTCCCAGCCCTTCGGGCACGGATCCAGGGTGTGGACGAACGTCGGCCCGCCGAGCTCGAGGGCCTTGCGGATCTTGTTCATGAGGTCCACCGCGTACGCGGCGCACCCGGCCGCGATGTAGCGCGACTCCGGGTGACCGGCGGCCATCATGCCGGGCATGTTCTTCTTCCAGCGCGTGTGCATCAGCCGCTTCGCGCTGCCGGACGGCGAGAACGTCGTGACCGCGCCGTACGGGGTCTGGCTCGAGAGCTGGATGTCCGTGTTCGCGTACGACTCGTTGTCGTACAGGAGGATGAGCGAGTTGTAGTCCTTGTGCGTGAGGGTGGCGCTGATCGCGCCGATGCCCATGTCCGCGCCGCCGCCGTCACCGCAGAACGCGATCACGTTGATCTTCTCGTCCTTGATCTTGCCCTTGCGCATGAGGACCTTGAGACCCGCCGCGGTGCCGAGCGCCGCGGAGCCGGAGGCTCCGAGCTGGGTGTGCATCCACGGAACGACCCAGGGCGTCGTGTAGTAGGTCGTGTTCGCGACGTACATGCAGCCCGTCGAGCCGAGCACGATGGTGCGGGGCCCTGAGGCCTTCACCATGTGGCGCATCACGAGGGCCGACTCGCAGCCCTGGCAGGTGCGGTGGCCAGACACGAAGAGCTCGTCGTACGGGACGTCCTTGACGCCCTTGATCTGGGGAAGGGTCCCGGTGCCGTGCGTCTCGACTGCCATCTTCGTCTCTCCTTAGTTCCGCACGCCGATCCAGTGAGTGATGTCACCGGACTTCAGGCCGCCGCTCGCCGCGGCGGTGAGCTTGTCGAACATCTCGCGGGCCATCGGCTGCTCGATCTCGCGGCCGCCGAGGGCCGCGATGAAGCCGACGATCGTCGGGCGCTTCTCGACCGAGTACATCGCCGACCGGATCTCGTTGTACAGCACGCCGCCGTAGTACGGCGAGCCGAAGCTGTAGTCGCGGTCGATGACCCCGACGGCCTTGAACCGGCTCAGGCTCTTCACCACGTCGGCGGTCGCGAACGGCCGGAACCACTTGAGCCGGACGAGGCCGACCTTGTGGCCCTCCTTGCGGAGCTTGCGGATCGCGACCTTCATCGGCAGTGACAGCGTGCCCTGCCCGATGAACACCACCTCGGCGTCGTCGGTCATGTACTCATCCAGGTATGGGTTCTCGCCGCCGCGGCCGAACAACCGCTTGAAGTCGGCGTGCGCCTCGGCGATCACCTCGAGGGCCTTGCGCATCGCCTGGTCGTTCTGCATCCGGATCTCCATGAGCCAGTCCTGGTCGACCTGCGGCGCGATGGTGATCGGGTTGTCCGGGTGGAGGAGCCGGTCGCCGAGGTCGAACTTCGGCAGGAACGAGTTCACCGCCGACTGGGTCGGGATCTTCACGATCTGCTGGGAGTGGGTGAGGAACGCGCCGTCCAGGCCGATCGCGACCGGCAGCGACACGCGCTTGTCCTCGCCCACGCGCCACGCGGTGAGCGCGAAGTCGAGCGACTCCTGCGCCGTCTCGGCCCAGCAGAGCAGCCAGCCGAGGTCCCGGACGGCGAGCGCGTCGTTGTGCTCACAGCCGAACGCGCCCGGGTCGTCGAGCGCGCGGTTCCCGCAGATGGCCACGACCGGAAGGCGGAGGCCCGCGGTGACCGCGATGGCCTCCATCGCGTAGAACCAGCCGACCCCGGAGGAGCCGACGAACACGCGCGATCCGACGGCGCAGGCGTGCTTCACGATCTCGAACTGGCTGTGCTCGCCGTCGGCGACGATGTACTCGACGTCCATCTTGCCGTTCGCGATGAGCTTGGCCGCGGCCTGCATCACCCCGTCGTACGGGCGGATCGGATACGCGGCCATGACGTCGACGTCGGCGAGGCGGATGGCCTCGGCGATCGCCTCACACCCGGTCGCGAGCTGCTCGGTCTCGACGTCGCTGGGCTGCTTCTCTCGTACCTCAAGTGCCATGGCTAGTCCTCACCTCCAGCGGTCGTGGGGTTCGCTCCGGGTGCGGCGTTCTCGGCGCGGCTCGACGCGAGGGCGACCTTCTTCGGGTCGGCCGACACGCCGCTCTTCTGCTCGAACCAGCGGTTGTACGCGTCGTGGTCGGTCTTCCACATTTGCCACTTGTCGTCGTTGTCCTCGAACTTCAGCTCGTCGACCATGACGATGCAGTCCTTCACCGGGCAGACCTGGGCGCAGATGCCGCACCCGATGCACGCCTCGTAGACGACCTCGTAGTGGCCCTCGGGCGTTACCTCAAAGCACTCGTCAGGGCAGTCGAGCCAGCACATCGTGCACTTGATGCACGTGTCGAAGTTCACCACCGGGCGGAGCGTGCGGGCGCCGTACTTCTTGTAGTACGGGTTGCGCTCGCCAGGCTTGCGCGCGTCGACGATGACCCCCGGCCGCATCGTGGTCCAGCCCGGCTTGTCGAACTGCAGGACCTCGTGCCCGCTCGTGCCTTCGCCGACCTTCACCTGACGGAGCTGCGTGCGCTCGTAGCCGTCCTGGGCGGACGCGACGGCGCTGCCGTCCTTCGTCTGCTCCTGGATGAGCGTCTTCACGTCCTCGATCCGGACCCACTGCGGGACGATCTTCGCGAGCGCGCCGAGGACGCGGTAGTCGGTGTGATCGTCCTTGAACACCCAGAGGCCGGCGAACGACGCGAGCCCGGGCACGATGCCCATGAGGTACGGCCGCTCGGCGGTATCGGTCTGTGCGAGCACCTCGTCGGGCGTCTTCTCGGACGTGACGAGCACCGCGCCGCCCTCGTGGACCGGCTTCCAGATCGGCTGCCGGCCGTACCAGGCCCACGACTCGACACCCTTCACGAGGGTGTCGTCGACCGCGACGGCGATGTCGACGACGCTCGGCTCGTACTTCGCCATCGACGCCTCGAGCTCGAGGTCGTTGACCGCGACGACCGCGAAGTACTTCGCCGGCACCCCGTTGCGCTCGGGCGAGTCGCCGTACCGGCCGAACGCCGTTCCGGTGTAGCCGCGCTTGCGGGCGGCGAGGACGACCGAGCGGCAGATCCGCTGGGCCAAGGTCTTCTGGAAGATGCCGCGGTAGACGATCTCGATGGTGATCCCGGTGGGATCCGTCTTGACGGTGTCGCTCATGACGCCCTCCCGCTGGCTGTGGTGACGCTCGGGTCCTGCTTGTCCGCGATGAGCTTGAGGATCCCCTCGCCGACCGCGCGAATGTGGTCGGCCGCGGCCGCGCGCGCCGCGTCGGCGTCGTGCGCCTCGAGCGCCGCGAGGATCCGCTGGTGCGCGTCGACCGAGGAATGCGCGCGCTGGTTCGTCTGGAGCCACTGCTCGCGCGAGCTGCGGAGCACGTCCCAGATCACGCCGAGCATCGTGACCAGGAGCTCGTTCCGTGCGGCCTGCCCGATGAGCTCGTGGAAGCGCGTGTCCTCCTCGGCGTACGACTCGCCCGCCGCGACCCGTTCGGCCTGCTGGTCGAGGATCGCGTGGAGCTCGACGAGCTCCTCGGGGCGGATCCGGCGCGCGGCCGATGCGGCGATCGCCGGCTCGATGAGCCCGCGGACCTCGATGACGTCGGTGAGGGTGTGCCCGCGCGAGATCAGGTTCGAGAGCGGCCGGGCCAGGTCCTCGGGGCCGGTGCGCCGGACGAACGTGCCGCCCCCGGCGCGGGTCTCGACCACGCCGAGGAGCTCGAGCGAGCGCAGCGCTTCGCGCACCGACGCGCGCGAGACCTGGAACTGCTCGGCGAGGGCCCGCTCGGGCGGGAGCTGGTCGCCGGGACGGAGCTCGCCCTTGTCGAAGAGCGACTGGATCTGGCTGACGATGTCCTGGTAGAGCCGGCTGCGTCGGACGGGCTCGATGACGGCCAGGGTCGCCTCCCCAAAACGAATTGGTCAGGTGGTCTGACCAGAACGCTGAAACCCTATCAATGGGCGGGAACGCGGTCAAGTGAGGTGACCGAAGCCGGGACCGATCAGGCCGGTGCGGGCTCTCCGTGACCGGCCATCAGCAGCCCGAGCCGCTCCTCGGTGGCCTCGGCCACGGGCAGTGTGGCGACCAGGCGGCCCTCGAACATGACCGCGATCCGGTCGGAAAGCGCCCGGATCTCGTCGAGCTCGCTCGAGATCAGCAGGACGGCGCAACCGCGAGCGCGCTGCTCCAGCAGCCGTTCCCAGACGTACTCGGTCGAGCCGATGTCGAGGCCTCTGGTCGGCTGGCTGATCACGATGAGCTTCGGCTGTTCCGAGAGCTCCCGGCCGAGCACGACCTTTTGCTGGTTCCCGCCGGAGAGATTGCCGACGATCGCCCGGGCGTTCGGTGGCCGCACGTCGAACTCCTTCGCCAGCCGGTCGCCGTTCGCCCGGATCGCGTCGGCGTCCAGCACCCCGCGGACGCTGAACGGCGCCCGGTCCTGCCTGCCGAGGATGAAGTTGTCGGCCACGGTGAAGGCCAGCACGAGCCCCTCGACCCTGCGGTCCTCGGGCACATACGCGACGTCCCGCTCGCGGGTGCGCTTCGGGTCGTCGTGGGCGATGTCGATGCCGCCGATGAGGATCGACCCGGCCGTCGGCTCGTGAAGGCCGAGGATGCATTCGGCGAGCTCGCTCTGGCCGTTGCCGCCGACGCCGGCGATGCCGAGGATCTCGCCCGCGTTCACGGTCAGGTCCACCCCCTGGAGCGCCGTCGCCCCGCGATCGCTCTTGGCCTGGAGACCGCGGATCTCGAGCACCGGACCGGTCGACGTGACCGGCGTGTGCGCGTGCACCGGACGCAGCTCGCGGCCGACCATGAGGCGCGCGATCTCGGGGGCAGATGTCCCCTTCGTCACGAGCTCGCCGGCGTTGCGGCCGGCACGGAGCACGGTGATGCGGTCCGTGACCGCGAAGACCTCGCGCAGCTTGTGGGTGATGAAGATGACCAGCTTCCCCTCGTCGCGGAGGGTGCGGACGATCGTGAAGAGCTCGTCCACCTCCTGCGGCGTGAGCACGGCCGTCGGCTCGTCGAAGATGAGCAGCTCGCTGCCCCGGTAGAGCACCTTCAGGATCTCGACGCGCTGCTGCAGCCCGAGCGGAAGGTCCTCTACCTTCGCATCGGGATCCACGTTGATGTGGAACCGCGCCTCGAGCTCATGCACCCGCGCGCCGAGCGCGCGCTCGCTCAGCAGCGGACCGGAGCGCTCGTCGCCCAGCACGACATTCTCGGCCACCGTGAGCGGCGGGACGAGCATGAAGTGCTGGTGGATCATCCCGATGCCGTGCGCGATGGCATCGCGCGGCGATCGGATGTGGACCTCCTGGCCACGCAGCCTGATGGTGCCGGCATCGGGCCGGTACAGGCCGTAGAGGATGTTCATGAGCGTCGACTTGCCCGCGCCGTTCTCGCCGAGGAGGGCGTGGATCTCGTGCTCGCCGACGACCAGGTCCACGCCGTCGAGCGCGGTGAAGTCGCCGAACCGCTTCACGATCCCGCGCATCTCCACGTGTGGCACCGCGCGCTCCTCGCTCATGCGTGACTCCTGTCCGACCTCACGGCTCCGCCGTGAGACCGCTCAAGGCTGGAGGCGTTCGCTCGTCGCGGCACGGCCGCTCCTCGCTCACGCATGGCCCTCTGTCTCGTAGGGCACCCCGTCGGCGGCCGGTGGCCGGGAGCGCCCGACGAAACCGGCGACGGCGAGGATCGTCAGGAGGTAGGGGAGCGTGCCGAGCAGCTGGACCGGCACCTTCGTGTCCCCGATCGTCGCGCCCTGGAGGGACGTCGAGAGCGCGTTGCCGTAGCCGAAGATCAGGCTCGCGGCGAGCGCGCCGACGGGCGTCCACCGGCCGAAGATCATGGCCGCGAGGCCGATGAACCCGCGACCGCCGGTCATCCCGTCGGTGAACGAGTGGGCCACGCCGAGCGACAGGTACGCGCCGCCGAGCGCCGCCAGCGCGCCGCTCGCCAAGACCGCCGAATAGCGGATGCGGCGCACGTCGATCCCGACGGTCTCGGCCGCGCGCGGATGCTCGCCGACCGCGCGCAGCCGAAGGCCGGCCACGGTCCGGAACAGGAAGATCTGCAGCCCGACGACGAGCAGGGCCATGACCCAGACCATGCTGTTCTGACT
>Ga0207665_10003462_pt1 | contig 10543 bp, 10 predicted proteins | sample LARL112metaG_FD_184351 | JGI IMG/M metagenome (GOLD analysis project Ga0207665, IMG submission 184351) | Corn, switchgrass and miscanthus rhizosphere microbial communities from Kellogg Biological Station, Michigan, USA - LAR L11-2 metaG... | ecosystem: Host-associated > Plants > Roots >...
CCGGTCAGGAAGGCCGCGCCGCGGACGCTGTTGGCCGGGCCGCTGCCGATCGTGAGCACCGGGTACCGCAGGGCCTGGTCCAGGCCCATCAGCGTGCCGTCGTTCTGGGCGAAGAACGTCACCGGGTCCAGGCCGTGCGCGGTCAGTGCCGCCCGCATGGCCCCGGCCACGTCGCGGGCCACCCCGGCCAGGGCGCCGTTGAGGATCGTGGCGTTCTCCCGCTCAAGCAGGCCGATCGATCCGATCTCGTGGCTCAGCGACAGGTGCACCTCGCCGAGCTCGCGCTTGACTACCTCGGCCGCCAGCAGTTCGTGCCGCGCCGAGACGGGGGCGAACACGCTGGTGATCGAGACGCCCTCGGCCTGCTCGCCGACCTGGCCGAGGAACCGCGCGATGGCGTCGGTGTCCAGCGGGGAGAGGTCCCGGCCGTCGAACTCGATCCCGCCGTCCACGATCGCGGCTCCCACCGAGACCGCGTCCACCAGGTCCTGGGGCCAGCTGAACATGGGCCTGATGCTGTGGGTGGCGGGGCCGCCGATCCTGATCACCGCGACCCGGCGCAGGTTCACGCGTTCAAGCACGGCGTTGGTGGCGTGGGTGGTGCCGAGCATGACGTGGGTGATCCGGCGCGGGTCGACGCCCGGGGCCTGGAGCACCGCGTCGATGGCGGCCACGATCCCGCCGGTGATGTCGGCCGTGCCGGGCACCTTGGCCTTGGCGATGACCCGGTCGGCGGTGTTCATGATCACCGCGTCCGTGTTGGTCCCGCCTACGTCCAGGCCCAGACGGCAGTCAAGGCCGCGCACCGGCGAGCTCCTCCACGGGTGAGTAGTCGAAGTCGTAGCCGAAGGCCCGCGGACCGGTGAGCGCGATGCCCGGCTCGGTCCGCCAGATCGGGTCGCAGGCGAAGGCGATCACCGTGACCCGCTGGCCGTAGGCGATCCGCTCGGTCCCGATCGCGTCGGCCGTCTCGCTGTCCAGCACGGTGATCATGTCGGGCACCGAGGCGAGCACCCGGCCGCGCTCCAGCGCCACCAGGTTCTCGTTCTGGAGCTCGAGCCGGATCAGCCGGCCCGCGTCCTGACCCAGGCCCTCGACGATCAGCGAGCCGGCCGCGAACCCGCTCGTGGTCCGGCGCTCCACATCGGCGATCTTACCGCCGACCAGGCGGAAGGCGCCGAGCTCGGCGATCATGGCGGCGACCGGGTCGCCCTCGGCGCGGGCGGCCGCCTCGCCGATCCTGATCGCCAGCGAGACCGAGTTCCTGACCGTGGCCTGCCGCGCCTGCGCCGCGGTCAGCGCGTACTCCGTCGAGCTCGCGGCCCCGCCGAACTCGACGGCGGCGGCCCGCTCCATGCGTTCCATCCACTGACCGGAGACGGTGCGCAGGACGAGCAGGTTGCCGCGTTCGTCGGTCATCACCGCCGGGCTGGGCGAGATGCCGGCCAGGTGCATGGTGACCTGGTTCACCTCGGGAAAGGCCCGCCCCATGCCGTCGGCGTCCGCTACCGGCAATCCGAGCCGCGCGGCCCAGGTGATCGGCAGGATGCCGTTCCCGCCGCCGATCTCGCCGGCCATGAGCGCGGTGACCTTGCGCCCGGTGAGGTCCTCCAGGTAGTGGAGGAGCCGTTCGCCCTCGTCCCCGTTCTCGATCTTCTCGATGCTGACCGTGGGGGCGCCGATGCCGCCGCACGGCATGATCAGGCCGTCGTCGGGGAGTTCGTCCAGGTCTACCAGCGTGGCGGGACCGTAATCCTCGGCCGCCTGGAGGGCCTGGAGCAGCGCGAGGTAGGTGTCACCGCCGCCGCCGGCGCCGAGCACGGCGCAGCCGCGTGCCAGCGCACGCAGCGCGGAATGATCCAGCAGGCGTTTCATGATCGAGGCTAATGATCTCAGTGGAAGAAGGGCAGGTCAGCGGTTAGGCGCAATAATCCCTGAAACGTGATCGGGCTGGTACCGCCAGGCGTGCCATTTCGGCTCGGCTGATCTCCCGCCGCAGGTCCTCGGCGTTCCGGGCGCGCACGACGCGCGGCGGGCTGGTCCGGGGGACGCGCGCGTAGTACTGCCCGGCGACACCGCGCCAGACGTACCACTGCGGGAACTCGCGAGCATAGGCCTTCCATTCCGGTAGCACCGCCGTGTCGTGCTCGGTGTCCGGTCCGGATTCGGTCTCGCGCTCCATGGCTGCCCCTCGGAAAGTACCTAGATCTGCGCCGTGCGCCGCGTCACGTCGCATGCGGAAGCTGGGAATGCACAGCCATGCTCGCAGTCCTGGGAGCGGAAGGTAATAGGCAGATTGCACCACGATGGACACCGATGTGTGCGATCCGCATAGGGTTAGCCTTGCCATGACTTCCGTTGATGAGATCCTCGCGGGATCGCCCCTGTCTGGGCTGCGCCGGATCAGCCGCGGTGGCGGGGACCGCAAGGTCACCGCGGTCCGCCTAGCCGAGCGGTTCGGCGAGCTCGACGACGCCCCGGCCGACAGTTTCGTCGTGCTGTCCCGGGTGGCCTCGGCCGAGATCACCGGCTACCGGCTGGACATGGCCCTGCGCTGGGCGGCCATCAACGGCGTGGCCGCGGTCGCGGCGTTCGCCGCCGACGAGTGGCAGCCGGCGGTGACCGCGCTGGACATCGCCGGGCCCGCCGAGATCGCCCTGGTCTCGGTCCCGCCCGCCACCGACCTGGTCGCGCTGTCCCGGGGTATCTACGCCGAGATCGGCGGCGCCGCCGCGCAGGCGCTGGCCCGCGCGGAGCAGGGCCTCGACGCGGTGCAGCGGGCCGAGGCGGCCGGCACCGGACCCGAGGAACTAGCCCAGATCGCCAGCCGGGCGCTGGGCATCACAGTGACTTTCTCCGCCCTGCCGTCCCGGTCGGGGGTGAGCATGCCGGTGCTCACCGAGGACAAGCCGGCCGGCTACTTCACGGCCCAGGACGCGGGCGGCGAGACGGGCATCGCGGCCGGGCTGGTCCTGCACGCCGCGGCGGCCGTCGCGGCGCGGTACCTCGACCTGGCCCGGCGGGCCAGGGAGACGCCGGCCAGGTCCCGCAGCGAGCTGCTCGCCGAGCTGCTGATGTCGGAATCGGCGATCAGCGAGGACCTGCTCGAGCGGGCGCGGCAGCTGGGCATCCCGGTGATCGGCTGGCACCTCGCGGTCCGCATCGAGGCGGACGACCTGGACGAGGCGGAACAGGACGAGGTCCGGCGGTTCGAGCTGCTCGAGGCGGCGAGCCAGGCCGCGCTCCAGGCCGTGTCCGGGGCTGGCGAGACGTGGTACCTGTCCCGGGTCGCGCGCGCCATCGTCCTGATCCGGGTGACGACCTCGGATCCGGGCCCGCAGGCGGGCGTGCGGGCCGCGCGTTCGGCCGAGCGGGCGCTGCAGGCCATCAGCGCCCGGCTGCCCGCCCTTCGGTTCCGGGCCGGAGTAGGGACGGCGCACGAGGGCCCGACCGGGCTGCGGGCCTCGGCGGCCGAGGCGCGGGGCGCCCTAGCCGCGGCGCGGGCCGCCCGCCGGCCGGCCGGCGTCGCCGCGCACGACGCGGTGGGGATCAGGCGGATGCTGATGGAGTGGTACGCGTCGGACACGGTCCGTTCGTCGGTGCGGGACCAGCTCGCGCCGCTGGAGAACCTCGGGGCGGCCCGGGCCGACACCGCCATCAGGACGCTCGCAGTCTACCTGGACGAGCAGGGCTCGATCGTTAAAACTGCCGACCGGTTGCACCTGCACCGTAACGCTGTTACTAACCGGCTGAAGAGCATTACCGAACTGCTCGACGTGGATCTTGATGATCCGGACCAGCGGCTCGCGCTGCAGTTGGCGTGCCGGGCGCGCCTGCTGGGGTAGGAGTGGCTGCCCGGCCGGGACGTTCTGCTGGGCGGGGCGGCTCGGGCGGTTGGGCAAGCTGCTGGGTTAGGTCTTTGCCCGCGATCTCGGGAAGCGTTCACGGTCGCCGCGCTCAGCCCCGTTCGTTATCTATGGCGTTTCCATGATCGCGAAGGATTTTGCCCGCCCCCCTCTGAACCCGCCGTATAAGATCCTTCGCGATCATGAAATGCCTGGCCTGGCCCCGCGCCCGGAAGTCACATTCGCCTCCGCAGGCTCATTCTCCCCGCATTCTGGGCGCCTTCATGGCCGATCACTTCATTGTGTGTGCTTACCCCTCTATTTCTATTGCTTTCCGAGGGTAAGTACACACAATGACCGGCGCTGTTAAAGCAGCGACGCATGATGCGAGCAGTGGTTGCGTGCGGCGGCAAGGCCTAGGGCTTGCGGGCGACGCCGGCGTAGCTGTCGACCTCGCGGGGCTCCTCCTCGGCGTCCCTGAGGTCGGGGCGCCAGCGGGAGGTGCTGATCACGCCGGGCGGCACGACGTCAAGGCCGGCGAAGAACGCGGTGATCTGCTCCGGGCTGCGCAGGTGGTAGGAGCTGGCCGAGTTCTGGTTGTAGACCGCGATGGCCTGGTTCATCTCGGGGTTGGTGTCGGTGCCGTCGGACAGGGCCAGGTAGCTGCCGGACGGCAGCGCCGCGAGCAGCCGGGACACGATCGAGCCGGGCTCGTCGGAGTCGTCGATCTGGCCCATGATGCCCAGCATCATGAGCGCGACCGGCTGGCCGAGGTCCAGGGTCCCGGCGGCCTCGCTCAGGATCCGGTCCGGGTCGCGGACATCGGCTTCGACGTAGCTGGTCTTGCCGCCCGGGGCGCTGGTCAGCAGGGCCTGTGCGTGCACCAGCACCAGGGGGTCGTTGTCGACGTACACGATCCGCGAATCCGGAGCCACCTGCTGGGCGATCTGGTGGGTGTTGTTAGCGGTCGGCAGCCCGGTTCCGATGTCGAGGAACTGGCGGATGCCCGCCTCCCCGGCCAGGTAGCGCACCGCGCGGGCCAGGAACCGGCGCTGCACCCTGGCGTTGTGGGCGATGGCGGGAAACATCTTCAGGATCAGGTCGCCCGTCTGGCGGTCGGCCGCGAAGTTGTCCTTGCCGCCCAGCAGGTAGTTCCACACCCGGGCCGAGTGCGCCTCGCTGGTGTCGAGCTGGGCGGGCGCCCCTTCCCCATCCGTCGGTGACGTGCCGTTCACGGCGTGAGCCTCCCCGTTTGCGTGCCCATGGTCCCGATCCCCCGGAACGTACCTTTCACCGGGCGAGCAAAGCTTATCCGCCCCGGGGGCGGAACCGGATGCGGGTTTCCCCGCGGGCCGATCGTGGAAGGACGAGGCTCGTGGAATCTGGCCGCGCCGCGCGCCGTCCTGGCCGCCGGCGCGTCGTGGGCCGGCTCGCGGCCGCGGGGCTCGCGCTGGCCCTGCTGCCGACGGCGGGGCTACCCGCGGCGGGTGCCGCTGCCAGCGTCAGGCAGGGCCACGCGCCGCTGGCGGGCAGGGTCATCGGAATCGACCCGGGGCACAACGGCCTGAACTACACCAGCCCGGCGTTCCTCAATCACAGGATCTGGAACGGCCGGGAGTGGGAGGGCTGTGACACCACCGGGACCAGGACCGCGGGCGGCTACACCGAGGCCAGGTTCGCCTGGAACGTCGCGACCTACCTGCGCGCGGACCTCGTGGCGCTCGGGGCGCGGGTGGTGCTGACCCGGTCCGGCAACCACGGCCTCGGGCCGTGCGTGGACAAGCGCGCCCGGATCCTGGACCGGGCGCACGCGAACGTGTCCGTCGACATCCACGCCGACTACGGCCCGGTCTCCGGGCGCGGGTTCTCCATCCTGGAACCGGTGGCCGACGGGCCGAACGACAAGGTGATCAAGCCGTCGGCCCGGTTCGGCCGGGACATCCACGCCGCCCTGCTGACCGGCACCAGGCTGCCAGTCAGCGACTACTACGGGCGCGACGGCTACGTCAGCCGCGACGACCTGGCCGGCCTGAACCTCACCACGATGCCGAAGATCCTGGTCGAATGCGGCAACATGCACAACGCGGCCGACGCCGCGCTGCTGGTGCGACCCGGTGTCCAGCGCGGCATCGCGGCCGCGCTGGCCGCGGCGATCGTCCGGTTTCTCGCCGGACGATAACCCTGCGGGCTCACTCAGCTCGCGTCGTAGACGGTGACTGTGATCGTGATCTGGCCGTCCGGGCTGACGCGCGCCCCCGGGGCGGGGACCTGCCCGACGACCGTTCCCCCGTGGTGGGGTACCTTGACGTGCCGGATGACGAGGTGCACAGGACCGGTTACGGAGCGGATCACGGCCTCGGCGTTCATCAGCTTCAGCCCGGTGACGTCGGGCATCAGGACGCTGGTCGCCTTGGGCTGCGTCAACGGCGTCGCCTGCACGTGCCCAGCGGCCGCGGGGGCGGGCGGGCTCCCTGCCCCGGCCAGGGCCAGGGGCACGGCTACCGCGGTGGCGGCCGCCGCTCCGGTGCACGCGGCCAGCCCGGTGAGCGCGACCCGCTGCCGGCGAGCGGACCGCCGGATCCAGGCCTGGGCGTCCGGCGGGGGCGTCAGGGACCAGCCCGGGTCGCGCAGCAGTTCGCGGAGCCTGCCCTCGTAGCTGTCGTCGTCACGCATGGGTGTTACCTCCAGTTCCAGTTCCTGCCGTTTGCGCCGCCAGCAGCGGCCGCAGGGCGGTCAGCCCGCGGGATGCCTGGCTGCGCACGGTGACGGGCCGGCAGCCAAGCATCGCCGCGATCGCCTCGTCGGGCACGTCCTCCAGGTACCGCAGGACGAGCACCGCCCGCTGCCGCGGCGGAAGCTGGGCCAGCGCCCGCCGCAGCGCGTCCCACTCCTGGCTGCGAGCCAGCCCGGCGTCGTCAGCGACGGCCTCGGGCACGTCGCCGAGCCGGACGCGGCTGCCCCAGCGCCGCCAGCGGGTCAGGTGGGTGTTGACCATGACCCGGCGCACGTAGGCCACCGGGTCGTCGGCGCGGACCTTCCGCCACCGGCGCAGCGACTTGGCCAGCGCCTCCTGGACCAGGTCCTCCGCTTCGGCCGGGCTGCCGGTCAGCACGTGCCCGAACCGGAGCAGCGCGGGCAGCGCCCCGGCGGCGAACTCTTCGAAGCTCTTACGGCCAGCATCAGGCTCAGCCACGGGTTTCCTCTCTCTCACCACCTAGACCCGCCAGCCCGGCCAGCTGTTGCACGCCGGGACCGGTTAGCCGGCCGGGGCCCCGTCGGCGGCGCTGCGGAGGGCGGCCCGGATGGCGGCGGCGGGATCGCCGTGGTGGTAGACCCGTTCCGAGGGCTCGATGCCGTCGAGGAATTCCTGGTAGCGCACGGCGTAGGCGAGGTGGGCGAGCGGCGCGGCGATGCGCAGCGCGCGGGCCGGGTCGCACCCGGGCACGCACGCGGACCAGGCCTCGGTCCAGGCCCGGGCGGCCGCGGGGCGCTTGGCCGCGGGGAGGAAGTCACACGCCCGCAGCCCGTCGAGCACCGGGTTGCCGAGGTGGGCGTCGGCCCAGTCCACGACCGCCGGCGGCCCGCCGTCACTGCGCCAGTTGCCGGGGTGGAAGTCGCCGTGCACGAGGGTGTCGGGCAGGCCGCACTCATCCAGCCAGGCGAACCGGCCCAGCAGGTCGCGCGCGGCGGCCGCCTCCCCGGCGCTGAGCTCGCCGGCGACCGGGCCGTCGAGCAGGGCGCGGATCTGCCCGGAGATGACCGGCGGGCGCCGGTCGAGCAATCCGGGAAGGCTCGATCCGAGTGGATCGGGAAGCCTGCCGGCCAGGGCGGCCTGGGCCGTGACCAGGCGCCCGACGGCGCTGGCGATGATCTCAGGAGAGGCGTCCCAGCAGTCCTCACCGGGCAGGTGCTCGAGCAGGACCCGGCCGGGCCCGGCGCCGATGACGGGCGGGACGAGAGCCGGGTCCACGTGGGCGAACGCGGCGATGACGCTGGCCTCGTCGGCGGCGAAGCGGGGCGTGGCCTTCAGCCAGACCGGGGCGGGGCCGGTCGGCAGCTGGAACAGCGCGGCCAGGTTCCACGCCTTACGCTGCACGGCGGCCCCGGTCACGTGGCGGCGCGCCGCGGCGAGGACGTCCGAGGCCCAGCCGAGCAGTTCGAGGACGCCGTCCAGCCGGGCCCAGGGCGAGCGCCGTTCGTCCGTCACGTCCAGCTCCGCGCGGACATCGGCGGGGACCGCCTGGCCGTCGGCCAGCAGGCCGGGGGCCGGGCGGCTGAGCGCGGCCACGTGGTATGTCACGTGCCCGTCCCGGCTGCCGTCCCCGCCGTCGACGCGCAGCAGGCGCAGCACGATCACGGGTACGCCGAGCACCTCACGCAGGCGGGCCGCGACCGGCTCCGCCTCCGCCCACCACGGGATGTCCACGCCGAACGGACCGACGGCGCCGAGATAGTCGTCGTCACAGGTCACCAGCGCGCTGACGGTTCTCCCCATCCGGCCAGTGTGAACGAACCCGGCGGCGCAGGCGACCGGATATCGGCAGCGCGGCGTAGCCTGGGCCGGTGAGCGCGGCGCGGCTGATCCTGATCGAGGGGATGATCGGCGCGGGCAAGACCACCACGGCCGGCTGGGTCGAGGACTGGCTGGCGGGGCGGGGCGAGCAGGCACGGGCCTTCCGCGAGTTCGACGAGGACCAGCCCATCAGGACCAGGGCCGTGGACCGGCTGCGGGGAGAGCCACCGCCGGAGCCGGGCGCGTACGACGTCAGCCAGTGGCGCCGCCTGGCCGGACGGTGCCAGCGCGGGCGGCAGACGTTCGTCCTGGAGAGCGTCTTCCTGCAGAACTCCGTCATGCCGGCCTTCATCGACGACGCCCCCGCGGACGCGGTGGCCCAGATCTTCGACGCGATCGTGCGCGAGGCGGCCCCGGCCGAGCCGTTCCTCGTCTACCTGCGGCCGGCCGACATCGCGGCGGCGGTCGCGCGCGTCCACCGCTCCCGGGGGGCTGAGGCCAAGGAGCGGAACGTCACGTTCGTAGAGAACAGCCCCTGGGCGCGCCGCCGCGGGCTGCGCGGCCCCGGTGCCGTCGCCGCGCTGTACCAGGCCTGGGAGGCATTGGTGGACGAGCTGGGCGCCCGGTATCCCTTTCCCTGGCTGGTGGTGACGGACCCGCAGCAGGACTGGCCGGCCGCGCTGGCCCGGATCGGCGCAGCCATCCGCCCGTGACGCTCAGGGGGGCAGGGCTTGCGGATCAGGGCTTGCGGATCAGGGCTTGCGGGCCAGCACCCGCCAGCCGACGGGGCTCTCGCTCGCGGCGCCGCCGAGCTCGTGCGGCTGCGCGTACCGGGCCAGGATCTCCGGCTCGATGAGCTCGAAGCCGTCGAGCAGCCGCCTGACCTCCTCGGGCGTGCGGGGCGTCAGCGGCTCGGTGGCCTGGCCGTAGATCTCGTACACCCGGTCGGCCACCTCCTTGGCCACTTCCTTGTCCTGGACCCGGCCCGGGACGACGTGGCTGACCACGAGGTAGCTGCCCGGTGCGAGCGCGTCCCTGATTGTGGCGATGATCCGGGCCGGGTCGTCGGCGGCGGAGATGAAGTGCAAGATCGCCAGGAGGAACACCGCGACCGGACGGCCGAAGTCCAGGTGTCCCCTGATCACCGGGTCGGCGAGCAGCGCGGCGGGCTCGCGTAGGTCACCCCGGACGGCGATGCTGCGGTCGGGCCTCGCCAGCAGGGCGTTCGCGTGCGAGATCACGACCGGGTCGTAGTCGACGTAGGCGACCCGCGCGTCCTCGCTGACCTCCCTGGCTACCTCGTGGACCGCGCCCCGGGTGGGCAGGCCGACGCCGATATCCAGGAACTGGCTGATCCCCGCGTCGGTGGCCAGGTAGCGGACGGCCAGCCGCAGGAACTGGCGGTTGGTCATGGCCTCGGCCCTGGTCACCGGGACGAGGCGCATGATCTCCTCGGCGGCTACCCGGTCGGCCTCGAAGTTGTCCTTGCCGCCGAGGTAGTAGTCGTACATCCGCGCGACGTTGGGGACGGACGTATCCACCCCGTCTGGGCGACCTGGCATCTTCGGTAGTTTACGTGCGCGCGCGGAAGGTGAAGATCCGCTCGCCGGGCAGCCCGGCCGCGGGGGCGCGGACGAGCCGGGCGACCCCGACGCCGATCATGGGCCTGATCTCCGGGGTGTCGTAGGTCTCCAGGGCGTCGAAGGCGACCTCCTCGAATCCGACCCGGGTGAACCAGGCCCGCAGTTGCGGGGTCAGGTCGGGCGGGCGACGGTTCCTGGTCCAGATCACCGTCGCGCCCGCCCGGCACAGGGCCGGCGCCGCCTGGGCGGTGCGCTCGATGTCGCGGTCGCTGATGTTGCCGAAGATGCCGCACAGCAGCAGCACGTCGGCGGGCAGCGCGTCGGCGAAGCTGGCCACCAGGCTCGCGTCGGCCACCCGGACCTCGACCTGCGTCAGGCCCCGGGCCGCGGCCGCCTGCCGGGCCGGGCCGGCGTTGCGCTCGTCCGATTCGACCAGCACGGCGCGGACGTCGTCGCGGCGGGGATGGTCCGGCAGCACCCCGATGACGTCACGACCCTGCCCGGCGCACAGGCTGACCAGGCTGATCCGGCCCGGGGGCGCCCGGTCGATGGCGTCGGCGAGGTGCGCCTGGACGCATCTCAGCCGGGCGCTCAGCGGGGAG
>Ga0207665_10003467_pt1 | contig 10535 bp, 7 predicted proteins | sample LARL112metaG_FD_184351 | JGI IMG/M metagenome (GOLD analysis project Ga0207665, IMG submission 184351) | Corn, switchgrass and miscanthus rhizosphere microbial communities from Kellogg Biological Station, Michigan, USA - LAR L11-2 metaG... | ecosystem: Host-associated > Plants > Roots >...
TCCGGATGGTCAGCCCGGGCACCAGGTAAGCCGTCTGGCGGGCCCGCTGGACCAGCGCCTCCAGGCTCCACTGGGCGTCGCGGACGAACACCTGCGGGTCCGGCCAGAACCGGATCCGGGTCCCGGTGACCTTCTTCGCCACCCTGCGGACCTGGGTCAGGCCCTTGCGCTGCTTGAAGGCCGCCGCGGGGCCGGGCCCGGCGAACTCGCCAGGCACCCCCCGGCGGAAGCTGGCCGCCCACTCGTGCCCCTCGCGCTCCACGCTCACGTCGAGGCGCACCGCCAGCGCGTTCACCACGGACGCCCCGACGCCGTGCAGCCCGCCCGAGGCAGTGTAGGAGCCGCCGCCGAACTTGCCGCCCGCGTGCAGCCGGGTCATCACCAGTTCCACGCCGGTCAGGCCGGTCTTCGGCTCCACGTCGACGGGGATGCCGCGCCCGTTGTCGCGCACCTCGGCGGACCCGTCGGGGTGCAGCACCACGTCCAGGTTCGTGCAGTGGCCGCCGAGCGCCTCGTCCACGCCGTTGTCGATGATCTCCCAGAGGCAGTGCATCATGCCGCGGCCATCGGTGGAGCCGATGTACATGCCGGGCCGCTTGCGCACGGCTTCCAGGCCCTCGAGCACCGTCAGATGGCGGGCCGTGTACCCGTCGGGGGCGAGTCCCCCGGCCCGGGACCGGATCACGGCAGGTTCGGCAGTCACGGATTCTCCTCTGATGGCGGCCGGAGCACCCGGAACCGTCCCACGGAATGCTAGCCCGCTCCGCCGACAGAGAACGCCAGCCACGCCGCCGGACACACAGAGTAATCTTGTATAAAGAGTGCGATACCGTGAGTAGCGAGACACCTGAGGCGGGAAAGACGGCCGTTCGCTGTTGGCGTAGTTGGGCCGTAGCTGGGAACGTCATGGTTCTACCCCGTGTTTGGGGTGGTAGATGAAAACGCAGGATGACGGCGCGGGAGGCGCGTCGGTGGTACGACGCGAGGGAGGCGACATGACCGGAGCGATGGCCCCTTTGAAGCCGCTCACTGCACTGGACCTATGCGACCGGTGCGGCGCCCAGGCATACGTACGCGTCGTGCTCCCTGGAGGGGGAGAACTGCTGTTCTGCGCACACCACGGGCGGCAGCACAGCGAGGCGCTGGCGCGTATCGCCACGGAGATCCAGGACGAGAGCGACCGGCTGGACCCGGGCAAGGCCGAGGCCCCCAGCCGCTGAGGAAACCGTAGGCATCGTGCAGAGCCGCACCGGGGCGTGGGGGCTCCGGGGGCTCGGCCCCCCGGGCTAGCACAAGCTAGTCCGGGTCCGAGCAGGGTCGGGCCAGCCCGACCGGACTACCAGCCCGCCCGGACTAGTCCAGGTAGTCCCTGAGGACCTGGGAACGGGACGGGTGGCGTAGCTTCGACATGGTCTTGGACTCGATCTGGCGGATCCGCTCCCTGGTCACGCCGTAGACCTTGCCGATCTCGTCGAGGGTCTTGGGCTGACCGTCGGTGAGCCCGAACCGCATCGAGACGACGCCCGCCTCGCGCTCGGAGAGCGTGTCGAGCACCGAGTGCAGTTGCTCCTGGAGCAGCGTGAAGCTGACCGCCTCACCGGGCTGGATGGCCTCGGAGTCCTCAATCAGGTCGCCGAACTCGCTGTCGCCGTCCTCGCCCAGCGGGGTGTGCAGCGAGATCGGCTCACGGCCGTACTTCTGCACCTCGATGACCTTCTCCGGGGTCATGTCGAGTTCCGCGGCGAGTTCCTCGGGGGTCGGCTCCCGGCCCAGGTCCTGCAGCATCTGCCGCTGCACCCGGGCCAGCTTGTTGATGACCTCCACCATGTGCACCGGGATCCGGATGGTGCGCGCCTGGTCGGCCATGGCACGGGTGATCGCCTGCCGGATCCACCAGGTGGCGTAGGTGGAGAACTTGTAGCCCTTGGTGTAGTCGAACTTCTCCACCGCGCGGATCAGGCCCAGGTTGCCCTCCTGGATGAGATCCAGGAAGATGAGCCCCCGGCCGATGTAGCGCTTGGCGATCGACACCACCAGCCTCAGGTTCGCCTCGATCAGCCGCTGCTTGGCCGCCGTGCCGTCGCCGGCCAGTTGCGTGAGCTCGTCGGCCCCCACCGGGGTCATCGCGAAGCCCGTGACCGTGCGCAGCTTTTCCTCGGCGAACAGCCCGGCCTCGATCGACTTGGCCAGCTCTACCTCGTCTTCCGCGGTCAGCAGCGGCACCCGGCCTATCTCGCGCAGGTAGATGCGCACCAGGTCACCGGGGGAGGCTCGCCGGCCCGTCTCGGCTCCGTCCTCCCTGGGCAGCTCCTCCGCGTACTCAGCGGGCGTGTCGAGGAGCTCTACCCCCTCGTCCGCGAGCAGCCGCAGCACGACGTCAACGGCGTCGGGCGGGAGGTCGGGGCGGTCGATGGCGGCCGTGACGTCAGCCATCGTGACCCCGCCGCGCTCCCTCCCCATGGCCACGAGGTCGGTCACCCGATCAGCCGGAAGCGGTCCGCTGGGCAGCACGGTGAGGTTCACGCAGACCAGTCTGCACTGTCACGGTCCGGTTACGGGGGACCCAATTTTGTCACCTTGGCGCCAGTAACGCACCGACCCTCTGCCCAGATACACATCGGCGGGCGGCTTGGCACCCGCGCGACTACAGCGCTCCCGATGCCCGGTCTATGAGCACCTTCCGCCGCTGCTCAAGCCCGATGAGGTCCCCGAACAGCCGGTTGTAGTCGCCCTGAGCCGCCACCGGGTCCATCCGCTGCAGCCGCGACTTGACCCCCGAGATCAGCCGGCTGACCGCCAGCTCCTCGACCCGGGCCAGGACCGCGGACACATAGCGGGCATCCGGCTCGCCGTCCACGCCGGGGGTCCGTAGTGGCTCCACGGCCAGCTGGGTCACCAGCGCCCTGGACTGCTCGTCCGGCGCCGTTTCGCGTAGTTCGCGCGCCCACTCCCGGCCGCTCTGGGCGGGCCCCGCACGGCCAGCGCCACCCCCCGTGGTGCCGGTCCCCGCGGCACCGGGCTGGGCTTCGCCTTCCCACCCGCTGCGCTCGCAGATCAGCAGGTAGACCCCGGCATGGACCGGCACCGTGAAGGCGTCCGCGCCCAGCGCCGCGAACCCCGGGCCGCACAGCCCCGGGCGCTGCACGGCCAGCTTGAGCGCCTCCCGTTCCACCCGCACCGCCGGGTCGCGCGGGTCATGGGCGGCCCCGTGGCCATCCTCCGGGCTCGCGCCCGGCCCGCCTGCCGACCGGTCGCCGTTCACCCGGGCGCTCCGGTCGGCGGGCGTCCCCGGCGCGCCGTCGGCGGAGGCCCGGCGGCCGACCGGCTCTGCGCCGCGCGGCGGTGCCTGCCGCGACATCCTGGCTCGGTCCGGCCCGGCGTGCGCCCGGACCCGGTCCAGCACGAAGCGCTCGTCCATGAGGCCGAGCCAGCGGTCCAGGCTGATCGCATACCGCTTCCTGAGGCCCTCGTCCTTGATCCGCGCCACGATCGGGGCCGCCGCGTCCAGCGCGGCCAGCCGGCCCTCGATCGTGTCGAGATCGAACCGGTTCACCTCGCTGCGGATGGCGAACTCGAACAGCGGGACGCGCCGGGCGATGAGGTCGCGCACCGCCGCGTCCCCGCGGGCCAGCCGCAGGTCGCACGGGTCCATCCCGTCCGGCTGCACGGTCACGAACGTCTGGGTGACGAACTTGTCCTCCATGCCGAACGCGCGGAGCGCGGCACGCTGCCCCGCGGCATCGCCGTCGAACGTGAAGATGACCTCGCCGCGGAACTCGCTGGCGTCCATCAGCAGCCGCCGCAGGATCCTGATGTGGCCGTCGCCGAAGGAGGTGCCCGAGGTGGCGACCGCGGTCGGCACACCGGCCAGGTGACAGGCCATCACGTCGGTGTAGCCCTCCACGATGACCGCCTGGCGGCGCTGGGCGATCTGCCGCTTGGCCAGATCCGCGCCGTAGAGCACCGTGCTCTTGCGGAACAGCGGCGTTTCCGGCGTGTTCAGGTACTTGGGCCCGTCATCGCGTTCGGCCAGCTTGCGCGCGCCGAACGCGATCACGTCGCCGGTCAGATCACTGATCGGCCAGATCAAGCGGCCCCGGAACCTGTCCACCGGTCCCCGCCTGCCCTCCCGGGCCAGCCCCCCGGTCAGCAGCTCGGCGTCGGTGAAGCCGCGGCCGCGCAGGTGGCCGGTGAGCGCCTCCCAGGAGTCCGGCGCGTATCCGACGCCGAAGCTCCCGGCCTGCTCCAGATCGAATCCGCGTGCGGCGAGAAAGTCGCGCCCGGCGACAGCGTCGGCCGACCGGAGCCGTTCAGAATAAAAATCCGCCGCCGCCCGGTGCGCGGCGATGAGCCTGCGGCGCAGGCTCTGCTCCTGGCCGGGCACGTGGCCGCCCTGCTCGTAGCGGAGCTCGATACTCGCCCGGGCCGCGAGTCGCTCGACCGCCTCGGCGAACGACAGGTTGTCGACCTTCTGCACGAACGAGATGACGTCGCCGCCTTCGGCGCAGGAGAAGCAGTAGAAAAGTCCACGACTTGGCGTGACGTTGAACGACGGGGTCTTCTCGTCGTGGAAAGGGCACAGCCCCTTGAGCGATCCGCCCCCGGCGTTGCGCAGTTGCAGGTAGTCGCCCACGACCTCGTCGATGGGCGAGCGCTCCCGCACGGCGGCGATGTCCTCGTCGCGGATTCGGCCAGCCACCTCCGCCTCCGCCCTATGCCGCCCGTCGCCCTGGTTCCGACGCGGCGAGTCTAGTCCTTCCCGCCGTCAGTCTCCCGGCGACGGACGGCACCGATCACACTGGTACCGTCGCCGGGTGCGCGGGCATCTCGTCCTGTGGGACATCGACCACACGCTGATCAACGCCGGCGGCCTCAGCCACCACCTGTACGGCGTGGTCTTCGCCGGGCTGTTCGGGCGCGAGCTGCCCGCGGTGGCCCCGATGGCCGGGCGCACCGACCGCGCCATCATCCTGGACACGCTGAGGGGAGCGGGAATCGGCGAGCCCGGCCGCCACGTCGACGCGTTCATCGACGGGCTCACCGCGCAGGCGCCGCAGTTCGGCGAGCGGGTCAGGGCCAAGGGCCGGGTGCTGCCCGGCGCCGCGGAGACGCTCACCGCGCTATCCCGGTTTTCCGCGCCTGCGGCGGCTTTCGACGGGGCGAGCCCAGGCCGGGTGGTGCAGTCCGTTCTTACCGGCAACATCCGGCCGCTAGCCGAGGTGAAGCTGGGTGCGCTGGGCCTGGCCGGCTACCTCGACCTGGACGCCGGGGCCTACGGCGACGCGCACGAGGACCGGGTCGAGCTTGTCCGGCTCGCCCGGCGGGCCGCGGCGACGGCCTACCACGAGGACTTCAGCGGTGAGGCGACCGTGGTCGTCGGGGACACCCCGTTCGACGTGCGGGCCGCGCTCGCTGGCCGGGCCCGGGCGGTCGCCGTAGCCACCGGCGAATCCACGGCCGCCGAACTCGCCGCGGCCGGCCCGCACGCCCTGCTGCCCGATCTTGCCGATACCGATCGCGTGCTGGCGGCGATCCTCGGCCCCGCGGCCACCAAGTACGAAACGGAAGCAGGCCAGGGCGGATGAACCCTCGCTACCAGGACGTAACGGAAAGCCTGCGCACGGCGTATGACGGGGCGGTCGAGCACCGGGACCGGACGGAGAAGGCGCCGTGGAAGATCACCGAACGCGCCGGCTTCCTGCGCCGGCTGCGGGACGAGGGCTGCCAACGGCTGCTTGAGCTCGGCGCGGGCACCGGACAGGACAGCGTGTTCTTCGCCGGGCAAGGCCTCCAGGTCGTGGCCACCGACCTGTCACCGAAGATGGTTGCCTGCTGTCGCGAGAAGGGCCTCGACGCCCGGGTGATGGACCTCCTGCACCTGGACTTCCCGGCCGAGTCGTTCGACGCGGTCTACGCGCTGAACTGCCTGCTGCACGTGCCGAACGCCGACCTGCCCGCGGCCGGTGAGGTCATCGCGTCCGTGCTGCGGCCCGGCGGGCTGTTCTTCCTCGGCGTCTACGGCCACGACGTGGCGGAGGAGGGACCGTTCGAGGATGGCATCCATCACCCGCCTCGGTTCTTCTCCTGGCGCACCGACGAGCAGATCCAGCAATTTGCCCGCCAGCGCTTCGACATCGTGGACTTCCACGTCGTCGCGCCGCAGCGGCAGCACTTCCAGTCGCTGACGCTGCGCCGGTAGGGTCGCGCCCGGAAAGCGTGCGTCATACCTCGGTCAGCGGGACGTCCGGGTCGGCGAGCCTGACCGGGTCGGGGCGCGCCCCCGCGGCCCCGGCCCGGATTAGCGCCTGGATGTCGTCGTTCACGTCCCAGACGTTGACATTCATCCCGGCCACCACGGCCCCGCGGTCGAGCCAGAACGCGATGAACTCCCGGGCATCGACGTTGCCGCGGTAGACGATCTCGTCGTAGCGGCCCGGCTCGGGCAGCCCGGCCGTCTCCATGCCCAGGTCGTACTGGTCGCTGTAGAAATAGGGCACCGGGTCGTAGGGCGCATCCCCGCCCAGCATGGAGCGTGCCGCGGCCGGGCCGCCAGCCAGCGCGTTCGCCCAGTGCTCTACCCGCGCCCGGCGGCGAAGCAGCGGGTTGAACGCGTTCGCCACGTCGCCGGCCGCGTAGATGTCCGGATCGGAGGTACGCAGCATGGCATCGGTCAGGATGCCGTTGCCGACCTCGAGCCCGGCCTCCTCGGCCAGTACGGAATTCGGCACCACGCCGATCCCGATGACCGCGATGTCCGCCGGCAGCTCGGTACCGTCCGCCGTGACCACGGCGCGCAGCCGGCCTCCGGCGCCGCGGAACTCGCGCGCGCTCTCGCCGAACCTGAACGTCACCCCGTGTTCGCGGTGCAGGTCGGTGAACACGCGGCCGACCTCGGGACCGATCGACCGGATCAGCGCGCCGAACTCGGGCTCGATCACCGTCACCTCGCAGCCGAACTCGCGGGCGGCCGCGGCAGTCTCCAGCCCGATCCAGCCGGCCCCGGCGACGACCACCGTGCCGCCCGCCCGGATGGCCGCCGACAGCCGCTCGGAGTCCTGGACGGTGCGCAGGTAGAGCACGCCGTCCAGGCCATCGCCCGGCACATCCAGAGAGCGCGGCGAGGCACCGTTGCTGAGGAGCAGCTTGTCGTAGCCGATCCGGCTGCCGTCGGACAGCTCCACCGCCCGCCCGGGCCGGTCGATGCGCACCGCCCGCACGCCGAGCCGAAGGTCCACGTCGTGCGCGGCGTACCAGCCCGCATCGTGTACGAAGATCGATTCTCTGTCGTCCCGGCCGAGCAGGTAGCCCTTGGACAGCGGGGGCCGCTCGTACGGCCGTTCCGGCTCGGCGCCGGCCAGCAGGATCGAGCCGCCGAAGCCCTCCTCCCGCAGCGTCTCCACCGCCTTGGCCCCGGCCAGGCTGGCGCCCACGATCACATAGCTAGGCTCCGCGGCCATCGCGGCCCCCTTTCACAGTCACCGGCACAGCCGCCGGTACCAGGCCTTGGCGGACGTATCCGTCAGCGAGGCCACCTGGTCTATCACGACGCGCCGCTGTGCCTGGGCAGAACCTGCCACCTCCCAGGCCGGCCGCAGCACCGGGTCCAGCGTCTCAGGCGCACCCGCCTCGATCGCCGACGCCAGCTCGGCCACCAGATCGCGCTCGGCGGCCTGCGCCGCCACGACCCCGGCCCGGCTCATCACGTAGCACGCGGTCACCCCCTTGAGCAGGGCGCACTCCAGCCGCTGCGCACGCGGCACCACAAGATCCGCGGCGTACCTGGTCAGCCCGCCACGCCCGGCCGAGGCCGCCAGCGTCGCCGCCTGCGCGGCCTGGCAGAACCGGCCGATCAGGTCGCTGGTCAGCTTCTTCAGCGCGGCCAGCGACGCGGGGCCGCCGTCGAATCCGTCCGGCCAGCAGTCCAGGTCGAGCAGCCGGTCGAACACCTCACCGAGCTCGCCGACCGTGACCGAGCCCGGGTCGCAGTAGCTGGTCATGGTGAGCTCGGCCACCGCTTCCCGCTGGCTCCGGTCGCGGAGCCCGGCCATCGTGATCAGGCCGGCCTGCAGCCCGTCCTCCAGGTCGTGCACCGAGTACGCCACGTCGTCGGCCCAGTCCATGGCCTGCCCCTCCAGGCAGGCCCGACCGGGCGGGGCGTCGCGCCGGATCCAGGCGAAGACCTCGGCGTCCTCGGCGTACGCGCCGTACTTGGCCGTGCCCGCCGGGCCGTGCCCGGCGATCCACGGGTACTTGAGGGTGGCGTCGAGGGTGGCCCGGGCCAGGTTGAGCCCGGACCCGGGCACCTTCGTCTCCAGCCGGGTGAGCAGGCGCAGGCTCTGCGCGTTGCCCTCGAACCCGCCGCAGTCCACGGCCAGGACGGCAAGCGCCGATTCTCCGTTGTGTCCGAACGGAGGGTGGCCAAGGTCGTGCGCCAGGCAGGCCGCGTCCACCAGGTCGGGATCACAGCCGAGCGCCGCGCCGAGCTCCCGGCCGATCTGGGCGCATTCCAGAGAGTGGGTCAGCCTGGTCCGCGGGAAATCTCCCGAGCCGGGCGACACCACCTGCGTCTTGGCCGCCAGCCTGCGCAGCGCGGAGCTGTGCAGGACGCGCGCCCGGTCCCGCTCGAAGGTGCCGCGGCCGCTGCTGTTGGGCGGCTCGGCCACCCAGCGCGCGGTCGCGGCCCGGTCGTAGCCGGAGTCGGTGCTCACCTGCCCGGCGGCCGCCGGGGCACCGCCTGCGTCACCTGCTGTCGCTGCCCTTTCCGGTCTCGACCGCGGCCCGGCCGGCTTCCAGCCTGGCCACCGGGACGCGGAACGGCGAGCAGGACACGTAGTCGAGCCCGGCCCGGTGGAAGAAGTGCACCGAGTCCGGGTCGCCGCCGTGCTCTCCGCAGACGCCGATCTTGAGGTCCGGCCGCGCCGCGCGGCCCTCCTCGACCGCGATGCGGACCAGCCGCCCGACGCCGTCCACGTCGATAGTCTCGAACGGCGACACGCCGAAGATGCCCAGGTCGATGTAGCGGCTGAAGAATGCCCCCTCCACGTCGTCGCGGGAGAAGCCCCAGCCCATCTGGGTCAGGTCGTTGGTGCCGAACGAGAAGAACTCGGCGCACTGGGCGATCTCCCCGGCGGTCAGCGCCGCCCTCGGCACCTCGATCATCGTGCCGATGAGCGTGGGTACGTCGGTGCCGGTCTCCTCGGCCACCTGGGCGAGCACCTTCTCGGCCTCCTCGCGGGCGATCTCGAGTTCCTGCACCGCGCCGACCAGCGGAATCATGATCTCAGGGTGCGGGTCGCCGCCCGCCTTCGTCCGGTCGGCGGCGGCGTGCGCGATCGCCCGGACCTGCATGGCGAACAGGCCGGGGATGACCAGGCCGAGCCGGACACCGCGCAGCCCGAGCATCGGGTTCTGCTCGTGCAGCCTGCGCACCGCGTCGAGCAGCTTACGGTCCTGGTCGGTCGCCCCGCCGGCCCCCTTCTCTGCCAGCGCCACCTTGACCGACAGCTCGGTGAGATCGGGCAGGAACTCGTGCAGCGGCGGGTCGATCAGCCGGATGGTGACCGGCAGGCCGTCCATCGCCTCCAGGATCTCCACGAAGTCGCCGCGCTGCAGCGGCTCGAGTGCGTCGAGGGCGGCCTGCCGGGCGGCATCGTCATCGGCCAGGATGAGCCGCTCGACCAGCTGCCGCCGCTCCCCCAGGAACATGTGCTCGGTGCGCACCAGGCCGACGCCGCCGGCCCCGAACCGGCGCGCCCGGGCGCAGTCCTCGCCGGTGTCGGCGTTCGCGCGCACGCCCAGCCGCCGCCGCGCGTCCGCGTACCCCATGACCTGGTGCACGGCCTGGACGAGCTCGCCGGCCTGGTCGGAGGCCGGGTCGAGCTTGCCCTCGAAGTACTGCACGACCTGGGAGGCCACCACCGGCACCTCACCCAGGTAGACCGTGCCGCTCGACCCGTCGATGGAGATCACGTCGCCGTCGTTCACGGTGACCCCGCCGGGCGCGGTGAACCGGCCGGCCTTCGTATCCACGTCGAGCTCGTCGGCGCCGCACACGCAGGTCTTGCCCATGCCGCGGGCCACCACGGCGGCGTGGCTGGTCTTGCCGCCCCGGCTGGTGAGTATGCCCTGCGAAGCGATCATGCCGTGCAGGTCGTCGGGGTTGGTCTCGCGCCGGACCAGGATGACCTTCTCGCCTTGCCCGGCCCGCTCGACCGCGCGGGCCGAATCGAACACGGCCCGACCGACGGCCGCCCCAGGCGAGGCGCTGATCCCGGTTGTGATCTTGGTGGCGTCGGCACCGGCGTCGAACCGGGGGAACATCAGCTGGGCGAGCTGCGCCCCGGTGACCCGGGTCAGTGCCTCGTCGTCATCGATCAGGCCCTGGGCGACGAGCTGGGTGGCGATCCGGAACGCGGCGGCCGCGGTCCGCTTGCCCACGCGGGTCTGCAGCATCCACAGCTTGCCGCGTTCGATGGTGAACTCGATGTCGCACAGATCGCGGTAGTGGTTCTCCAGCGTCCGCATGATCTGCATGA
>Ga0207665_10003469_pt1 | contig 10532 bp, 10 predicted proteins | sample LARL112metaG_FD_184351 | JGI IMG/M metagenome (GOLD analysis project Ga0207665, IMG submission 184351) | Corn, switchgrass and miscanthus rhizosphere microbial communities from Kellogg Biological Station, Michigan, USA - LAR L11-2 metaG... | ecosystem: Host-associated > Plants > Roots >...
GGCTTGGCTCCATCGAGGAGTACAGCGCGGAGGTAGGTGAGCGAGTCGTCGTAAGGCGAGGGAATCGGAGCGGCAGCGCGTGTGGTGGCTTGTGGATCGTGCGGGAGACGCACGCTGACTTCGTTTTTAACGACGGTAAAGATGGAGCCGGTGCTCCCGTAAACTTCCATATCTTTGCGATCGAAGGGCCAGTTCCAGGAAGCCTGCAGGATGGCTTGGGCTTTGGGATAGGTGAGAATGACGGTGGCCTCGTCGTCAACCTTAGGGTAAATCTCCGGTTTGATCTGCTGTGTGACGGCGGTGACGGTGAGCGGACGCCGTCCGTCCATCAGCCAAGTCATCAGATCGGCGCCGTAACAGCCGAAATCGAAGAGCGCGCCAGCGCCGTTCAGTTTTGGATCGGTGAGCCATTTAAAAAACTCCGGTTCAACGTTGATTTCTTTTGGACCGCGATGCCCATCGTGGACAATGACTTTGCGGACGTCGCCGATTGCGCCAGAGTGAACGAGATCGTATGCGGCGTAATTGCTGGGGTACCAGGAAGTTTCGTAATTGACGAGCACCTGGATTTTTGCGGCGCGTGCAGCGCGTGCGATGGCTTCCGCGTCTTCATATGAAACTGCGAGCGGCTTTTCCATCATGACCGGAACGGAGTAGCGCGCGCAAAGTTCGACTACCTGGCGGTGATCGTATGTGGAGGTATAGACGAGAACGGCTTGCGGCTTTGTGGCGCGAAGAGCTTCCTCGAGAGCGGCGTGATAGAGCGAGGGATCGAGATGAAATTTTGCGGCATATCGGTTGAAGATTGGGCGATCGGGCTCGGCAATGGCGACGATCTGGATTTCGGGGCGATTGAGGGAATGGGTGAAGAAACCGTCGGCATGACCGTGAACGAGGCCAGCGATGGCTACGCGGAGTGGCGGCTTAGAATCAGCGGCGCGAAGAGGCTGAGCGGAAAGAACTGACGCGCTGAAGAGAAGAGCCAACGAGAATAAGAGGCGGGACATGATTGCTCCTGGAAAAACAACAAGATGATAACACTGGAGCGGATAGGTCTCGCGGTGGATCATGGGAGTGGGGGCATGATTAAGAAGAGGAGCCACTTTTATTGACACCTGAATTATAGTGAAGGGCAATTTATCAGGCGTGTGAAGGCATTGCGGCGAAGGGACGCGGATGTTTGGACTGAGCCACCTGTTTTATCCGTGGGGAATTGCGCTGCAGATTGTGGCGCTGGTGCACTTTGTGAAGCGCCGGCCGGAGACGTATTGGTTCTACATTATTTTGTTCGGCGGGCTGATCGGGGCAAGCGCGTATTTACTGGTAGAAGTGGCTCCGGATGCGCGATTGCTGGGTGGAGTGTTTCAGGGATTTGGGAGACGTTCAAGGATGCAGAAGCTGGAGACGGAGATACTAGACAATCCCTCGGCAGGGAATTACGAAGAACTGGGGGAGTTGAATCTGGAGGAGAAGAAATATCAGGCGGCGCAGGAAGCGTTTACGAAAGCGATCGATGCTTATGCAACGCGCAGGGCCAGCCGTTCTCCGAACGACACACTTCACGCTTATTATGGCCGAGCGAAAAGCACGCTCGGACTCGGCGATTACGCGGCAGCGATTCCTGATCTGGAGCGAGTGGCGTGCGCGGACGTGAAATTTGATTATTACCGCGCGGCTGGGTTGTTGGGCGATGCGTACGCGCGAACTGACAACAGGGAGCACGCGGCGCAGTGGTTTGCGCCTGCTACGCAGTATTCGATGACGCCCGAAACACTGTACAACTACGCCTGGTTTTTGAAAGCGCAGCGCAATACGCAAGAAGCGCGCGAGTGGGTCGAAAAATTGATGGCCAAGAAGCGAACCTTGCCTGGATATATGCAACGGGTGGAGCGGCCGTGGTTCCGCAAAGGAAAAGCGTTGAAGAAGGAATTGGAGGAGAAGAAGTAAGGATTGAATTGAGTGCGCGGTGACGGATTCTGAGGCGAGATGCTTAAGGAGAATGCGATGGCGAGGAGGACACAAGTGGAAGGCGGCGCAAGGCGCGAGTTTTTACAAGGCGCCGGCGCTACGGCAATGACTGCGTTAACTGCGACTAATATGCTGAGCGCGGCGGTTGCGCGGAATTTGGGAATGATGTGGAACACGATTGCAGGCCTCGGTGAGGAGGATAGTAAAGCCATTCGCGGTGAAATTGAAAAGCGGCACGACGACTCCGTGCAGCGGCTGCGGACGTGGATCAAACAGCCATCGATTGCGGCGGAAAATCGTGGAATGAACGAAGGCTGCGAGTTGATGATGCAGATGCTGCGCGAGGCGGCATTTCAGCAAGTGCAAAAGATGCCCACGGACGGGCAGCCCGGAATTTTTGCGACGCTGGATGCTGGCGCTCCGAAAACTCTGGGACTTTATTTCATGTATGACGTGAAACAGGCCGATCCCGCGGAGTGGAGTTCGCCGCCGTTTGATGGAGCGTTGGTGGAGAGGCCGGGACTGGGCACCGTGATGATGGGGCGCGGCGCAGTGAATCAAAAAGGCCCGGAGGCCACATTGTTGGCAGCATTACACGCGATTCGCGGAACGGGAAAGAAGTTGCCGGTGAATCTGGTATTGGTTGCGGAAGGGGAAGAAGAAATTGGCTCGCCACACTTTCCCCAGGTGGTGCGACGGCCAGAAGTGCTGAAGGCGTTGCGAGAATGCGTGGGCGTCACAATGCCGTTCGCGTCGCAGGATATGGACGGGTCGGTGACAACGTTTTTGGGCGCCAAGGGCGTCATCGAGCTGGAATTAGTGTCGAGCGGAGAAAAGTGGGGGCGCGGTCCACGGAAAGATGTGCACTCCAGCAACAAAGCGCGGCTGGATAGTCCGGCGTGGCATTTGGTGGAAGCTCTGACGACGCTGGTGACGCCAGATGGAAATGAGCCGGCGATAGAGGGCTACACGGCAAAGGTGCGTTCTTTGAGCACGGAGGACAAACGAATGATCGCGGCCGCCGCGAAGCGGTTGGACGAAAACACCGCGAAAAAAGGTATGGGCGTGCAGAACTGGATGCATGACGTCAGCTGGGAAGAAGCGCTGGAAATGCTAGTGTCGAAACCTACGGTAAACATTGAAGGGTTGGTCGGCGGCTACACGGGGCCGGGAGGAAAAACCATTTTGCCGGGACGCGCCGTGGCTAAACTCGACTTGCGACTGGTGCCGGACATGACGGCCAAGGAGTCGCTCGAATTATTGAAGGCGCATCTGGCGAAAAAGGGCTTTGGCGATATTGAAGTGAACATGACCGGTGGCTACGATCCGACGAGCACACCGGCGGACGCAAAAATAGTGCACGCGGAAGAAACGATCTACATGCGGCATGGGATCAATCCGGTAATAATGCCGCGGTTGGCGGGATCATGGCCCGGGTATTTGTTTACAGGTGAACCACTGCGGATGGCGGCTAGTCACTTTGGATTGGGGCACGGAAATGGCGCGCACGCGCCAGACGAGTATTACCTGATCGAATCGAAACATCCCAAAATACAGGGGATGGATGAAGCAGCGTTTTCACACGTGGAATATTTGTACGAAATAGCGGCGAGCGGCTGAGGTCAGAAGACCCCGTCGTATTTTCAAAAGCACAGCCAAAGGCAAAAGGGCGAGCTACCAGGATCGTTGTTTGCGCAATTCCGTGATGTGCGCGATGTGATGGCGGCCATGCCACGCGTATAGGAAAAGCAGCCAATCCAAGGTACGTGGGCCGTGCTCAGGATGGACGAACACGCGTCCGAATTGATCGGCGGTCAGCGATCGCCACAGACGTACCCAACGGTCGTGAAGCGCGTCCATGAGAGCTAGAGAAACTTCGATCGGAGCTGTTTTCGCGTCGGGCAATTGCGCCCACAGGTTTTCTTCATACGGCTTGATTGTGGGCTGCTCTTCGGTCAGCGCAAGGCGATGGCGGATATAAGCGTTCAGGTGGCTGTCCGGCACATGATGGACGACCTGGCGAACAGTCCAGCCGCCTTCGCGGTAGGGAGTATCAAGCTGCGTGGGAGAAAGCTCACTGGCCGCCAAACGAAGTTGCGCTGGAGTTTCACTGATGATTGCAATCGCTTGCTGACGAAGCTGCGGCGTCACTTCGAGAGGCTGTTGAAACTTTCCGATCGGGTATCGCGGATCCATCGAGTACGGGTCTCCTGAAGAAATTGCGGACACGAGCGCACGTTCCATTTCATTGGACGGTCGGACACATGGAATTGTGACACAAACCCAGAACTTATTTTCGTCTTATAGATCGGCCTCCTAGATCGGCCTCCAAAATGGCTGCTCCAGCTGCAACGGCATAACGGGGCCGACTTAACGGCGATGGTACAATGCACACTCGCGCATTTGTAGCTGCAGGACCGTCCGGCGAATCTAATTTGTGGAGAAACCAGAGCATGGAGAACGTGGTAATTATCGGAAGCGGCTGCGCAGGCCTGACTGCGGCTATCTACGCAGCGCGCGCGAATTTAAAGCCCTTGGTGCTGGAGGGCCATGAACCTGGCGGGCAGCTCTCATTGACCACGCATGTCGAGAATTTTCCAGGATTTCCGGACGGCATTCTTGGCCCTGAGCTGATTGAGAATATGAAAAAGCAGGCGGCGCGATTCGGGGCAGTATTCAAGGCTGGCGCAGTGACCGAAGCGGATTTGAGTGAGAGGCCATTTCGCATTACCGCCGGCGCGCATGTATACGAGACAAAGACACTGATCGTGGCAGCGGGAGCTTCGGCACGTTTGCTGGGGCTGAAAGGCGAGAAAGAGCTGATCGGACGCGGTGTCTCGACATGCGCGACGTGCGATGGCTACTTTTTTCGGGGCAAGCCGATTGCTATAGTCGGAGGCGGAGACTCGGCGATGGAAGAAGCGAATTTTCTTTCGCGCTATGCCAGCAAGGTCTATTTGATTCACCGGCGCAACGATTTTCGCGCGTCAAAGATCATGATCGATCGGGCCCGGGCCAATCAAAAAATCGAATTTGTCACACCTTACGTGGTGGAAGAAATTCAGTCACCGCAGGGATTGGTGTGCGGGCTGAAGATTCGCAATGTGGAGTTCAGTGATACCCGCGAAATTGAAGTGGACGGAGTATTCGTCGCCATCGGTCACGACCCGAACAGCACGGTGTTCAAGGGCAAGCTGGATATGGACCCGAACGGCTATCTGGAGGCCACGCATGGCAGCATTTCCAATATCCCTGGTGTTTTCATTGCCGGTGATGTGCAGGACCACCGTTACCGCCAAGCGGTGACGGCGGCGGGCTCCGGCTGCATGGCTGCGATCGACGCCGAAAAGTTCCTGGAAGAGCACAGTCATCTTGGGAGCTGGTCGTAAGTCGCGCCGTCGGGCGCATAATAGCTAAGGCCATGGTCCGCTCGACGCTCCTCAAGCTGTCCGAAAGCAAATCCTTCGCGCGCTGGGTCACCTGCAACAAAACCACTCGCAAAATGTCGCATCGCTTTGTCGCCGGCGAAGCTCTGGCAGAAGCGATCTTCGCTGCACGGGCGTGCAACGAACAAGGAATGATGGTCAGCCTGGATTATTTGGGCGAAAACGTCGCTACCGCTGCGGATGCGCAGCGCGCACGTGATGCGTACCTTGAAATATTCGATCGGATTGCCGCGGAGAAGCTGGACGCAAATGTATCCTGCAAATTGACGCAATTGGGTCTGGACCTGAGCACCGAATTCTGCGAAGGGCAAGTGCTTTCGATCGCCGAACGAGCTGCTGCTTACAATAATTTCTTGCGCGTGGACATGGAAGGTTCGCTGTACACGGCGCGCACGATTGACGTGGTGAAGCGCGTGCGTTCACAGAGCCCGGCGATTGGAACCGTGATTCAGTCGTATCTCTACCGAAGTGAGCAGGACGTGCAGGATTTGCTTGCGTACGGGTGCCGCATTCGTCTGTGCAAAGGCGCGTACAAAGAGCCGCCGGAAGTGGCGTTCCCAAAAAAAGAGGATGTGGACGCAAATTACGTGAAGCTGATGCGTATGCTCTTGCCGAGCGGGTCTTACCACGGCATAGCGACTCACGATCCAAAAATGATTGCAGCGACAATTCGTTGTGCCGCCGAAAAGAAGATTTCAAAAGAGGACTTCGAGTTTCAGATGTTATATGGAGTACGCACCGATCTGCAGCGGCAACTGGTGCGCGATGGATTCCGTCTGCGGATCTATATTCCGTATGGCCAAGATTGGTTTCCGTACTTCATGCGGAGATTGGCGGAGCGACCGGCAAATCTGGCCTTCTTCGCGCGCAATGTCTTCCGGTAAGCTTGCCGAGAGCCCACTTCCGTTTTCTAGCGAGAACCCAGGTTATTCTGGCACGGGAGGTAACAGTCGTAAGAACGTTGGGCAGACGTTGGAGAAATAGCCGGTATGGTCGTCTATGTGCGTAGGTTGCAGAAGGGAAGAATAGACCGCGAGACAGATGGAACCTGCAAGAAGGGCGATCAAACCGGCCGAAATGGCAACGCCCATGTAGTTCTCCGGCAGGGAGGCTCCCCCAACAATCATTTCCGGGACTGCCCCCGAGATAAGCAAAATTCCGCTCCAGCGCAATGATTTATATTTTTCGAGATGACTGTCGCAAAGCGGAATTTCCATGGTCATGTGTTTTCTGAAAAACATGGCAACGACGAGGTACAGGACGATCGCAAATAGGATGAAAACGTAGAGCCAAGGTTCGTGCCAGGAAAATTTTCTGCGAAATATATTGGTTTCAGTCGGACGGCCGCACTTGATGCAGTAAGGGGGCAGGACAGCGCCGTGGGTTGCAACCAGAAGTCTGCCGGAAGCCAGGCACCCTGCTGCGTCAACGTATTGAATGCGCTCATCGCATTACCTGGACGCAACTATACTCGCTGATTCGAAGATCTGGAAAAAGAAACTGAGAAATTAAGGTATGTAATACTCCAACCGCCAAGCGATCCTTAGCGAGTTCGATAGAACTAGAGGGCTTAAATGGAGGCGCCGGGCTGTAGGGCGTGTACCGTCAAGCCGGTGATGTCGGCTGTTTCGCGCTGGAACGCTTCCGGCGTGCCGGTCAGAACGGGAAACGTTGCATAGTGAATAGGAATGACGTGCTTAACGCCGAGGAAGCGGGTCGCGTAAGCAGCCTCGCGCGGCCCCATGGTGAAATGGTCGCCGATCGGCAGCAAGGCAATTTGCGGTTTGTAAAGTTCCGCAATGAGTTTCATGTCTGCGAAAAGTGTGGTGTCTCCGGCGTGGTAAATGGTGACTCCGCCCGGCAGGCGCACGATGTAGCCGGCAGGTTCGCCGCCGTAGATGACATTAGCACCGTCATGGATGGAATTGGAATGCATCGCGTGCGTCATGGTGACATTGAAGTCCCCGACTTGTTGTGATCCGCCTTTGCCCATGGGCCGAGTCTCCTCCTCAAAGCCCTTGCTTCCGAGCCAAAGACAGGTTTCGAAAATGGCCACGATTTTCGGACGAAACTGTTTGGCGAGCGCTAGAAGATCTCCCAGATGGTCGGAGTGCCCGTGGGTAAGAAAAATCGCGTCGAGCCGCTTCAGTTGTTTTAACGAGTCCGGGCAGCGGGGATTGGTCATGACCCACGGATCGATCAGTGCAATTTGGCCGGAAGGGGTGGTAAGAGAAAAGGTGCTGTGGCCGAAATAAGTGATGCTGTTGCCTTTCAAGTCGAGCATGATTGCGCCTTTCGAAAATAATGAGTACTCGAAAATGCTAGAAGAAATGGGATGCTTCAAACAATACCCAAGAGCGCTTAAGACGAAAAATGACGAGCGCTTTCGCCCGAGAGTTGAGAAACGAAAGGCTGACGGGTACACTTACTACTTGCGCTTTCGGTACGACCAGGGAGTGCAAAGAGATTTCGCTAGCGCCTAATACGGGCGCACGGCGACTGGAATCGTCCAAAAGGAGAAGTTGAATGGCTTATGTGATTGCCGAGCCGTGTATCGGCACCAAGGACTCCGCTTGTGTGGACGTGTGCCCGGTGGATTGCATTCATCCACGTAAAGACGAACCGGAACACGAAGGCGTGACACAACTTTACATTAATCCCACTGAATGCATCGACTGCGGCGCATGCGTCCCGGTGTGCCCGGTAACAGCAATCTTTGCGCTGGAAGATCTGCCCGAGAAATGGCAATCATTCACGGCCTTGAACTCGGATTGGTACGCGAAGAAGTAACCGGCGGATTCAATTGAAGCGTCGAAAACGGCACGCTGCAGCGTGCCGTTTTTGTTTGGTGTGCCGAGCATGTTCGATAGGACGGTGAAGCCGAAACGGAAACCTGCCGAGCGGCGAAGCTCCTGTGGCGAAAGACGAATCGAACCTCCGGCTAGCAAGGGCCCAACTTACGGAACCGCCGTATGCGGACCCGCTTGTGCGGTGGGTGCGCCGGGATAATCCGGCGTGGAGTAGTGAAGGAGAGAGTCACGCAGGAAAGGCGTAGCGAGCCATCCCGACTCCGAGTCATGCGTGGCCAGTCGCAAGGCTGGGCGCGAAGCTTGACAGGAGCACATGCAGGCTGGACATTGAGCTGCGAAATAAGTGGATCCGGAGTGCTGACGTCGTCCACCGAGACGGAAGGCCATACCGATGGAAACGCGAACGCGAGTTTCCAGAGGACTCCGCGCAGTCAGAGAACCCAAGCATGCATGGAAACTCCACGCGCGAGAACCGGGAGACCCCAGCAACGCAGGTCACGATTTCGTGAGCGGGCCGGTTGGAGAAGGTCATGAACCAGAAGTCCAACATGCACGTTGATGGGGGAGTCGGACGGCCGTACGGTACCGACGAAGTGCCCGAACAAAAGCGGGAAACCGTTAGCGGAGGGCGCGGAGGGAAGGCGACCGACCAAAGAGAACCGCGTCCCAGACTCAGAGTTGGATCAACGCGTCGAGCGGATTGCTCGGTGTGCGAGAGTCCCGGGCGAAGCCAGCATCAAGCGCTGGATGCGCTCTGGGTAGGACTCATACGGAAGAAAGTGAACTGGGTGCTTGATGCCGACATTCGTGACTTCTTCGGATCAATTTCACACGAATGGTTGGGCAAATTCATCGAGCACCGAATCGCCGACTGAAGAATACTCCGCTTAATTCGAAAGTGGCTGTGGGCTGGAGTATCTGAGGAAGGGATCTGGGCGAAAACGGAAGTGGGTACTCCACAAGGGGCGGTGGTATCTCCGCTGCTCGCGAATGTGTATCTGCACTACGCTTTCGACCTTTGGGCCCAACACTGGCGAGAGCACCGCGCTACTGGCGACGTCATAATCGTGCGGTACGCGGATGATATCGTCCTGGGGTTCGAGCAACGAGTCGATGCCGAGCGCTTCCTTCAGGAATGGAAGGAGCGCCTGCTGCGAAGCGCCCGAACTCAATCAGGCGTGTTTTATCCGGGTGCAGCCGAAGACCGAAAGCGACGAGGCGAGGGCAAACCGGAGACGTTCAATTTTCTGGGGTTCACGCACATCTGTGCGAAAAACCAGAAAACCGGTGGCTTCTCGGTCGATCGCAAGACTATACGTAAGCGACTCTCAGCAAAACTCAAAGCTGTAAGGGAGGAGCTTCAGCGGCGCTGGCACGAGCCAGTGGCCGAAGTCGGGAAGTGGTTGAGGTCCGTTGTACAAGGCTACTTCAACTACCATGCGGTGCCCGGCAACATTGATAGTCCGCAGAGCTTTCGGGCCCAAGTCGTCTGGCACTGGTCTCGCGCGCTGCAACGGCGGAGCCAGAAGAGTCGGATGCCCTGGGAGCGTCCAGGTATCTGAGGTAAGAGCCGTATGCAGCAATCCTGCCCGTACGGATCGGTGCGGGGGGCGAGGTTATTTGCGTCCCTACCGCGACTGTGGCAGGGGAGAACGGGCGACCGTTCCCCCTATGCCGATTAGGTGAGACTGAACTCATTCAACACACTGCCAACCCATCAGGGGATGTCGACATCTATGCGAGGGCCAGGGCGGTGGTGAATCTGCATACGCTGGGACGGGAGGAGTTGATCGCGTGAGAATCTGTTCGATCGCTGCGTTCTTTGCATTTCTGGGATGCTTGTTAACTGTGGGCGTTGAAGCGCAACAACCCACAACCAGTCCCGGCAAGAATGCTCCCGCGGTGCGTGCAGCATCGCTCGAAGGCGAATGGAGCGGCACGCTCGAAGTGGGCGAAACGCAGTTGCATCTGATACTGCATCTTGCGAAGAACGCGCAAGGCGAGTGGCGTGCGACTGTGGACAGCCTGGACCAGGCGGTCTACGGAATGGAAGCGTCAAAGGTCGCACGTGGCCAAGTCACGCTGCGATTTGAGTTGTCTTCCGTAGGCGCGAAATTTCAGGGAAAAATATCGCCAGATCACAAGACGATCCGGGGAGTTTGGGAACAGGGCGGCACAGGATTTCCATTGCGCTTTGAGAGCACTGCGCGCGCGGACACGAGAAAATCTTCAAGCGCAATTTCAAAAATGGAAGGCACATGGCAGGGAGCCATCGACACCGGGAGGGTCTACGAACAGACGATCGGTC
>Ga0207665_10003471_pt1 | contig 10531 bp, 6 predicted proteins | sample LARL112metaG_FD_184351 | JGI IMG/M metagenome (GOLD analysis project Ga0207665, IMG submission 184351) | Corn, switchgrass and miscanthus rhizosphere microbial communities from Kellogg Biological Station, Michigan, USA - LAR L11-2 metaG... | ecosystem: Host-associated > Plants > Roots >...
GGATGACAGCGAGAGATTCTCTTGCGTCTTACTACGGGAGGTAGGGCATGGGGCCGGAGTCTTCGACGAACTTTTTGAGGGCGGCCATGACGGCAGGGCGAGTGAAGAGTTCGCAGAAGAGGTCGATCTCACGGCGTAGTTCTTCGTGGGGAATGGGTTTGATAAATTTCTTGGCGGCCGCGCGCGTCGCAGGGTCGTACTTAGTGATTTGCGCGGCGGTCGAGCGAGCGATGCGAAGGGCTTCACCTTCACCGGCAAGCTGCGCTACCAGGCCGACGGCTTGTGCACGCGCAGCGTTGACAGTTCGCCCGGTAAAAAGTAAATCGCGCACGAAGGCATTGCCGAGATCGCGCTTCAGGCGCGGGATGCCGCCGAAGCCGGGGATAAACCCGAGACGGAGTTCGGGAAACGCAAAGCGCGCCATTTTGTCGGCGATGATCATGTCGCAGGCAAGAGCGAGCTCAAGTCCTCCACCAAGACAGGCGCCGTGGACGGCGGCGATGGTGACAAAGGGCGCGGCATCGATGGCGTTCATTACCGCGTGGATGCGTTCGAGAAAAGCACGCACGCCCGCGGGACGATCTCTTGCAGGAACCGCCGCCGCGGTGGCATAGAGTTCGCGCAAATCTCCGCCAGCGGAGAAAACGGACTTGCGCGCGCTGGCAATAACGCAAGCGGAAGTTTGCGGCGCCAGCAATTCGAACGAAGCGACAAACTTCTCCAAGTCGGCGAGCATGGCGGTGCCAATTTCGTTGGCAGGAGCATGATCAAGGGTCAGTTCGACTACGCCTTCGCGCCATTCCCAACGCAACGTCTTGCCGATGAAGGTTTTCATGCGAGTTGCCTGCTGGCGGCTTCGCGAACAGATTTCGAGTCGTACATGGCGTTGATTTCGGAAGAATAGCGCGCATTGATGGCATCGCGGCGCAGTTTGCCGTTGGCGGTGAGCAAATTGTTTTCCGGGGTGAACGCGTCGCCGACAATCGTGAAATTTCGAATTTGACGGTAATGCGGGAGTTCTGGATTCACGGCATCGAGCGCAGACTGGACGGCTGCAGATTCGATTGCACCGGACACCAAGGCACACAAATAGCTGCGTCCATTGCCAACGACTACGACCTGTTGCACCGCGGGAAGAAGGCGGGCGAGCTTTTCCTCGATGGGTTCGGGAGCAATGTTATGACCTGAGTTCAAGATGATCAGATTCTTGATCCGGCCGCTGATGCGCCAATTTCCGCGGACGTTGACTTCACCCTGATCGCCGGTGTGGAACCAGCCATCTTGCAGCACGCGGCCAGTTTCTTCCGGGCGGTTCCAGTAGCCCGGGAATATGTGCGGGCCACGCACGACGATTTCTTCATTTTCAGCGAGCTTCATTTCGATGCCAGTGATCGCGGCACCAACGTATCCGGGTTCGACGGGCACGCGCGGGTCATCGAGCGTGCAGATACCAGTGGTTTCCGTGAGTCCATATGCTTGCAGAACGGGAATGCCGAGCATCAGGAAAAACTGCTGCGTCTCCGGCGCGAGGGGCGCGGAGCCACAGATCAGGGCGCGAAGGTGCGGGCCGAAGCGCTCGCGAATCTTTCGAAAGATGAGCAAGCGGCCAAGCGTGAGCCAGGAGGCATCGATTGCGTTGCCACGACCGACGTGTTTGCGCTGCCAGGCGGCACGTGCTTTCACAAACAGGGATCGGATGATTGCGGGGCGCTTTGCAATGGCTTCCTCCACGCCGCGACGGACGCGCTCGAGCAGCGTGGGAACGTTCAGAAAATAATTTGGCGAAGCCAGACGGATTTCATCGGCGAGCTTGCTGAGATCGGTGGAAAGCGTAAGAACACTTTCGCGCGAGAGACAAGAGAGCAGCAGAATCGTAGAAGCCGCAAAATTAAGGGGAAGGTAGTGGAAGACGCGGTCGGGTTTGCGAGTCGCACCCATCAATTGATCGAGACGTTCGGTCGTGCACGAGAGCATGTGGGTGAGATTCCCCACGTTGAGACACACCCCTTTCGGTTCGCCGGACGTTCCGGAAGTATAAATGATGGTGACGATGTCGCTGTCGCGGCGCGGATTGGGCGCGTCGGGAAGGCGGGGTTGGGGCGCTGATCCTTGCAGGGCTTCCTCGAAATGGACGCGGCGTGGAGCATCGGGCCAAGCCTGGGCCACGGCTTCGCCGAGCGCAGCGTCTCTCACAAAAATCAGGCGCGGCCGACAATCCTTCATCATGGCGGCGAGCTCAGCGGGCGACTGACGAAAATACAACGGCACAACAATCACGCCTTCAGCCATAAGCGCCAAATGGAAAGCTGCCCACCGAATGGAATTGGGCGCGAGAAGGGCGCAACGGTCTCCGGGCTGGACGGCGGAAGTGCGAAGGAACAAACGGGCAAGCTGAACGTGGTCGAGCAATTCCCTGCCCGTCACGCTGACAAAGCGATCGCCATGGATTTCGCGAAGAACGACGCGGCCACTCGCGCGCTGCAGTCGGACAAAGATCGTTTCTAGAAAATTGGGCATGCAGGATCAGCGAACGGCCGCGAGCGCGGCCGGAGAAGAATCATAACGCTCGGCAAGCTGAAGCAAATTCTTGGTGAGAGGCGGCAGATAGTCTTCCCAAGAGAAAATGCCGGAGCGTAACGGAAATTCAGGATAGGTGCGCCGGACGACGTCTTCGAGGAACGTGCCCATGCGGGCCATCACTTTGAGATTACGGACAACGGTTTGGCCGATGCCTTCGCGGATGGAGTCGGCTTCAGCAATGAGTGTTTCCATGACCTGGAGAAGCTTGGGCTCGAGGTCGGGGTCTTCGACGGTCAGAAAGAGATGTTGATGACCGCGCTCGCGCATGAGGTTGCGAATGCGCTCGTCCATGGTGACGCCCGCGGAGGCCACGAGGCTGGGCATGCAAGTCACAATGCCGTGGTAGCGCGAGGAAACCATGTAAGAGCACGCGCGCAGGATGGAAACAAGCTGGAACATATCGTAATCGTCGGAAGTGAAAACTGGAGTGCCAGGAATGCGCGCGGCAATCTCGCGGCAGGCGACCGCGTCGAGGCGTTCCATGGCAACGAGAATTGGAAATACGCGATGGCGTTGAACGAACGCCTGCGTCGCCCTCGTGAATCCAGAAATGTAATGCTCGAATTTTCTGTCCACTTCGGGACCGGATTCGAAGAAATAAACGGTGCGGTACTGGCTTTCCTTATAGGCGCCGGTGGTGGCGCGCGCGATGTATTTCGCGATGGAGGCTTTCACGGGCCAAACAAACGGATGAATCGGGCAGAGGACGAGGATGGGGGTCTTTTCGTCCCAGCCGGCGTCGCGAAGGGCCTTGCGGCCATACTCGGGAGGATGCGGCTCAAACGTCCAGGCGGTATCGGTGCCAAGCTCCGTGGGGATTCCGAGCGAACTGAGGAGCGTTTGCGATTCGACGTTTCGAGTGATAACCAGGGAATCAGGGACGTAGCGCGCGCACATCGACTGAATGAGCCCGTCCATGTGGCCGGCTTCGCCACCGTAGGCAAGCGAGAGCTTATTTTCAGCCGACGCCAGACCCAGCGAACCGATCATCATGGTGGTGAGGGCGTTGGCGAATTTGCTCTTGAACATGGAGCCTTCGCAGGCGATGACGCCGTGATTCTGCCGGACTTCGCGAAAGAGAAAAGGCGGGTAAACGTCGGGAAGGCGAACCTGGCGCGTGCCTTCGAAGTAGCCTTTGGTGCGGTCGAAATTCTGCGTCATGACGCTGAAATCGACATGGTCCGCGCCAAGAACATGGCGGACCTGCCTCAGCATTTCCTGCACACGCACATCGCTGCCGGTATTGCGCGTACCGTTGTAACCGGCAAAAAGCAGCTTCAGTTTTTCGCCGGGCGTCCAGCGCTCGCCTAGGCCGAACATCCAGCCGAAGCGCGTGATTTCAATCAGGGCGCTGACCCAGGCGACGAGGAGAAAGTCGGTCATGCGCCGGCTCTCCCTGCGGCAACATTCTTTTCGGTGCCGGGACTGGTGGGCCAAGGCTTGGCTGGAAACTGAAATTTGTTTTCACGGCAGTATTTCAGAAGCGGGGCGGCATAGGCAGAGAATTTTTCTGGCGCTTCGCCGAGCTCCGCGACGACGCGAGAATTGTCGAAAACGGTGTTCCAATCGAGATAGGGCCAGAAAACTTTCAGCAGCGAGGCACCGTACCCCGCAGCGCCACTGCGATTGGCTACCCAATTGACGGTACTGGAAAAAGGCCCGCCGAGAGACGGGAAATAAATGGGTCGAAGCATGGCGCCGGCCTGAGCGATGGCGTCGGTCAGTTCCTGGTAGGTCTGCGAACCCGTGCCGGAGGACAAGTGGTAGATGCCGTGGGCGGGTGGCTCTTTTTGATGGATGGTCACGATGGCCTTGCCGACATAGTTGGCCGGAACGATGTCGATTTTATCCTGAGGGCGGAGCGGAAGAACAGGCATCTGGGCAAGAACGTGGAAGGCCTGGACCATATCGAATTGGGAAGTTTCCGGGCGGCGGCTGTCGCCCATGACGATGGCGGGACGAAAAATCGTCTTGGTCACGTCGGGGAGGAGCTGATTGGCCATGTGCTCGCAGAATTTCTTGGTGCGCGCGTAGGGATCGTAGTCGGAGCGCGACCAATCGATGGCAGCGTCTTCGGTGACGACTTCGTTTTTTCTCTTTCCCGCGACGGCGACGGTGGACACGTGCGAGTAGCGGCGCAGGCCGTTGCGATTCTGCGCGCGGCGGGCAAGCTGAATGACTTCGAGCGTGCCACGAAGGTTGACGTTGAGGCACTGCTTCTCCGATTTACGATTCAACGAAGCAGCGCAGTGGATCAAGGAATCCGTAGTGTCGACCAGAGCATGGTATTCGTCATCGGAGAGACCAAAACGCTCGGCGGTGAGGTCGCCGCGAAAAATGCGGACGCGCGTGTTCAAGTATTCGATAAATTCGGGAAAGTCGAAATGGAGTTGCAGGGAAGTCCATAGGCGCTCGTGACCTTCTTGCTCGGTCTTGGCGCGAACCAGAAGATTCAGCTTGTCGCGGTAGCCGGTGAGGAGCCCCGCAGCAAGGTAACTGCCCAGGTAGCCAGTCGAGCCGGTTACGAAGATCGCCATAAAGGGTCTGACGGCGTAGCCGCTTTGGAAAGCGGCGCCCCGTGCGCCGGATCGCTGGTCCAATCCAGCGCGCGAGGCTCGCGCGATTCGAGCGGGCGGCCCTCCATCAGCGGATAGCACCAGCGGCGCAGCGCCGGGATGTGCACGTTGATCCAGTAGTCCCACCAGTCGATGGATTCCGGCGCGAAATCGAAGAGCGGACGCTCCTCAAGCGGGAGCATGGCGGAGAGCAGGCGCGCATTTTCACATTCGAAGACATGTTCATTGTGAAGAATAAATGGTTCGTAGAGTTCGATCAGTTTTTCGGCGCGGATCAAGTCTCGTTCGGCGCGGGCGAGCGGCGGTTTCTTCATACGCAGGGAAATAGCAGCGCGATTGATGCGAGAGATTAAGGCCTTCTGCATGGGAATCGAGAGACGCTCGTAGCGCTGTTTCGAGACGGGGATGGATTCAAATTTTACCTTGAGCCAGCTATCGATACCGTTCGTGGTGCGGTAATGCTTGCGGTGAGCAAGCCCAGTGAGTTCGATGCTGCGCCCCATGTTCACGGGATTGATGGCGGAGGTCGCAAGCTGGTACAGACGGGCGTGGCGGCGGGCGATCACGGCGGAAGCGATGAGCGTCATTCCGCGGCAGACCATGTCGACGGGAATAACGTCAAGACACTTGCGCTCGTTCGAAGGAAGCTGGCGGAAATTGGTGCCGAGAAGGTAGGAAAGCGGGCCGGAAGTGTTGATGCCTTCGTTCCAGCCGGTGAAGGGAGAACGTTCCGAGCTCTCCACGATGGATGGGCGGACGACAGCGATGGGCAGATCGCGGCCACGGCGCGCAAGAATGGATTCGCCGAGACTCTTTGTGAATGTGTAGGTATTGGGCCAGCCGAGATGCTGCGCGCGGCGCAAGCCGATGCGCACGAGCCGGTTGCGTGCCCAGCGCGCGCGATTGCGCTTCAAGACACCGTGGAGTTCCGCGGCAGGAGCGGAGGCTTCATTCCCGCCGCGTCCCAGCGCCTGACGGCGAAGGGCCTTGTCGAGCTCGGGGCCTTGCGCACGCTCTTCAACGCGGCGAATGGTTTCGCGCAGCGACGCGACTTCGCGCTGGGCGTCGAATTGGGGATCGCCGGCAGGATTGTAATTGTCGTGCAGCTCTTCGGTGACGCGGCCATCGCGCATCCCGACGACATAGCAGGTGGAAAGATGCATCAGGCCGGCGTGACGGCACTTGCGGAGAAAATCGAGCAAATGGATCGCCGAGTCCACGTTGGAAGAGAGGGCGTCGCGCAAATCGGGATTGAAGTCCGTCAAGCCGGCGCTGTTGACGACGAGGTCGAGCGAATTTGCGAGCCGCTCCTGCGTTTCCTCCTCGAGTCCGAGACCAGGGAGGCTCACGTCCCCTTCGACAACTTCCAGTTTCTGCTTTAGAAATGCGCCTAGCTTGCGGCCGTGGCGCTCGTGGAGGATATCGAATGCAGGAGATTCCTCGACAATTTTTTCGAAGCGGCGGAGCGCGGACGTTGTGCGGTTGCGGCGAATCAAGAGCGTGATTTTGCTGATGTTGGAGATATTTTCGAGCAAGTCGACGAGCCAGACCTTGCCGATGAATCCCGTCACTCCGATCAGAAGCAGATGCCGGTTGGCCAAATTCTCGCGCACCGAGAGATGGTCGACGCGCGGAGTTTCCCCGAAGAGTGCAACGGACTTGCTCGAGAGAACGACTGGCCGGGCCGTCGGCTTCAACGCGTTTTCAAGATGCCCGGGCTTTTCCATCCAACCAAGTTGCGTAAGAAGTTTATCGCGCGGGGTGCGGCCGTCGGTCTGGCCGCTGGCGATCCACGCCAGGGGTCCGCGCGGGCGCACGATGGGATCGAGGAGCCGCCCGGTGGCTTTACCGTCGCGAAATTCCAAGCGATTGGAGATGAACGAGTCGACGCCGAAATGGTGCGCCAACGGACGAAGAATGTTTTCCAGAAGCTGGCCAACCAGGACGACGCGTTCACCGTTGCGGACCGCTTCAATCAGCTTCTCGGCGGCCTCGCGCCGCAATTGCGGCTTCAGGACATAGTGGAAGTACTCTTCGCCGAGGAGATCCAGGCGATCGCGGCTGACTCCGCGGAGTAATGTGTGCAAGAAGCGAGTGGCGAACGTACGGTTGGCAAAATAAGCGAAAGGCCGCACAAGCGCCATGGCTGCCATACCCGCGCGGCGCGCCCAGCGTTCGGAAAAGCTCTGCGAGTTCCAGGTGAAAAAGCCGACCGCGCGCAAGGCGCCGAGTTCAAGCAGGGAGCCTTCCACACGCCAATAAGAAACGGCCCCGGGTACAGCAGGGAGCGAGACATGGCTCGAATTGGAGCTGTGTTGCGCCATAGCGGACCTACGATAAATGGCGGCCGATCCGCCGCGAGAATAGCTCAAGAAAATGGCGATGAGTAATGATGTTTCGCACCCTTTGGGTCGAACAGCTTGTAACGGATTCGCAGCCCACGCCTCCCCCCACACCGCGGTGTGGCCCCGACTCTGGTTTTGCCCCAGGCTGCTTCGGAAAGTGTAAAAGTAGCATTGTCAGCAGCTTCTCGCAAGGCAGCCCGGCTGATGTGGCGGTGCGGCTCAGTTAGTGGAGGCTGCGCTAGACGCCCCAGCCGTAACGCTCGGCGTGCTCGAAGGTGCGCTGCATCTCTTCGCGAAGGACTTCGGTGAAGACGGAGCCGCCGACAGCACGCGCGCCGGGCTCGGTGATGTCGGGCGTGCGGTAACCACCGGCAAGCACGCGATTAAGCGACTGTTCGACCCAGTCCGCTTCCAGCGAAAGGCCGAAGGCGTCTCGGAGCATCATGGTGGCGCTGAGAATCGAGCCGATGGGATTAGCAGAGTCCGTTCCCGCCAGAGACGGCGCGGAGCCGTGAATGGGCTCGAAAAGAGGCGCGGACGAACCGAAGCTGGCCGAAGGAATCAGCCCAATCGAGCCGACCAGCGCCGCGGCCGCATCGCTCAGAATATCGCCGAACATGTTACTGCTCAGCATCACATCAAATTGCGAGGGACGCAGGGTCAGCTGCATCGCGGCGTTGTCCACGTACATGTGCTCGAGCTTTACGGTGGGGTATACAGCACTCATGGCCGTGACGGTTCGGCGCCAGAGCTGCGAGCTGGTCAAGACGTTCGCTTTGTCCACCGAGCACAGACGCCGCGAGCGGTTCTCCGCGCGCGTGTAAGCAAAAGTGGCGATGCGCTCGATTTCTGGCGTTGAATACGATTCCGTGTCCCACGCGCGTTCGACGCCCTTTTCCGCAGTGCTCCCGCGTTCGCCAAAATACATTCCCCCGGCCAGCTCGCGCACAATCTCAAGATCCAGGTCGCCGAGCCGGTCGGCCTTCAAGGGCGAAATACCGCGCAGGGGCTCGAGCAGCTTCACGGGACGAACGTTGACGTAGAGTCCCAGGCCTTTGCGCAGATCGAGGAGCCCAGTCTCCGGGCGCTTCCCGACGGGCAGCGCATCCCACTTGGGCCCGCCAACGGCCCCAAGAAAAACGGCGTCGGCTTTACGGCAGGCATCTAGCGTTTCCTTAGGAAGCGGAGTGCCGGCGGCATCGATGGCCGCGCCACCAATAGGAAATTCCCTGAAGTCAAACTGGTGATTAAATTCTTGCGCGGATTCACGAAGGACGGCCGCGGCCGCCCGCGTCACCTCCGGGCCGATACCGTCTCCCGGCAGAAGGACGATAGTCTTCTTCATAGTGGTCCCCATGTAGTGACAGAAATCCGGCAAGCCACGCGCACTTTGCAGGAAGGCAGAACAGCGCGATACAGGCGTTGCGAAATCTTTGGGCCACAGCCGCGGTCAGGCGGCTGAAGACGATTCTGCGGCCATCGCTGTGGGCCGCCGTCGAATCACTTCATGGGCAATGGCCACAATGTCACGCGAACGCACCTGCTTGGACTGATCGGCAAGCGCCGTCACCCGGCTGTAGACTTCCGCAAGCTCGGTGTCGCTCGCGTCGTAACCCAGATCGCGCAGAGTCATGCGCAAGGCGTTGCGGCCAGAGTGCTTTCCGAGGACCAGCGAACGCGCCGGCACGCCGACGGTCTGCGGCGAAATGATTTCATAAGTGAGCGGATTCTTGATGATGCCATCCTGGTGGATTCCCGCTTCATGCGCGAAGGCGTTCGCGCCCACAACCGCTTTGTTCGGCGCGACTTGCGCTCCCGTGATTTCGGTGAGCATGCGGCTCGTGGGGAAAAGCTCTTCCAGGCGGATGCCGGTTGTTACGCCGAAGGTGTCTTTACGAACGGCCAGGGCCACGACTACCTCTTCAAGCGAAGCATTGCCCGCGCGTTCGCCAATTCCATTAATGGTGCACTCGATCTGGCGCACGCCGGCGCGAACCGCAGCGAGCGAGTTCGCCACGGCCATGCCCAGGTCGTCGTGGCAGTGCGCGCTGAGCGTAATCCCTTGCGCATCCCCCAGGTATCCACGGACTTTGGTAAACATCGCGCCGTATTCTTCCGGCACTGCGTAGCCTACGGTGTCCGGCAGATTCAAGACTGTCGCTCCGGCATCCACCGCAGTGCGGCATACCTGGCAAAGGAAATTGATGTCCGTTCGCCCGGCATCCTCGGCGGAGAACTCCACTTCACTGACATGCTGCCGGCCGTAGCGAACCATCGAGTCGATGGCTTCGAGAGCCTGTTCACGGGTCATCTTCAGCTTGACACGGAGGTGCAGATCTGAAGTTGCGAGAAAAATGTGCAGACGAGGCGCGGCCGCCGGCTTCAGGGCCTCGATGGCCGCGTTTACATCTTCTCTTCTGGCGCGCGCAAGCGCCGCAATCGGCACAGTGCGAACTTCTTTCGCGACCTTTTGAACTGCTTCCAAGTCACCGCGCGACGAAATCGGGAAGCCGGCTTCAATTACGTCCACGTTCAGGGCGGCAAGCTGCCGCGCCAGGCGAATCTTCTCCTCGGTGTTCATCGAGAAGCCCGGGGACTGTTCGCCGTCACGGAGCGTAGTGTCGAAAATACGTACGACGTCCATAGAGTCTCCCATGCTCTAGTAACGCACAGGAGAGGCCCTGCGGTCCAATTTATCTTTGTTCTACTTTTGATAATTTTGTCTTATACTGGGCGGCGGGGGTTTGCTTGGATCTCGGTGAATTGCAGGTTTTTCTGATGGTGGCGAAAGAGGGCAGTTTTTCCCGCGCCGCGGAGCGCCTTTATCGCACCCAGCCGGCGATCAGCCTGGCGATCCGCAAGCTGGAGGACTCGCTCGGACAGCCGCTCTTCGTCCGAGGGGCTCGCCCGGTCCGCCTCACTGATGCGGGCACGCTTCTGAAGGACTACGCGGAACGCCTGATCAACCTGCGCGATGAAGTCAAGAAAGGTCTCTCTGAATTGGAGGGGTTGAAGCGCGGCGAACTCTCT
>Ga0207665_10003472_pt1 | contig 10529 bp, 13 predicted proteins | sample LARL112metaG_FD_184351 | JGI IMG/M metagenome (GOLD analysis project Ga0207665, IMG submission 184351) | Corn, switchgrass and miscanthus rhizosphere microbial communities from Kellogg Biological Station, Michigan, USA - LAR L11-2 metaG... | ecosystem: Host-associated > Plants > Roots >...
GTATGGGACTGGGGGCGCGGTCGAGCGACCAGTTGTGGCGGCCGGCACATGGCAAGCTGTGATAGGCTGGAATGTTCCGGCTCAAGTTGTTGATTGTCGTGCGCCTTTGTTCCGCAGGGCAACTTCGGTAATCGAATGATCGCACTCGGAGCACTCAAACCTGCGCTCATCGTGGCCAAACTTGTCTGGAGCAATCCGCGCTAGGTACATCGGCGCGTCGCACTTTGGACAATCGGTATGCGGGATTGGAATCTGTGGACGCGCGAAAACTTCTATGGGCATGACGCACTCCTGACCCTGTACAGGCGGGAGCGCGGAAGTCTCTCTGTCACCGACGCCTGGCAGAGCCGTTGTCGGCAGTGAACTACAAATGGGCTTAGCGCGACCCAGAGTCCAGTGTGGGAGCATTAATAAGTGGGGTCACCATCCGGGGGAATGGCAGCGATGAGTAGCAGCGGATTTATGCCATCTGGCGCTGAAAGGAGCGTACAAGCATTCAGGGGCGTCAACTGAGGCACAGCTAATGTGGATTTTGATCGTCTATGTTTTGATTGTCGTAGTTGGTGAAGCCGTCGTGGTCGGAATCGGTCTGACCTTGGATCGAACTTTCGCGGCGGCGAGTTTGCCGGTGTCCTTGACGTTATTCTTCGCTGTGCTGGCGTTTGGGTGGCCGCTTGCGGTGCGTTGGACCGAGCCTAAGCACGCAAAGAGAGTAAAACCCGTAAGCTGAATTTGCGGTCATCGGACACCACAGAAGCGGCGACGCAGAATAAGCGGAGGCTACCAGCAGCTGACGTTGTCACAATCGCGCGGCCAGCTTGGGTCCCAGTGATTGTCTTATCGTCTCAGCAGACGAAGCCTCTGGGACTACAAGTCCAGTTTTAGGATCGATGCGCCTCACCGGAGAGGCCGCTCCTTGCGAACCGTATTGCGCTTCTGATGCTCTTTCGAACGCCGCAGTCGCGGCGCGCCGGTAGCTTTGCGAACGCTTCGTTCTGGACGGCACTCTGATTTTGTTCAAGGGCACTCTGGTACTCATTTCATTTCTTTCTGAGACAAAAAGTGGAGGCCACCATCGGGCATGATGGCAGCCCCTTGTGTTCCGCCTCTGGCTCTGGTTTCGGGGAGTATGGGGGGACATACGGGACCAAGCCAGCGGCGATTCTCCTAACTCGCCTTTGAAGGATTTGTTCCGCTGTCGGTCGTCTGACCAAATTCTTTTTTAAACAGCGCCGCAGTTACCAGATCAGCGGGACTCTCGGAACATACGCAGTTGGCCCGTGTTGTTGTGCGCGGATGAGCCGGGCGCAGCATGCGCGTTAGTCATCACGCAGGGAGACAATATGAAAAATCACCTAGTGATGACAGGCATTATGGTCGCGGCGTTGGCAACTCCGCTCGCGGCAAATGCTCAGAACAATGCGACAACCGGTGCCGTAGGCGGCGCGGTTGGCGGCGCAGTTGTCGGCGGCCCTGTTGGTGCGGTCGTTGGTGGCGTTGGCGGCGCGATTGTCGGCGGAATTGCCGACGACAGACGTTCACAATTTAATACGTACGTTGTGAAAGAAAGAAGGAACTCATACAAATACGACCGCGATGTCGTGGTTGGCGCTGAGCTGCCTTCATCCGGAGTCACCTATTACGAGGTGCCATCAGAATACGGCGTAAAGAACTATCGCTACACGGTGGTCAATAATCGCACCGTGCTCGTAGATCCGCATTCGCATCGCATCGTGCAGATCATCGAGTAACGAAGCAATAAATCCGTAAGACTGGAAAGCCCGGCGTTTACGCCGGGTTTTCTCATGCCAGTTCCGGTATTCCTGACTTCAATCGCGTCGCATCGGATAAAGAAAATTGAAAATTAGAGTTACAAAACAAAATGCGATGCGCACCGCCTTACCGAGGCGACCGGCAGTTTCAAAACGAAAGGCCCGGCAAATGCCGAGCCTTCTATCTTCTGCGCAGAAGTATAACTCGGCAACTAGGCGGCTTCCGCTTCCTGATTGACGACGCTTTCGGCGATCTCCGTCAGTGTCGCATCGGTTTTCTTTTCTTCGGCGAGGGTCTGCTCCAACAACCCAACCGCATCATTCAACCCGAGCTCATTTGCCCAGGTCTTGAGCGTGCCGTAGCGGGAAATTTCATAGTGTTCGACTGCCTGCGCCGCCGCGAGCAGACCGGCATCGAGCGCTGGCGAACCCTTGTACTCTTTCATGATCTCGGCGCCCTCGTCAGTGATGCCGACGATAGCGTCGCAGGTCTTGGCTTGCGGCTTCTTGTCGATGGTCGCGAAGACTTTCTCGAGCCGGGTCACGTGGCCTTCGGTCTCTGTCTTGTGCTTGGCGAAGGCTCTTTTAAGGGCTGGGTCCTGAGCCGCTTTTTCCATCTTGGGAAGCGTGCTGAGGATCTTTTTTTCCGCGAAATAAATGTCTTTTAGTGTGTCGTGAAACAACTCGTCGAGTTTTTTGGCTTCTTTCTTTGCCATGGCAACGTTCTCCTCTGTGCTTTGTCGAGAACGCGTCGCAAGGCGAATGTTTCCACCCAGGGGCGCCGCCGGACGGCATGTTCGCGTGTCTTGAAAAAGCGCTCAGCGCGGGCACGTTCACTTTCATGTTGGGGCATACCCGCTAACGCCGTCGAGCCCAAAGTTCCATTGCGCGTCCCGCAGCCTTGTCTCGCGCCAAATTGCACCGCGAGCGAATGAACGTTTGTTCAGTCTGTCCGTTGTCACTGTATGGAAGGACGACAGGCAGCGCAGCTTTTCGGATGGTCCTTGGGCGGCCTATTCGTGGCCATCTTCGCGCTTAACGCCATGGCCCGATAAACGGGCGACGCTTTCGGCGCCGCCCTTGTGGAGGCGTCGATGTCAAAAATAACGAATGAATGGGGCGTGCTGAAACGTCAGTTTGATGCGCTGGCTCATGATGAAGACGTTGACGCTTTAAGCATCGACGAGATTTTCGATTTTGAATTTCGGCGTCGCTTCGCCGAATTGTTGGTTGAGACCGCGCGGCGCAATACCGCTAGCCACTACAACTGGCCTCGACGCTGACGATCCCGCAGGCTGGAATATACAGCTTGCGAGCGGAACTTCGTGTCTGCCGGTTCGTTGCCTGAACGGTGGGTAAGTCACCGCTGAGGAGGAACACGTGCGCACATTTCTTATCACTCTGACTGCTTTAGGCCTGGTCGCAGCTGCGGTGCCGACCGTAACCGCAAGTGCACAGGACCGAACAGTTGTAATCACGAAGCATGGTCATCACGATCGTGGACTTCACCGTGGGTGGACACACGGCCATCACTACGGCTGGCGCAATCACAATGCCAAGGTCGTGGTGGTCAAGAAGGGCCGCCATCACCACTACGATTGATTGCTTTAGACGATACGAGAAGAAGAACCCGGCCGCGCAGGTCGGGTTCTTTATTTTTGTCGAGTTCCGCTTTCAGCAATTCGAATCCGCTGTTGGCTCCAAAGGTCATCTCCTGGGTCAATGATTACGTCAGCGATGTTTACTCACTGAGTGCACAGGAGTGGTAGCTTTCCCTAGTCGTCTCTGAAAAAACTGAGTCGAATGCACAACTCCGACTATTACCGCGAGCAAGCGGCTGAATATCGAAAACTCGCTGAAGCGGCGGAAAACCCCGCCGACAAAAAAGAGTTTTTAGAGTTGGCCGAAGCTTGTGAAGAGGCCGCTGACAAGCTCGACGATTGTCGAGCGAGTGGATAGTGCTCCGAATTGTATTCGAGTGCGGAAGCCGGCCTGACCGGGAAAAAGGGGAAAAGTACCGGCCGCTGGCACTGATGCGGGATGCTGCTTTGTCTCAGAACAAAGCAGCGCTGAGACCCAATCAGGGCGGCGACCGGCACAAACCAAGCCTCGAGATGCTGCTATTGTTCCTCGAATTCAGCGGGTCATTTTTCGGAAAAACTTTTTTGTTGGCAAACGACCGTATTGCTCGTCGAGTGGACGATCTTGTCGAAATTGTTCGCCAGCCAATCCTCGTTGTCCGCCAGCGCTTCAAAGCTCGATATCGAGCGCTGAAACTCGCGGATTTCGCTCGGAACAACGGTACGTTTCAACGACTCGGCGGATTCTGCCGCCTTCGCACGAAATTGCTTTGCCGTAGACATTGGATGTTCTGCCTGCGCTTTAACCGCACACGCCGGAAGGCTTAGTGCCAGAAGAGAAAGAGCAGGATGATGATCGGGATTGGAACGCCGAGCAGCCAAAGAAGTGCGCCTCGAGCCATAGTTGCCTCCATGTGATGTGTGGAATGACAACGGCGCGGCCTGATCGAAGTTCCTGTCATGACGGATCGAAGTACGCGGCCCGGCGTTGCGCATATATGCGCGTTGTTCTGCTCAGTTTGGTCATTCTGACGGCGACCGTCCTCGTACTCCTGTCAACCTTCGGTGCCTCTGTAGCGGGCACCTTTCGTGTTGACGCATCCGATCATCAGGACGGGACCAAACCGCAAAAGGCGAACTTTGGAGGCCAGCGCAGGTAAAATCATGAGTGCGAAGTCAGGAAATCCCCTAATGAGCGTCCTCATCGCTGCCGCGATCGTTGCGGCCCTTTACTTTGGTCGCGAAGTATTGCTGCCAATGGCGCTCGCCGTGTTGCTCAGCTTTGTGCTGGCGCCCCTCGTGAAACTCCTTCAGCGTCTGTATTTGCCGCGCTTCGCAGCAGTCGCGATTGTCGTCTTGTTCGCGTTCGGCGTGATCTTCGGACTTGGCACCTTGATGTTCGCTCAAATCAGCCAATTGGCAGGTGATTTGCCGCGCTATCAGTCGAATCTTGGTGAGAAGATAAAAACGCTGCGCGGCGCGACTACGGCGAGCGGGACGCTCGAACAGGCTTCCCAAGTGCTGCGAAATCTGCAGAAAGAACTCGATCGGCCAAAAACCGCAAAACCCGGTTCTCCTTCCGCGCCGGACGCCGGCGGCGTCCCGGACAGGCCCATCCCGGTTGAAGTGCGACAGCCAGATCCCGGCGCGCTTCAAACGCTCGCGACATTGATATCTCCTTTGATCCAACCCCTCGCGACAACGGGCATCATCCTTATTTTCGTCGTCTTCATCCTGCTGCAGCAGCAGGACCTGCGAAATCGGCTCATCCGGATTGCCGGTTCGCACGATCTTCAACGTACAACGATGGCCATGGACGATGCCGGGAAACGCCTCAGCCGGCTTTTCCTGATGCAACTCGCTCTCAACGCGACATTCGGGTTGATCATCGGCCTCGGACTTTGGGCCATCGGCGTCCCCAGCGCCCCGTTATGGGGACTTCTGGCTATGGCTCTGCGCTTTGTGCCGTATATCGGCGCAATTGTAGCCGCGATCTTTCCATTGATCGTTGCGACTGCCGTCGACCCCGGCTGGTCGATGATGCTGAAGACGGCGGCGCTTTTTCTTGTCGTCGAACCGCTGATCGGCCAGGTGATCGAGCCTATGGTCTACGGCCACAGCAGCGGATTGTCGCCGGTGGCAGTGGTTGTCTCGGCGGCTTTCTGGACATGGCTGTGGGGACCAATTGGACTGATCCTCGCGACACCCCTGACAATGTGCCTGGTTGTGCTTGGACGTCACGTGGAGCGTCTTAGATTTCTGGAAGTTTTGTTAGGCGACCGCCCTGCCCTTTCGCCAAGCGAGAGTGCCTACCAGCGCATGCTTGCAGGCGATCCAATTGAGACAACGGAACAGGCGCAGTCCTTCCTCAAAGATCGAACACTGACCGAATATTACGAGCAAATATTGATGGGCGCCCTCAGGCTGGCGTGGACAGACCTGCAGCGCGGTCGGCTGGATCAACAGGAGGCAGACCGCATCCGCAGCACGGTTTCAGAGCTTGTGGAGGATTTGGAGAGTCACACCGACTCGCAACGCACGGTTTCTGAAGTCGGTGTTGCACCGGAGAATCTCAAACAAGCGGAGGAGACAGTTTCCGCGGAAGCTTCACTATCACCCCTGATCAATCGGTTCGAAGGGACCGTGCTGTGCATTCCAGGCCTTGGACCGCTCGATGAAACCGTGGCGATGCCGCTCGCCCAGCTGCTGCGCCGTGAAGGGGTCGCGGCTATTTCAAAGGAGACCGAGACGCTTTCGATTTCCAAGCTCTTCGGATTGGATCTAAAAGACGTCGCGCTCATCTGTCTCTGCTACCTGGAGCACGCGACACCGGCGCAATTGCATTACGCGTCGCGCCGCTTACGCCGCAAGGCACCCGGTGTCCCCATACTTGTCGGCATTTTCAACGAAACAGGGCAGACGCCCGATAGCGATCCGCAGCAGCTCCCGGAGGGCGTTGAGTTCCTGCAAGGGCCTTTGTCCGCAGGTGTCAAACGCATCAGCGAAATTCTGTCTCCGCTTCAGGCAACCTTGAAATCCGATCAGCCTGCATTGGCCAAAGCCGGGTAAGAGACATTGGCCCGCGTGTCAAATGACACAAGACATTGCGATTCATTGATTGCGAGGAACTAAGGTTTGACGAGCAGGTTGGTTCGCTAGGAGAGCGCCCATGACCAACCAAAGCTTTGAAGACGCGTCGTCGTCCGACTTCTCGGAGCACGAAGCCGGAAACAAAAAATTCCGCGACACTGGCGGTGAGACCTTTTCGAGAGCATCCGATGCTGCGCGCGATGCGGCCGAGAAGGCCAAAAGGGCCGCAGGTGACGCGGCCTCGAGCGTATCCGACCATGTCATGGGCATTTTGAACGACCAGATTGTCGTTGGCGCTCAATCTGCCAATCACTTTGCCGGTTCCATGAGGATTGCAGCTGACGATCTGGAACGAGAAAGCCCGACGCTCGCGGGCCTCGTACGAGGATTTGCTCACAATGTCGACCATTACGCCGATCGCTTTGAGGATCAGACCGTCGAGCAATTGGTCAAGAGCGCGTCCGATCTCACTCGGAAGCAGCCGGCGTTAGTGTTTGGACTGGCGGCGCTCGCCGGGTTCTTCGCGTACCGGACGTTCAAGAATGCCAGCGATAGTTCCGTGTCGTCACCTCCCATCCAGCCGGCGCGCAATCCTGCGGGCAACTACAATGAATGAGCAATCTTCGCTGCCGAACGCCATTTCCAACGTGATTTCGGACTTGGCTGACCTTTTCCAGAAAGAGGTGCGTTTGGCGCGTGCTGAGCTCTCTGAAAAAATTTCGATTACCTTTCGGGCTGGCATCTGGATATTCGCTGCGGCGATACTCTCTATCGTAGCGGTGCTGCTCGCCGTTCAAGCTTGTGTTTTGGCACTTTCCGCCGCAACGGGAATTGCACTGCATTGGTCGAGCTTGATCGTTGCTGCGATATTAGGAGTCGCCGCGAGTGCTGTATTTGCCAAAGGTCGGGCTGATGTCCCCAGCCAGATCGCTCCCGATCGCGCCATCAACCAGGTCAAGCAGGACATAGCGGTAGCCAAGGAGCAGTTCACATGAGTGTGCAATCACGGCCGTTTGCTGGAGACAGCGGCGAGTGGATTCTCAACACCATAAAGCGGAACCCGGAAGGCCTTTTGCTACTGGCAGCGGGTGCTGTTCTGATGTTGCGGAGCGGAGCCACTCGTTCCCCTCGAAACGCGTTTCAGGATAATTCCGACGGTCCCGCTGTGGGCGCCCAGGTAGCCGATGCGCTGTCGGACACGGCCCGCCGGGCGACGAACGCCGCCTCTTCTTACGCAGCGGCGGCAACAGACACCGCCCGCCAGACCATGGACACGGCGAAATCTTATGCTTCGTCGGCGGGCGACTATGCCGAGCAGGCTACGCGCAAAGTCGGCGAGCAATCCGACCGGCTTATCCGGCAAACGAAGTCTATGACCCGCGGCGTTCTGCAAAACCAGCCGCTCGCGATCCTGGCTGCAGGCCTCGCAGCTGGTGCGGCATTGGCCGCTGCCTTCCCCGCGACCGAACTCGAAAAAGAAACGCTTGGTCCGGTGGGCGAACAGGCTTCAAAAGCCGCCGCCCACGTTGGCGAGCAATTGAAACAGGCCACAATGAAAGCAGGAGAAAAGCTGAAGAGTGCTGCCGAGGAGCGCGGCTTACACACTGAAGGATTCAAGGAAGTTGCGGGCGAAGTTGCTGACACGTTTAAAGCGTCAATGCGGGGCGAATCCAAGACGGACGATGGGAGCCCGGTCGGTCAATACCAGGCCGCTGACAGGAGTCGATGATGGGTGGCGTCTCTTTGCACGATCGTGAAATTGATGTCGAGCAGTCGCGCGCAAAACTGACGCAAGATCTCGCCACTCTTTGCTCTGCAAAGACTCTTTCCGCATTCACCGATGACCTCAAAAAAGAAGCCGTCGATACACGAGATGCCTTTTGGGAAAAAATAAAAGCACGCGCCGCGTCAAATCCGGCGGCGGTAATCGCGATCGGAACAGGTTTGGCCTGGCGAATTTTTCAGAGACCTCCCATTTCAAGCGCTTTAATCGGGGTTGGACTTTTCAGCTTGTGGAAGACCACGCCAAGGATGGCCTACGACGCAACGGGCAGACGGCTGGACTATGTCGAGCACAGCAAGGAGAGTCTGAAGGAACAAGCCGGGCAAGCCTTCGCGGCAGCCGCGAACGTCGCTGACAAAGCCCAGGAAGCCGCTACGGCCAAAGGCACGGAAGTTTGGGAAAGTGCAAAAGTGAAAATGCAGGAGTGGCAGGAGGGCGCGGGCCGCGCGGTCGATGACACCGCCGCCGAGCTGAAATCCTCCGGCGAAAATGCCTTGAACAAGGTTAGGTCGTCCAGTGGGGACCTTCTCGAGGACCTGCATGCCAAAGAACGCCATCTTCGAGATCAGATGCAGGATTTGGCGGGCACCGCCGCGGAGAAACTGCGGGACGACGACACGCGCAATAATCTTTTGCTGGGAATTGCCGGTGTAGCCATAGCCACTGCCCTTGGCATTGCTTGTCAGAAAAGAATTGCCGAGACCGGGACGAAGTGAGTGGCGACTCTTTAGTATTGCGCCGCAACTGCTTTAGAAATGATCTGCAGCAGCGACCCGACTCCCGCGACTGCCAAGACCCACACCGCGAAATGTCCCCAACTTCCGACCAGGTAGATTGTTATCAGCAATAACGCTGACCAAATGCCCGCGCACCAAATGCAGCCCATTACATCGCAAAGGAGTCGCCGCCAGCCACGCGCGGCGGACTTCAGGGGTTTGCCGTCGCCATCCATTACGGCCAGTCGGATAAAATCTAGAATTTTGTCGTACGTGATCAGGTGAACGAGTCGAAAGGTTGCGAGGCCGAGCAGAGTAAAATCAAATACATTTAGATCTTCGATGCGAGCGCTGCCGCGGGCGGAAATTACCGCGACTGAGGCACCGCACAGGACCAAAAAGAGGAAGAGCGCCGCGCCGTTCCATAACCCTTGTTTTTCCGCGATTGTGTGGGCCATCAGACGCCTAACGTTTTCTCGCCGGACTTTCGCTTAACTTTCTCATCAGCTTTCGCGAGTTCTTCATCCGTCGCATCCTCGATGCGGCAGACGCAAAACTCTCGTTGGCATCGCCTCAAAGGCGATGCGGACTAACGGTGGAAATATTGCGAAGGTTCCCGTCACCGTGATCCTCCAGCCCCGTCGATCTTTCGCGTGTGCGGATTCTGCAGGCGCCGATAGTTCCGAGGTCCCGCCAAGTTTATTTCAGCAAAATTTCGTCCGACCCTCTAACATTGTGCACTGCAGCAATTAGCTGATCGTGGCAACAGGGAATGAACCGCAATGAAAAATCTGCGACAGGCGCTCGGCCTCGGCAGCAGCCGGGCCGGATGGCGGAAATTGTTTCAGGCGCTGGAACGTCATCATGCCGACGCCGCAGGCAACAGCACCACGCGCTTGCGCGAAAACTTCGGCTTCGGATCGAACCCGGGCAATCTGCGCATGTTCGTCTATCGACCGGCGAGCCTTGCCGACAACCCCGCGCTCGTCGTCGTGCTGCACGGATGCACCCAAACCGCGGCAGGGTACGATCTTGGCGCCGGATGGTCGACGCTCGCGGACCGTTACGGTTTTGTGTTGCTTTTTCCGGAGCAGCAGCGGTCCAACAATCCAAACGGCTGCTTCAATTGGTTTCAGCCCGCGCACAGTCAGCGTGGAAAAGGGGAACCTCTTTCGATTCGGCAGATGATCGAAAAATCTGTTGTTGATCATGGAATCGATCGGCGTCGCGTCTTCGTGACCGGGCTATCGGCGGGAGGCGCGATGACGTCGAACATGCTTGCCTGTTACCCCGAAGTATTTGCCGCGGGCGCCATCGTTGCAGGCCTTCCTTACGGGGCCGCCACCTCCGTGCAGCAAGCCTTCGAAACGATGTTTCAAAGTCCCTCGAGGCCAGCGCCGGAATGGGGAGATCTTGTACGGAAGGCCTCGCCGCACCGAGGACCCTGGCCACGGATTTCAGTCTGGCACGGAAATGCCGACAAGACCGTGATCCCACCGAACGCGCGGGAAATCATCAAACAGTGGACCGACCTGCATGGTCTTCCGATGTCTCCTTCAGCAAAAACCAGGGTTGACGGCTTTCCGCG
>Ga0207665_10003473_pt1 | contig 10529 bp, 9 predicted proteins | sample LARL112metaG_FD_184351 | JGI IMG/M metagenome (GOLD analysis project Ga0207665, IMG submission 184351) | Corn, switchgrass and miscanthus rhizosphere microbial communities from Kellogg Biological Station, Michigan, USA - LAR L11-2 metaG... | ecosystem: Host-associated > Plants > Roots >...
TCCGCGTCGCATGTGCGAGCCCAATGACGTCTTGTGGACGCCCAGTCATGAAAACGCGATGTAGTGCACAGAGGAGATGTCTCCAATGGGTCTGAAGCCTGGCAGGCCAATCGAATGCGAACGGCACGCGGTCAGAAACCCAGCATGTGGAGCATTTTCTTGCTGACCTGGTCGGCCGGGTCGAGCGATTGCGCCTTACGGAAATCGGCGATCGCCTCGGCGCGGCGGTGCAGTTCGTCGTAGGTAAAGCCGCGGTTGTCGTAGGCCTCGACATAGGACGGATCGAGCTGGATCGCCTGCGTGAAATCCGCGATCGCGCTATCGCGGTCGCCGTTGGCGAGGTAGGCCTTGCCGCGGGAGTTGAACGCGTTGAAGTCCTTGGGGTTGATCGCGATCGCGCGATCGTAGTCGGCGATCGCGGCATCGATCTTGCGCTGGTTCTTATGGGCATTGCCGCGATTCCAATACGCGACGCCGTTCCTTGGATTGATGCTGATCGACTGATCGTAGGCAGCGATCGCGCGGCTATAGTTTTTCTGGCCTTCGTAGGCGACGCCCAGGCAATTGTAGCCACCGGAATTGTTGGGCTCGCGCCTGATGACCTCGCTGCAGTCGGGAACGGCGAGGTCGTATTGGAGATTGTTGCCGTAGGCAACGCCACGCGCGCTGTACAGCCAGACCAGATTTGGATCGAGCCTGATGGCCTCGCTGTAGTCTTCGATCGCCGGCTCCCATTCGCCCTTTTTCGTGATCAGCCGCTTCCTGAAGCGCGCATGACCCCGCTGGCCAAAACCAAAGGCGTATTTCGGATCGATCGTGACCGCCTCGGTGAGATCAGCGAGCGCCTGGTCGAATTCCCCCTTTTCCAGCCATGCCATGCCGCGGCGGGCATGGGCCCACGCGTCCCTGGAATCGAGCTTGATCGCCGCGGCGTGGTCGGCCAGCGCCGCGTCGTAGTCGTGCAGACCGTAATAGGCAACGCCGCGGTTGTTGTAGGCCCAGCCATATCCGGGATCGATCCTGATCGCCTCGGTGCAATCCGCGATCGCCGCGTCGTGGTCCTCTTTGCTCTCGTAGGCCTCACAGCGGTGCGCCAAGGCAAAGGCATCGTTCGGGTTGAGCTTGATGGCCTCGCCATAGTCGGCGATCGCGCGGTCGTAATTCCTGCTGTTGAAGAAGCCGCGACCCCGGTTCTCGAAGGCCTTGACGCGGTCTGCCACCGACGCGCTTGCATCGTCGATGATGCGGCTGCATGCCGCACCTCCGACGTCGGCCTTGTCGACGCCGGCGGTGCATGCGTCCCGGTCGGCGGCCGTGGCGGCCAGCGCCGGCATCGCAAGCAGGAGACCGGCGCAAAGGAGCAGTCCATCCCATCCGCGCGCTGCCATGCCGTTTTTCTCCGCCCGGCGCCCTGACACGTAGGGTGACTTTACCATCAACGGCAGACTTGCTGTCATCCCGGCCAGGGGTGCCCCCGAGTTACTGAGTCCGCTCCTGAACAGGTCGTCACCACGGCCGCTTTGCTCCAGAGTGCCGCCAAATTTCGGCCGACATCGGGTTGGTCTAGTCGTGTCGGAGTGAGTCAAATAGGCTGGTCACCGATCTTGATCGACGCGGCGCCGACAGGCATTTCAACCGGGACATGGCATGGCACAGCGAAATATGACGGCGCAATCCACCGTGGAGATGCGGCGTTGCAGGGTTCCCGGCATTGTGACGCTCGCGACGGCGGCCCTGCTATCGGTGCTGACCACAGCCGCCGTCGCGAAACCGGCCCGCCCGGCGCCGATAGAGGCGACGGCGCCGCGCGAGGCAGGCGAGCCGATCATGGCGATCGTGTCGATCAAGACCCAGCAGGTCACGTTCTACGACGCCGAGGGCTGGATCCTGCGCGCGCCGGTATCGACCGGCGTCACGGGACGCGAGACGCCGGCCGGCGTCTTCGCCGTCATCGAGAAGGACAAGGACCACCACTCGACCCTCTATGACGATGCATGGATGCCGAACATGCAGCGCATCACCTGGAACGGCCTCGCGCTGCATGGCGGGCCGCTGCCCGGCTATGCGGCCTCGCACGGCTGTGTGCGGATGCCCTACGGCTTTGCGGAAAAACTGTTCGAGAAGACCTGGATCGGGATGCGGGTGATCATCTCGCCTGACGACGCGGCTCCGGTCGCATTTTCCCACCCGGCGCTCTTCATCCCGAACGCGCAGGCCCTCGCGGCCGCTCCAATGCGTGCCGAGACGCTCGTGCGCGAGGCCGAGGAGGCCGCCAGGACTGCCGACGAGGCGAAGCAGGCCGCCGTGACCGCGGCGCGCGAGGCGGCATCGCTGACGGCATCGCTGCGCAAGCTGCAGGCGCTCAAGACCCGCACTGAGGCCGCGCTCGCCTTCGCCGACAAGATCCTCGCCGCCGCCAAGACGGACCAGGCCAAAGCGCGGGCGGAGGAGCAGAAGCAGAAGGCCGCCCTCAAGGCCGCGGACGCTGCGACGCAGTTCGACGCCGCCAAGGCTGACGCAAAGGCGAAGTTCGACGCCGCTCCAGCCGCAAAGGACGCCGCCAAGGCGGCGCAGGCCAGGAAGGCCGACACCGCCAAGGCGGCGAGCGAGGCGAAGCTCGCGCTCGAGCCGGTCTCGGTCTACATCAGCCGCGCGACGCAGAAGCTCTACGTGCGGCGCAACACGCACAAGCCATGGCCGGACGGCGGCGAGGTGTTCGACGCGACCATCGAGGCTCCGGTCACGATCAAAAATCCCGACAGGCCGATCGGCACCCATGTGTTCACGGCGACGGCGCAGAGCGAGGCGGGTCTGCGCTGGACCGTGGTCACGATCGACAACGCCGACGACGCCAAGGACGCGCTCGACCGCATCACCATCCCCAAGGATGTGCTCGATCGGATCGCGCCGACGGCCGTGTCGCGATCCTCGATCATCGTCTCGGACGAGCCGCTGAGCAGCGAGACCAACTATCGCACCGAGTTCGTCGCGGTGCTGAACAACCAGCCGCAGGGCGGCTTCGTGACGCGCCGGCCTACGGTCGATGAGCCCGTCGCGAGCGGCGATGACTGGAACAACGACGGGTTTGGCTTCTTTTTCCAGCGCAATCGGAACTCCCAGCCCGCCAATCCGCGTCCGCGCGCCGGCCAATACTATCAGCCGATGCAACCGCGCTGGTGGTAAGAGGCCGCAAGCCGCGCTGGCGCTACCGCACCACGTCGAGTTTGACGTTGGCGACGCCGGCATGCAGCATGCCGAGCGCGCGGGCGGCCGAGTAGGACACGTCAACCACGCGACCGCGCACGAAGGGGCCGCGGTCGTTGACCCGCACCGTCACCGAGCGCCCGGTGGAGACGTTGGTCACGCGCAAATGGGTGCCGAACGGCAGGCTCGGATGCGCGGCGGTCAGTTCGTTCGGATTGAACTGTTCGCCGTTCGCAGTCTCCTGGCCTTCGCTGTAGAAGCTGGCGACGCCGGTCGACGCGGGATGCGCCTCCTTGTGCTCGGTCACAAAAGGCGCTCGCGGCAGGGCCGCGGCATGCTCACGCGGCGCGTAAACGATCGAGCGGTGCGGCTCGAGCGCGGCCTGCCTGACCGGTGCGGACAGCGCGGCTTTCCGGCCGACGACCGAGGACTGCGCACAGGCCGCCAGCGAGGCCGCCGCAAGGATCATGGTGAGGCACCGGACGACATGGCGCGGCAGGTCGGCCGAGGCGACCGTGACGCCAAAAGCCATGACGCTGCCCCCAAAACCAGGACCAAGTCGAAGAAATGCTGCACCGGACGCTGCACTGGTACGGTCGATGGCCAACATGAAATCGCCCTCCGTCCCCCGCCGCGGCAAGTGCCGCAGCCAATCAGGGCAGAAAGGTGGCAAGGCCGGGCGCAGCCCGCCATGATCGTGTGAATTGCATCCAGGTGTTGCCACATTGCCACAACCTGGCCGCGAGTGGCTCTTCTCCCCTCCCCTTTGCGGCTACGACGACGGACGATCCGAAAAGCTCACGCCTGTCGGTCCGGCCGCTCGCATCCGTGGGGCGCCTGCAGCGCGCCGCGCGTACTGAAGCAGACCCGCTTGGCCTGGCGTTTCGGCCGCGACAGGACATCGAGCCTGACCTTTGCGACGCCGGTGTCCACCATGCCCAGCGCCTTGGCCGCCGAGAGTGACAGGTCGACCACGCGCCCTTTGATGTACGGACCACGATCATTGATGCGAACGGTGACGGAGCGGCCGGACGCCAGGCTGGTCACCCGCAGCTTGGTACCGAACGGCAGGGTCCGATGCGCCGCGGTCATTGCGTTCGTGTTGAATCTTTCGCCGTTCGCCGTCTGTGTTCCCTCGGTGTAGAAGCTGGCGATGCCCTGCGAAAACGTATGTGCGGCGGCGGCGCCATCGGCCGGGTTCGACGGACGAGATCGCGGCGCGGCCACCAGGCGGCTGTCCGGCGCGAACCAGACCGGCCGGCTGTTTTCGAGCGCCGCCTGCCGGGTTGGTGAAAAAATGCCGGCGCGCTTGCTGCCGATCGGCGATTGCGCACAGGCTGCGAGCGAGGCGGCGGACACGGCAACCACGAGCCACCGAACGAGGCGGCCTGCGGCCGGAGTGTCGCATGGCGCACATGACCTGTTCGCGCCGGCTCCGACATCGAAACTTAAGGTAGTTCCGCGGCTGATGGGCGGCATATGTTATATTTCCTCCCTCCCAGCCGGGAAAATTCGACAGGGCAAAGCCGGCGTTATGGCGACGGAACAGTGGCCAGATCATTTTCGTACCGCTGCCCCGGTACCGGGATGTCGCGCGGAAGTTGTGCCGCGGGATGGCCGCACTTGTTCTCGACGCGTTGTCTTCGCGCGAACCGCGCACTTCGCTCGAAAACGCTTCAGCACATGCGAGTTGTGATGCGAGAGGATGATCTTCTGCAGCGTGTAGTGACCGCCCTGGCCGAGGTCGAGAGCATCGCGGCGATCGTGCTCGGCGGATCGCGCGCGCGGGGCACGGCGCATGCGACATCCGACTACGACATCGGCCTGCATTTCTCGTCAGCGCGGCCGCTCGATACCGATCGGCTGCTCGTGGCGGTGAAGACATTCGTCGATGATCCCGATGCGGCCACAGTGACGCCGGTCGGCGCATGGGGTCCGTGGATCGTCGGCGGCGCGTGGCTGTCAGTGGAGGGACAAAAGGTCGACCTGCTCTATCGCAACGTCGAGTCGGTCGGCGCCGTCATCGACGCGTGCTGCGCGGGCGAGATCAGCATGCACTACCAACCGGGCCATCCGCACGGCTTCTGCACGGCGATCTGGATGGGCGAGATCGCGCTCTGCAAAGTGCTGCATGACCCGAGTGGCATCATCGCGGCGCTGAAGGCGAAGACGGTGCCCTACCCCGCGCAGCTCGGCGAGGCGCTGATCAGCCGATTTGCGTGGGAGATCCTGTTTGCCATCGAGAATGGCGAGCTCGCGGTTTCGCGCGACGAACAGACCCATGTGTCCGGCTGCACCTATCGTGCGCTCGCCTGCGCCGCGCAGGTGCTGTTCGCGCTCAACGGCCGCTATCTGATCAACGAAAAGGGCGCGCTCGCCGAGGCGGCAACGTTTCCACTGACGATCCCGAACCTGATGGGACGGATCACGCAGGTCTGGCGGTTCGTCGGTGCGGGCGATTTCTGGCGCGCCTTTGCGATGCTGCGCGCGCTGGAGCGCGAGCTGAAGGTGCTGATAGACGCCATCAACCAGGAGTGACGCCGCGCTCCCCTCCCCCTTGCGGGAGCCGGTTCACTCACCAAGAAAGCATACGATGTGCGGGGGCCGCGCCCTACCGTCCCCACCGGTCCTGCCAGATCTTCTCGCCGATCAGGCAGGAGACGCGGGGCTCCTTTTCCGCGATGGGAACGATGCGCGGTGCGGGCGTCCGATCCGCCACTTCCTGCAACAGCTTGGTGCGGATCGCCTCCTTGAACTTCTCGCGATCCTTGATCGGCACCACGAAGGAGCCGGGGCCGCCGATCACGCAGTCCTCGTAGTACCAATCGAGATTGTCGATATCCATGGTCGAATAGGATGGCTCCTTCACCATGATCGGCAGGCCGTTGATCACGATGCCCTTCGACAGCGCCTCGTCGCGCGCGGGAACGACCGGCGCGCCGTTGTTGTTCGGACCGTCGCCGGAAATGTCGATGACGCGGCGCAGGCCCTTGTACTGGTTTTCCTCGAACAGCGGCATCGCGAAATAGATCGCGCCCGAGATCGAGGTACGCGAGGCGCGGCGGATCGGTGTCTTCCGGATCTCGTCGGCGACGGCGCCGGCGCTCTCGGGCCCGTCGATCACACGCCAGGGAATGATGATCTTCTGGTCGCTGGAGGCCGCCCATTCGAAATAGGTGATGGCGATCTTGCCGGTCGGGCCGGCCTTCAGGGCCTGCAGGAACTCCTTCGAGACGATCGCATCCGCATAGCCCTCGCGCTGGACCGCGAGCTCGTCCATGTCCATCGAATACGAGATGTCGGTGGCCAGGATCAGTTCGACATCGACCTGCGTCTCACCGCCCTTGTCGGCCATGACGCGACCGGATTCATCGCGCGGAGCCGGCGCGGCCGACCTTGCGACGTCGCTTCCGGCCAGCACGCCTGCGACTAGCAAGGCACCCACAGTTCCGATCGAGACACACCAGCGCATTGCGGTCCTCCCGTGGTTGGATGCAATCGTGACATGCATTTCGTGCTTCGCAAAGCGGGAACGCCGGATAAACTTCACATTCGAGTTAGGCTCCTGACATCGGAGTTAGTCTCCACCCGTCACCATGACCGGTTTCTGCCGCGTTCGAGGTGTCCGGCCGAATCCCGATCCTGCATGGAGGCCATCGTGTGCCAGCAGGTTTTCACGCTCGCTCGGACGCGGTAAGGTAATGGCATCCTGCCAGCTCAGGATCGGGCACAGATGATCGACACGGTGACCAAGCCCAAAACCAGGACGCGCACCAAGACCGAGCGGCCGCGCCTGCACAAGGTCATCCTGGTCAATGACGACTTCACGCCGCGCGAGTTCGTGGTCATGGTGCTGAAGGGCGAATTCCGCATGACCGAGGACCAGGCCTACAAGGTGATGATCACGGCGCACCGGCGCGGCGTCTGTGTCGTCGCCGTGTTCACCAAGGACGTGGCCGAGACCAAGGCCACGCGCGCCACCGATGCCGGCCGCGCCAAGGGCTATCCGCTGCTGTTCACGACCGAGCCCGAGGAATAGGCAGTCATCCATTCCGCTGGTCATCGCCCGGCTCGATCGGGCGATCCAGTACGCCTAGGCGTGTCGGCTCGAGCACTACCATCTCTGGAATACTGGATGCCCCGCTTTCGCGGAGCATGACGAGAAGGGCTGGTGCTTGCCGCGCCGCCTCTATCTGATGGTGACGGTGATTTTCTCCGACATGATCGGCGGGTCGAACAGATAGTGCCTGGCATCGCCGAGCACGAGCTGGAGCGTGTGCTTGCCGGGCGACAGTTCGAGACGGGTCTCGGTCTGGCCCGCACCGAAATGGAGATGGTTCTTGTCTTGCGGGATCGGCTCCTTGGGATCGAGCGGCTCGGTCGCATCGAGCAGCAAATGATGATGACCGCTGTTCTGGTAATCGTCGCCCGCATGGGTGACGCCCATGTTGCGCAGGCCGAAACGGCACCAGAACCCGCCTTTGATGGTCGCGCCGTTCTGCGGCCAGATGAAATACAAAAGCGCGTCCTTCGGTGCAGCGCGTCCCTGAGCATGGACAGCGCACGAGGCCGATGCCAGCGCTGCGGCCAGCCAGATGAGGCGGACGATCCTCATGTCGTGTCCTCCCGTGACCGTTCAGGGCGAGAGAGCGACCCGGAAGCCGTGCGTTGGATAGCGAACGTTGGTGTCGTAGCTGTCGCGGTTCGCCGGCCGCACATAGCGTTGATCGTTCTTCCAGGAACCGGAGCGGATGACATGCGATGCACAATCGCCCTCACCCCAGGCGGAGCCGTCCGCCGGCGCGCCCTGATAGCTCTTGTGCCAGCAATCCTCGACCCACTGGTCGACGCCGCCACCCATGTCGTACAATCCAAACGGATTCGGCTTGAAACTGCCGACCTTCACCGGCTGCTCTGCAGCGGCGATGTCGGTGCAGTTCTTGCAGTTGCTCATGCCCGTCTGAAACTCGTCGCCCCACCAGAACCTCGATTGCGTGCCGCCGCGCGCCGCATATTCCCACTCGGCCTCGCTCGGCAGCCGATAGGCCTTGTGCGTGGCGCTGGAAAGCCACACGACGTACTGCCTGGCATCGGCCCAGCTGACGTTGGTGACCGGCGCATCATCCTTGCCGGTGGCCACGAAGGCGCACGCTTTCGCCGCCGCGCATTCGTTCCATTCGCGAACGGAAACCGGATACCGGCTGATGGCAAAGGGCTTTATCGTCACCTGGTGAACCGGCTTCTCCGTGATGTCCTCATTGCTGCCCATTGTGAAGCTGCCGCCGCGAAGCAGATTCATGTCGGGTTCGCGGGCCGCCGGGGTCGGCTGTGGCGAAGGCGCGCCTTGCAACGCCGCCTGTTTGGTCGCCGGAGCGGGCGCTGCAGCGCCTTGATCCTGCGGAGCTGTTCTCGGTGTCACGGGATGAGTTGCCGCTGTCCCGGCAGTCTGACCGACCGTTGCGGCCGGCGGCAGGGGCTGGGATGGCTGCGCCGCCTGCTTCTCGACGGGGGCCGGCGAAGACGAGGGCGGAACCTGCTGCGCAGGCGGAGCCAGCGCCCGCTGCCGGGCCTTTTCGTAGGGCAGCAGCAGCAGGCTCCAGAGCGCAGCGCCTGCGATCAGAAGCAGGATGGCGCTGAGCGAGAAGATCAGGATGGTCTCGCGCCGCCGGGTCTTGTTCAGCGCCGCGGGGTCCGGAAGCACCCGATAGACGCGGACCGGGTCGGTGATGTTCTTGACCTTGCGGTCGCCGAGCGACTCGTACCCGCACACCAGCTTGTGCTTGATCTGCTCGTAGATGCCACCCGAGATGTAGACCTCCCCCGGTTCGGCGATGCTTTCGAGGCGCGAGGCAACGTTGACGCCGTCGCCATAGATGTCGTCGGCTTCGATGATCACATCGCCCAGGTTGACGCCGATCCGGAACTCGATCCGCTGCTCCTTCTCCAGCAATGCGTTGCGTGCGAACATGTTCTGCTGGATGACGATGCCGCAGCGCACGGCCTCGACGGGGCTGTCGAAGATCGCAAAAAAGCCGTCGCCGGTGGTCTTGACCAGTCTTCCCTGGTGCTCGGCGATGCTGGGATCGATGAGGTCGCGCTGGATTCGCTTCACGCGCTCATGCGTGCCTTCTTCATTGACTTCCATCAGGCGGCTGTAGCCTGCAATGTCGCCGGCGACGATGGCGGCGAGCCGGCGCGGCGACTGCCCGCGTGGCGGCGCGTTGCCGGTCCTGCCAGAATTGATATCGCGAACCTTCTCGCGCATGGCATTACTCCACATGCGCAGTTTGGATCAGCTTCACCCAAGCGTTTTGGGATCATAGTGGCTCAGATCACACCGAGCAGAATAATTCCATTGAACGCGCTGATATCGACGTTTGAAAATAAACCAGGTTAGAGAATACCATACCAAACGCCACGCGTCGCCAGACCTTCGTCGAGTCGAAACGTCAGTCATCCTGACGCTAGCCCGCGATGGCGCCGAACGATATCATCACCGCTGTACCTCCGCAGCCGTCTCGTCGTGCAAACCATAGACGCGCTGCGCGGACGACAGCCCCTCGATCGGGAACTCGCCGAGATCGGTCCACTCGCGGGCGCACAGGCCGGCAAAGCTTGAGGAGGCGACGACGGTACGGCCGACCCGCCCGGCGATCTTCTCGAGCCGCGCGGCGAGATTGACCGCCGGACCGATGCAGGTGAAATCGAGCCGGCCGCTGCCGCCGATATTGCCGAACAGGATGTCGCCGACATGCAGGGCGACGCCGAAGCGAAAACGCTCAGTGGCCTCGTCGCTGCCATGGCGCATGGCGACCACGTTGCTGCGGGCTTCGCGCGCGGCGTCCAGCACGCGCGTGCTAACCGCGCGGGCATCGGCATCCGCGCTTGCGATTGGAAACACCGCGAGCAGCCCGTCGCCCATGAACTTCAGGATCTCGCCACCGTGGTTGCGGATGGCCGGCACCTGGCAATCGAAATACGCGTTGAGGATCTCGACCATGACTTCCGGCGCGAGCCGGTCCGACAGCGCGGTGAAACCGCGCAGATCCGACAGCCAGATCGCGGCCTGCATGCTCTCGGCGTGACCACGACGAATCTGCCCGCCCAGAATGCGCTCGCCGGCGCTGTTGCCGACATAGGTATCGAGCAGCGTCGCCGCGGTGCGACGGAGCTGGATGATCTCGGCAACGCGCGCGATCGGCGCCGCAATGCGCCGAAGCGCGTCGAGATGCTCGTCGGCGAAACCGTCTTGGCGCTTCGTGGTACACGTCACGACATGAACGGAGCCGTCAGTAAAATGCAGCGGCAGCGCGATGTAGTCGGTG